>Ga0255352_1000087_pt1 | contig 47940 bp, 40 predicted proteins | sample HBST0metaG_FD_189939 | JGI IMG/M metagenome (GOLD analysis project Ga0255352, IMG submission 189939) | Peat soil microbial communities from Stordalen Mire, Sweden - H.B.S.T0 | ecosystem: Environmental > Terrestrial > Soil > Wetlands > Peat | place: Sweden: Norrbotten County, Stordalen Mire...
ATATAAGGGTGGCGCAGGAGCACCGGAAACCATTCGCGACTACAAATTGTAGGCAAAATCCTCCCCCACAAACCCGGTCGTTATTCCCAAATGGAATAACGGTCTCCCTGGAATTCATTGGACGCGGCCCCAAAACCGCCATAACTTTGCCCTAATGCTGACGCCTGAGTCAGCGGAGGTGCAAAGTGAATCGATTCCAACGCATATTCCGACGCGACGCCAGTCGTAATCGGCTGCTTATTCCGTCCGCCAACCGGCTGTCGGGACAAACCCTCAAGACCACACTTCTTTCAGCCATCCGCTCGATGGCTCCAACCCTTCTTGCGCTCTCGTTTGCCGGCGTGGCCCATGCCCAGGGAACGATGGACTTCTCCGGCGCGACCACGCTGATGACCACCTTCAAAACCTTCGCCATCTATGCGGGTGCGGTCATCTGCTTCGGCGGACTGATCTTCGCCGGAATCCGCATGATGTCGGGCAGGTTCCAGGACGCCATTCCCGGACTCTTTGGCGCGCTCTTCGGCGCTGGAGTCCTCGGCTGGGGTGCTGGCTGGATTGGAGTTGCCCGCTGACCAGCAGGAACAAGCTCTTTCGGCTTGCTTCAAGGAAGCCTACAACGGCAGCCAGAATCCGGCGCGGATACTTCTGCCGGTGCGCAACCTGCAATTCTGGATTGAGACGAATGTATTGCTCATCCTGAAAGATGCGCCCTTTGACAAGCGCGACGCGCAGCTTGTCTCCACGGCGGGCAGTTGCGCCGACTGCCCCAAGCGCACCGGCCACAACAAGCTGCTTTTCGGCGACGACCTCGGCAAGCAGGGCGACCAATGTACCGATCCCCGCTGCTACAACGCAAAACTTGCGGCGCATGTGGCGAAGGCCGTCGCCACCAAGCCCAGCCTTGTACAGATCAGCACGGCCTACGGCGGTCAGAAGGAAGGCAGTCCGGTTCTGCCGCGCAACAAATACACCGCGATCCGCGATGACAAGCCCCCCAAAAAGGAAGATGCCCAGCGCCCGGAGTTCAAGGTGTGCAAGTATGCCGCCGACGCAATCATCACCGAAGGCAGTGACATCGGCACCATTCATAAGGTGTGCGCGAATCCCGATTGCCCGATTCACCACGCCAGCAAGCAACGGCCCGCAACCGATGCGGCATTCAAGGCAGAGCAGGAAAAGCGCCGCCGCGAAGAGGCCATCGCCCAAGCAACCGGCCTTCGTGTCCTGAAAGCAACCAGCGATGCGGTCCCCGTCCGCCTGATGAAACGCGACCTGCTCTTTGTCACCGAGCGCCTTGTCGCCGTTTTGGACGAGCGCCGTCTGGCGATCATCTTTCGGCTTCACGGCATCGGCAAGGCCAGCGGCGGAGCCGGAGACGCCCCGACAAAATTGCTCGCGTCCTTTCTTCGCAAGGCCGACGAAAGCACCCTTGGCAGGGTATTGGTGGCAATCACCATCCTGCAATCGGCGCACAGCCCCAACGAATCCGCGAAAGCCCTGCGCGAAGCCGCCGAGTTCTACAAGGTGGACGTGGCCGCGATCACGGCCAAGGTCCGGCAGGAGTTCACGGCCAAGGAGAGAGCGCAAACCACCCGGAAGACAGCGACCACTGCAAAGCCAAACCAAACGCCGTCAGTGGCCCCCAAAAAGCCCAAGGCCGCGTAGAGTCGAATCAGAGAACCTTGAAACGAAAGTGGGGTCCGGTGCGCCGGACCCCACTTTCGTTTCGGACGCCCGTCTTCCCGCCCAGTGAGGTGCTGCCGCTTTGCGTCAGGCTATTTGGCCCACCCCGACGGGCTTTGTCCGAGGGCTCACTATCCTTGGGCGACTCCCATGAGTAATATATGGGGTACAGTGCATGGTACGAGGAACGAGGAGATATGCAGGGATTGGCGGCCGGATTCTGGTGGATAAATGTGCTTTTGTGTGCCTATTGCACTTTTTATTGGTCACGCAACCGGATGAATGATGGAACACCCGGACTCATGACACCGGGGGGGCAGGTATGGGCATGGCAGTTGGTATTCTGCTTTATTGTCCTCGTGCTAGATGTTAGCCCTTGGCATTTGTTTTGGCTTGGAATTGTCTCATTAGTACTTTCAGTAATCGTATCTAATGTTTGGCGCGGTAGGATGTTAGCTGCGCGATACCCAGACATCGGGAGTATTGAAGTTCAGCAAAACGATAGTCGAACAAGTTCGCTATCTGTGGTCACGCAGATTCCAGCCACAACTCAAGTCGCAGGAATTAGCTCATCCTTATTGGCCAAGGCAAGCGCTGGAGACGCAACGTCGCAGCGGCTGGTCGCAGAGGCATACAAAGAGGGCAGAGGCGTGTCGAAGGATAATACGGAGGCTTATGTCTGGTATCGCAAAGCAGCGACGGGGGGCGATGCTGAGTCCCAATCACAAACTGGCTTTCTTTACTACGTGAATTACAAAATCCAGGGTGATGCGGAAGATGGCCTCCAGGCAGAGTTGTGGCTCCGAAAAGCCGCAGAGCAAGAACATACTTTCGCACAACGGCACCTCGCTAGCATGTACGAAACTGGCACTGGTGTTCCGCAGGACTACGCAAAGGCAGTGTATTGGTACAGCAAAGCCGCAGAGCTAGGAGATTCTGCGGCACAACTCAGACTGGGAGAGTTGATCAAGGCTGGACATGGAGCAATAAAGGACTTTACTCAATCGTCTCCATCATCAACACCGACCATTGCGCCTACGGTGACACCTGCCGTTAGTAAGACCGTCAAGCGTAAGCAAGTGGCTGCACCACCAAAGGTGATAGTTCCGCAGGAAAGCGGGATGGCTGACTACTGGTATCAAAAAGCCCTTTTGCTGACTGATGAATCCCAATATCTGGAGTGCCTTCAGTGCCTCGAAAGGGCGGTCGACGCGGATCCATCCCATGTGCAATCCCTATACGGGATAGCTCACCATTACCAGCACGGGTACGGCGTCAACGAAGATCTGCCGACTGCAGCAAAATGGTTTCGCGAAGCAGCAGAACGGGGCTTCTCGCCCGCACAAGACAAACTCGGTTTAATGTACGAGCACGGCATGGGGGTAGCAAAGAACTGGAGAGAAGCTGCCAAGTGGTATTTGATTGCAGCCGAGAATGGGTTTTCTGATTCGCAATATCACCTAGGCGTAATCTACGCCAATGGTCAAGGCTTTCCGATTGATTTCAAGGCATCAGTCAAGTGGTGCATCAAGGCAGCAGAACAGGGCCACTCAGAGGCACAATCCACATTGGGCCGAATTTACCTTCAAGGCGTCGATGGAATTCCCAGAGATGCTGCAGAAGCATCGAAGTGGCTACGCAAAGCTGCTGATCAAGGTGATGCAGAATCGCAGTTTGACCTCGGCTACCTCTTCGAACAGGGCGACGGAGTGCTTCAAGATTTGGAGGAGGCGGCGCGATATTACAGCCTATCCGCAGAGCAAGGGTATGCAGATGGGCAACGGGGAGTACAGCGTATAAATCTGATCTTAGGGAGACACAGCATTTCGATGGAGCGTCTCCCCAATGAGGAGGATTGGCAATACCAAATGCGCAGGATGGTTGAGCAAACTCGGTTTGTACCGCTAAAGAAGCAGTAAAGAAATGAGCACAAGGGGTTTTCGGTTTGGCATTTGATTTCACATCCCGGCCACCCCGTCCTCGAAAATCAGACCGGCTGTTTCAGTCTGATTTACCGGACGACCCTTGCGATCATTCGCATCTGGGATGCGACCCAGACGCATACACGCTTGGGTATAGACGCGCGGCTGAGCATCTGTTGACATGCGCTTTGGCAAAACCACGCGAGTGCGGTTCGTTGGCGTATCCGATTGTTTTTCTTTACCGCCATCATACGGAGTTAGCGCTAAAAAGAATCATCTACTGGATTCCGTGGATTTTGAAGCGCGATCTAACGGAGCAAGAGGTGAAGAATCTTGTGAGCCACAAGTTGGACCGGATATGGGGAGACTTGGAGCCAGCATTCGGAAGTGTTTGCGAGGCTGTCGGCTGGAACAAACCTGCGAAAGCCGATTTGGATGGCATACGCGAATATATCTGCCAATTATCTGCAATTGATCCCAATTCAATGAATTTTCGGTATTGGAGGCAGAAGGACGGTGCTCCATCTTTGCGAGATGACCTCCAAGCATTCAATATTCGACATTTCGCCGAAATGATGGGACGCCTCGCGGACTTCATTGAAGCTCTCGGCACGGCGATGGCTGCGGCCGGGGAAATGCGCGATGATTGTGATGACGCTTTTGGTGTTGACTAAATCTGATGATGCCTGCCCATCCCTGCAAAACTCAATCAATCCTCAGCGAAATAGTCAAATCAGGAACGGTAGAGGCCCTAGGTCGCCTGCGAATTGAAACAGACTCAGCTCGATAAGAATCCCCGATGCAAGCGAAGTTCCTGCCGGAATTTCTTTCGCAATGCGCTGCTCTTCTTGAGGCGCTCGAAAAACTCGTTCAGCACACTGACGACGATGGCATTGACGCTGACGCCTTCGGCCTCGCCCCAGTTTTTGAGTTTGGTGCGGGCCTCTGCACCGACGTGGAGGAGTTGGGGATTGGTCAGTTCCATTCCGGCCTTGCGGGTCTGCTGAATCTCAACCTCGTCATGCTCCACATGGATCATTGCGTAAAGAACGATTTTGCCAGATCACCCTTTACGCGAGATTCTTCAGTGATAGCCTCGCGAAGATCGAGCGGAAGACGCACCGTCATGCCTGGCCGATCATCCGTCCAGCGCTGCCCCATACGGTTCACCTTGCGTGCTATCGCCTGTCTGACGGCTCTTTTGGCTACTTTCTTGACTGCCACTGGCACCTCTTTCAAATTCATTGTGACGACGAAGAAATAGACGCAGATGATTTCGAAGCCTTGAATCCGGTTTGATAATAGTGCAGTCTGTGGTATCGAAGCTGCTGAATCTTCGATTTCAACTTGCCTCCGAAAGACGTGCTGTAGCTTTTTTCTCCAGCGGCCTTTATCCCCAATTGCTGAATCGTGCGTCAAATACGATACCGCTGGCCGCTGTAGCGGACACTCTACCGAAACGAGGGCAAATATGGCAAGCAACTCGGATCGACCCCGGCGCGAATTATCGCACTTTCATGCCTGTGTTCACTGTGGCAACGTCTCTCGTCGAGATGAATTCGATGGCACGGCTGTCGCCACCGGCATTTATCCCTGCACAAAGTGCGGCCATGATGGACCGCTCAATATTGTCATTCAGGACGTTGATGCTGCCGCGACTAGCACAAGCGCCCCCGCTCCCGGCAGTTCAGCAGGCTAATGCTGTGCTTTGCTGCTGTGGATGTTGCACCTTGATCAGCTTGCGCCCCACGGCGTGAACAAACTCGCTCGTCAACCGTTTCTTGTCGTCGGACCGCATCGCCAATCTGGTTACGAGTTTCAGATGTTCTTCCACCAGCGGACGGATTGCGATTTCATCGCTGGAGATTCGCCATGCGGATTCGCGCGTCAAGAACGCCGCGCCCTTGTGCGCCAAGACGAGCGCCGATGCCTCTTCAGCCGTTGTGAAGGTATGCGTGTCGGGCGCGACGATGTTTTTTGCGGAGGCCTCCGCCTGAATCATTTCGGTGATGTACGGGTTGATGTGCGGCGCGGGCAGAATCCACTCGTGAGCGCGCAAATCTTGGAGGCGGAGTTCCACACTCCCGGCGATGGCGTCGCTTTTCAGCAGTGCAATATAGCCGGGCGACTCAGCAACTGACAAGAAGCTGAGCGACGAAGTATCGGGGATGGCCACCACCAGCGCCAGAGCAAGATTTCCGGTAGCCACCATGCGCGCGAGTTCGTGCGAGAAATTGCTCCAAAGCTTAATCTTCAGGTCGGGAAACAGAGAAAGACGAATCGACTGGAGCGTCGTGACCAGATACGGATCGGCATAAACAGACCTGCCAATGTCGAGCACTTCGTCGGCTCCACGCATCGCGGCCCTTGCGTCAGCGACTGCACGCTCTGCGTACAACACGGCGCGGCGCGCATCTTCCACAAAATGCCGCCCGGCTTCGGTCAGTTCCACGGTTTGATGATTGCGCACGAAAAGGCGCAAGTCGATCTGAGATTCAAGCTCGACAATCCGCTTGCTCAGCGTCGATTGCTCGATGCGCAGCCGTGCGGCTGCACGAGAAAAGTTCAGTTCCTCCGCCAGCGCGATTGCTGCTTGCAGGAGGCGAATCTCTGGTAGCACCATACCCGTCCTCCAAGCCAATGACCAAGGGCAAGAAATGGGTTTGTGCCGAACGACACAATAATGATCGGTGCTGCATGTATCTTTCCATCGCTCCCAAACTGCGCGTGTACCGGCCTGAACGCGGGATTCTCCGCGCCGTTTTCTCCTTTTGACGCCAAAGCGAAAAGAAAGTTGCGGAAATGGAATCAAAATCTGCGGGGGTTGCCCCCGGTGTGTTCTGAGAGCGTCGCAACTGAAGCGATATTTCTAGGCGGCGTGTGGCCGCAAAAGCCTATTGTGTCGGCCATCTGGAATGAGCGTTATTCCTGATTGGAATAACGCTCTCCGTGGAATTCATTAGACAACATTCGCGCAGCAAACCACACTTCTCACAGAGCCAGCAGTGCCGGAATATCGGCCCACGGCTGAGGCCGAGCTTTATGAGGTGAGGCATTATGTCGATGCTCTCGGACAAATTTGATCTGCTGACGATTGCGGACGTTGCTCAACTTCTGCATTGCTCGAAGGCGCATGTGGGCAAGGTGATTGACGGGCGCGTATTCGGTTGTGCGGCGATTCCGTGCATTCGGCTCGGGCGACGCAAGCTTGTGATACGTGAATCACTTTCCGTATGGCTGGAGAGAAACGAAACCGATAGAATGGAGGCATCGCCAGTAAGGGGTGTCCGGAAGCGCGCATAAGGAGGATTATGCGACAACGGCACCAAGCAGGTGGTTTACGTAAACAGCGCGGACGCTGGCTCGGCACGTGGTGGGAGGGCGGTAAGCGCAAAAGCCGGGTTCTCGGTTTGGTCAAAGACATGACAAAATCGAAGGCCCGCGAAGAAGTTGCAAGGCTCGTCGCGGAGTCGAACGCGGAGTGCGAAGCAGCCGACAAGGTGTGGCATTTCGGGGAGTTCGTCGAACAAGTGTTCTTCCCGTACTACTGCCGCAAATGGAAGGCTTCAACGCGCGGGAGCACTATGAACAGGATTGCCATCCATCTCGTAGCGGATTTGAATGACCGGGAGCTTTCCGGCCTGACACGAGATGAACTTCAGGACTTGCTTGACCTGAAGGCTGGACGAGAAGCCCTTTCCTACTCGACCGTCGCCCATCTGCGCTGGGATCTGAAGCAGGTGTTCGATATGGCAGTGGCAGAAGGACATATCGCTCGCAATCCTGCGTTACTGCTCTTTACCCCGAAAGACGCCAAAAGAACCGAGCGGGCAATTATGACCGGCGCGGAAGTCCAGACATGTTTCCGCGTTCTTGGCCCAAGAGAAAGGCTGATCGCCAAATTGGCCATTCTTGCGGGCATGCGCCCCGGTGAAATTTTTGCGCTGACCTGGGGCGAAATGACGTCAACTTATGCCAATATCCGGCAACGAGTTTATCGGGGCGTGATCGACAGCCCAAAGACGGCGCAGTCCTTCCGTAGGGCTGCTCTTTCCGATGGGCTTGTGCGCGAGATCGAAGATTGGCGGAAGCTGGCTCCATCAACAGCCGCCCATGCGTGGGTCTTCCCATCGGAGCGTATGACGCCGATGGCAAAGGAAAACGTCTGGCGGCGGTGGATTGGTCCGAAGTTGGAAAAGGCTGGCCTTGGCTGGGTGAATTTCCAGGTGATGCGCAGGACTCATGCGAGCCTCATGAGCGATCTTGGCGTCGAGGGGAAGTTGGTTGCCGATCAGCTCGGCCACAGCCTCGACGTCAACCAAAACGTCTACACGCAGTCGGCGGTGTCAAAGCGCCAAACTGCCGTAAACATGCTGGAGAATTCGCTTAATGGAGTTCAAATGGAGTTCACGGTTTCTACCGATTCTGTAAGTTGTTGATTTTATGGAGCGGGAGACCGGGATCGAACCGGCGACATTCAGCTTGGGAAGCTGACGTTCTGCCACTGAACTACTCCCGCCCTTTATAATCAATCATTTACGCGATTTGGTGGTGCTTACTAGCCAACTTACTAGCCACTTTGCTAAACTCTGAGTCGGAAGCAGGGACCCCCTACGGACCCCAAATACCTCTTCCGGCGCGAGCGCGATTGCGTTTTGGCTAGTAAACATGGCTAGTAATCTCGGGCGAAAAACCCACCTCAAGAAGTATCTCGCTTACGAGGGGAAATGGCAATTTTTCCCTGTCGCCAACGTCAACGGCAAGCCCAAGCCGGAGCTCGTCCTCATCGCAGGAAAGCCCCGCCGTGGAACCAGCGGCACCTTCTACCTGCAGTGGCGTGAGAACGGCGTACGCCGCACGCGCCCGGTCGGGACCTCGCCGCGTGAGGCGCTCGACGCGTGGCAGCTCCAGTCTGGAATCCTCTCCGGCGACATTGAGCCGCCGGAAGAAGAGCCTGGCGTCGTCTCCGCTTCAAGGACAATTCACGCCGCTGTCGAAACCTACCTGGCCGAGGTGAAGGCCACCAAGGGCGATGCCACTTACCGCGCTTATTCCGGCGACCTCGCATGGTTCCAGAAGGTCTGCAAGAAGCATTACGTCGATCAGCTCGGGCGGTCGGACGCGATGGCGCTCTTCGCCGCCGGTCGCGGCGAGGATCTCAACCAGAAGACCATCAACAAGCGCGTCATCGTCATGCTTCAGGCCATGCGCCATGCTGGCGCGAACATCCAGCTTCGCAAGGGCGACTGGCCACGCACCATCGACAAGCGCGTTGAAATTTACGAGCGCGATGAACTGAAGCGCTTCTTTGAAGCATGCACCCCCGAGGAGAAGGTCGTCTTTCAGGTCTTTCTATGCTCCGGGTTCCGCTCGCGCGAGCTATCCTGCCTGACCTGGGAGGATGTGAACTGGCAAGCCGGCACATTGAGCGTCCGTCCCAGGCCCGAGTTCGGATTCACTCCCAAGAGCTACGAAGAACGCAGCGTGCCCATTCCAAATGCGCTGCTGGAGTCGCTCAAGAAGCATAAGAAGAAACAGCCAGACTCCGTACTGATCTTCCCCACGCCTAAACATCCGAAGCGGCCCAACTATGGCGGCGACAAACCCGACGCGCACCTGCTCGAGCTCGGCAAAGAGATTGCCTACCGCGCGAAATTGAATTGCAAACACTGCAAGACACGACAGGGCAAATGCAGCGACGGGCCTTATTGCCAGAAGTTCTACCTGCACAAGTGGCGTCACACCTTCGCCACGCAGATGCTCCAGTCCGGCATCGACATCAAGACGCTGCAAACGCTCCTCGGCCACAAAAACATCGCTACGACCGAAAAGTACCTCAAGTCGCTTCGGCTCGACGATCTTCGGCAAAAGGTCGAGTCGTCAACGCTGGCTGCTTACGTTTAGGCTATCTGCCTCGGCGGGATGGTCCTCTCCAACCGAAGACACAGTCGGGTCGGGAAGTTTTGGACCTCGCGATTTGCAGTGAGCTTTTAGGCTACTGCTGTGTTTTCAGTCTCGATCCTGGCCGCTCGATGTAAAATTATGTGTTCCCACTTGTAAAGCGAATGCCAAGTAAAGCATGAATGCATTAGCTCTGCCCTATCGAGGTAATTGCTAGGCCGTGACCACCGCGAGTCGTCATTCTGATCAGGTTTTTTCGGCAAGCAACGCTCGACGCATCGCCACTGATTAGTCGTTTTTTCCGGTTTAGGGCTATGGAAAGAAGACGAACGTTTTCACGCACGTCATCGACGCAAGGAGATATTGATGGGTTACGATTCGTTGATACTTACAGGGGGCAGGATCCTTTATTTGGCCGCCAAAGGGGTGCGCAATGCCCTAGATTCGCACAATAGCTCAGTCGCCCTCTCAACTCATGACAGGTATGTGCAGGAAGGGTCCGCATACCTCGAGCAGAACCACCTCGAAAGTGCCGACCAAGCTTTTCAGCACGCGATCAACGTCTCCACAGGATCAATTCCCGCATGGGCAGGCAAGTGCCTGGTGGCTTTACGTCGCGGTGATGCAGGCGAAGTCGTCTATCTCGCAAAGAAAATCATCTCCATTGACCCAGCGATCGCGGAAGCGTATTCCATGCTTGGATTAGGCTTCCTCCTCCAGAAGAGATACAGATTAGCGTTGGAAGAGTTTCGCACTTGTTGCAGCCTCGATGGGGATAATCATGTATATCCAAGTTTAGCTGCAAGCTGTTTTGTTCTGCTGAACGAGCCAGCAGAAGCACTGGTGGCGTTTGAGCAGTCTCTGAAGTTGAAGCCCGATTACGTGAACGGTCAGCTCGGCAAAGCACAGGCACTGAACATGCTTGGAAGAGAGACAGACGCACTACATATTCTCAATCACTATATGAAATATTTTCCACTTAACATCACGGTGTTAACGCACATGAGCGTAAGCCGCGCTCAAAGGAATCAACTCGCACAGGCTCTCCAACTTCTTGAAAGGGCCAGAATGCTTCTCACGGGCAACGATTCAGAATCCGTGGAGGCACGGAAAGTGAGCCAATTCACGAACGCTGCGCCACAGCTGCTCCAGGACGAGTTGAAGGCTGATAAGGAACTTCAGAGACTTTACGATGGTCTGCCGGCAATATTTTCGATCAATGAGGTCCGCTCAGTGCGCATCGGTGAGGACCAAATACAAATCTTCTCCCAACCCGCTTCTGCTGCAGTCGAGGAAAAGGTCCGATTCGCGCTCAAGGATTGTGAGGGTGTGTCGGTACTGCTCGAACCGGCGGCGTGACAAGTTGGCGGAAATCACCGATGTAAATTGGGGGGCGATTGCGCGTACCGGCAAGACCCACAAAACTAAACCGCGGAACGAAACTCCTCCGTGGGTCAAACCAACGATGAGCTCCGAATTCAGAATTGACTTGGCAGCCCAGCGACTCAGTTTACCGGTAAAACAGAATCTGGCTAGTGCCCCTTCATCCGGACCATGCACAGTTCCTAAGAACGCGCACGCTATAGTTAGCGATTGCTAAATTCGGCCATGAACTCAGAAATTGAGTGCTCCAACTTCCCTACGATATTCATCTCAGCACTGGTATAGTACTTTCCATTCACAAAACGGCGCAGCAGTCGCCAAAGTTGGCTGAACCAGCCAAAGCGAAATAGTTCCTTTCTTGCGCCGCGAATTTCTGCCGCCAACTCATCATGTGCTTCAACGAACCTCCTTTCGGCTTTCTCCAGCATTTCAGCCTCGGCATCGAGTCTGCTAAGCAACAGGCCATTTTGCGAATTCACGCCGCGCACTTCTTTGCAAGCCACTCGCACTCGTTTGAGTTCACGATTGGTCATGAACGTGGCGGTTGCTATTCCAACGGCAAGTCCAATGCCCGGAAGAACGAACATTCCGGCTGCCATTCCTCCACCGCCTGCGGCGAGTGATCCTCCGCCAAAGGCTGCCCATCCTGCGTTTGTTGCGGCGGCACCTGAGAGTCCTCCGATCGCCGCACCGGTGGATGCGACGCCAACTACCTGAACGGCGCCCCAAGCTGCAATTGCAGCGGCTGTGCCAGTGCCGGCGCCCACGAAGACCGCGTTTCCCGTTGAAAACGTAGAGAGGCTCGATTGTTGGCGATTAGCATTCTTTCCGGCCAGCTGTAGGCTCGTAGAGTTCGGCGATAGGCGCGGGACCGGGTTTGCAGCTTTCGTAAGAGGTGGAACTATTATCTTGTGCGCCAATTTGAGATCTCGTTTTGTCTTCTCAAATTCGCGCCGCAATCGAGTAACGCAGCTCATTAATCTTTCGTTGCAGTTGGAGATTCCAAAACGAATTTCTTCATAAGCGCGGCGCAACTTTTCGAGCTCAGCTTGGGCATCCTCAAGATCGAATGATCGTCCAAGTGTGAGTACTCCCTTTGCAATTCTCCAGAATCCCATTGGGCCTCTTGCAGATCATGCGCTAGCGAAGGAGTGGTGAGCACCGGTCTCTGAATCTAGGCCGAATTGAAAAGTTGCAACGGGCATTCAATTTCTCAATGCCTCCGCGCTTCGATTTCCGCCTGCAGCTGGCACAAACAGGTATGGAGAGACATCGTTAGTGTATCGCTTCCACCGGCAAAGCCACTGATGAAGCCACAAGTTGAACGGCCTTCAATATGCAAGAGGCTCGTCTCTCTTCCTACGAGTTTGTCGAAAGCCTTATCCCAACCGTCTGGCCTCTGGGCTTTAAGAGTGAATCCAAACGAGCAAAGCTCCGAATATGGTATGTTCTCGCCATTGAAGAAGCCCTTTCGCAAAAACCGGGAATTACTGAGGAGTATGTCGGAGCCGATGAGCAGCCGAATCGAGTCTGGCTGCTCTGCGCCGAATTCCTGCGCTGCAAGCAGAAGTTGTGGGAAAGATAGCGTTGATGCCAACTTCACAGTCCGCCCATCGATTGCATCACGAAATATTCTAAGCGCGTCCTGTGGGGATAGATCAAAATCGTCTGCCTGCCGCCGCTCAGTGCCGTGTGTCTGTTCAGGCTGCTTGGTCCAGTTGGAGTTCGTCCGATCGGCCCTAACGGGAGTTGGGGGAGGGCCAGGCATAACGCGGCCAAACTCGACATGGACAAGGTCGGATGCTGCCGGTGGATTCAGGGCTTTCTGCCGTGAGTGTTCCTTTAAATGGTTGAAAGCGGCCTGAATTGCCTTGAATTTCTCCTCCGCCTTATTGCGTAGACGAGGATCACTTTCGAAACGGTCCGGATGCCACACTTTGGCCAAATCCCTATATGCTGTTGTGACTTCCTCAAAGGACACTGGAAAAGTAAGCCCGAGAACATCAACATTGTCGCCGCACTTATGGCAATTGCACACGCTCACGTTATCCATGGAAGAAGTTAAGTGTAGCGGACCGGGCAGTGCCACCCGGTGACCTGCGTCACTCAGCCCTCAGTCTGATCAGTCAGTGGGCATCGATAGAGTAAAGCTCAACGGCACTGCTCGGGATTAGGACCGTACGGCCGGCAAGGGCCGCTGGTTTGTCTGCGCATGATCTTCGATTACCACTAACAGGCCGGTGCGATTCGCAGTACCGATTCGCGCAGATCAGGGAGGAGTCGGATGAGGGCTTCTTCGATTCTTCAAGCAGTCTTCAGCCGCCGCGCTGCCGTGGCAAGAGTTGGCTCCTTCTTCGAGAGCCACAACGCCAGCACGGATGGATCGAAGCACCGTGAGCCGCCGATCACCAGAGACGGAATCTTCCGCTGCTCCGCTAGACGGTAGACAGTGAATATGGACTTGCCAAGGAGCCTTGCCACATCGCGAACCGAAAGCAGGCCGCGGGCCGATTCGAGAGCGAGTAGGATATTGAACATCTCCGGCGCGTCTGGACGCGGATTCTCCGAAAAGCTGATGGCGTTGTTTGGAACCTGTGCTGTGGACTGAGCAGAGGTATGGCGTGGCCTGGTCGCGTTTCGCATGGCTGTATCTCCATCCAGCTCGGTGGGCGAGCCTTGTGGCAACTCTGCCAATTTCTCCCAAGTCTGTCCAATGCCAAGTCGATAGCGCGTGATAACGAAAACGAATCACAGGACTTGCCAAGCCGTTGTGCAGGAGGAATCAAACTTGACAATAGAGCACGTTCCTTGCAGAATTGTGGAAAAGGGGCCCTTTGTTGTGGAAAACCTGGACGACTTTGGAAGAATTGTCAGGCTTGGTGCCGATCGCCTAGTGGAGGCAATCTTCCTATGCGTCGCCAGTCCTCACTCGAATTCGACGATCTTCGCACGATAATCGCTCTCGCCGAGGAGCTGAACTTCCATCGTGCCGGCCGAAGAGTCGGATTGAGCCAACCGGGCGTCACCCGCGTCCTGGCCAAAGTCGAACGGCATGTTGGCGCGAGCCTCTTTGAGCGAAGTCACAGCAAACGCAACAGTGTTGTGATAACCGACGCTGGTCGATCATATGTCGAACGGGCTAAACTGGCGCTTGCCCACGAAGAGGGCGCCGCCCTCGCTGCTCGTGAAACAATGCACGGAATTGACCGCCAGCTCGTGGTTGGTCGGTCCCCGCACGTGGATCGGCGGTTGGTCGAAATTCTGCATTCGATTGAACTTCCTCTTTACCCCAACTTACGCGTTGACCTGCCTACGAGATATGCAAGTGAATTGCCGGCGTGCATTCGAGCTGGCGAGTTTGACCTCGCGATCATTACAAACCCGCCCGAAGACCCGTTCCTTACATCAACGCTGCTCAGGTGCACTCCGTTTACCGTCGTGCTGCCGGAAGGGCACGGATGTGCGAGTAGCCAATTCACCAGTTTGAAGCATTTGAAATCTACGCCATGGATCTTCTTTGAAAGGCACGTTCACCCGGCGTTGTACGATGCGTTTCGGGATCGGGCTCGGGACCTCGGAATTGGGCAGGAGCGCATTCATCACGTCTCGGATGCGGAGGAAGCGTGTGAAATGGTCCGCCGGATGGGCGCAGCTGCTTTCCTGTCTCCTCGCGGCGCCGCAAATGTCTCACGGGACGGCGTTGCCTTTTGCACCCTGAGAGAAGACGGCCTTTTCCTGGGCACACATCTTGTAGCCCGTGCAGAAAATGGCTCAAAGCTTGTCAGCGAGTTTGTCAGGAATTTTGTGAAGCGTCTGAAGCAGGCCGGGCTCTACGAGCCTATTCCCTCGGAATCTGCTAGCGATGCCCATTGCGCCGGCCTGATGCCGGCGAGCAGACCCTCTTCTACATTTGTCCAAGCGCACTAGCTGGCACTCGCAACTCGCTCTACACATATCCGAAATTGTGATTCGATCTCTGCCGCGGCGGCGATCGGGAATCCGACGAGAATTGGATTGCGCGGAAAGCGCTCATGCCCGTCGGGAGGGACCATAATGGCGCTCCTGCGGAACGGCCGGAGCCTCATGCAAGGGTGGGTGGACGGGCATGCGGACAGAGGAAGGGCGGGACCTATCGAGCAGGCCCCGCCCGGATACTGAACTTGGACTAAGCGGCGGCTGACTTCTTTACGCCTTTTGGCGGTGTCTTTGCTACAGGCTTCTTCCCGACCTTTGCCTTTTCTTTGACTGCGAACTCCTGCTTGACCTTGGCTGTGATGGCGTCCAAATCCACTTTGTAATAGTCGGCAGCTTGCCTGAGTGCCTTTCCGGGGTCGTTTGCTGACAAGTGGAGAATGACGGTCTCCACCAAGAGACGTCCGAGCGTACTTTCATCGGACTTGTGAAGGAAGGTCGCCAGCATTTTGAGGATCGACTCCGACTCCTTTGCTTTTCCAATGCCGTGCTGACGCAGAATAATGGACAGTCGGCGTTCGTCGAGCATCCCGGCAAGTCGTTCGACCACAAACAACAGGTCCCGTTTCATCAACCGGACCGGAACCGCCTCGACAATCGCATTCAGGACGCGAAGTCCGGTTGTCTGGGCAATTGCCTCTTCCCGGCGGCGCTTCTCCTGTTCGGCTTTCAAAGCTGCATCGTTGCTGGCTGTCGTCTTCGTCGCCTTCTTCGGATGATGCACTGGGCAGTCAGCGTTTGCACAAATACGGCGCAATTCGCCTTTGTCAGAGCCATCTGTGACGATTGCCTCGGTGGTATATTTGCAGGTTTTGTACTCCGGCCAATCGCGCTGCTTCTCGTTGGTCGGCTTCTCCGCGCGAATCTCGACGTATTGACTGCGAGGAATAGCGGGGCTGCTCTCTTCCGGCTTGCCGTAGGCGCGGGTGATCTGAACCAGCTTGGGTTTCGCTGCAACCGTCTTTGCGACAAAAACGTTTACCTTGTTTTGGTAGCATTCCGGCGAAGTGCAAGCATCGGCCTTGATTTCGGCAAAGAGCAGCGTGTTGTACCCTGTACGCTTCGGGCAGGTAAGGCAAGCTCCAGCCTCGGGGACCAGATCGGCGTCGTCTTTCGGGAACGGCGCGGAATCAAGTTCCAACAGGATGTTGCGCTCGATCCACTCTTGCAACTGCCGTACCGGGAGAAGTGTTCTGCGGGGCTTTCCGCCACCGGCGTATTCTTCTCGGTAGCAAGCGGTAAGGGCTTGCTCCTGCTGCGCTGGTTGTAGTTTCGCCAGCAAAAGTGCGTGGCCGGTTCCGATCTCATCTTTGAGAAATGCTTCGGTCACCACCGAGACAAGTTCGGTAAGCCTGATGCGAGTCAACACATACCCCGCGCTCTTGGCGCATTTCGCGGCAATCTGTTCAATGGAATACTTCGGCTCTTCAAGGCGCAGAAGCGCGGCGAAACCGCTTGCCTCCTCCAAAGGATGCACATCACGCCTTTGGAGATTTTCCACTATCGAAGTTTCGATAGCCTGGGCATCGGTGAGTTCAACGATGCGAACGGGAATGGAATCAACTCCGGCGAGTTGCGCTGCGCGGTAGCGGCGTGCTCCGGCAACAATCTCGTAAGTGTGCGGGGCTTTCAGTCGTACCAGCAACGGAGACAGAACACCCTGTGATTGAATGCTGGCGGCAAGCTCATTAAGCGACTGCTCATCAAAAGTTCTGCGGGGATTCATGGGCGACTCGATGAGGCTTTCGAGCGGCAGGTTGCGATACTCGGATTGCACTGCTGTGGACATAGGGTTCTCCTTTGGCTGTCGATGGTTGGGGCGTGAGCGGGCACGATTGAACGCACCCGCTCCTGTGGAGCGGGATTAGCTTGCTTGCGCCAGTTGCTCAGCTTCGTCGGCAAAGAGCGCGTCGAGGATTGTCGATGATGCTTGCTGGATGACCGTGAGCGATTCGGTGAGCAAATCGGCGCTGCCGTGATAGAGCGCAATGTAATCAGCGCTCGCGCTGGATGTATTCAAACCAACGGCACGGCTGACGATGAAGGCGATGGACTCGGCTTCTGTCTCGCGCATGGTCTTGGTGGTCATGGTCCGGCGCTCTGCCTTGTGCAACAGTTCGTGACTGACCTCGTGTGCCAGAGTGGCAAATTCTTCCGCCTTGGTTTGGCCGGGGAGCAATGCGATCTTTCCGCCGTAGCTCACTCCCTGGGCGGGTGCGATGCGCTCGTTGTATTCAAGCTCGATACCCTGTTGCTGCACGAAATCAACGAGACGATCATGGTAGGTGCCAACCTCGCCCGTGACTTTTGCCGGTTCTGGAAGCTCTGCGCCTTCGGTCTGCGCGATGTCGAAGACGTAAACAACGCGGAAGCCGATCAATACCGGCGTGGGCTTCTCGGCGTCGTCGGCTGGTTGTTCCTTGCGTTCTCGTTTTGTGCCGATCATCGGAGCCAGAATAGGAATGCCTTTCTGACCTTTGGTGACGTGGCGACCGAGTTCGTTCCATGTGCGAATGCCTGCAACGTGGGTTGCATCTGGGCGAAATCGAGCGATTGAAAGGATGTTGCCAAAAGAGTAGTTGTGGAAACGGGCCATTGCGCTGAGGTAGGCGGTGAGCGCCTCGCTCTTGCCCTGCTCAAGCTGCTCGATCAAATGCTTGACGTTCTCAGCGATGATCTGCTGAGTGGTGGTTTGCTGGCGGCGGATTTCCTTCTGGCCGCCGCTGTTGTTGTCGCGGTTGTTGTTACTCTTGAAATTCATGTTTTTGTTCTCCTTTTCCGCCGTGACCGGCTGAGCGTCTTTCTCACCCATGGCTGGGAAGCGCGAAGACGGTTGGCGGAAAAGAACGAATGCAGCGCCCGACGGTGGGAGTCCGGAGGAAAGGCGCGGCAAGTGCCAAACACGCACCATCGTTTGGCGCGCAGCCGCGCTCCGAACGGACGGGGAAGGCCCGTTCAGCGTACAGTCAGATCGTGCGCTGGGCCGTCCACACGGGGGCGCGAAGTGGGACTGAGCAGACAACCTGATGTGGGCTTAGTAGCTTTGCAATCCAGGCCCCTATGCACGAGTTCCGTGCTGGCAAACGATACTTAGCCAAGCCGGATCCTGAATACCGGAGCATGGGGATGGATCCGGTCGAAAACGAACGCACAGTGCGTCTATCAAAACACACTCTGTTTCTGATTCTCTGATTCTCAAACGTTCAGGTGTTCAAGTCAGTATCCGCGGGAACAGACGTATAGCCATCGAACCAGGGAAGAATGCCCAAAACAATTTAGATTCGGATCGACCAAGCTTTAGTTTTTGTCTTCGCGCGAAGACGCATGCTGCAAGTTAACTAGCCATTGTGCACGTCTGTATCACGACCAATCAGGCTCAGTATCACAATCGCCTCATCGATCGTGGAGGGACAATAGTCGGCTATCGAATGTAACATTGCCAACCTGCGGCTAGCTTCTTCGTTTCGAGCTGATTTTTCGTCGACTAGGATCATTCTTTTCGATAGCGCCCTCGCAAAGCCCATTTCAAGGGCAAGCGAAAAGCCCCCTGGATTTGTCTCTTCAAGAAACGCCAACACCCAGTCAGACTTTCTTACTGCTTCAAGGTCCCAGTGTGTGTAGGCATCCGGGTCCTTAAGTCCATGGGTTCGGGGGTCGAAAAACGAGAACATAGGGAGTTCCGAGATCACACGATCTTGCCAATTAGATCGCATCCCTCCCGCTAGGTATATCGTTGGCCGAGATGATGCCTTCGCGCAATCGGCGTCGCCTCGTTTCACATCATCCTGCTTGGCGCTCGCCATCGAAAATGGTACGCGCATTGCCCGGGAGTAGAATTCCGCGCGCCGGAGAATAAAGAAGTATGCCAAAACGAAACAGGCTGCAGTTGCACTCCAACCAGGCCCCGGAGGAAAGTTCGAACTGTGCGTCCACGGCGAAGCGAGATTCGCCAACGCGAAGAAGATGGTGGCACTGCCCACGAACACGCATACTGATGACATTCCAAGACTTAGAATTGAAATGAACATGAAGCGGTAAACAACGTGAATTTGGTCAGGGGAGATATCACTCATCGCTCGACTTCGCCATCCGTGAAGATCGTTGACAGGGGGCTTCATCGAGCCAGCAGTGCGATCCCGTAAAACGCCGATTGCGTGTTTAACGCTCGAGCTGTTGACAATGTCTTCTTCAATTTCTTCCTTGCTCAGGATTTTAGAGATACCCAAAAACCTTTGAATACCCTGGGGCAGTATCTTCTGCAACAACGAGGCTGCTTTCGCGACGGTAGGCCACGTGATAAAATTTCCGGCGGTCTCCAGAATCTGTCCAAGAACATAGGCCGCGAAACAAAACAGATATATGATTGCCGGATGCTGTTCCGAATATCCAAAGTCGCGTTGCCAAGATCCGGGTACTGACAGGACTGTGATCCAGGCTACGATAAGAGCCGATCCAGGGAGCAGGAGGCGATTAAATCTAGAAAGAATCGCTCGATTGCTTCAATAAGTTCACTTGACTTCAATTTTGCTCTCCATACGAACATTCCGGTTCGCAAGTTTCACGATCTCGCACGCTACGGTGTTGTTGGACCGGGGCAAGGCAGTTTCCGCGCGTGTCCCTGGCGATGGAACTTCTAGCGAGCGGTGCTGCGTTGCCAGCGGACAGCCTGCGAGGAGCGGTATTATTCGCAGACATCCACGGTCAGATAGCGTCCAAATTGCTTGAACTCGTCGTCGAAAGTGTAAAGCAGATTGCGGATATACTGTCTCAACTGAACAGCAGGCTCGACGCAGTCGCGTTTATAGTCGTCAATGGTGAGCTGAAGGTGCGGATATAAGAGCTTCAGAAACCCACACGCAGCCTTCGAAATAGCTTTTTGATCTCGGATAGTGGTCTTATCGTTGAAGACCGTATGCTCCTGGACGTACTTCATATAAGCGCCTTCTCTTCGCAAGGAAAAAAGAGCTTCTCCGAAGAAGTCCATTTTCAGTCCCGGCTGGGTCGCAACCATGTTTTTCTGGAACTTTGGAATAAGCCACCCAGGTATGATTCCAACAAAGCGGTCAAGGAACGCTGTTTCGTGCAGAAATGGTGGCAAGTCCGCCAGAAGACTATTTTGGTTGCGAGGGCGTTGCTGCTCGTCGAGCTCGATGTTTGCGAGCATCACAAGGGAGCAATCGCTAGCTACTTCTTGAAACCCAGAGCGGTTGTAACGTCCGTTTGCTAGATACGTTTTTAGCGGCCCGATGATTTCGTCTGGGTTATCAAATGTTAGGCTTTGGACCTCATCAAGCACGACGACATCGTGCCTTCCGAGTAGTCCAATCTCTTTGGTTCTGCCATCAATAAACAATCGGGCTGCAGTAACTTTTCCTCCGCTAATTACGGCAACCTTATTGCTTATATTTTCAAAAACAAAGCTTTTGCCAGTACCCTTCGGAGCCAGCTCCATAATCGAAAAATTCGACTCGACAAGTGGTAGCAGACGCGCGAGCGTCCAAGTTTTCGCATCGCGGGTGTATGAAGAATGTTCGGGATTAAAGCCCATGGAACAGAGCATTAGATCGCGCCATTGAGCGGCATCGAACTTTTCTCTGCAACGCGCATATTCGGAGATTTCGACTGTCGAACATTGGAAAGGATCAAAGTCGGATATTTGAACCGTCCCTGTCGGGCGCAAGGATAGGCTTACCTTTCCCCATACTCCGTGTCGAAGCAACATTAAGTGGTTGTTGATGAGCTCCGGAGATATTTCACACTCATCCAGATTCAATACCGGGATTCGGGCCGTCGGGTCCGGTACCTCTCCTTTGCTTTGCTCCAGTTTCACGCGCACCTGAACAAGCGCAATCAGTTTGCACGTCTCTCCCTGGGTGAGGCGAAAGAAGATCTCTTGTTTATCGTCTTTTCTTGGAAATGCTTTTTGTACGAATGCCATCAGCTTTTGATGGTCATCTGTTGAGAGAGGGCCGTTGCCAGGAACGACTTTGTCTAGGAGCCACTCAGCAACAAAGCTGGGTATTCCCATTGCCGTCAAACCACTCGATGGGAGGCGGTCCTTATCAATGGCGAGGGATCCGAAGGTATCTCTCACCAGTTTGCTCTCGTATGTACATGATGCGCTAGATGAAGTCATCGATATCCAATCCGCTGCGGAACATTTGCGTCACTTCGATTGAACTGTCAGCAATTACAACGCTGCCGTTTTCCACCCCACCGAATCGGAACTCAAGGGAACCCGTTAGTCGGATCTGGTTGTTACTGTTTCCAGTCAGCAATTCCGGCCACGTCTTTACAGGAATACTTAAGGTCTCGTGGCCATAAGGTTGCACCGTTACCTCAAGCGAACGTCCAACTGTCAACTCTTCGACCTCGTTGAGGTAGAGCATTGCGTCAGTAAGGCTCGTGTTGTTCGGGTTCGTAATCTCGATTTGAATTGACCCGGATTCCTTCGCCCTTCCCTTTCCATGGCATATGACACTGACGGGATGTTGGCGAACTTTCCATTGCAAGGTGGATACCCCGATCACGACTTCTTCTGGAAACAGCCCTCCATGAACGCCGACTATATCTCCCGCATGGTTTGATTGAAACGAGCGGATGCAGCCACTTCCTCGTACGACGCTGATGTCGTGCTTAACTCCAAACCGATCCGCCTCAAGTATGACAAATCTCGGGTCAGAGACACGGCCGATTGCCATGCGTCCGCCGAACTCGAAGCCCAGAGGTAAGTCCTCGAGACGAATCTGCTCACCCATCAGTTGCCCATGATCGCTGCACAAAACAATCTGAACTGCTGACGGGACAGGATATTTTGAAACAAGATAAGAAATCTCCTTAGCAATCGCATTGAGCTTAAGGGGAACCGACACATCGACCAAATGCTTCCAACTCGTATCGTCATGGTACAGGCAGTCGTATTCGGTTGTGTCCCAGCAGTAGATCCTGTGCTTCTCACCTTGAATGTCCGCGACGAGCGACTCACGGCGACTTGGAGAGTCCGTATATCTTTCAGATTCTGGGATTCCGCGAAATCCCTTGCCTGCGTCTGGCTCCCAGCTTGGGTGATTGGGCAGGAGTTGCGCGTAAAGGCTCCATTTTGCGAACTCAGTCTTGGTGGGCAGAATACTCAGCTTGGGATGGATAGCGTCCTTCAACTGGAAGGCATGAGCACTACATAGAATCTTAACTAGCTCAACGTGTTCAAGCCACCCGAGGCCATCAATCACTACCCACAGTACCGGTCCATTAAGAACCGCCTTTACAACCAATGAAGCAACACTGTAATTAAGTGAAGACTCCGTGACCGGATCCACTTTTAGTTTTGGGTAGGCTGCCGCGATCCAATTGACAAATGAATCGGCGAGAGCTTCAGCGGTATCGCGCGCGGGCCCTTTCGAATCGTTCAGCGCCTGCCATTTGCGAAACGGTAGGTATTCTTCAGTTGCCCAGCGCAACACTTCATCCGCCGTAGCATTACTTTCGACTGTCCTCGGAATTCTAGGAGGCATTAATTCAAAGAGTCTTTGCCCCGCTTCCGGAGATAGATATGGAAGGAGTTTTCTTATGCGACTCTCGGTAATCCATGAACACCGGGAAGTGAGCACCTTTGAGGCGCACTGCGCGACCCTGTCCATGCCGCTGACTTTCTGTGGTCGAAGCAAGTCTATTGCTCCACCGGACGTTTCCACGATCCGCCGTGTCCAAACCGAGTCGAACTCGTCCGCGAGCGAAGGTGGAATGGCTAAAGGGAAGACCGTTCCAGGTCCTTGATCACTCTCGGCAAGGCCAATCCACGCCCGCAAAACCGCAACCCGATCAAGGGCCTTATAGAAACGAGTCCAGGGCTCATCGCACCTCTCTGATAGTTCATCGCACCATACATCAAGAAAAGGACGAAATTCGTCCTGGGCCTCCATGGACAGGAACTCCGCTAGGTGCTCGAGCGATGGCGGCCCAAACCAAAAGTTTGGCGTAGCCGGAACGAGATCGGTAAATAAAAATGGAATCGCGCTGTCTGAGTTATAGGAATCTAGTTTGATCACCCACTGCAGCACTCGTCGATCATCCCAGCTTTGTGGCACCGGGATATTCTTAAGGAAATATTGCAATCGAGCACGGGGAAAAATCTTCTCCTCAACGATTAGATCGGATTCACCGCGCTGTCTGAGCCATTCGCGAGTCCACCTACTAAGCCCTTCGCCTTTAACCCAGCACGTCCGCTTCGATCTCCCTATAGATTCGAGCCACTGACGCTCTGTACTGACCACATCAACGTCGTCGGGTATCGAATATACACCCGTTGGGTCTAGTATCACTTTGCCACTGGTCGGCATTCTTCGCCTCACTGTTTCGCAATAATTCCGTTAGAAGAAACCAGGCTTTCGCTGCGTTCTGCTAAGCGGAGGCACAGTGCAATCTGGAGATCCTTTGGCAGCTGTTCAAACAAAACTAGTATCTGCGACTCCCGGTCGCGGTTCAGAATCTCTCGACATTCTGTCTCAATTGATTTCAGGTCGGTAATCTCACGATCCGCAACGTCTGGGCCGTAGCTTCGCGACATTTCTGCAACATGTTTGAGCAAAGCCATGGCGCTTTCGGTTCGTGACGGGGATTCGGCCTGAGACTGAACTAAATTCGCTCGTTCTCTCAGGCTTACAACCTGCTTCTTCCACTCCGTCAACCGGCGATTGTTAAGCTCCGCAAGTCTGTCCGCGATCCTCCTCTCTAGCGCTGCCGCAAACGCAATTACGCTAGGGCCCACCAAGCTCTCATGCTCCAAGCGCCATTGGGCTATTTGCTCCATAGCGTCTGCAGCGTCTTTCTCGTGCTTTAGGATCTCAAACGCTTTGTCTATCCGAACACACTCTCTAAGCGCCAGTAGCTCAATACTGGTTGTCCTGACTCGTTCGGCGAGATCGCTTCCCTCGTAGATAGGCGCCTTTGCGGAAATTGCCTTGATTCTATTGTCGATCTCGCCGACTGAGCTTAGTGCGTCACGGCCGGCATCCCATTCATCTAGCTGAGCGACGGCATGCGCTACCTTATCCGCAAGAATGTTTCGCTGCTGGGAAATTCGTTCACGCGCCCACCCGGGCAGATCCTCTGCTTGTGCGGTTTCATTTACTCTTTCCAGCGCTGCATACAATTGCCTTACGGTTGTCGCCGCCAGGCATTGCGCTTCGGCGTCATTCAGCAGTTCGAAGACACCCTGTAGGCTCTTTATTTTGGAGTCAAGACTCCGGTAATCATCTTCACGTCTAGAGCCAACGAACACCATCGCGAGTTGATCGTATGAGCGCTGGAATGACTTGAACTTCTCATAAGAGTTGACTGTGGGCAACGCCTGAGCAACATCGCTCAGCTGATCTACAAGTTTTTGTGCCTGTCGTTCAAGAGTCGATTCAATCTCATCTATTTCATTCGCGCAGGTATCAGGGCAATTGAGGTTTCCCCTTAGTTCCTTGACTTCATTTATAGCGGCTTCGCAAATTTGTACGGTATTGGGAATTGACCGCTTAAATTGACGGATTCTACCGAGCTTTTGCTGATCCGCAACCGTCAGCTCGATCTGCTTCGCAGTAGCTTCAAGCGATTCGAGCGCCGCTTCAGCTTTTACCTCGGTCGTAGCGAACTCTGGAACATCGGATAAGAGAGAGAGCATTGCTGTCAGCTCTTCGCGCAGCCGTCTACATTCCTGGGTCGTTCCAGGAACCTGAGAGCAGACCAAATCAGCTAATCCTTCTGTGTGCGCCTTCGCCGACTGTTTTAGAAGCTTGCTCTCCTCCTCTGCTTTCTCGTGTGGCGTGCCTTCTTGCGCGGAGGGGCACTCCAGTGCTGTGAGTTCTTGATAAAGGGTAAAAGCCTCTTGAAAACGTTTGGCACGGAGCACCCGCTCACACTGTCGCTGAGTTGACGCGAGGAAATTACCTAGATCTTTCTCCGCTCGCTCTATAAGTGCCCAGCGCTCGACTGTTGAGAGCAGGGATTGCGACATTGCTTCGATCTGTGCTGCCTCCGCAACAAAATCAAACCTATTTCGGGTCGAGTTGATTTCTGCAATCAAGCTCTCGGCAGTTCGCTTATTCCCAGCTTCGGCAGATCTTCTTTCCCAATCCCTTAGAGTCCTTGTGAGCTCTACCTCGTAACCCTCGATTTGCTGAACAGCGGAATTGTACTCATGGCTGGCTTTTGCATCAGAAAACTGCGCCGCCAAGTCTTCGATCGCAGCTCTTGCGTTCTTGAGCCCTGTCTGACTAGTAGTGCGCGATACCGCCTTAAGCACTCTGTCTATGTTTGCAATACAGTCCTGATATTTCTGCTGGCCACGAAGTGAGTCCATCCTGCGTTCTGCGGTAAGGACGGCGCCAGAGAGAGCTTCCGAAAACTCTTCATGGATGCTCGGCAGCGGCCTCAGCAACTGAAGATCGCGTTCGATTTGAGCCGTGAGGGCCCTCAGTTCTTGATCACTTTTTATAGAACTAGCTCGGGATACGCACGCCGAAACACGATCACGAATCACTCCATGAAGGCGGTCGAGCGATTCTACTTGCTCTGTTAATTGAGCATCCGAAAGAAGCACGCGATGCGTCTTGGCCGCCGAATCAGGTGGCGATTTTAGCTTTGAGTGAAGTTCCAAAATATCCGCCAACTCTGAACTGTTTAGTTCGCTCATCAACTGGCGACACGATTGCTCCCATCGATCCAGACGCGTTATCTGAATCACGAGACTGTCATTTATGTTCCTAAGCTCCGCAGCTCGTGTCTGATTTTGAACGTCCTGGTCTAGGTAATTCTGAATCTGTGATACAAACTTCCTACCTTCGTCACTCGACATCGTGTCCGGAATATTAGGATCCGGTATTGCTTCCTGACGAGTCACGAATACTTCGTCACGCTGCCACACCTTGATGAACTTCGACGGCACATCCAGATCGGGATTCGATAAAAACTGTGCAACAGTAAACTCCTGCAGACGAGGGGGCTGGCCAATCGGTCGTTCTGTTTGTGAGATTCGAATTTCGGCTCTGTGATAGACCAACCAAGCCCCTACGACTGCCGTAAATGTTAGGTCGTTGTACCCATACGGATCGCTAGACAGGGTTTTCCAGAGCTGACCCAAAGAGACTCGGGTCTCTTTGCCCGCTTCCAAAGGAAGGGAGTCGCAGATATTGTCCCAGGCAGCTCTGACTTTCGAATTTGTTGGTGGCTGGATCTGGTATTGAGTTCCTGACAAACGCAGTAACCCCCAGCTCCGCAAGAATAGAGCGTCAATCACGGAGTGAAAAGACTTGTCCGGGAAGCTTTGCTTTGTCAAAGTCTTGCCGAGCAATTGTTTCACCATGAATGTGACTATCTTGGCGCCAGTTGTATGGCCTGACCGCATTTTGTCGATGTTTTCAACAGTGGGAACCACGCCAAACCGATCGCGGAGCTGAAGGCTGACTACGCAACTCAGGTTCTTCCGTTCACTGAGCGGTAGACGGTCCGTATTGAATCCACACAATTCCACATCGCGCAGGGCACCATTCAGTCTCTTTTCAATGTCTTGCTCCCACATTTTGAGTAGCTCAACGTGCGCCGCTCCATATCTTTCGCGCTCTCCCGGGCTTTTGCGCTTGAGAGTCTTAACACGCACGATCAGATCGCTAACTTCACTTAGTCCCACCCTCGGTACAGCCACGACGACTTTCGACCGCAACGCAGAAGCTTTGATACTTTCTTCGCACTCAACTTTCAAGAGTTGCGCCTCGCCGGCTGTTGCGGGCAGAAGAAAAGCGACCGTTCCCTTGAATTTACCGTCTTCTAGCAAATCCTTCCCCAAGAGATCCCTGAGTTGATCAGGACTCAAAGCACGAATGGCAAATCGCCAGTCATCTGACACTAATCGATTCTCTGCAACGAACTGTTCAGCATCGACATATGACAACTTGAATAACGAATTCAAATGCTCGTCAACATAGGAAACGACGTCCTCAATGCTTCGAGGTACCTGCGCAACCTCGTCGTCAATAAGACGCTTGAGGTCGTTAAGTCCGAACCCGGAATAGAATCGGTAGGTATGAGTTGCCGGGATATGGTAGACAACTCCCAGCTCGGAGAGCTTCTGCAGAGAGATCCGAGCCTGTTCCGGTGTCATCCCACAAAGAGACGAGAGAACCTCTTCATGAGGTTCTGAATCAGGCTTCCTAACCTTTCCGCCACTCACGTAAAAAAGGAAGAGTGCCTTCAGGATCTTAATCTCGCCGTCGGTCGCAGATGCCTGAACTGCCGTAATCGCCTTGTTGAAATCGGGATACTGAGGATGTCCCGAAAGGTTACTGCGAAATGCGTCGACAAGCTCGACAGGCTGCAAATAGTTTAGGAGTCCATCCTTTTCAGCGGATTGAGTCGCTATAAACTGCTTAACGTTCTCCTTTACAAATTGAATTGCAGTTCGGCCTTGCATAAAGTCCAAGTTACAGAGCAGATAGGCCGCAAGGGGATGAAGTGGGAAACTGCCAATGCCGAGATGCTGAAGAAACTCCGAGAACGGCCACCTGCGCTGTTCATACACGGCGCACCATCGAAAGGCACGCTCGCTGTCACGTTGAATTCCACCTCTCCAAATTGTCATGAACTCTTGCAACCGATCATGCTGCTGTGCGTTGATCAAATTGTCGAGAACGAGTTCAAGACTTGCCATTGGCTCATAGGTACTGGGACCAAGTTCAAGTCGAGACGTGAGTTTCTTGTAATCGCGAACCTCAAGCGAATTTGGTGGAAGTGCTGTTGCATGAGATGGCTTGATTTGAGTGAAACAGGCAAGAGCAATATCCCCCTTGTTGTTCTCACAAATATTCGTGATGTTTTGCAAAGTCATTCCACCAGCTGCCGCAGGATTCAACGCCCACGACTGAAGGTACACGTTCAACTCATCAAAGAGGATCAAAATTCCCTGATAGCGTCGATCGGCACCTCTGCATAACTTCTGCAGGAGATCTTGAAGGATTTCTTCAACACTGAGATCTGCTCCAAAATCAATTGGAAATCCATTCAGATGCCGACTGATGTCCTTTACAGTTGGAATCTCTCTATATCCATCTGATTCTAGAACCTTGGTTAGTGCCGCCGTATCAATTTGACCATAGCGCTTTACGTCTTGACGCAGAAAATTATCCGCCTCGGTACGCTGCGCTTGGTTAAGACTTTGCATGTATTCAAGAGGTCTTTGGCAAAGATGCTGAGCGATGCTATCTGTGACTCCGTCAGCCAAAAGGGTGTGGCGAATCTGCTTCAGCAGCATTTGCTTCAGATCGACCTGGCGTTCGCCACTGATTGCAATTACCAGATATGGCTTGGTTCGCTCCTTGTGGCCGCGAAGGTCATCAAGTATCCCCTGCCTGGTCCCAAGCGCCACTTCAATCTGACGCAAAATACCTTTTATTTCCGGGCTATCGTGTGTCTTATTGAAATAGTTTGCCATTACTAGTGCAAAGTGGGATTTCCCTTTTCCATAATCCTGAACGACGAGATGGACGTTCGGCTCCGACCGGCTGAAGAAACTGCGACGAACGCAGTCTAGGACGCCAACGGTAGAGGATTTGGGTGCGCCAGAGTCAAAATTGAAGACGAATCCATCACAGAGACTGAGGTTTTTAGTAGCGTCTTCCATCATGCCAAAGTTGACGGCATCTGCAACGAGGCCTTCTTCGTTGATTCGTACCAACTGTTTCAGTTCCATGTGAGGGTCCCTGTTGCTTTCTCGATACTTACATTCTTCACGCGTTGTTCTGGCCAACGAGAGGGAACGCAGCAGTTCGGTAACACGATCCATAGGAGAGCGTTGAGGTGTCGAACTCTGAGTAAGCGCTCCAAGAATACGTCCAGCATTGGTCCTGGCCGGGATTGAAGGTACGCCAGCAGAACATCGAGCTCATGCAGCACGACTACACGACGAGACGTCTGGCTACAATACCAACGGAGCATGTCAAGCTCTCGGTCAATATACCGGTCGAGCACCAGGAAACGCTCTGAGGGCTTCGTTCGGCCGATAAGGTCGTCGCGATAGTTGATGTATTCGGCGTTGAGTGAGCTACAGAGTTGCCTAGTAGAGAGCACATCAGCGCAATCCCAAGCTAGTATGTGAGGCCGGTCCCGTAACTCAACATCGAGGTGCGACGCCAAATCCATCATGCGTATGCCCTCGCCAGCATATCTATTGGTCTCACCCAACGACGCACTACCTGAAATGGAGCAACCGTGCGCCGTTGCTCGATAAACCCCTCTGCAGCGATGGCATCGAGAACCTCCTGCATGGCCGAGCGCCCCACGCCGAGAAGCGGTCCAAGTCCCATCCTTTGGTCAAGTATGAAATCTGTTGGCACCGATTGGGTTTCACCAAAGTCTCTTTCCCAGAGCTTCGCTAAGGCGTAACCCAACAGGGCAGGCGGCGGAATTCTTGATTCGCCGGAATAATAGGTCCCATCAGAATCCCGCGTCACCAAGTTGCAACTTGCAAGGGCGTCGCGGTCCGTATACGCGCGAAGCGCGTATGGGTAGTTGGATCTAAATAACCGGGGATCGTCGTCGAAGATTGATGAACTAGCAGTGGTGAGAGTTTCGATCGTGAAGGAAGGATGCTCCGGCAGGAATTGAAATACAAGGTAGGTCCAACCGCCCCAATCCGCTGGACTCTCAGGAATGTGCGCGAAGCCATTGGCGCCAAAGGATAAATGAAAATGCATTAGCCACTCTGTGATTGTCGATCGGAGTCCTGGATCTACACCCAACAGGATGCGGCCCTCATCGGTGAGTGCCTTTCCACGAATAAGTCCGCTTCGAGTCGCCCAGCTCTTTATAGGTCCTACTTTTTTCGGACCGAAGCCAGTGCGATCCATGAGACCGGCAATGGAATCCGGAAATCCTTCCTCAGAACCGGCCAGACCCATCACCCGTGCTACCTCTGGCTTTTTGAGAGAAAACGTTGTGTGAAAACTCAGCTGCAGATTCCTCATAGGCGGTCTCGAGCTCCCCTGCGGTTGTCGGTCGATCTGACTCATTGGGCAACAGACCAGAGACGACTCGCCGTTTGGTTCTTCAATTTTGGTTCAATTCAGATACGGCGATTTTACGCCTCGTGAGAGACTTTCGGAGCAGTTTGAACGGTCGTCCACAAAGGTGCTGTTATGCCCCACGCCTGCCGCGATGCCCGTCCCTTGTCAACGTATTACCAAAGTAACCAAAAGACGATCTTGGCGCACGGTGCGAGTCGAATCCTATCAGCTCCAGCGCCGCCAGATTTCTTCCATATGCTCCGAAGGGACACGGGAACCCGAGTCCCGCCCCAAAACGCCGTGCAGCTCTGAACGGGCGAGAACGTTGCTCCCGCAGCAGTGGTCGCGGTTTAAGATCAATTTCACTTGTGGCAGACGTTGCAGGCGCCATTACCCTCGTCAGCCATATAGAGATCGTCAATATCGTCATAGGCTAGTCCTGCATCAAGAACGCGCAGTGGATTAAGCTTTCTCGCGGTCTGTTCGCGGAGACGCCTCGCTTCAAAGTCAGATTCAATCTGGGCAATTCGATCAGGCTTTTCAAGGTCGATGAGAGACTCGCCTTGACTCCAAGTGAATGGAGAGCCGTGCGTCAGTGCCGTCTTCTCGTATTCCTTCGCTTCTTCATAGGCTTTCGGATGCACTCGCTTCAATCGTACCCATTCGATTTTCTGCTGAAAAAAACAAAACGTGCATCCACTTCTTGACCGCCAACTGTAGTAGGCGGGAAGACCGATTCCAGACGACTCCAGGATGTCGTAGACGCCCTGTTTGTCGACTAAGTGATCTCGGAATGGCATTTTGACGAACATCTTTTCGTTCGTTGGAGTGTAGCCTTCCCTGTGATCTTCATCGCTTCGAATTGCAACGTAACTCACGACTTCATCCCCGGCATCTAGCCAAGGCTTGATCCACTGGCGCAAGGGGAGAAGTTTAAGTTGGCGAGTGCACCAACGAGTGCGAGCCGATGGAAGGAAATTGTTATACTCGCGAAGCCAAAAATCGAAAGTACGCTGCGGATTGAGCTGATGGATTCTCCGTCCCAGAAAGCCCTCAAGTTTTCCGAGAAACTCGTAGACTTCTGGCAACTCCTTTCCCGTGTCGGTAAAGAAGTATTCGACTTCGATCTCTGGGTACCGCTCGCGCATGAAAATCGCAAGGGCCGCGCTGTCTTTGCCTCCTGAGAGACCGAGAATGTGATGCTTAGTCATCCCTTTCACCTCCCACGATCTTGATGTGTAGCGCGCGAACCTGCTTCCGCAAGAGCCGCCAAAAATAGATCTAGCTCTACCCCATTAGCACGTGACTGAATTTCTTTGGCCAACTGCTTTACCTTCTGCATGTCTGACGCGGAAATATCAAAAGAACGTGACGTCGCCTCGGATCCGTCGCCTACACCGAACACAACCGCGAAGGCATGACGGGTTGCGGGCCTATCGCGCAATGGTGCTAATGTTTCCACTTTTCTAAATTCGAAGGCCCATGTGCCAAGCTGGACGAAAGCAAGTTCAATATCGCGATCTGTCCAGTCTCTGGCCGGCTTGTTCACTGAGAGAGATATCATCGCTTCGATATCTTCGAGCGATGCTGAGTAGCTGGACAATCTGAGCGCGAAAGCGTCAAGGCGAAAGTCGCCAGAAATTCCGCTTACTGTCTTGCCTCGATTCGCCAGCTCGGTGATCTCCCCGCGATGATCCAGCATCTTCAGGACCTGTGCCTCAACTGAGCGAAGCATCTTGGGATATGCATCATAGAGCTCAGCGATGCAACGGGCAATCGAATCCGTAATGTTGGCTGACGACGTTGCGCCCAGGAGAGCGGGTAGATCCATAAAGAGCACCTTGTGCGGATCCGAAGCCCGAAGCAGCGCCTGTCGAACTTGTCTAGCTTCTGATGAAAGCTGCGTGGTTCTCTTGGTCCATTCTGGGAGATTTAGCACTAGTGACACCAATGCCCTCGCCAAATCCAACGGATCTTCCATTACCTTTCGACCAACAAACTTCGAGAGTGATTTCCCAAGACCGGCAAGCATGTCCCGTTGTATTGAGTCGATTTCAAAATACTTCCACGTAATTCGAGATGGTTCCTGAAGCCATTCGTCAATGTGAACTTCCGTGAGGTTGGGGATAAATGCACCATCGTGATAGAGAGCAATGACTCGCTGATTCGCCAAATAATACGCAAGCGCAAGTAGCGGTAGAACTCCCATTTTGATCCCGAATGGCGGCGCATTCCAGACATTGAAAAGCTCGCTGAGGGTGCAAGTTGCTCCCTTATGAAGTAGTAATCGATCTGCAGCCTTCCACATGCCTTTGAGTCGGCGTCCCGGACCATTATTGGGAGGCACACCGAAGCTCCAACCTGCCTCAGATTCCGAGTGAAGTCCCGTTCCCTTCAAGATGGAGAAGTACATCCCCGCATCAGCAGGATAGCCTTCATATCCAAGATTCAGCTCCTGAGCACGCGATAGCATTCTATGCATAAGATCACGCCGTGCCTTCACTGAATTTGACGAGGGCGAGTCCCGGTTTATCAATTCGCTTTGCAGAACTGGGGCCAAGTGATACCGAGTATCGGATACAGAGGAAGCAATCATCGAGAGACTCTTCGATGGGAGAGGCTCTTTGTCTGGCGAGTTCCAGTACCATTTCGCTGTCGCAAACGAATCGCGAAGCATGTCTTCGAGTTCAGTCTTGAGCGCGGCGATCCTCGCGTCTATTTCGCGGGAAGCAACTTTGTCACTTTCCAATTCGGTGCTGCTTAAATACACGCGTTGCAACGCGAATAATTCTCTGGCTGTCTCTCCAATCCGGGTTGCCTCTTTAGGCACACCAAGGACCACCCCACTTTCCGAGTAGCTATCTGCGAGCCTTCGTGCGAGGGCTTGCGATGCTTTGAGTGAAGTGTCACGGCCAGGAACGATGAGGATGAATTCTCCGCAACTCCCAGGAGGAATACTGCGTTCCTTCAAATAGACTTCCAGAGCGTCCGAGCGAACAATGCTCCGCTGTAAGAAGCGCATTGCCCCAGTTTCTTGGTATGTGCGTTTCGCTAAGACCGGAGCGAGCTCACCTATTCCATCGATTACCTGTAGCCCGTCGGCATCAATCTCTGACCGGGCGCGCGCCGTGGCTGCTTCAATATCGAAGTCGCTGCCGGCATAGATCCCCCAGGCCGAAAGATGTCGTCTGTAGACGACTATTGACCATTTTGCGAGATCATTCAGCGCCTGATCAATCTCGTGTTTTGGATTTTGAGGAAAACACGAGGCGACAACATTATGGTCCGCCGCCAGTCCTGAACCATTTCGAAATAGCTCAATCACTGCGATTGTCTTAACAATACTCAGATGCTTGAGATCACCTTTGGCTTCCGTCCGTTCCACCGCTTCAACACCAAGGGCCCATCTATGACCATCCGGTGAGGCCAATATCGCGGGTTCGAGGTTGGCACGCATATAGTCCCAGAATTGCCAAGGCCAGTAATAGTTGAATCGATCGACTGTGTGACTTTCCAGGAATTCCCTGAATCCCATAGGTTCCACTGAATTGAGGAATCCAAAAATACTTCTCTCGTTCTGGCCAAATCTACGTCGGGAACTTGGCCCAAGAAGCACCGCCGTGACCGGATGCAACGGCCAGCATCGATCCAACCTGAGATTGAGATCTTTACAAGTTGATGGTCGCCTATCGCTAATTGCCTGCGCGACGGAATCAGACAAGTCTCGGGTCTCAGGATGAGGAGCATTCTTCGAATCTATGGCTCTGCCAATGAGATCTATGACCTCGTCTGAACCTGCGGTTAAGGATATGTCTACAAAGCGGCCTTGTATCTTTGACCATTCATCCCGAGCTTCACGCCCAAGTCTGATTGCATACTGCTCGAAGGCTTGATGCAGGATACCTACCACTACCAATTTGCCGCGGGTCCTGCAAGCCGCCTCAGCGAGCTGTTGGTAGAAGTAGATGTCTCCATTTGAAAGGGCAGATGCCTCTAAAAACTTGCCAAGCTCATCAATGACAAGCAGTACACCGCGCCTGCTCGGACTTTCAGCCATTGATACAAGCTCTGCAATGACGTCGCGGTCTCGAGTTTTATCCGATCTCTTTCTGCGACTTGGCAGCCTATCAATGGCGACGGCTATCTCGTCGTTGATCAAAGCACGTTTTCCAACTATAGGCAACACAATCCACCCGTCATCCGGTGCGGCAGAGAAAGCCCTGAGAATCGGATCTTGGCGACGAAGTCCAAGAACCTGACGTGCCACATCGTGAATGCGCTTCTCGGGACTCACAAGTGAACAGAGAGCGAGAGCCAGTGAAGATTTGCCCCCTCCATATGGGCCCGTCCAAGTGAACGCTCTCTGTTGAGTTTCGTTAATATGTCGAGCGAGGGTTTCGATTGCTATTCTTGCTGATGGCTGAAATACAAATCCGTTGAGAGCGTCGCTACGACCAAAGTCAGCATCTAGTCGCACCGATCGCAGGAATTGCTGCCGCAGTTGGATGATTCCGCTGAGGAGTCTACCCATACATCGCCTCCACAAGCCGGTTCTTTAGAGTTGTCGGCGCAAAATCAGGAGTCTTACTCACTTGGCGTACTCCCGCTGTATCGGTCCAACGCAGCATCCCTTTGGTGCTGTGCTCCAGAGCTAGGACCTTTTCTCCAACTGAGTACTCGTCGAGCTTGAAAACGCGCCCAGGAGAACCGTAGTCGTGTGCAATCCTCTCGAAGGAGAGTACGGACGAATGGACGTACCTTTCCCAAAATTCGACGAGGGCATAGGTGAACAGCGCATCAGGTAGAGTGGGCTTCGCGCCGCGCCGAAAACTGAATGTGCTTTTCATACCCATATGCTGCTGAAGCAGGGGCAACTCGGCTAAGACCGGCTCAGCGGCGTCTTCGGCACTTCCGCCATTAACTGTTTTAGGCAGGTAGCTTGCAAGGCATACGTCGATGTCGCGTCTTAACGTGCTGTCGCTGACCTTGTACGGAACGCTCGCCGTATAGGACTTCAGAGCTTTAAATAGTGATTCTTTGTCGAAAGTCTGCTGAACAACGCAATTGAAGAGATACCACCATGTGGTGGATTTCATGCCTATTCCAGCCAACTTCCAATGGAGTAGCCATACCGTAGCAGGCTGTTCAAGATAGGGATCGAAGCCGTTCTTCGACAATAGCTTCGTCGCGAGATCAGTCGGCGCATAGCCTCCCTCGCCTTCACGCATGAAGCCACATGCGAGAGACCAATGTCTTATTGATGTCACCATATTTCGACCGACACCAAATCTTGCTATCGATTCTTCGTCGGAGAAGATCGCTCGAGGGGCGACCGGACCGCAGCTCGCGATGCTGTCGAACGCTTTTCGCAACCACAGCTGTCTAAGCGGGAAAGTCTCGTGTCCCGAAAATTGCAGAGAAGGTATTGTGAAGGAGTCTTGCACAGCTAAGTCTACTGGGGACTCCTGCCAGTCTGCAAACCGCAATACCTGGAGAAATCCTCCAGTCAAGGTGCAATTGACGTGCGCGGCGCCGGAGAAACATCTATAAGTTATTGCCTATGAACAACATACCTGCAAAGCGATGCAAATTGCACAAGCAATCAACTTCACGTTTGCTTCAAAGTCCATCGGGCCATTTTGCTGCTACCGCTCAATCCATCCCCAATTGCTGGTGCGGCAGACGAGGCTTGCGAGGCTTCCAGCGTCGAATTTTTGGAGGCATCGGTTTGCTCATGTCGTCGGTGAAATAGGCTGGAGCAGGCTCAAAAGTTGAACCTGCCTGCTGAAGGACGAATCGTCATCGACTCAGGAGGTTGGGGAACCTCTTTAGTCGTAGCTCTTCCAGCGCGCGATCTGTTTGCTTCCACGGATCGCCCTTCATTCTCGCAATGAGCGTGATCCAAATGCTCTCGAATGCCGATACTGCATCGTCAGCATGAAAATGGATTCCGGGAGGCAAAAGCGGCGCGATGTCCTCAGTCAAGCTGCGTGTCAGCTTTTCCAGCATCCGCTGCTCGGCGTTTGCACGGGTGATCGGTTTTCCTTCGAGTGCAAGGTAGTGATCGAAGCAGGCAAGGAGCGTGTCGGGGTTCATGGAGAGCTGTCGCAAGCCCATGTGCAGGTCGAAGAGATCTCGATTCTTGCGGCGCTGCAAGAGCGCTCGCAGCTTGGTTGCGAACAGTTCCTCGGTCTCAAACGATGCGATGTTAGCTTTGGTTTGATACCAGCGGTTCTCGACCGCATATGGGTATTGCTTGATGCCGAGCACGCTGTCATGTTCGCGGGTATTGATTTCAACCTTAATTTTCAAGGTGGTATCCGGTTGGGCCTCGGGCGCAAACCGGAAGACAAAGTGCATCGAGTGGGCCGCGTGCTCGCGCTTGCAGTCGCCGAGCCACGCGAGAGCTTGGCGGATGGCGTCGGCAGTCGCACCGATTTGCTCGCTTTGTGTCTGAACCAGGTCTATGTCTTCGGAGTAGCGAAGCGGCTGCTTGAAGACCAACTTGTGGATCGCGGTGCCGCCGCGAAACGCGATCTTGCCTGCCAGCGCCGGTGCGTTGAACAGATCGCACAGCGCGCGGCTGATAATCAAATCCTGCTCGACCTGCTGCGAGGTCGGCCATGGAGCCTTGGCGCTCCACTCCTGAATGTACGATGTGGGAATCAAAAATCTGCCTCAACTGGTTCGTTGATGATGAGCTTCCATTTGGCGATGCGCGGGGCATCCTCAGAGATTGAAGAAATCAGCGGTTTGATGGAAGGGTCGAGAAGCAACGAGGTCTTGGCCATCTTGACGAAGGGCTCAAGCGCGCTGGCTTGTGGCGCGCGTCCGGCCTGATCGAGCAAATACCCAAGGCGGCGAACGGAGGCGTTTTCGTAAGCTACCGCGGCCTCGGCGAGCTTACGGGCGTCGGCCCGCTCTCCGATGTCTTTAACGATCTGCGCGAGTCCGTTGATGCCTGCTGATTTGTGGAAGTAGCGAGCGCAATCGAGCAGGGTCAGCTCGACGCCGGCTACTTGAGCGAAGCCAGCTTCGCTCTTCATGCTTCCGAGCCATTGAGGTTGGTTGACCTGAGCGAAGGCCGCTGGGGCCTGATAGACAAACTGGAGCCGGTGACGGCCGATTTCGAAGTCGCGAAGCTGCTTTGGGACGATGACTTGGAAGGTCATGGCTGCCTGGTGCGAAGAGCCATGAAATGCCGCCGCGCGCAGCAGCGAGACACGGTAGTCGATGCCCTGATACTTCATAAGTGGGTCGATCCAGCGAGCTGGGTCCGGGGCGCCAGCAACCCGGTCTTCCGGGCGCAGGATCAGGTAAAAGCCATGGCGGAGATTGGCCACCCGTTGCTTTCTGGCCATCCGGCCAACGGCTGCCTTCAATGCGAGAGGATTCAAGCGCAACTCGGTCAGCGCCTCTTCACGGGTGAAGTAGGCGCGCCCGCGCACGAGTTGAGCATCGAGATATTGATCAAGGCCGGCCACGCCCATATTTTACTCAAAAAGCTGCTATTTTCGTAACTTTTTGAGTATGAAATGGGATAATTAAGAACCTGCGACTCTGGTGAGGCCAAACACTACCGTAAATTGATTCTGCATATCTTTGTTTTTCAATGATTTAAAGGTTCCCACTGAATTTCCCAGTCGGTGTCTGGGAATTCAGAATTGTCGGACCTCTCCCGAAAATTCTGAACAGATTGCGGTGCTCTTAAACGCCTGTGAGGCTCGGTGTCGGAATCAGCGTCAGGACCGATCGGTCCTCGTGGGGTGAACCATGTTGGATGAGCGCATCGCTGTTACCGACATTCCAGAAACCCGATCATCGATTCCTCAATACTCGCCGAGTTGTATCGGTGAGTTCAGGTTCGTGCTACCCAAGTTCTCGGATCGGAATCTAAGGCACCCCGGCTGCTCGCTATCAAAACATTGGTGAAGGTAGAAGCGTATAATTTTGACTTACCAAACCATGCCTTCAATCGACTACAGCCTATATAGGGCGAAGTTTATCAAGCCTAGCCAGCGACGTCTCTTCGCGGACGATCTCCAACCCTGGGAGTTCTTTTTTCGGGCACTCGAGGAACGGCCGAATGCCCAGCCGAAAGAAGGTTACATTTGGCACATCGGTAAGCTCGAACTCTTTAGCGAGCACTCTGGAACCTTCAAGATTGGCAGAACCGCCCGTGGCACAGTGGAGAAGTTCGACGAATCATCCGGGGACTTTCTGGAAGAGGAACAAGAAACCAGCCCCTACACCCATTGTGTCTTCGATGTCCGGCTAGGCCTTATCGGTATCGCCCGGAAGGCTGCCCTTGCCCCTGATGCAGATGGGATAGCGGCAAGAGTGCGGCAAATTCTGTCAAAGGCCTTGATCGTACGGAGAAATAACATTTCAGTGGAGATTGTGCCTATCCCAGATCCTGAGGACTTTCTCAAAGCCCTCGACTCCGCATATCAGGTCACCAGCTTCACGGCGACGTTCGGCGGCCCGAACCCATTTGATGCTGATGCATACTTCCAGCGGCCTCAGTCTAGGCTGTTATCGGTTGCAGGTGGAACGAGAGGCAAGACTCAAATTCAGGGGGCAAACCTCGACAGAGAGGTGCTGCAGTCGCTAACGAGGAGCACAGCCTCGACCGGGAATAAGGCGACGGCACGAGTCAAGAAAAAGAAGGCGGATAAGACCGTGACTATCAAGCTTGAGGGTGGGCCGATCTCGGTGGGCTTTGACAAGGACGCACATAATCAGAAACAGGTTCTAACGGAGATTACCTCTCGGTACCTACAAGTGCGAGCCCGCGAAGAAGTTCCAGACGGAACGCCATGAGGACTATCAAGCTCAAATCAGTAAAGAACCTTCTACTTGCATTAACCAGCCATCCGAATAACTTCGTGTACCGCGGCCATTCGGACGCGGGTTGGCGCCTGGAGTCCTCGTTGGAGCGGCTGCTCGGAGGGATTTGGACCCCGTCGGATGCACAAAAATATGAAGATTTCGCATTAAAGGAATTCAGGGACAAATTTCATCTTTACGATTGCGAGAACGAGAGGCCCCGGTCAAAGTTGGCCTGGCTTTCAATCATGCAGCATCATGGTGTACCGACAAGGCTCCTCGACTTCACCGAGAGTCCGTTTGTGGCTCTATATTTCGCGATTGAATCCTACGATCCAAGTTGCAACAAGGATATGGCGATCTACGCGGTCGATTATTCCGCAACGATGCGGGCATCGATGAAACACATTGCCGCCATTGACGAAAGCTTCAAGGAGACGCCGCTGTCGGTCTATAGGGATTTGGATTTGGTTTTCGATAAAGTCGACGGATCGAAATTCGATGTTGCTTGGATCACCGAACCCGCGATGCTCAATGTCAGGCTGGACCGCCAAGCTGGATCATTCCTGATTCCAAGTAACGTCGGGCGTCGTATCGTGGAGACCCTGAGCTCACCTATGTACGAAAGTATTGAGGCCTTGAAGTACCTGATACCTGGGCACCTTTACTGCGATCTATTCGATCTGCTTTGTAAGATGAACATCACGAGCAAAGGCCTCTATGGAGATATCGATGGCCTTGCCCGGTCAATCCGCCTCAAGATGAAGATCCAGGCTAGCGCAAAGTCCCGAGATGTTCCGGTCTCAGTCCAGTAAACCCCTTCTGTTAGCGGCAGCCTATATCCAAGATGCAAACCCAGCACAAAATGAGCGCTCCAAATTTCGATCTTGTGACCTCGGGAAGCACGAGACCTTCAGGCGGGAAACATTACTTCTGAAAAGTCGCCCAGTATCCATACAATATGAACGCGCCGATTGGCATCCAAGTTGCGAGCTGATCCGTGATTCTTCAGACATTGTCCGCGAGGCGTCGTGTTATTGCTTTAACCGATTCCCATTCCCTGTAAGACTGATGTTCCTTGGTCCATTCCCAGGGCTGATGTTTTCGAGACATCGGTGCTGAGCTGTGGAGTGAGCTTGGTCATGTCGTCGGTGAAGAGCGTGGCTTCATGGCTGGCACGGGAGATTGAGACGTACCCAAATCGCGAATTGAGCAGGTCCGGGTGAACGCCGGTGTCGGCGTTGACGAGGACACGTTCGGCGGTGAGCCCCTGGGCGCTGTGGCTGGTAACGGCATAGCCGTGGTCGAAATGGCGATGCTCATTGGCGCTGAATTCGATCTGGCGGTTGTTGTCGAGGCGGGCTGAGATACGGCCATCGGGTGAAATTGACTCGATGGCCGCAAGATCGCGATTGGCAACGCCGAGCGACTTGTCCGGTGCGGTGAATTGGATACGGTCGCCCACGGAAAAGTCATGGCCGATCTCACGGTATACGCTGACGCCGGTCAGTCGGCGCGGATCGTAGATCGTCTGTTCGCCGGAGGATTTCTCGACGGTGAGCAAGTTGTCTGCGGAGTTGATGCCAACAACCGAACCATAAGTCCCGGCCTCAATTCCGGCTGCCTTGCTACCGCGCGAGTAGCGCACAAGATCGTTGATCTCATAGTGGCTGGCCCAGGAGCGTTCGGCGCCGGTCATGTCCTGGCGCTGAACGAGTACGCGTAAGGTATGATCCTCTGGCGCAAGGGTCCCGTTGGCCTTGAGTTGCTGGCGGACAGCTACGTTCAATTCGCGGCGAGAGGCGTTATCGGGCGAGACGATCAAAGTCTTTTCCGGTGAATCTACATAGCTTCTGGCGATGGCGCGGATGCGCTCTTCCGTGCCTGGGATCTCCCTCACGCGGCCCTGCTGATGGAGTGATTCGAGCGCGGCGGAGACTTGCCCTTTGGCCAGCATCTCGACAGCGGACTTCAGCATCGGGTCTTTTTGGCGAACGATTTCGTCGAGCTTGGCCGTTCGCATCCCAGCTTCCTGCAATTGCTCGAACGGCCGGCCAGCTTCAACGCCCTGATGCTGGCGCGTGTCGCCGATCAGGAGTACACGGTCGTTGGGACCAAGCCGCGCCAAGAAATCGCGCATCTGATTGGTGCTGGCAAGGCTGGATTCATCGACGAAGTAGAATTCGCGCTGCCCTTGGGCAGCAGTGTTCGGCGAGCGCGCAAGGAACCCCTGCAGAGTTCCAGACTCAATACCAGCATCGCCAAGTTGTCGGGCTGCGCGAGAGGTGGGCGCAAAGCCTTCCACCTGATAACCCTGAGCCTCAGCGGCGACACGGATGACGGACAACGTGGTCGTTTTCCCCGCTCCAGCGAAACCTTGGATTCCCTGAATACGATCGTGAGAGCTGAGCACATCCTCAACCACGCTCTGTTGGGCACGATTGAGATGCGGATGCTTGTCAGCAAATGAGACCGCTTGCATACGCGGGAGAACTGGCTCGACCTGGTTGTGACCGTCGCGTACGCGGCGAACGATATCTTGCTCCGCTTCGATGGTCCTCGCGGTCGTGAACTGGCGTCCAGGCAGACCTTGTGAACGGTCAACGATCTGAAATTCTCCAGTCGCGAGACGGGCATCCAGGTTGCCGCGCACTTGGGCGAATGTCACCTCGCCCATGCCGCGGCGAAGGCCGTCGCGAATCAATGCTCGCTCGTCTACCACCGCTTCGCGTTCAAAGTTTTTGTCACGAGAAAACGTGACCGACTCGCGAGCGCGATCAATGGAATTGACGGGCTTTTCCTGATGCTGAAGCCGCTCGTGCGCCGCGCGAACGACAGCTTCGGCCTGGTGCCCGAAGTCAGCAGCGAGTTTGCGATGCGCGGCCATGACTTCGCCGGAAGAGTGGATCTCCTTGCGATCGCGTGTGGAGTGCGCTGCGATTTCAGCAGCCTCGGAACCTGTGCGGCCGGTGCGCTCCAGATACGAGCGGATTTGCTGGCTCCGCGGACTCGATGCGTCAAGATATTCCTGGGTATACCCCTTGATCTCGGGCGCTCCGCTGCGGCCTGATGTGATTTCGTAACCAAGCTCGCGAAGCCGGTAGGTCAACTCCGACTGATACACGGCGGTGGCAAATTGCTGCGAGGCAAACAGGCTTTGTGGCTGAATAGCGCGGGGCTGGCCATTATCGCGTTCAGTCATATTGAAGACGACGGCATGGGTGTGGAGTTGTGGCGCAACGTAACCGTCAACCGGACGGGCAGTGTCGTGCTCGAACTTCGCGGCGATGAGCTTCCCCGTCGTTTCTGGTGCATGGTTACCCCCGATGCGTGCCTGGGTATAGTGTTCCAATTGCTCCAATGCGACGCGCACGCTTTCGCGGTGAGCTATGCGCACATTGTCGTCGCCGCCCACGAGTGCGGTTAGCGAAATGGATTTCGGCGCGGAAAATGTCGCATCCCATCCGGCGCGGTGCTCCATCGTCTTGATGGTTTTGCCATCCGCATCCTGATATTCGTAGGAGGCCCGCTGGCGAACCAATTGTTCGCCGGTCGCGGGATGCTGCCCCTGACTGAGTTTGCTAAAGTCCTCAGCGGAAACGGCTCCGGCAAGACCGAATTGCGAAGCAAGGCGGCCTTGCCACTCGCCTGCAATCACGCCGCGCTGAGACCAATAGTTCTGTTCCTTGGCGGTGAATTCCTTCGCGTGGTAGTTCTGCGCCTGTCCAGCTGAGAGCGGTTTGGAAATGGTCAACATGGCTTATATCCCTGTGCCAAAGGGTAAGGTCGCTTGCGAGGTCTCTTTGGATGCAGCGACATCCGGTTTCGGCGTGGCGCCGGGCGGTGTCTGCCCGTTGTTTGCCGGCTTCGGAACTATCGATGGGATCTCTATCTTTGGCACTTGCGGCTGTGGCGGTTTCGGGTCGCGGACGATATAGTCGTCCTCCAGTCGTTCAATAAACTTGGGCTTCGACGCCGGCACTTCCAAAACGGGGAAGGAGAAGCGGGCAACATAATTGCCATGCTTCAAGTACGCGTGGAGGTTCTCCAAGCCGCTGATCTCGGAATCGAGAACCAAGGGCTCCGTCTGGCGATCAAGAGAGAAGTTTCGACCCGAGCGGCTGCCGTCGAAATGAGTCTCCTTCATGCGCTCGATTTCTACCTTGCCAATTGCGCGGCTGACCCATTCGGCGGCATTCGGTTCGGTGGTTTTGAGGAAAATCTTGGTAGCGGGTTGCGAGAGCATGACCTCGGCCAGGTGCCCGTAGATCACCTCCAGTTGTGCCTTACCCTGGAATCCAAGAACGATTGGATTGCGCGACTTGCGATTCTCGGTAATTGCGGTGTGGAGTTGTGGCAGCTTTTGCAGACTCGCCAATTCGTCCAGCACAAACCATACCGGATGCTGTTTGGACGTTGGCGCGCTCAGCAGGCGGAGAACGAGCATATCGATCCATAGGCTGTGCAACGGGCGAAGCGCTTCCCGCTCGGCGGGCTGCGAGGTGATGAAAATCCAGCCTTCCCGCTCTTTCGACCACTCGCGCGCGGTCCATTCGAACTTTGCGTCGCCCTTCTTTGGCAGCAATCGAAAGCTATCGGCGACGAGGCTCAGCGAACCGAGAACGCCGGAGCGCTGCTGGGGTGCAGACTGGTCAATCAACGAGGCGAGTTCCGTGTCTTTGACGCGGCGGTCGATCTCTTCCGGGTGGGACATCCAGTGCACCAATTGTTGCGGCGAAGGCAGTTCAAGCAGCAGGTGCGCGAAGATCTTCTGGGGACTTTCGATGAAAAACTCGCCTTTTTTGTCGTTGGTCGGCTGGAACAGTGATGCCGCGATGGTCCGCGCCTCGGCGCGGCGAACAAGCTCTTCGGAAGGTCCCCAATAGGGGCATCGGCGGTCGAGCGGATTGAGTACGATGTCGCCGCGGCCTTCATCGTAAAATCGCTCAATGAACTCGCAGGCCGGGTCATAGAGAATGACCGAGTGCTTACGCGCCTGAATCTGCCGAAGCATTTGCATGATGATCGTAGTCTTGCCGCTGCCGGTGTCGCCGATGATCTCGAAATGCTGGTCTTCGGCGCGTGATGGAACGCGCAGCATTTCCTTGCACTGATCGACCTTGAGACCTATACCGGAACCTTGCACGGCTTTGTTGAATTGCTTCGGAGTCACGAGAACCGGTCCTTTGAGCCGGCGTCCATACTTCATTTCCTTGCGGCGGCGAATGTCCTTGGTAATCGAAATGGGAAGCTGCAAGGCGAAGGCAACAAGGCCAAAAAAGAGTTGCATTTTGAAGAGATCGAACAGTGAGACATCGCCATAGATCCAGTGGGCGATCCATGCGTGAAGCACTTTGTTGTTGTAGTCACGTGGGGCTTCGCGATTGAGATAGTAGAGTCCATTCGCACTGGCATTTGGCGTGATCGTCAGCGGCAATGCCTTGCCACCAAACTGCGGCGTAGACCCTGGCTGAACGTCTGCGTCGAGCGCGGGATGGCCCGCGGTCTCTCCATCTGAGACATAGACCAACTGATACTTGCTGATCGGGTGTGTGATGCCTGCCGTCACGGTGCGAGAGTAGTACGGAAGGTAGTACCTCTGGAGCGGCGAGAGGCCGAACTGAAAGTGCACATAGACAAACAACCCTGTCGCCAACAGCGCCAGAACCAGAGCGCCAATCGTATAAATCGGCTGGTGTGGCGGCCAGATAATCGTCTCTCTCCTTCCCCAATTGTTTTCAGCCATGACACTCCTCCTTGTTCTCCGCCAGGTACTGCGCGATGGCATCGCGGGCGGCGCGGCGCTTGTTTGCTCTCACGTTTCTCATCAGTTCCTGGTACTGCTCTGTGCTCATCCGTTCGCCGCAAACGACAGACGACAGAGCATTGGTCAAGAACAACTGCAGGCCGACAATCTCGGTCAGCAGTTGTTCTGAGCCGAGATCAGCAGAAGAGGAGCGAGCCGCCTTCAGCACAATCTCGCGCACCCACTCGCCCACAGCGCGGCCGTCGGCTTCAGCCACGGCCTCAACTGCCGCAAGCTCTGCCGTCGTCAACTTGGTATTGAGCGACTTGTCACGGCTTTCCCGTCCGCGCACAGCGCCTTTCTTTCTGATCGCCTCGGAATGATTGACTGGCATCGAATCTCCCCTTTTCTCTCCACCCCGGACGAGAAACTAATAGGTTCCCACCTTTTCGCAAGTCGTTTATTTACGGTAGGAACCCATTAGCTTCCAAAGGAACTAAACAGTTCCCTCCGAGGGGTGGAGTGTCGAGATAAACCCGGTGCGGAGCACCGAACGGGCACTTGGCGGCTGCACAACTAGCTGCGCTGGCGCAAGTCATTGCCATTCTCCATGACTTTTGCAGGCTTTCCAGGCTGCGAGAACTGCGAGACTGACTCCGGAGTCGCGCCATTCTGTGGCGTGCGACGGATGCGCAGGCTCTGCGCTGCGCTCGTGGCTTCCGGAGTCCGCAGGAACTCCTGGAAGTCGCGGTCTTTGGCGAAGACGTAGGCCAGCGCCTTATCCACGACATCATCGGCGGAGGCATGAAGGAAAGCCGCATACTGATCGATCTGTTCGGCAGTCGATTCGTCGAGCCGGATCGTCGCTGTAATCTGCCGGGTTTGAACAATCTCAAGCAATGGCATTTTTGGTCTCCTTTTGGTTGGCGATTTGAGGGTGGTTTGTTTGGCCAATCTCGGCGCTTGCAGCCGTGAGAATGTCGACCGCATAAGCACGGGCAAAGTGGGCGGGAAGCTCGAAACGATGGCGGGCTTCAAGCATGGTAAGAACATCCGCAATCGGAAACCCATCAGTCAGCCATCCGAGCGCTAATGCCGTATCCACGAGCCGACGCGCAAATTCCTTGCCGTAGCATGTCGTTAGCTCGCGGGTGAGCGTCCTGGCATCCGTGTCATTCCGAATCGCCTTTGACAAGAGAATCAGGCTGACGTCCGCGGTCCAAATCTCCGGCGAACGCATCATGTCGTCACTCGATCCATTGGGTTGGGTCCCATGCATGTGGCTCCTCCTTTCTCACGCGATTTGCCGAGTCGAACAACGTGAATTGTTTCGACTCCGTTACGCCGTTCTTCTCGCATCCTGCCGGGTAGATGTACTCCGTTTGGAAACGTTGAGTGCTACGGTCATAGCCTTGCAATCGCAGCACCTCGCGGATGACTCTGCGACCGGGTTCGCGCTCCACATGAATGACCAGATCGACGGCCTCTCCAATCTCGGATTCCACGTCTTCAAACGTGGCCTGGGAGTGGCTACGCAGCACGAGGTTGGCAAAGCGGCGAAGCGCCTTTGCAGCCGAGTTGGCGTGGATCGTAGCCAGTGAACCAGCGTGTCCGGTGTTGAAGGAATCGAGCAGCGTTCGCGCCTCGATTCCGCGCACTTCGCCCAGGATGATCCGGTCGGGCCGCCAGCGGAGAGCCGCCTTCAGCAGATCGTCGAAGGTGACTGGCTTACGGTGCGTATCGGTCTGGCATTCGACGGGCAGAATATTCGGCTTCTTGATGTGCAGTTCGGCAGTATCCTCGATCACGACGATGCGCTCATGGTCGGGGATCGATTGGCCGAGAATGTTCAAAAGTGTTGTCTTCCCGGTGCCGGTTCCGCCACTAATGAGGATGGTCTGGCCGCACTCAATCTGGATCGCCAGGAAATCCGCGAGCGGCCGCGTCAGCGTGCCGCGAGCGATCAGATCGTCGATGGTGAATTGCCGGCTGGTGAACTTGCGGATGACCATGGCGGGCGTCGAGCGAACCACCGGGGGAATGACAGCGGCAAGCCGACTCCCATCGGGGAGCTGCGCATTGAGCAGAGGGTTGTCTTCGTCTAGCTTCTTGCCGAGCCTGTTGGCAACCACTTCAAGACCGGTTCGCAAGCGCGCCGCATCGAACTCGATGCTGGCATCCCGGCACAGAATCCCGTCGCGCTCATACCACCATGTCGAGTCGGGATTGCCCATGATCTCGCTGATGCTCTCGTCAAGCAGGAGCGGCTCGATGGGACGAAGGAATGGAAGGATCAACTCGAAACTCATTGCTAAATTCCTCACGGTGGCGGAAGCCCAGTGATTGGCTGGGCTTCCGCGAATGAAGAGAAAAGGCCTAAGCCGCCTCTTCCTCAGGGCCGGTCCCTTCGGCTTCCTGCTCCTCCGTGCTGATCTTCTCAGCGCGGTCGAGCTTCAGGATCGAAGACACCCGGACTTCCCATACGCGCTGCGTCGCGCCGGTCTTTTTGTTCGTCTGTTCGCGGCTGCGTAGTTCACCTTCTACGGACAGATGAGCGCCCTTCGTGAGCGTCTTCGCGTAGTCGGCAAGCCGGCCCCAGACGACACAGCGATGCCACTCGGTATGGCTGTTGTATTCGCCGGTCTTCTTGTCCTTGAAGCTGGACTTGGTCGCAAGCGAAAGCACTGTGAAGCTGGCGTTATTGGCGGTGCGGGTGATGGCGTCGTTCCCCACAAATCCGATGAGTGTTATGCGATTCAAAAACATGGTGAGTCTCCGTTGTTTGAATTCCCGGATTGGCCGGGTCACTCCCCGGCGAAGCCATAGCGAGAGGCCCGGCTCCCAAGCGCCAAGCCGCGCATTCTGGAGCAGGGGCCCAAACTTGATTTGGGAGAGGAGTCCGGAAAGCAGAGCGGTGACGTGCCGCAGGGCGCCGAGAGTGGCCCGAAGCGTGTGACCGGACAAGCAAGGGATCAAAACGAGAGACGAGCGACTCATGTGTCGCATAGATCGAGGCATTCGACGACCGCCAGTCCCACGCCACAATCGGCCGAACCTTCCGCTCAACGCTCGTGTGAAAGAAGACCGGCGAGGACAATCATCGTGTCGCAGTGCGGCTGAGAACGCGCTCCGGCGTCTTTGGAGAAACGAAGGGCCTATCTGCCGCGAATTGGAGTCGCGAAGGAGCATGGAAAAAGCCTCAAATGGGATGTGGCTACGTCTACTCGAAAGCTTGGTCTGCCCGGAATCGCACGATGGTCAGTCCGAGAGGATCAACAGCAAGCTCGTTGTTTTTTACGTTTTCCCGGAATACGTAGGTGACGCTGGCGGTCCAACGTTCCATTTTCAACTCGGTGTGGTCGGCCGGATTGCTGAACACTTTCACGAACTCAATCCGAGCCGAATAGGGGGACTGTCGCAGGTCGTCCAGGACGACCTCTTTGACCTCGACATCGACGTATGGGAGCGA
>Ga0255352_1000089_pt1 | contig 47542 bp, 42 predicted proteins | sample HBST0metaG_FD_189939 | JGI IMG/M metagenome (GOLD analysis project Ga0255352, IMG submission 189939) | Peat soil microbial communities from Stordalen Mire, Sweden - H.B.S.T0 | ecosystem: Environmental > Terrestrial > Soil > Wetlands > Peat | place: Sweden: Norrbotten County, Stordalen Mire...
CGCTCCGCACCGGTGGGCGTGAGAATGTCCTTGTCCAACAGAGCCTGGATTTGGGTGTCCAGCGAGACCGGGCGCACATTGGGCATTGCAGCAAGAGCAGCAGCGATCACCTGCTCGTTCTCTTCCGGTTCCAGCGAACAGGTGGAGTAGACCACGCGGCCTCCCGGACGGACCGAGCGCAGCGCCGCCAGCAGAATCGCGCGCTGGCGTTCGGACTGGCGGGTCAGATCTTCCAGACGCAAACGGTGGCGAATCTCCGGGTTGCGGCCCAGGGTCCCGGTGCCGCTACACGGCACGTCGGCCAGAGCAAGGTCGTAGACCGCGTCTTCCGTGAGAGCTGTTGCATCCGCCTGACGGCATTCGACCCGGCCGGCGAGCCCGGCCAGACGCTTGCGCAGATGCTCCAGCCTTGCCGCGCTCGATTCGCAGGCGACGATGCGGGCCGTGGGATTCCGCTCGGTCAAAATCAGCGTCTTGCCGCCGGGAGCGGCGCAGGCATCCAGGATTTTCTGCTGGTTTGGAGCGGCGGATTTGAAGGTGGGTGCAGCAAGTGCGGCCAGTTCGGCCACCAGTTGCGAACCTTCGTCCTGCAGGCGCACGCGGCCCTCAAGAAAAGCTGCTGTGGCGCTGAGGTCGCCGGAGACGACGACTCGGGAGGCGGTGAGCAGTTCTCCCGATTCGAGAACGATACCGGCGGCAGCGAGCTCGGCTTCGACGACGGAGCCGGTGAGACGCACGGTCAGTTTGGGCTGCGATTGGTCGTGAAGGCAAATGGCGAGCGCCGCGTCGCGACCGAAGTGGCTGATCCAGCGCTCGACCATCCAGATAGGGTGAGCTTCGCGGGCCGGGCTGGCCTCATCGAGAGCCGTTTCCGGCGAATTCTCTTCCCATGGGTGAAGAAGCGGCGACCCAGGGTGAAACTGCGGGGTCGCGAGTTTACGCAGGACAGCGTTGACCATACGAGAGGCAAACTTGTGGCCGGCCTGCTTGGCCAACTCCACGCTCTCGTCGATGGCTGCACGGGCGGGAATGCGGTCCAAATGCAGCAGTTGAAACGCGCCCAAGCGCAGGGTAATGCGAATTTCCGCATCCAGTTTGGCGTTGGGGCGCTGCAGCAGCGCCTGCAATTGCTGGTCGAGGAGAATCTGCCAGCGAATCACGCCCAGCACCAGCGCCGTGGCTAGATGGCGGTCGGGGACTGACAAGCCGTTGACAGCCTTGCCACGAAGTAGATCGTCGGAGTGGGATTGACCGCGTTCGACGGCCATCAGGATTTGAAAGGCGGCCTTGCGTGCATGAGAAAGAGCCGGCATCAGCCCAGCCACGCGTTGGCGGGAAGCGGATTGCCGCGCAGGAACTCGGCCGCCAGGAGGCGTTTTTTGCCCTCAAGCTGCAATTCGACCAGTTCCAGCCAGGTGTTTCCTGCGCAAGCGACCAGCAAGCGATGATCTTCGACCACGATCTGACCAGGAAGGATTGCGGTCAGCGGGTCGGGGCCGGACGCCAGTGCGGCCGACTCGGCAGAAAGATGTTGGGTGGAAGTAATCTCCGGAGCGGCCGGCGGGGAGGCAATCTTCAGACGGTGGACGATCAGTTTTTTGCCTCCGAGGGCTGTAAAAGCGCCAGGCCAGGGCTGAAAGCCGCGCCAGCGATTCTTGAGTTCCGTTGCTGTCCGCGCGGCAAACTCCATGCGGCCGTCTTCGCGGCTGAGCAGCGGGGCAAAGGTGGCTCCGGCGTGATTCTGCGGCTGGGGTTCAATGCTTCCGTCGTCCAGACCGGCGAGGGTCTTGACCACCAGCGGCGCCCCGCCCTTGGCCAACACGTCGAACAGGTCAGCGGCGGTCTCGTAAGGAGCGATGGCCAGGGCCTGTTGGAGCAGGATGGGGCCGGTATCGAGGCCTTCTTCCAGCAGCATGGTGGTGTTACCGGTAACGATGTCGCCCATGGCCACGGCCCACTGGATAGGCGCGGCGCCGCGGTACCGGGGCAGCAGCGAGGCGTGCAGGTTGATGCAGCCCAACCGCGGCAGAGCCAGCATCCACGGCGGAATGATGCGGCCATAGGCGACGACGACGATAGCATCGGGGGCGATGGCTTCAAGCTGAGCATGAAACTCGGCGTTGTTGCGAATTTTTTCCGGCTGGGTGACGGGCAAACCGGCAGCGAGAGCCGCCTGTTTGACGGGCGGAGCAGTCAGTTGCTGGCTGCGGCCCACGGGACGGTCGGGCTGCGAAACGACGAGCGCGATTTCATGGCCCGCCGCCAACAACGCTTCGAATGTGGGCACCGCAAAGCTCGGAGTGCCGCAAAAAACGAGTTTCACAGCTCTACCATTGGCCTTCCCGCTGCAATTTGCGGATTTTGCGCAGCGTCAGGTCGCGCTTGAGGGCGCTCATGCGGAAGATGAACAATGTGCCGTCGACGTGGTCGATCTCATGCTGGAAGCAGCGCGCGAGCAGGTCGTCGCCGGCCATCTCGAACCATTTGCCCGTCTCGTCCTGGGCGCGAATGCGCACCTTGGCGGCGCGAACCACCTTTTCGCGGATGTCGGGGAAGCTCAAGCAGCCTTCTTCCTCGTAGGTTCGGCCATCGCTCGAAATGATCTCGGGATTGATGAGCACCAGCTTCTCTTCTGGGTTCTTGCCCATGCTCAAGTCGATGGTGGTGAGACGCTTGGAGACGCCCACCTGCGGCGCTGCGAGGCCAATGCCCTGCGAGGCATACGTGGTCTCGAACATGTCGGCGACCAACTTGCGCAACTCGGCGTTGAATTCTGTGACCGGCTCGCCGGGCTGAGATAGCACCGGCTCGGGATATTTAACGATTTTCAGGATCATTTCAGTGTTTCAATAGCTCCGTATCTGTTCGATGTATCCGAGGTAATTCCGTTGCAATTCGAGGGCCGAATCGCCGCCGAACTTTTCCTGTGCCAGGCGTGCGACAGTGAGCGCGACCATGGCCTCAGCCACCACGCCGGCGGCCGGAACTACGCAAATGTCGCTCCGTTCGTAGCTTGCGCTGGTGGTCTGGCGCGTGTCAAAGCGAACCGACTCAAGCGGCCGGCGCAAAGTCGAGATGGGTTTGAGGTAGCCGCGCACCACAAGGTCTTCGCCGTTTGAAACGCCGCCCTCGATGCCGCCGGCGTTGTTTTGGGGGCGCGTGAAGCGGGTGGGCTGGTCGTTGCGTTCTGCAGCGTACTGGATCGGGTCGTGGACCTGGGAGCCAAAGCTCTCGGCGGCCACCACGCCGCGGCCGATTTCGACCGCCTTGACAGCCTGAATGCTCATCACCGCCCAGGCGAGAAGGCCGTCGAGGCGCTCGTCCCAGTTGGCGTAGGTTCCCAGCCCGGCGGGGACACCGTGGACCACCACTTCGAAGATGCCGCCCACGGTGTCGCCAGTGCGGGCCGCTTCCTCGACTTCTTCCTTCATGCGCGCTTCCGTGGCTGGATCAACGCAGCCGAGGACCACTTCATCGTGGCCGGCAAGCGCTGCGATTTCGTCCCAGCGAGCGGCGCGGTCCAGTTCGACACGACCCACGCGAATGACATGGCTGGCCACCTCGATTCCAAGATGGCGGAGCATCAGTTTGGCAAAGGCTCCGGCAGCCACGCGAGAGGTGGACTCGCGGGCCGAGGCACGCTCCAATACGTAACGGGCGTCGGGAAAGTTGTATTTGAGAGCGCCCGCCAAGTCGGCATGACCGGGGCGCGGCGATGCGACGGCCTGGTGCTTCGCAGGATCGCCCGCTTCGACGGGGAGCTTTTCTTCCCAGTTCTTCCAGTCGCGATTGACGATCTCGATGGCGACGGGCGCGCCGATGGTCTTTCCGTGATGCACGCCGGAGAGGACATGGGCCTTGTCGGTTTCGATCTTCATGCGGCCACCGCGGCCATAGCCTTGCTGACGGCGCCAGAGTTCGCGGTTCACAAACTCAAGATCGACAGGCACGCCGGCCGGCAGCCCGGAGACCAGCGCGATGAGGGCCTCGCCATGCGATTCGCCAGCAGTCGAAAAACGGATCATATTCTCTTGATTGTAACGGGGGAAGTCAGGGAACAGGGATTAGGGATCAGGGATCAGGGTCTCCTCAATGCGGTTTTGAGCCTCACAGCGTAAGAACAACAATGCTTTGCGTAGCTCTCGCGCTTTGGGATAAAGCCGGAGTAACACGCCCGTCGCTCGTTCCCTGCTCCCTGTTCCCTGCCCCTTCGCCTACCATGGAACCCATGAACTACTTCCTCTTCAAGACCGAGCCCGATGTTTACTCCTTCGACGACTTTCTCCGCGACAAGGAAACCGTGTGGGACGGAGTTGCCAACCCGACCGCCGTGAAATACCTGCGCGAGATGAAGGCGGGAACGAAGTGGATCTTTTACCACACCGGCGACGAGCGCACGGCGGTGGGCACCGGCAGCGTGGTGAGCGTGGAGGCGGCCGATCCCAAGGTTCCCGTTGTGAAGGTAAAAGTGGGCAAGCGGCTCAAGCAGCCGAAGACGCTGGCAGCAATCAAGGCGGATCCGCTGTTTGCCGACTCGCCGCTGGTGGTGATTGGCCGGCTTTCCGTGGTGCCGCTGACCGAAGAGCAGTGGGAGTGGTTTTTGGGGTAAATGAACTCGAGGAATCAGGCCGTAGGGCCTACAATTCAGCGGAAATGGAAATGCCTGCGGGGGCCGAGACCATCCGCACCCGCCCGTGGCCCGGGTTCACCCTTTGTTGCGAATTCACGATGCCGAACTTCTCCAGCGCGGCCACGTCGCGGCGCACCGCGCTTGCGTTGCGACCCAAGGACGCGGCGAGATCCTTGAGTGAAACCGTCTGATTTCTGACCGCCTTGAAAAGATCGAGGCGGGCCGGAGTGAGCAAACGAACCATCTCCGCTGCGCTTTCAAAGGTGATGCCCTTTGAGGCAGGAAACGCGCGTCCCGCATCCATGGCCTCGGCGCGCGCCTTGGCCCGTTCCGTCCACCCGCCAAAGCCGTCGGAATATACTTTTGTTTTCATAGCTTCCTCCGCGTTCTCAATTCGTCGACCTCGGCAATAAATCGTGCCAGAATTTCGCGGTATTCGGCGGCCTCGATCTGCTCGACCGCTCCAGCAAAGTGACGATGCGGTATCCCGTGCGCCGTGTCGTATCCGAGCACCCGCCCATGATCCCCGGCGAACAAATGAAAGTTCACGAATGCGAGGTTGTAACGAACAACTTTGCCTGTCCGATTCTTCCAGACTTCCTCGCGAATCAGGCCATCTCCGGCCACACAGCGGATTGCGGCAATTTCGTCTGTTACCTTGCGAGGCTTGCTCTCCCGCTTCCTTGCTGCGGTCATAGGACAACTCTAGCACAGGTGGGATGTATTTTATCTTACCTGCAATGTGCCATACCCTTCCGCGAACCACGCCATCCCTCGCGATCGGACTATGGTAAGATTTCCTTGTTTCCTTGAATGAGGCGAATCATGCTAGCCAAAATGACCGTAAAAAACCAGATCACGCTTCCCAAGGCGGTGATCAGCCAGTTTGGCGGGGTGGAGTACTTCGAGGTGAGCACGGATGGCTCCGCAATCACGCTCAAGCCATTGCGGCTGAGCAAGGCCGATGAAGTGCGGCAGCACTTGGTTGACCTGGGGATCAACGAACAAGACGTTGCGGATGCAATTGCATGGGCGCGTGAAGACCGTTGATAGACCCCAAGCGGCTGAGAGTTGTCTTCGACACAAACACCGTTGTTTCCGCACTCGTTTTCACAAGCGGGCGTTTGGCCTGGTTAAGGACGCACTGGCGTGAGGGGCGCTCAAACCCGCTCGTGTCCCGTGCGACTGTGGAGGAGCTGAAGCGGGTTCTTGGCTATCCCAAGTTCAAGCTGAATACCGATTACCAACTTGAACTGCTGGGCGATTACCTAGTCTACTGCGAGACCATTGAGGTGAGGGAGACTTGCCCCCTCCAGTGCCGGAATCCGAAGGACCAGCCGTTTCTCGACCTGGCCCAAAGCGGCAAAGCTGACGTGCTGGTGACAGGCGACGAAGATTTGCTGGCGCTAGCGGGGCAGACGGAATTCGTCATCGAAACTCCGGGGAACTATCGGAGGAGAATACCAGGAGCCGAACCTATTTCCTGAGTAAGCTCAAAATCCTGTCACCAGGAACCGTCTGTCTCCCTGTTTGCTCGTGAGGCAGCGGTTAGAGCGCAGGCTCCTCGCGCAGTTCATCTTCGAGAGCAGATGTCGTTTTGTGCCGCTCGGCGCGGTCGCGCAGGCGAAGGAACGGACGCTCCACGGTGACGTGGAGCAGCCATGCCGCAGAGAAACAAGTGACGGCATAGAGCAGCCACGATTCTGGGCCCTGCGATAGGGTGATCTTCGGGAAGTGCAACATCACCATATGTCCGACGGCCTTATGGGTAAGGTAGAGGCCGAAGGCAAGGGTGGCTACGGTCTCTGCGCCGGGGACCTTTATGCGGGCGAGCAGGCCATTGTTGCTGACGCTGGACGCGGTGATCAGTCCGAGGCCTAGCGAAAGCAGCGGGAAGCCGAGGATGACGCCCCACATGGCGGAACCGGTATCGTTGCCAAGATCCTGATTGCGAAACATCCAGACGACGCAGCCAGTGCAGACAATACCGGTGAGGAGTAGCGCGTGTCCCCGCTGCATGAGCGCTTGCCACCATTGAGGGCGGAAGGCGCGAATGATGGCTAGCCCAACTCCGGTAAGGAGACCGTCGAGGCGGGTATAGCTGGGAAAGTAGATACGAGTCCAGACTTCGTCCGGATAACGCGCCATGAGAAAGGCGCGGAGGAAAATGCCAAGGAGGACGACAGAGGCGAGAACCGCTCCGGTCTTGCGTGCCGAGGGACGACGCATCAGCAACGTGACGAGCAGCGGTAACACGAGATAGAAATGTTCCTCTACGCATAGAGACCAAGCGTGTGAGAAGGCGCGCCGGTCGAAACTGAAACCGAGGTTCATGGTGAAAGTCAGAAACTTCCACAGCGGCGCGAGCTGCGGGGCCTCTCGCCACCCGGGCACAAAAAAGTAAAGAGCAAGCACCGCAAGATACGCGGGCAAGATGCGGTAGGCCCGCCGTTTATAGAACTGGGTAATGGAAAGGCGCTGCCCGGCCAGATACGGCTTGAGGGCCTGTTGCCCAATCAGGAATCCGCTGAGAACGAAGAACAGGTCAACGCCCATCCATCCGAAGTAAGTGACGGGAAGAATGCGCAAGGGCAGCTCGCCGAAGATCGTCAGGTGATAGAGCATGACGACCGCGATGGCGAGCATGCGGAGGGTGTCGAGGCCGAAGAGTCGGGCAGGTGTGACGACTTGTTTCACTGATGGGTATCGCAGAGTGCGGAGTAAACCCAGATTACTTCATCGTGGCGGGCACAGGATGGTGACAAGCCCCGGGCTTGGAATTGCCGGGGCCTATCGACCGAAGGATTTGGTAGACCCCTGCCTCAAAATGTGTCTTGAAGTCGACGTGACAGGGCCAGGCAATTCAAAACTTGCAATATCTGTTCCCTGTTCCCTGATCCCTGATCCCTAGCCTTTTCCTTCGTTTAGCCAGCGCTTGGTATTGAGCAACTGCCGCTGATCGAGCGCCCAGACTTTGCCGGTCAGTTCGTCCGGGCCCTTGCCTTCGCGGATGGATTTGTCGAACTCGCTGGACATGGCTTGCATCTTGGCGTCGAGATCGTCGAGGAAGTTCAGCACCAGGGCCTCGGGAATCATGGGGAGCTTGGGAGAGCCAAACTCCAGCTTGCCGTGGTGCGAGAGGATCATGTGCAGCACCAGCGTCTTGAGCTTGCGCGGGAAGTTGGGGAGGCTGTCCATGGCGCGCTCGGCGATGGCCGAACCGATCTGGATGTGGCCCAGCAGAGTGCCTTCGAGTGTGTAGTCGAAGCCCACTTCCCAGCTGAGTTCGCGGATTTTCCCCAAGTCGTGGAGAATGACGCCGGTGAGCAGGAGATCGCGGTCGAGAAGCGGGTAGTGCGGCGCGACGCGGGTGGCCAGGGTCAGCAGGCTGATGACGTGCTCCAGCAGGCCGCCCAGCCAGGCGTGGTGGAGCTGCTTGGCGGCAGGGGCCTCGCGGTAAGCCTGGGCCAGGGCCGGGTCGGCCAGCATGGTGGTAAGCAGGAGCTTGAGGTCGGGGTTGGTGAAGCTGGCGACGAAGCCCTCGAGTTGGCTCCAGAGGGCGGCCACGTCGTAGGTGGTGGAAGGCAGCAGGTCGCTTTTCTCCACCTCCGAAGGCAGGGCCACGCGGAGCTGATCGATCTTCATCTGCAAGCGGTCGTCAAAGCGGGAGGCGCAGCCGCGGGCCTTGACGATGTCGCCTTTCTCGAAGTCCTTTGCGATGCGCGGGTCGGAGATCTCCCAGACGCGGCCCTCGAGCTGGCCGGTTTTGTCGCCCAGGATGAGGTTCAGATACGCCTTATTGTTCTTGGTGGTGCGCTGTTGCTTGGCAAGAACCAGGAAGAAACCGTCGAAGAGTCTGCCTTCGTCGAAGTTGGCCAAATCGGCAATATAAATGTCTTTCATTCTGACGAGAAGATTACCGCATTTGGGGCGGGCGTGTGCAGGAGCACGGCCGTGCGGCGAGAGGCGGACGCGATCCCTCAGGCGAAAAGCAACGGGCTAGCGGCGCTGCCGCGCGGACTGCCGGTTAGCCAGTTAGCGGGCGGGCTGGAGCAGGGTGCTCGGCAGCTCAGATCGAAGATCGCGCAACCCGGAATAGGGAGCGCTGCGGATTGAGGACAAACAAAAACCGGGCCTGAGATTGAAATCCCAGGCCCGGCCTTTGTTTGTCGTGTTCGATGCGGCTACTTTTGCGGTGCCGGAGCTGGAGCAGGAGCTGGGGCAGGAGGCGGAGTTTGCGGAGCGGGGCCCAGAGGCACATCGCCCGCGGGTTGGGTTTCCGTCTTCTTTTTGTCGGCCAAGCGAGTCTTCTCGGCTGTGGTTGTCGCCTTCTTTTTCTTCTTCTTGGAGGTATCGCCAGCCAAGCCTAGAGGACCTGCCTGGGTTTGGCGATCGGCAACCTCGGCAGAGTCGGCCGGTGCGGGAGCCATGGTGTCAATCTTCGGTCCCTTGGCCTTGGCCACCTTCGCGACTTTGGCGCGCTCGCTGAAGCGGGTCTTCTTGTCGGGCTTGGCGTTGCTTTCCAGAGGATTGACCGGCTCCGGAGTTGCGCTGGCCGTCTGCTCGGTAGCGCCAGCGTCCTCAGTCTTGGCCGCCGTAGCCGCATTGGGAAGAGTCTTGGTCGGAGCGCGGCCGAGACGGATTTTTTCCTTCTTGCCCGGCTTCTGTGCCACCGGGGTGGTGCTTGCGTTCTTCTTGCCCTTGGTGGCGACAACCGGCGTGGCCGCGGTCTCATCCGCCGGAGCTGCCTGAGCCGATTTCTGGCGGTAGCTGCGCGTGGTCTCGCGGAAGCGGGTCCGCTCGATCTTCTTCTTCTTCTTGGGAGCGGGCGGGACATAGGCGCTGTAGATGGGCTTGGTCTGCCGGGCGCTGGCGCCGGAGTCGGCAAAACCGGGCTTGATGTCGATGAACGCCTGCTCGCGCATGGTGGTCAGGTACGCGCGCATGGCGGGCTCCATGCGCGCCATGTAGAAGTTCTGCTCGACCTGCTCCTGAACGTCCTTGTACGCCGGAACGCCGCCGGGAACGTGTTGCGCGACCTTGAGGATGACGTACCCCTGGCGAGTCCGAATGGGCTCGGTAAACTGGCCTGCCTTGAGAGCAAACGTCTGGTCTTCCAGCACCTTGGCCAAAGCGCCGCGCTTGAATTGACCCAGGTCGCCGCCTTGGCCGGCCGTGGGACCGTCGCTGAAGCTGCGCGCCAGTTGGCTGAAATCGCCGCCGGCGTGAAGCTTGGCCTCGATGTCGTCTGCCTTGGCTTTGGCCGCGGCCAGCTTTTGAGGATCGTCAGGCTCTGTCGCGCCCGGCGTGGTTGCCGAGGGGGCAGGCGTGCCGGTGGAGACCAGGATCTCGGACAGCACAACGCTTTCCTGCTGCGCATAGTCCTGCTTGTGCTGCTCGAAGTAGCGCTCAGCCTCGCCCGGGGTGAACTGGATCCTCTTGCCCACCTCCTGGCGCATCACCTCCTGGGTGATGATGCCATTGCGGATGTTGGCCTTGAAATCCTCAAACGAGACGCCCTGTTCCTTGGCGGCCTTTTCCAGGTCTTCCATGGTTTCCAGGTTGTATTGCTTGCGGATCTCGTTGAGCCGGTTGACCAGTTCGGTCTCGCCGTTGATATTGAGTTCCTTGGCCTTGGAGATCCAGAGCTGCTGGTCGATGAGGTTGCGCAGCAGATCCTTGTGGGCCTCGGAGATGTCCTGCATGGAAGCGCCGCGCTGGCGCGCCTCGCCATCCAGTTCTTTCATGGCGCGGTCGTAATCCGAGCGCGTAATGATTTGATCGTTGACCCGGGCGATGATGTCCTCGACCGTGGTGCCGCCGTATGGGCTCTCCGGCGCGGCGGGATGCGTTTGCGCCAGAGTGGAACTTGCGAGCAGCACCGTGCCGAACACGAACGCCGCGGGAGTGCGAAAGAGTCGAAGATTCATAGGGTCAGGACACAGACAGGCGGCTTTCAACTTTGCTACCTGATGTATAGACGCCATTGTAAATGCCTGGGGAGCAGCATTGCACTTGCGCCGGCGAATCGGGAGCGGATTCCGAGAGGAATGGGCGCCAATTGAGGGCGATTTGGCGGGAATTGATCGATTTGGCAAAAATGAGGGCGGAAAATCGCGCACGGGGTTCTGTGCGATCCCAGGTCCCCAAAAGCGAATCCTCCTCCCCGGCGACGAAGATCTTTCGCCGGCCCCCCCCCGGCAATCTGAGGCACCCGGCGCCATGGATGGGCTCACCAGCAGGGGCCCGCTTGAGAGCCTGTGAAAAGAGGGTGTCCGCTACCTGGATGAGCCGGCCCGCGTCCAATAATCACGGTGCTATACTTTTTGGTAAGATGGCTCCGCGGAGCCCCATTGATCGGTATTCCAGCAACCTTCGCCTTGCCGCACCCGGGCAAGGCGAATTTATATCGAGACGCGTTTTCCATTTCACCTGGGGAAGCGGACTCGACAGCCTGGAACCCCGTCCATGGACGCCTGCCGCACCCGCCATTCGGAGGTTCTTTCTGCCTATGACTCCCCGTGCCCGTCGCGCACTGTTTTCCGTGGTTCTCTTTTTTGCCGTCTGCGCCGTTGTGGGCAGCGTACTGCAACGCAAGGTGGGAGCCCAGTCCTCGGCTGACGAAAGCCAGCTCCGCGACAGCTTGAAGTCCTTCACCAACGTGTATTCGCTGGTGGAGCAGAACTATGCCGAGCCGATCAATGGCGACAAGGCCGATATTGCGATCTATGACGGGGCGATTCCGGGGATGCTGCGCGTGCTGGACCCGCACTCGAACTTCTACGATCCCAAGGCCTACGCCAAGATGCGCGAGGACCAGCACGGCCGCTACTACGGCGTGGGCATGCTCATCCAGCAGCAGAACAATAAGGTATATGTCGTCACCCCGTACGAGAATACGCCGTCGTTCCGCGCCGGCATCCGTCCCGCGGACGTGATTTCCGCGGTGGACAGCAAGATCGTCTCGGTAGACGGCAAGGTTCCCGACGGTCTGGTTTCATCCGACCAGGTGGCCAAGGCACTGAAGGGACCCAAAGGCACGCGCGTGCAGGTCACGGTAGTGCGCGAGGGACAGGCCAAGCCGCTGGTGTTCGACCTGGTTCGCGACGAGATTCCCCACCCTTCCGTGGACCTTCAATATGAGATTCGTCCCGGCATCGGCTACATTCATCTGACGCAGTTTCAGGAGACCACCGCCCAGGAAGTGATTGAGGCGGTCGACAACTTCAAGGATCTGCGCGGGCTGGTGTTTGATCTGCGCGGCAATCCGGGCGGCCTGCTGAGCCAGGCGGTTGAAGTCTGCGATCACCTGCTGAGCAAGGGGCAGAATATCGTCTCCCAGCGTGGCCGTGCGTATCCCGATCAGAACTATACGGCAACTCACGGCAACGGCGGCAAGACGTTCCCCATCGTCGTGCTGGTGAACCGCGGCACGGCCTCGGCGGCAGAGATCGTCAGCGGCGCGTTGCAGGACCATGACCGGGCCCTGATCGTGGGCGAAACCACCTTTGGCAAGGGATTGGTGCAGACGGTCTATAACCTGAGCGAAAACACCGGGCTGGCGCTGACCACCTACCACTACTACACGCCCTCGGGTCGGCTGATTCAGCGCAACTATTCCGGCGTCTCGCTCTACGACTACTACTACAACCACGCCGGGGCGCAGCCAGCCGACACCACCAACCGCGAGGTCAAGCTGACCGATGCGGGCCGCACGGTTTACGGCGGCGGCGGCATTACGCCGGACGAGAAGATCGAGAGCCCCAAGAGCAATCACTTCCAGGATGAACTGCTGGTGAAATCGGTGTTCTTCCATTTTGCCGCCCACTACCTGGCCAACCGTACGGTGGACAGAAACTTCCAGGTCGACGAGCCGGTGCTGGTGGATTTCAAGCAATACCTCACCAGCCAGAACCTTCCCTGGACCGAAGCCGACCTGAATGGCGTGATGGACTGGCTGAAGGTGAGCATCAAGGAGAAGATCGTAACCAGCCAGTTTGGCCAGTTGCAGGGACTGCACACCATGGCCGAGTGGGATCCGATGATCCAGAAGGCCATGACCTTCCTTCCCGAAGCGCAGGCCCTGGAAGACAATGCCCACAAGGTGCTGGCGCAGAAGGCGCAGGCGCGGAATGAGGGCGTGCCCGTCCAGCCGTAACACAAGGCGATCGTTCGTGCCGTTCAAAGTGCAAAAGGCCATCCCGTCGGGGTGGCCTTTTTGCTTTGGCTGCGAAGCATTCTGGAATAACTTCCGAATTGGCGGTGACTCGACCGCGACCAAATGCGCCCCCGAAGAGGTGTCATGTTGAGCGCAGCGAAACATCTGCGGTTGCTGTTCGTCATGTCCGAGTTGGCGGTAATTGGCTCGGAACCCCGTTTATTGACTCGGCCCTGCTGCATGAGAGAACCTTGACGGCATGATGCAGAGCCAAAGATTTGGGCTGTCAGTGCTCCTTCTCGTGCTCGCTGGGATCGGCAGTCTGGCGATGTCAGCCTTTGGCCTATTCGCCGGTGCCTGGGGCGGCTTTTGGAGCGGCGCGAACGCCAGCGAAGCATTTCTGGCCTTACTTTTCTGGTTGCTCCCAGCAATAAGCATCTTGGCCTTTGGAAGCTACTTCCTGTCAAAGGTCGTGGGCGTATTGTTTTCGTGGGCGATTTCCATAGGCAGCATGATCACCATCTTCACAATCAATCTGCAGTCTTGCCTTGCAGGGAAATGCACCACCACCAATCCGGTGAAGATTGCCCTTGGAGTTTTCCTTCTTCCCCACATTTGGATTCTCTTGGCCACTTCAATCACCCTGTATTTGGCGGCCGTATCTACAGACGGTTCTCTACACGCCCCGAAGGAACAAGCGGAGAAATAATCGGTCACGTTCGGATTGTGGCCAACTCGGCACTTACCATGCAGCCCCTTGGGTTTTCCCCTCCTTTGAGCTGCTGAGACATGCCCCACGCAATCTCGCCGGGTTTACCATCTTCCCTCCCGGTCCTTGCAGAGAATTTCCCCCGCTTGTCGCACAATCGATTTGGGATGCCTCTCCTTCCAATCGTCGTTCCACAGCGCCGCCTCGCGACCAAAGTCTGCCCATCGAGGCTCAAACCTCGTGTAACTCCTTTCCTTAGACTATTTTGCAAATAACTTCTTTAGTTTCAATATTTTACAACGATTACCTGGTCGCAAGTTAAAGAAAACAAGGAATTTGCCGCCAAAATACGGGTGGGGGTATCGCACGCGATTCAGGGTACGGACCGGCCGCGCCCGACTCGGAATAAGGCACATCACTTCTGCTTGCGGAGTTGCGCAATTGCGTCGTCAATCAACTTCATGTTCGCGGCAGAGTCCGGGAGTTCGCTGGCCTGTGCCGAAGAGATCTTGGTCAGCATCGCCAATTTCATGCGCGCAAGAGATCCCAACTCGCGACCCACTTCTTCATATCGGTTCTTCAATTGAAGGCCCATAACTAGGATTCTCCCTGGTGCGAAGCCCGGTTCTCAGTGGGCAACAACGATCAACAGTTCTTCGATCGCGGCTGCAACGCCCTTCAGGCTCTGGCCAAATTCGCCCACCTCATCGTTGCCGGAAATGTCGATGGAAAGCCCGTCAACCTCCGCCTTGGCCAGCCGATCCGAGACGGCCTTGAGCCGTCCCAGGCGCGTGATGACACCGTTGACGACAACGAATCCCAACACGGAAACGAGGAGAAGAAGCCCGCCCGCCACCAGGAGCGCAGTGTTGCGCTGCCGAATAGCTTCTGCTTCTTGGGCCGCCACTTTCCCGTCCACCTGAGCAGCGAGTTGCGCAACGACCTTGTCGAACAGATCGGTTGGCGGCCTGTCCTGCCCACGGACCAATGTGTCGGCCGCCTTGAAGTCGAACTTCCCGTTGACGTAGGCGGTATAGGCTGCTTCGTACTTCCGGCTGAGCGTGTCGTCGGCGGCCAGGAAGTCGACCAGCAATTGCTTCGTTGCCGGGTCTTCAACCGCGCCTGCCAGCGCCTGCGCCTCAGCCTTGACCTTGGATTCCTGTTCATGAAACTGGCCGGTATATTTCGCCAGATCGGCTGGATTGTGACCTCGGAGCAGAATGTCCTTCCACTCCTGCACCTGTTTCTTGAAATCGACCTGGGTCACACGAGCTGCCTCGGCCTGCCGAACCGCTCCATGCAGGAGGTCGTTGTACCCGCTCGACAGGGTCCGGAGTTCTCCGACGAGCGTGATCGCCAGACCGGCAACAACGACAACGGAACCGAGCGAAAGCCCAATGAGCTTTGTGCTGATCTTCATGGTTGCCTTTCGAGTCGAATGGCTGTTCTGAGTCCGGCCGCGCCAACAACTGGCATAGGCTCAGCATCGCGCCGAGACAGCTGAACCGGTTGGCCGGACTCAATTGTCAGCCGTTTGTTCCCTCAAGACAGGTCAAAATCGAACGATCTTGGTTTTTTTCAGTGTGTTCGGAGGGCAGGCAGCGCGATTCAACCCGATGTAACCTGCATCACAGCCGCGCCCCTCCCCCCGCACGTAGGCTCTTGAACGGAGTTGGGGAGGATTTTTCATGTCGGGAATCGCTGCGGAAAACGCAATCACTGTTAAAAATTTGTTGGCCGCCTTTGAGGGCGAATCGAACGCGCACGCCAAATACACTGCATTTGCTGTCAAGGCCGACGAGGATGGTTTGCACGGAGCCGCCAGCCTGTTTCGCGCCGCGGGGCGCGCCGAGCAGATTCACTCGACCAACCACGCCCGCGTTCTGCACCAGATGGGTGCTCGCGCCGAGTGCGAGATCCACCCGGTCGAAGTGAAAGGGACGCTCGACAACCTGAAGGCCGCCCTGAACGGCGAGCAGTACGAGATCGACACCATGTATCCCGGGTTCCTTGAAGAAGCCGAGGAGCAGAAGAACACGGCCGCCATTCGCACCTTTACCGGAGCCATGGAAGCGGAGAAGACTCACGCCCGGCTCTATAGCGAGGCCATTGCCCTGCTGGTCACGGGCAAGAAGGATTCGTGGATTTCCGAGGCGCGCGACTTCTACGTCTGCCCGGTGTGCGGCTACACATCGGAGACGGAAGAAGAGCACGAACGCTGCCCGGTGTGCAAATGCCCTTGGGAGAAGTTCGAGATTATCCGCTGAACATGCCATCGCGGCCGGAAGAGCAGGCTGGAGTTTGTGGTTTCCCAGGTCTCAAAAGCGAGACCTGGGGCACCCGGGCGTTTGGTGGTTCAGGCCGCAAAGGTTTGATTGCCGGTGCTCTGATCGCCCAGGCCGGCGAGCAAACCGGCAATCGACACGTCCTCGTCCAGGGCCTCCCAATGCAGGCCGCGACTGGTGATCTTGACCTGTTCCCGCTCTTCCGCGGTGCCTTGCAGCAGGCGGGGAAACCAGGCCAGAGGAACGCCGATCACGCGGCCGTCGCTGAGATCGACCCACATGCTGTCGGAGTCGAAGCGTACACGCGTTGCGCTAGCCGAAATACTCATTCCAAGCCCTCTCGATTCGTTCCCTGTTGAAGCCGACTATGCTCATCAACTCGCGAAGAGTTCGAGCGTCATAGCCATCATTGTAGGCCACCCGAATCTCCGGTCTCAGCCAGAATTTTGCTTCCACGTCGTCTTTTTCAACGTGAATGTGGACCGGCTCGCGGGGCGAGCCTTCGTTGGAATAAAAGAAGAACCTGAAGCCGCGTTCGCGGAAAACTGTTGGCACTGCGCCGCCCTTTCCTTCCTGCTATGAGCTTGTTCCTTCGTCGCTCACGGTTCGTCCCGATAGATATGCACTTCCAGTTTGCCGCCTTCGGAGAGCCGCGCGCGGAACATGCCGGGCGTGTTGAAGCTGAATGCGGTTTGCCCATCGGGAGTGATGGCAATGACGCCGCCGTCCCCGTGCAGGGATTCAAGTTCCGTATGGATGACCTGATCAGCAGCCTGCTGCAGCGTCATGCCCTTGAAGGCAACCAGGTTGCAGACCTCGCGCGCCACGCCGAGGCGGATGAAGTACTCGCCCGAGCCTGTCGAAGACACGGCGCAGGATTGGTTCGAAGCGTAGGTACCCGCGCCAATGATGGGCGAGTCGCCGACGCGGCCCGGCATCTTGCCCTGCATTCCACCAGTGGAGGTGCCGGCGGCGATATTGCCTGCGCGGTCCAGCGCCACCACGCCGACGGTGCCGTGCACGCCTGAATCGGGCGACTCCTCAATCTGTTGGAGCTGAGCCACGGGAACCGCTGTCTCCGGAGGCGGAGCGCCGGCCGGACGCGGCGGAACAGGGCGGCCTTCCTTCTGGAGCTGCTTGACCAACGACTGCCAGCGAGCTTCGGTGAAGTAAAAGCTGGGGTCCACCTGCTCCAGACCGACCTTGGCGGCAAAGGCGTCGGTTCCGGGGCCGGCCATCATCACGTAGGGCGACTTCTCCATGACCGCGCGTGCCAGACTGATGGGATGGCGCGTGTGCGTAACCCCGGCGACCGCACCGGCCTTGAGGTTGGAGCCGTCCATGATGGACGAGTCGAGTTCGTTTTTGCCCTCCGCCGAGAAGACCGCGCCGCGTCCGGCGTTGAACAGCGGATCGTCTTCGAGAACATGGATAGCGGCCTCGACCGCATCGAGCGCGGAGCCGCCGCCGTCAAGCACCTTCGCTCCTGCTTCAGTGGCTTGCGCAAGCGAAGCGCGGTAGGCCGCATCGCCCTTGGGACCGAGTGCGGAGCGCTCGATGACGCCCGCACCACCGTGCAGCACGATGGTCCAGTGGCGGGCGGGTGCCTGAGCGGTAGCAAGTGTGGCCATCAAAAGCACTCCGACAAACGCAGAACAGATCTTACTCATGTGTAGCCCCTTCACGGCAATCGTTCGCCGGCAGATTGCGTTACTTCTTTGGAATCGTCAACTCGGCACCCTCGCCCACTTTATAAGTCGAGGAAAAGTTGCCCTGATCGATGCCCAGTGAAAGGCGGCCGCGGGAGTCGATGTAGAAGAGTTCCTTGCCCACCGGCACATCGCTGAAAGTCTTGACGAAAGGAAAAGTGTAACTCTTGCCGGCAAGAGTCAGGGGTACGCGATCACCGAGTTTGTAGCCCAGTTGGGCGAATGTCTCGGCGGGAACGTTGAGGACGAGATTGCCGAATGGCCCATCGGTGCCGATGACCTGGCCATGCAGACCGCTCTCGTCCACAGTCGCGTTCTTGAGATCGAGATGAACGAGCTTGCTGACATCGACGGCGGGACCGGCCTGCGCGAAGTCGTCGCCACGGGCCACATGCGCGGCAGCCGGGGAAAAGATATCGCGGCCATGGAACGTGGACGAAATGCCAGAGCCGATCATCCAGGCTGGGTTGGTGATTTCGTGCGCGTCCGCGATGCCATCGCGGTCCTGAACGAGCGTGAGCAGGCCGTTGTCGGGGAGGACGAAGAACTGGCCGGCTTTGGATTTGGCGATGATAGCTTTGCGCGCGGAGCCGACGGTCGGATCGATGACTACAACGAAGACTGCGTCCTTGGGAAAGTAGGGCGCGGAGCCGGCCAAAAAGCGCGCACCCATGGCGATGTTGTAGGGCTCGGACTGGTGTGTGATGTCGATGACGCGCACGCCGGGCGCGATGCCATCCATAACCGCCTTGCAGATGCCAACAGCATCATCCTTCACGTCGAAGTCGGTCATGAAGCCGATGATCTTGGTGGGCGCGGGCTGCTGCGCAAGGGCCGTGAAGGCCAGAGGGACAGCTATGAGCAAACTCGCCAGAAATCGGATCGTTCTTCGCATCTGCGGACCTCGCTGTTTTTCTATCGTATAACTCGGCCGGGCGAGGACGAAGAATGACGGCTCAAATCGATGAGATGTGAGGAACGGGCAGGGATTAAAGCCACTCGCCGAGCAGCGCTTCAGCCTGCGGCAGTGTCACTCCGCGCAGCAGAAAGACCTTGCTCCGCGATAGGTCGCCGGTGATCAGTTCGACCGCGTTCCTGGGCAGGGAAAAAGTCTCTGCGAGGAAAGCGACAAGCGCCTGGTTGGCGCGGCCTTCAATAGGCGGCGCATGAACGGCAATCTTCAGTTGCGCAGCCGCGCCCTCGCCGTAAAGGCCAGTGATGGCGGTCCGCTTTGCGCCGGGCTGGGCGCGCACGGCAAGAGTGACGCCGGCCTGCGCGGCGCGCAGCATCAGACTTCCCCGGTATAAGGGCCGCGCTTGCCGAACAGCGCCGTGCCCACGCGAATGCGGGTTGCGCCTTCCTCGATAGCCAGCGCAAAATCGCCGCTCATGCCCATGGAGAGCACATCGAGCGAGAGCCGCGGATAGGCGGCCGACCAGCGCTCGCGCCAATCGCGCAGGCTGCGAAAACAGGCACGGGTTTCAGCTTCGGGAACACCGAAGGGAGCAATCGTCATCAAGCCGCGCGGCTCAAGATGAATGAGGTCGGGCAGCCGTTCCAACAATTGCGCGGCATCAGGAGAAGCGGGGTCCAAGCCGGCCTTGGTTTCCTCGTGGCTGAGCTTGACCTCGATCAAAACCGGCAGGTGTTTGCCTAGTTTGCCGGCAGCCTCATTCAGCCGCTCGGCGAGACGCACCGAATCCACCGAATCGATGGCGTCAAACAATTCCACCGCACGCTGCGCCTTGTTCGATTGCAGATGGCCGATGAGATGTACCAGGATCGGCGTGTCGGAAGCAGCGTTGCTGCCCTCGGCGCGGAGCGAAGCCAGTTCAGCCGCTTTCGACGCAAACTCCTGCACGCGGTTTTCGCCGAAGAGCTTGAGGCCCAGCCCGGCAGCCTCCTGAATGGTGACGGCCGGATAAGTCTTCGAGACAGCCATCAACTCGACTTCATCGCGCGAACGGACGGCCCGGCGGCAGGCGTCCGCAATCGCTTCTTCCAGCCGTTCCAGATTTTCCTGGAGTGCCGTCCTGGTGCCTCTATCGACGCCGGAGGCTGTGTGAGACGGACTCAATGCCCGTGCTCCTCAAGGTACTTTTCCGTCTCCAGCGCGGCCATGCAGCCCGAGCCGGCCGCGGTGATGGCCTGACGGTAGCGGCGGTCCTGCACATCGCCGCAAGCGTACACGCCCGGGACAACCGCTCCATTGCGGGTGGTGAACACGTTACTGGTGGTGCGGATGTAGCCATCGTCGTCCAGATCGATCTGGCCGGCGAACATCTTGGCATTGGGCTCGTGGCCGATGCCGAGAAACAGACCGCTGATGGGGAGCGTCGACTCCACGCCGGTTGCCACGTCCTTGAGCCGCAGCCCCTTCACGTCCTTCTCGTCCGCGCCCAGAACCTCTTCGACGATTGTGTTGGTGCGCAATTCAATGTTGGGATGGGCGATGGCGCGCTCGAGCATGATCTTCGAGGCCCGGAAGGCGGAGCGGCGATGGAGCAGCGTAACTTTGGAGGCAAAGCGCGTGAGGAACAGCGCCTCTTCCATGGCCGAGTCGCCGCCGCCGACCACCGCAATTTCCTTGCCGCGGAAAAAGAATCCGTCGCAGGTGGCGCAACTGGAAACGCCGTGGCCGATGAGCGCCTGCTCACTGGGCAGCCCCAACCAGCGCGCGCTGGCTCCGGAGGCCACAATCAGCGTGCGTGTGCTGATTTCTCCGGCGGAAGTATTCAGCCGAAGAGGATTGACGCTCAAGTCCACCGAGTTCAGGTGGGCGAGCTGAAACGTGGCGCCAAAGCGGGCCGCCTGTTTCTTCATGTTGTCGATCAGTTCCGGCCCCTGAATGCCTTCAGGCCAGCCGGGAAAATTCTCGACCAGGGTGGTGATAGAGAGCTGGCCGCCGGGTTCGTGGCCTTCGAGAACCAGTGGTTTGAGGCCGGCGCGTGCGGTATAGATGGCCGCCGTGAGTCCGGCGCAGCCGGAGCCGAGGATAACGGTTTCGCGAGTTTCTGTCATGGATGTCCCGAGTTGATTCTAGACGGTCCGAGCGGCGAACTGAACTCGCCGCGGTCAAGGCCGCCTTCCTATAAGATGAGGCGCATGGCGAATCTGACTCTTATCTACGGTCTGCGGCTGTTGCCCGAGGGCGAAGTCACCGGCATTGAGGACGCGACAATCAAGCTGGCCAACGGCCACCAGGCCCATGTGACCATGCACTCGATCGAAGGATCCCGCGAGGAGATCGAGGCCCAGCTCAAGCGCAGCCTGGACGCGTTTTTCGACTTTTACCCCGAGATCTGACGGCTGCCCCCGGCGAGCGCGCGACGCGCACGTTTGAGCCGGCCGGAACGCTTGGAACTCCGGCAAGCGGCACTCATTTTTGCGCGGGCGGCGGGGACTCTTGCACCGTGCCCGGAGGGATAGCCATGGTCTGGATGCCTTTGCGGAAAGCCGGGTCCATGGCGGCAATATCCACGCGATAACTGACCGTATTCGCCGTTGGAAACGCGTCTGGCGCCTTCTGCGTCACCTTCCCCGTGGCGGCCCACTCCGTGCCGCGCTGAAATGTCGCGATGAAACCCACACAACTCAACGCCGCCACGTCGTGGCCCAGCGCGGTGTGGAAGATTCTTCCCTTTCCATAGCGCAGCGCCATGAGAACGGGCTCGTCGCGGCCGGTCCCCTTGTTCTGCGGATCGGAATGCGCGGTGGCCAGGACCGTCATGTTCTCGCCGGGACCCCGCAGGGTGGCGTATAGCTCATCGGTTGCGTGCATCCAGGCTGGCGGCAGTCCCTTCATGATGGGATGCTCGGGGGCGCGCGAGACGACTTGAAAAGGCAGCCGCGCGCCGTGCGACCCGGAAGGCCCAGGCGTGGGATCGGAGACCAGTTTGCCGTCCTTGAAATACCACAGCGGCCCGGCTTTTTCATTGCGGTTCCGCCAGCCGCCGATGCCGATCATCTGGTTATAGGCGGGCCAGTCCGGGAAGGCGTTGTCGGCCGCATGAACCACCACCAGGCCGCCCCCGCTGGCGATGTAGCGCTCAAATAGGAGGCGCAGATTTTCCGGCCAGGAGGGAGCATCATAGTTCGAGACAATCACCTGATAAAGGCTGAAATCCGGCTTGAAGTTGCTGAAGTCTCCGCTGGATGGAGGCGCGGTAAGGACCGTAATCTCGAACAGGCCGGTCTCCTCCAATTCCGCTTTCAGCACCGGGGTCGTCAGCTTCCAGTTGTGAAACGTGCCGGCGCTTTCGCCATCCAGAAGCAGCACGCGGATGGGTGCTGCGGCTGCGGAAGAACAGACGACAAAGAGCATTGTGCTCAAGAGAACGGCAAAGGGTTTCCGCATCATCTTCGATCCTCAGTGGAGACAGTGAGTCCGTACCGGGAAAGAATACTCCGGCTGCGTGGAAACATGCGTTCCGGGCCGTCAGACCGCAGACAAGGTGCGAAGATAGGTACATAACTCCCGCTCGCCTTGAACACGGCCGCGGACTCCCTGGGGGAACGGACGATGCGGTGTGTTGCGCTCATTTACAACCCGGCTTCCGGCCAGCACTCTCCAGGGCGCGGCACGGCGATCGACAAGGCGCTTGCCGTCCTGCGCAACGCCGGAATCGAAGCGGAAGCACTGGAGACGAACGCGCCGGGAAAGGCCGGGAAACTGGCCACCGAAGCCATCGGCCGCGGCTGCGATACGATCCTAGCCTGCGGCGGCGACGGCACGGTGCATGAAGTGTTGCAGAGCCTGGTCGGCACGCCGGTGGCGCTGGGCGTGGTGCCGCTTGGAACCGCCAACGCGCTGGCCGCCAACCTGGGGCTTGGCTCGTCGCCCGCCAAAGCAGTGCGCAAACTACTGACGGCCGTTCCGGTGCGCGTTTCCGTGGGGCTTATCTCTTACCGGGACTCGGCAGGCGAACCTGCCTCGCGCTACTTTACCGTGGCGGCCGGAGTGGGCGCGGACGCCTTGTTTCTCTCTCGCCTCGACCCCGCACTCAAGCGGCGCTTCGGTTACGTGCTTTACCTGGTTGAAGCCTTCCGCCTGTGGGTCAGCTATTCCTTTCCCTTGTTCCAGGCGGCCTTTGAAGAGCGCGCCAGCAACCTTCCACGGGTCGAAGAAGTTTCGCAGCTTCTGGCGGTGCGCATTCGCGACTTCGGCGGAGTCCTGCACAACCTGGCTCCCGGTGCAACGCTGCACAACGACGGCCTGCGCCTGGTCGCCTTCAAAACGCGCAGCCGGCTGAGCTACTTCCGCTTTCTGATCGCGGTCATGTTCGGTCGGCAGACCTTCCAGCATGAGATTGAGTTGCGCGACGCCATAGCGGTCGAATGCCGCGCTTGCAACGGCTCTTCGCCGCGCATCTTTGCCGAAGCCGATGGAGAACTACTGGGCGAATTGCCAGTGCGGATCGAGATCGTTCCCCAGGCCGTGACGCTGCTGATTCCTCTCAACGCCCGCCCTTGAGAACTCTTTGGACGGCAGTCAGATTCCCGCTCTTACTGGATTGCGGCCGACGCGGGGGCTTGCAGTTTCAACTGGGCAAGATCGTCTTTAACCCTCTGCCAGCGAGCGGGATCTTTCCTGGTCTCAATGGGCAGAGTGGGATCGGCATAAAACTTGAGAATGTTCTCGCGCAACTCGGCCGATGTTCCCTGGAAGTGATGCGCAGAGAGCTTGGCCAGCAGGCTTGCATAGGCGTCGTCCGTCAGTGAGTATTCGGCCGCCCGGGTCAGGTTGCCGCTGTCCAGATCGCAGTTGGGCAGCACCGGCGTGCCCGCGCGCGCCTCTTTCAGCAGGATTTGATAGTGGTCCGTGGTTGTGTTGATGCTCTTGATATACAGGTCTTCCGTTTGCGGGGTCGGATTGTTGAATCCCAAACCTTTGAAGGGTCCAATTTTCGGCACGACGCTCAGAAGCGCGGACAAGATCCGCGTGCCCAGACCGGGCTTGGCATAGGTCTTGCCCCACTCGCGCTCGTAGTCGGATCGCGAAAGGCGATAGAGGAATTTCCTCTTGGCAAAATTCGGCGTCTCGCGAATCAGGTCCTTCTTGTGCAACGCCAAGGCGACCTGAGTCATGCGCGGAATCAGCCGGCTGACCGAAAACCGATAGGAGCCGATGGCCAAGTCTTCGTGCGTGAGAACGTCTTTCAGTTGCAGTCCGTAGACAACAGGAAAAGCGCGCTCCAGCAGCGGCTGCGGGACCTCGAATCCGATGAAGTCGTGGTACTGCTCGGGCGCGTAGCGATTCTTTGCGACCTGCAGGGTGTCGAATCCAAACTCCGTCTTCAAATGCGCCGTCTTGTCCTGTGCATAGCGTACGGAGTTACCGTATTTGGCGCGCAGCTTCGGATAGCGGAGTGCCACCGCTTCATTGACTGCCGGGTGGCCGTCGATGTCGGCTACATAGTGCGAAAGCGCGCCCAGCGCAAAAGCATACTCGTTTGCGTCGCGGCTTTCTTTCAGTAGTTCCGCAACAAAGTCCCCACTGCGGACATAGTGCACCAGGTCGCTGAATTCCCTGCTGCCGAATGGATAGTAACCCAGGTCTTGAATGACCGATCCGCCGTAGGCATAGGCGTGCGCTTCCTTGATCTGGTCTTCGGTCAATCCGGGAAAGCGGTGAACCAACAGCGGCCGAATCTCCTTGAGCCAGGCCAGGTCGACGATTTCTTCGTGGGTCAGAACGGAGTATGCAAATACATTTCCGCCAGACAGCGCTGCCAGAAGCAGAAGCGCTGCCGTGCGAGTGAGCAACCGTTGCCATTTCCTTTTCATCGAGCCAGGCCCTTGCTTCAAATCTGGCCAAGTAGAAGGAGAATCACGAGGATCACGAGGATCAGGCCGATTCCGCCAGTCGGATAGTAACCCCAGTTTCTGCTGTGCGGCCAGGTCGGCAGTGCGCCGATCAGAATAAGAACCAGAACCACAATTAGAATCGTTCCGAGCATGTCTTCCTCCAAGTCGTTTGCATAACCATTGCCGTTTGTGGCGGATATGCACGAGTTGCAAGTTTGTCATGCACGGCATGGAGAATCTGGTCAAATGAGTACACGGCAGTTGCGGAGGACGGAACAATGATCCCTATTCAGGAGCAAACAGATAACTCGCCCGTCGCAATCTCGCACCAGGATTTTCGCTTGTTGATCAGGCTCCAAAATAGAACCACCGTGCCCCATCCATTTCGCAGGTTTTATCGCGAAATGGGTGGGAAGGCACAACACTCTTCAAGGGCCGGATCAGTAGGCCTGCATTTGCATCGCCGTCGGTCCGGCTGCAATCATCGCTGCGAACATGGAAAAGGGAGCTTCGCATGTACAGGAACGCACTTCTACTCGCCGCCCTTGCGGCAACATCGATAACTCTTATGGCACAATCTTCCGGCTGGCCGCCCGCGCCCGGCCATCTCACTTTGCCGCTGTGGCCGACCTCCGCACCCGGAGCGGCATCGGACACATCGGCAAACACAGCCGCCGAGGCTGATCTCACCACCGCCAAAGATAACCTCATCGCCGGGCGTGCCGTGGTGCGCTTGGGCAATGTCTCCACGCCCACTCTCACCCTTTACCAGCCCAAGGGCAAAAATACGGGAGCGGCCGTGGTGGTATTTCCTGGCGGCGGCTACCAGATTTTAGCCATCGATCTTGAAGGCACAGAGGTCTGCGACTGGCTCAACTCCGCCGGCGTCACGTGCATCCTCGTCAAATACCGCGTCCCGGACAGCGGCCCTTATCCCAAGTCTCCGGCAGCCCTTCAGGATGCGCAGCGCGCTCTTGGTCTGGTCCGCTCCCACGCCGCTGAATGGGGCATCGATCCCAAACGCATCGGTGTTCTTGGCTTCTCCGCCGGAGGCCATCTGGCCGCAGCACTGAGCACACACTTCGACGAGCGGCTCTACCCCGCACAGGACGCTGCCGACAAGCTCAGTTGCCGTCCAGACTTCGCCGTCATCGTCTATCCCGGCTATCTTGCCCTTGCGGACAAAAATTTCGCGCCCAACCCCGAGATCAATCCGTCCACCAACACTCCGCCTCAGTTCATTGTTCAGGCCGAGGACGATCCGGTGCACGTGGAGAATGCGGTGGTCTACTTCATGGCTCTCAAGAAGGCCGGAGTTCCCGCCGAGTTGCACATCTACACTGAGGGCGGCCACGGCTATGGACTGCGCCGCACCGCGCTGCCAGTCACCGCGTGGCCCACGTGCGTGGAAACCTGGCTGCGCACCATCAAGGTTCTGCCGGCACAGTAGGCGGTTACAATCGCTCTCATGCTGCTCGCCGTCCTCACCGTCTCCGATCGCTGCTCGCAGGGCCTGCTCACCGACACGGCGGGCCCTACGGTAATGGCGCTGCTCAGCAACCGCTGGCCGCAGGCGGAATTCTGGACCGGTCTGGTTCCCGACGACGAGGAGCTAATCGCAGCCACACTCGAAAAGCTGGTCGAGCGAAACGCGGCCCTGGTGCTCACCGTGGGCGGCACCGGGCTCGGCCCGCGCGATCGCACTCCGGAGGCCACGCGCCGCATCCTGGATCGCGAAGCGCCCGGACTGGCCGAGGCGATGCGTTCGCTTGGCGCATCCAGCAATCCGTTCGCGTGGCTTTCGCGGGGCGTGGCTGGACTCAAGGGCAGTACTCTGATCGTCAACTTGCCGGGCAGCCGCCGCGGCGCCGAGGAAGGTCTAACTTCAATACTCGACCTCCTTGATCACGCCCTCGAAGTTGCAGCCGGGGGACAGACACACCCGTAAAGAATTCCAAGATAAATCGGATTACTGCCGTTCCTGCTCAATCCTGCGCGTGCAAGGGAAACGCTTTCCGCAAAGCCGCCCGAGGGTCTTATTTTGCAGTATCTTGCGCTTCTTCCCAAGCCCCCACCGAGTTGCGCAACCCCACGCACCTTAGCCAGTTACGCCATTTTTCACTGCAAAAAAGTGGTTGAGAAACAGCCAGTAAGCGTACAATCGCACCGTGAGCCCTTCCAGGTCCAACCCATCCGACAAGCGGCGCCTCGGTGCGACCAGCATCCGCGACGTGGCCAAACGCGCAGGCGTTTCCATTGCCACGGTTTCACGCGCCGTCAACCGCATCCCCACCGTCGATCCAGAACTGGCCAAGCGAGTTTGGGCTGCCATTAGCGAAGTCGGCTACCTGCCCAACACCCAGGCCCGCGCACTGGTGTCCGGCCGCAGCCGCATGTTGGGGTTGATCGTCTCGGAAATCACCAACCCGTTCTTCCCTGAGTTGGTGCAGGAGTTTGAGAATCTGGCCGTGGCGCAGGGCTATGAGGTGCTCATCGGATCCACCAACTACGAACCGGAACGCACCGAGTCGCTGATCCGCCGCATGTTGCAGCGCAGTGTGGACGGTGTCGCCGTAATGACCTTCGGCGTCGAAGAGGAACTCGTCGAGAAATTGGTGGAGCGTGAGTTTCCGCTGGTCTTTGTCGACGCCGGTCCCAGCGCGGCCAACATGCGCGTCCTCAAGGTGGACTATGCGGAGGGAATCCGGCAGGCCGTGCAACATCTGGCCGCACTCGGTCATCGCTGCATCGCTTTCATCTCCGGACCGCTGCGCCTGCGCTCCGCCGTGGCTCGCCGCGACGCTTTCCTCAAGTCGATGGCTCAACTGGGCCTCACGGTTCCCGCCGAGCACATGGTCGAAGGCAATCACACCATGGAAGGCGGCATGAATGCAATGCAGAGCTTGATTGCGCTCGACGAACTGCCCACCGCCGTGATGTGCTCGAACGACATGACCGCCATCGGCGTCCTGCATGCACTCTATGGCACCACGCACAAGGTGCCGGAAGAAGTATCCGTTGTGGGCTTTGACGATATTCACCTGGCCCAATTCATGCTGCCGCCACTCACCACCGTGCAGATGTCGTGCAAGAGCCTGGCTGCCGCGGCCATCGAGGCCTTGCGCGCCGGCATCGAGCCGGACAACCCCAAGGCTGCAAAAACCGAGTGGCACATTCCCACCCAACTGGTCGTCCGCCAGTCCTCGACTTTCCCTCGCGGCACATTGCCCGCGCTCGTCAACCAGGCAGCAAGCAAGCGCTCCGAAGCAAACGGGAGCTAGCGGCGCCGCGACTTCGCCTCGCTACTCATGCCGGGACTGAAGTCCCGGCTTACCGCCCAAGCCGAGATTTCCGCGCTGCCCCTCCGTTTCGCTGCTCACTGCTCGCCGTTTCTCCCAACCAGTCTTCTTAGGCAACCCGCGCCAACATCGCTCGGCATCGGCCCCAATGCGCAGGGAGCGCAAATCTGACGAGTGGATCGCCTCGTTGCGGGAAGAGGTTCAAGCAATCGCCGCTCTCTTCTGCTACACTCACTAGCAACTTTTCAGCCATGCTATTCAAAGTCCTGAGTGCAGCGGTGTACGGCATTGACGCCAACCTCATCGATGTTGAGGTGGACTACAGCGGTGTTGTCTCCGACAAAGACATCTTTCATACGGTTGGCCTTCCCGACGCGGCGGTCCGCGAGAGCCGCGACCGCGTCCGCGCGGCAATCAAGAATTCCGGCTACCTGATTCCACCGACCTTCATCACCATCAATCTGGCCCCCGCCGATCTGAAGAAAGAAGGCTCGGGTTTTGATCTTCCCATTGCCGTCGGCATCCTGGGTGCTTATGGCGCGCTGAGGACGAACGACCTGAGCCAGTTCCTGCTGGTGGGCGAACTGGGCTTGGACGGCAGCATGAGGCCTGTGCCCGGCATGTTGCCGGTAGCCATCCTGGCGCGCGAAAAAGGTATCCGCAACCTCATCCTGCCCACGGCCAACGCTGCCGAGGCCGCGGTGGTCGAGGGCGTCAATGTCTATCCGGCTTCCTCGCTGCTGGATGTGCTGGAACTGCTCAACACCATGGTTGTGGGCGTGATTCAGCGCGAGCCCTACAAGGTGGCCACCGAACAGTTGCTGGGAGAGCTGCAACATTTCTCCGTCGACTTCTGCGATGTGCGCGGTCAACAGACGGCCAAGCGCGCTCTGGAAGTAGCCGCGGCTGGAAGCCACAACATTCTCATGATCGGCCCGCCCGGTTCAGGCAAGACGATGCTCGCCAAGCGGCTGCCTTCGATTCTGGCGCCGCTGACGTTTGAAGAAGCGCTCGAGACGACCAAGATTCACTCCGTCGCAGGGGTATTGGACGCCGCCTCAGGCTTGGTCACGCATCGTCCGTTCCGCTCGCCACACCACACGATCTCCGATGCAGGACTGATTGGCGGCGGCATTGTTCCCCGTCCCGGTGAGGTCTCGCTGGCGCATAACGGCCTTCTGTTCCTCGATGAACTGCCGGAGTTTCCGCGCAACGTGCTTGAAGTGATGCGCCAGCCCCTCGAGGACCACACCGTCACCATCGCGCGCGCCTCCATGTCGCTTAGCTTCCCGGCTCGTTTTATGCTTGCCGCCGCGATGAATCCCTGTCCTTGTGGCTGGTTTAACGACAAGTCGCGGGAATGCACCTGCACGCCTCCCATGATCCAGCGCTATGTGGCCAAAATCTCCGGGCCATTACTGGACCGCATCGACATTCACATCGAAGTCCCTGCGGTGCAGTACAAGGAACTGCGCGGCGGCGCGGCGGCTGAAGGTTCGGCCCAGATCCGTGCCAGGGTGATGGCAGCGCGCGAACGGCAACAAGCGCGCTTCAGCAAGGCAGGAGAGAAGATCTATGCCAACGCCCAGATGACCACGCGACAGATACGAAGGTACTGCGACTTGAACCCTGACGCAGAGCGACTGCTGGAGCGCGCCATGCAACAACAGGGCCTGACCGCGCGCGCCCACGACCGCATTCTCAAGGTGGCTCGCACCATTGCAGACCTCGAAAATGCCGAGCACCTTGCTGTGCCTCATCTGGCTGAGGCGATTCAGTACCGCACGCTCGATCGCAGCTATTGGGCATAGTTGTGCGCTGGCCACTGACAGCGGTTCGCTGGACCGCTGTTCTACAATCGGACTCGTGACCACGAGTTTTTTCGACCTCTACAAGATCGGTGTCGGCCCTTCCAGTTCGCACACCATGGGACCTATGCGCGCAGCTTGCCGGTTTGCCCGCGAGCTTGCGCCTCGCGGCGTGCTTGGCCGCGTTGAGCGGGTGCAAGCGCAGCTATACGGATCGCTGGCCCTCACCGGGTTGGGCCACGCCACAGATCGCGCCGTTCTATTAGGGTTGGCGGGCAACGAGCCGGCCTTGATCGACCCGGCGGCTATCGAATCGACGATCGGCGAAATTCGCGCCACACGGCAAATCAATCTGGCGGGCGTGCGACCCATCCAGTTTGAGGAAACGTGCGACCTGATCTTTGAGCGCGCCATCATGTTTCCACCCGGCGCGCAAACGCCCCATCCCAATGGCCTGCGCCTCAGAGCCTTTGACGCCGCGGGCGCGATACTCGACGAACGGACGTTCTTTTCCATCGGCGGCGGATTCATCACAGAAGACAGTGCAACCGCCTCCGCGGATAAACCATCTGTAACAGAAAAACCGCAGGCTGCGATTCCCTTCCCTTTTCACAGTGGCGCGGAACTGCTGGCCACATCCGAGGCGAACGAACTCACCATCAGCGAATTAATGCTGGAAAACGAGTGCGCTCTTGCGCCACGCGACGCGGAGCGCGCGCCCGTCGAGTTGGTGCGTGAGGGCATCGACAATATCTGGCATACGATGCAGGTTTGTGTCGAACGCGGCATTGCGGCCGAAGGCATTCTGCCCGGCGGCTTGAACGTGCGCCGCCGTGCGCACCGACTGGCCGCCCGATTGCGCGAGAAAGAGTGCGACGGATTGCGCACCGATCCGCTGACCGCACTCGACTGGGTTACGGTGTGGGCCATGGCTGTGAACGAAGAGAACGCCGCCGGCGGCCGCGTGGTGACCGCGCCCACCAACGGAGCAGCCGGCGTGGTTCCCGCGGTGGCGCATTATTATGAACGCTTTATTCCCAGCGCCGACCATGAAGGCCTCGTACGCTTCTTTTTGACTTCTGCGGCGATCGGCATCTTGTACAAGGAGAACGCCTCCATCAGTGGCGCGGAAGTCGGCTGCCAGGGCGAAGTGGGCGTGGCCTGTTCGATGGCCGCAGGCGGACTGACTGCTGCGCTTGGCGGCACCAACGGGCAAGTGGAGCATGCCGCCGAAATTGCCATGGAGCACAACCTCGGCATGACCTGCGACCCCATCGGCGGGTTGGTACAAATTCCGTGCATCGAGCGCAATGCCATGGGCGCGGCCAAGGCGATCCATGCGTCGCGCATCTCAATGAACGAGTCGGAAGCGCACAAGGTATCTCTCGACCAGGTCATCCGCACCATGTATCTCACGGGCCTCGACATGCAATCGCGCTACAAGGAGACCAGCCTCGCCGGGCTTGCGCTGAATATCATCGAGTGCTGAAAGTTCGGACTTCTATTCCACCGTCAACGAAACCGGCATCGTATCGAAGAGGACTATCGCGGTGACCCCAGAGTACGTTCCGATCAACCCAGTCGAACTCCCACCGCCGCAAGAGCCGGTTGTGCCGCCGGCCATTGCACCCATCTGGCACACCCTCGTCCTCGTGGCCGCCATACTCGCCATTTCCATTCATGGCGCCACGCGTCTCACAGCCGCCCATGGACCACTGAACCGGCTCGCGACGTATGGATTCACCGCAGCCATGGAAGTTGGAATGCTGGCGTGGGTCATCCTTGGACTGCGCCTTTCCAAAACGCCACTGCGCTCAGTGCTCGGCTCGTTTTCGTTCAGCTTTCGATCCATCGCCACGGATCTTGGTGTTGCGCTGGTGTTCTGGATTGCTTCGCTGATGGTGCTGGGCAGCATTGGTCTTGCCTGGACGGGTGTTGAGGCCGCAGTCACGCATCGAGCAACCGCAACGCGCGATACCGGGCAACAAGGCAAAGCAGGACAGGAATTTAAACCCGACGCTTCGCAGCTCGAAACTTTGCGCACCGTCGCACAGTTGGCGCCGTCCAACGGAAAAGAGATTGCCGCCTGGGCCTTTCTGTGTTTGCTCGTCGGCTTTATCGAAGAGACTGTCTTTCGCGGCTACCTGCAACAGCAGTTCATCCGCTGGGCGCGCGGCGGCGTTGTTCTCGGAGTGTTGCTTTCGGCCGCCGTCTTCGGCGGTGCTCATGCTTATCAGGGCATGCGCAACATCGTCATGCTCACTGTCTTCGGCGTGCTTTTCAGCGTGCTCGCTCTCTATCGCCGCAGCTTGCGCGCCGGAATGTTTGCGCATAGCTGGCACGATCTGCTTGCCGGTTTGGCGCTGGCGCTGCTCAAATCCACGCATGTGATTTGAACCGATCGAGCGATGCGCGATGCCATGTAGAAAAAATGTTGTCTTTTTTTCTACCCTTACTTCGTTTTTCTCTTGACACTGGTGAGAGAGGAATCTATACATTCCTCAACTGCAATAACGATTGCAGGTTCGATGCAAACCATCGAAAGGGAGAATAGGCAAATGGCAACCAAGAAAGCACCGGCCAAGAAGGCTGTCAAGAAGGCCGACAAGAAGGCCGCGAAGAAGAAGTAGCGGTACCTCCAAACGGAAGGCAACACTACGAAAAGGCAACACCGAGGGGGACGCGTCAAGCGTCCCCTTCCGTGTTTCTGGAAAAGGTTACACTGATACACGCAAGCAACGTATGGGGAGGGAACTGTGACAAGCCGCCGTTGGATCGCCGAGCATTGGGACGAGGCCACCGCGACCCTGGTGGGTGCGCAGGCCGAACACATGACTCGCGTGTTGCGCGCCCAGCCGGGAATGCAGGCCGACGTGGTTGCCGGAGGCCACGTCTTCCATGCGGAAGTGGCCGCCGTGTCCACCAAAGAGGTGCGCTTCAACCTGGTCGCCGAACTGGAGGCCGATCCCGCATTGCCGGTCACACTGGTTTTGGCGGTGTATAAGTTCGACCGCATGGAGTGGGTCATCGAAAAGGCCACCGAGTTGGGAGTTGCCACCATCGCGCCGGTGATTGCGCATCGCACGGAGAAGCACCTGGCGCACGCCGCCGAGAAGCGGGCGGAACGCTGGCGGCGCATCGCCCACGAAGCCGCGCAGCAGTCGCGCCGCTCCGACGTGCCCATCATTCACGATCCAATCCCTCTGGCCACGCGCGTGCGGGAAGCTTCAGACGTCACACGCATCGTGCTCGCCGAGCAGGAGCGCACCACCACGCTGCGCAACGCGCTCGATGAAGCCGTGGCCGCAGCCGAGGCCGACATGCCTACACTGGAAATCGCCATCGGTCCGGAAGGCGGGTGGGCGCCTTCGGAGGAAGCGCTCTTCGACGCCAACGGTTGGCGCGCCACATCGCTCGGTCCCCGCATTCTGCGCGCGGAGACGGCAGCCATCGCCGCGCTTGCGGTGGTGGCTTCTTGCCTGGAGTAGATATTGATCCGGCCCCGAAAAAGAAACACCGTGCCCCATCCATTTCGCAAGCTTTATCGCGAAATGGGTGGGAACGAATAACACTCGTTAAGGGCCGAATCAATACGTCAAGGTTTCTCTGCTACAAGTGCGCGTAATGCAGCAGGAGTCCCGCCAGCACCGCGCCGGCCAGGTCGCCGATGATGGGAATCGGCGCATAGCGCCAGTTTGATCCGCCCTTGCCGGGAATGGGCAGCAGCCAATGCACCAGCCGCGGGCCCAGGTCGCGCGCGGGATTGATGGCGTAGCCCGTGGTTCCACCCAACGACAGACCGATACCCCACACCAGGCTGGCCACGAGCCACGGACCTAGACCAGCCGCCGGCCCGTTCGCCGAGACCCCGTGCGAGAAAATAGCGCCGGCCACCACTACCAGCACCATCGTGCCCACCACCTCGCTCAGAATGTTCAGCAGCGGACTGCGTACCGCCGCGTTGGTGCAGAAGATGCCCAGCTTGTCGGCCGGTCCCGGCGTCAGTTTCCAATGCGGCCCGTAGTGCAACGCCATCAGCGTTGCGCCGCCCATGGCCCCCAGCAACTGCGCCGACCAATAATTCAGCACCTGCGAATAGTTCCCGGTATTCACCGCGGCGGCAAGCGTGATGGCGGGGTTCAAATGGGCGCCGGGGCTGCCAAAGGCCTGCGCCACCAATACGCCGCACAACACACCCAGCGCCCAGCCGGTAGTGATCACCATCCAGCCCGCGTCCGCCGCAAAGGATTTGCGCAGTGTGACACCTGCGCACACGCCGTTGCCCAAAAGCACCAGGACCAGCGTGCCCATAAACTCGCCAAACCAAACAGAGTGCATCCAGTCTTCCTTGTGCCTGCACGGTCGCCGTCCAGAGGAATAGGGCTGAGTGCCGTCAATCGCAGGATTTGCGGAACTCAAGCATTCTGCACTCTCAGGCCCACCTTCGCCAAGTGGTTAACGCTGCGTTCACTTATCGGATTGAGAGTTGCCGATGAGCCGGCCCGCCATCAATAATGAAGGCCGCTTCCATTGGGCGAATAATTTCACCGCGCGAGGTTCTTCACGTGCACGCATTGAATCGCAGAAGTTTTTTGACGACGGCAGGAACAGCAGCAGCGGGAACCTTGCTGGCAACCAGGCTTCACGCGCTGGCAGCGACTCAAACCGAGCCCGCAGGCGCGGTGGCCGCCAACGACCACATTCAGATCGCGCTGATCGGCGCCGGCGGCCAGGGCATGGGCGACACGAAGGTCGCCCTGCGCGTTCCGGGCGTCAAGCTGGTGGCCGTGGCCGACTGCTACAACGGCCGCCTGGATCGCAGCAAGGAGTTGTGGGGCGACGACATTTTCACCACGCGCGATTACAACGAGATTCTGGCGCGCAAGGACATTGACGCGGTCATCATCGGCACTCCCGACCATTGGCACAAACAGGCGTCGGTGGACGCCATGAATGCCGGCAAGGACGTTTACTGCGAAAAGCCGATGATTCATCTTTACGCCGACGGACCGGAGATGATTGAAACCGCGCGCCGCACCAACCGCATCCTCCAGGTGGGGAGCCAGCGCGTAAGTTCGCTCATTTATTTGAAGGCCAGGGAATTGCTGACCGCTGGCGCCATCGGCCAGCTCAACATGGTCACCGCGCATTGGGACCGCAACTCGTCGATTGGCGCATGGAACTACACCGTACCGCCGGACGCATCAGCCGAGACCTGCGATTGGCCGCGCTTTCTCGGCACGGCGCCGAAGATTCCCTTCAACGCCGAGCAGTTTTTCCAATGGCGCAAATGGAAGGCGTACGGCACCGGCGTCGCCGGCGACCTGTTTGTCCATTTGTTCAGCGGAGCGCACTTCATCACCGGCTCGCACGGACCGGTGCGCGGCATGGCTACCGGCGGGCTGCGCTTCTGGAAAGACGGCCGCGATGTGCCGGACGTGATGCTGGGATTGTTCGACTACCGGGAAGGATTCAGCGTGAACCTGCGCGTGAACTTCGTGGACGGCGGAGCGGAAAGCGAAGGCCTGATCTTCACCGGCTCGGAAGGCACGATGGAAATTGCAGGCAACTCAGTCAGCGTGAACCGCGTGCCGCGTACGACGGAACCCGGCTTGACCATCGACACTTTTCCCGAGGCTGTGCAGAAGCAGATTCTTACGGACTACCGGAAGAAGTATCCGCCCACGCACGCTGTAGGAGAGCAGCTTCAGGGATTCGAGAAGTACGTTGCGCCGGAAGGCTACAGCGACAGCTACGATCACTTCAAGAATTTCTTCGCGGCAGTTCGCTCGCGGCAACCGGTGGTGGAAGATGCGGTTTTCGGATTTCGAGCGGCCGGCGCGGCACTGCTGGGAAATCTCAGCATGGAACGCGACGCTGTTGTGAAGTGGGATCCGGAGGCGATGCGGCTGGCATAAGATACGCCAGCCGCTGCCGTCTACTTGCGAAGCGCGTTCATCTTATCGAGGTCGCGCTTCAGCTCGTCGAGCTTTTGCCCGGCTTCGCCCAGTTTGCCTTCGGAAGTGAGGCGCTGGTAGTCGGCAAAGTGCTTGCCGGCTTCCGCAATCAGCGCACTCATGTCCTGCTTGGGTTGTGCTGCCCCTGGCGTACTAGCCGGCTCAGCCGCGCCCTGGGAAGCCTGCACCGCGGGACTCAGCGAAGAGATTCCGCCACCGAACAGTGACGAGAGCGCCGCCTCGAAGGTCGGCCCATAGGCTAGACGATCCTGCAAGGCCAGCACCACCAGCCGCAACTCCGGCATGGGACTGCGGTCGGCCTGAAGGTAGATCGGCTCCGCGTACAAAAGCGCCTTGCCGGACGGAATCACCAGCAGTGTTCCGCGCCGCACATGCGAGCCTTGCTGATTCCATAAGCTCAATTGTCCGGAAAGCTGCGCGTTCTGATCGATGCGCGCCTCAATCTGCTGCGGCCCGTCCACCAATCGGGTCTTGGGAAAGTCATACACCACCGACGTGCCATAGTGTTCGCCGTCGCTGCGCCCGGCAATCCAACCGATCAGGTTGTTGCGGTTGGCAGGAGTGAAGGGCAAGATCTCAACGAACTCCACCTCGCCTTCGCCCGGCAGTTTCATCAGCACAAAATTCGGCTCCATGGGCTGCGTGGTCTGTTCCCCGTTCGCGCCGCCCTGGCCCGCTTCCGAGGCCACGGTCCACAAGTCTTCCCGGTTGTAGAACACTTCCGGGTTGGTCATGTGATAGAGGCCGTATACTTCGGCCTGCAACTTCAACAGCAACTCGGGATAGCGCACATGCTTGCGCAGCCCGGCCGGCATCGCCGATGCATCCTTGAACAGGCCGGGGAAGATGCCGCGATAGGCCGCCAGAATCGGATCCTGATTATCGAACACATAGAATGTCGTCGTTCCGTCATAGGCGTCCACCACCACCTTGACGCTGTTGCGCATGTAGTTGATGGACTCCCCGCCGACGGTGTAATGCGTCGAGTAGGGATAGCTGTCGGACTCGGTGAACGCGTCCAAAACCCACGAGAGACGGCCGTCCTCGCCCAGAACGATATACGGGTCCCGGTCGAACGTAAGGAACGGCGCCAGGGCCGCAACGCGCTCGCGCACACTGCGCCGCATCAACAGACGGCTGTCGGCAGTCACATCGTCGCTGAAGGGCAGCTTGGCAACGTCGCCCCGATCGAACGCAATCAGCACGCGACGCAGAAAGCCACCCAGCACGATGCCGCCCGTCCCCTGATAAGCGGTGAAATTATTGGTGTCGCCCTGCGGGTAATTGAACTCCTGCTGCCGCGTCTTTACATAGACATCCGTGTTGGTCTGCTCACCGAAATAGATTTCGGGCCGCGCTACATTGAGACCTGGGACTGTGCTTTGCACCGGCATGTTACTCAACAGCATGGTGGGCAGGCCTTCTGAAGTGAACCCATTCACCGGGTTCATGGTGATGCCGTAGCCGTGGGTATAAATGAGCTTTTCGTTGATCCAGTTGCGACTGCTTTCGGGCAGCTTCTCCACGTTCAGTTCGCGCGCCGCCAGCATCACCTGGCGCATGGAGCCGTCGATGGTATAGCGATCGATGTCGATGTCGGGAAAGTCGTAATAGGTGCGAATTTCCTGGATCTGGCGCAGCGTATCCTGAAGCGCATGCCAATCCCACAGGCGAATGTTCTGCAACGTAGGCTGATTGTTGGCCGGGTCCGTGGCTTCGACCGTCGTCTCGGCGGGGAACTCGCGCTGCGTGAAGCGGTCCAGCGCGTAAGCCTGCCGGGTCATCTCGATGTTATGGGCAATGTAGGGCTGCTCGCGCACCAGTTCGTTGGGCTTGACGAGGAAACTGCTCACGTACCATCCGACCAGCGCGACCACCGCGTACACCAGCACGGCTGGAATGGCCGCAATCACCAACCAGCGTCCGCGCGGCGCAAAGATACCGCCCAGCGCAGCAATCAGCGCTCCCAACAGCAGCGCCCCGCACACCACCAACAGGCCGGTGAGCGTGACGTGCGCATCGGTGTACGTCACGCCATCGAAGATCGTATGGTGATCGAACAACTGCGCAAAGCGGCCGACATACACATGCATCGCCACGACGAGGAACAGGAACGCCATCGAGATGGAGAGTCCGCGCCAGGGAAGCGAGAAGGAAATGCTGCGCCCACCAGCGAGCGCGCGCGCACTGCCCGAAATGAGCAGAAACACCGCTGCAATGACGCATGCAATCACGCTGAGCGTCAGCAGCCAGCCAAGAATCAAGTGCCATGCCGGCAGTGTAAACAGATAGAAGTCCAGCGGCCTGCCGAAGATGGGATCGACCGCGCCCCCATTCCGAGGCGCGTACCACCACAGGGCCAGTGTCTGCCACTCGGCTGCCATGGCGCCGCCGGTCAAAATCGCAATCACCAGCGACCCGCCGATGGCCACCACCTGCAGCACCGGCTTGATGGAAAGAGTCAGCGGTTTGCCTGCGATATAAATGGTGTGATCGCTGGGCAAATCGTCCCGATGAGCCCGTTTGAGAAGCGAAAACGCGGCATACAGAATCAGGAATGTGGCCGCGGCGAAGCCTGCGAAGATGCCCCACTCCAGCCCGCGCGCCTTCCAGAACACGCTCTCATATCCCAGCGACTGGAACCATAAAAGGTCAACCCAATAGCTCAGAAAAGTGCGGCCAAACAGGACAATGACGGCAAGGATAGCAAGGAGAACAAAAAACCTGCGGCGGCCGCGGCGCGGCTGCTGCGTCAACTGCGGCCAATCGATTGTATCGGGCAATGCAATACCCCACTCTTTCCGTTTCATCTTCGGTGCTTCGTCAACGGAGTTTCCGGCGCTCTGGAGCGCCAGAAACATCCTAACTCTTGCGGTTGCTTCGGGAAGAGACTCGGGAACTCTTCCATTCCACTCTAGTCCTCTTGGCTGTCTTTCGCCGCCACGCGCCGTTCCTCGCAAAAGAAGGCGCACCGCCTCGCGCTCGCGGGCCCCTATTCTCGCAGGTTATAGGTCAAACCGAAGGGGTCCTTGATGTAGCACCGCGGAAACTCCGGTTCATCCTTGATGACGCGGCAGCCGTTCTTCTCAAGTTCCATTTTGGCCGCTACAACGCTGTCGACCGTGACTTCCAGCACCGGACCGAGCGCCGGCCCTCGTTCGATAAACAGATTGATGTGCGCGCCGTGAAGACTGACCATGTGCGGGTCTTCGGCGGTAATCTCGAATCCAAGACAATTGACATAGAACGATGCTGCCGCGTTGGGGTCCGGCGCCTGAATCAGGATGTCTGTGCCAAAGCTGTTTGCCATCGGTCCTCCTTATCGCATCCAGTCCATCAGCGGTTCTTCGATTCCGCGACGCACCAGTTCTGCACGACTCGATTCCGGCACCCACCCCAGCGCGGCTTTGGCCGCCGTGCAATCGAACGTCGCCAAGCGCGTGCGGCTCTGCCAATCGCGATAAGAAGGCAGGCGCCGCTCCGGGTCGTGAATTGCCACCTTGACTGCCCACTTCATCCAATCGGCCAGGTAGAAACGCCAGACAGGCGTCGCGTGCCGTTCAATGCGCATTCCGCCGCAGCGGTCCAGTTCGTCGAGATACTCCTGTGCGCTCAGGCACGGTTCGCCCACCAGGTTGAACGACTGGCCCTCGATCCCCGGCTTCTCAATCGCCGCCAGCAGCGCGCGTGCCACGTCATCCACCAACACCAGAGGCAGCTTGTTGGTTCCCTTGCCCCATATCTGGCAAACGGAGTCGTACCACCACATCCCGATGCCCGCGTGGAACGGGCTCGCCCCGCGTCCGATCACGATACCCGGCCGCAAGATGACCACCGGAAGTCCCTGCACGCGGTGCATCCGCATCAAGATTTTCTCTGACGCCGCCTTGGCGCGGGCATTGAAATCTCTGCGACCAATGTGCCGGTCGAGCGGCGTTCTTGCATTGATTTTTCCCGCCCCGCGACCTGCGTAGTAGGAGTCGATTGTACCGGTGTAGATGAGCCGCTTGACGCCGGCTTCCAGAGCGCACTCGGCCACTTGTCGCGTCGCTTCAATTTCTAATGCCTGATATTCTGGCCAACTATTCACGTGGGCCCGCGCCAGGTGGAAGACGGAATCCACGCCTTCCATGGCACGCCGCAGATCGTCCTGGTTCATCAGGTCGCCAGTCAAGACCTCCATCGCGGACTCATGCACGGCTCGGGGAACGGCGGAGGCATCGCGCACCAGCAAGCGCGCCTTCTGCCCCGACTCGCCGAGCTGGCGCACCAGTTCACTGCCCAGGAAGCCGGTACCGCCGAGCACCAGAATGCGCGATTTCTTATGGCTACGCCGCGTGACGGGAAGCGCATCCCCAGCCGCCGCATGGTCAAACTCGTCCGCGGGAAAAATTGCCACCTTGCCCATCAGTGCGCTTAACAGCACCGCCTGCGCACCCAGCCGTCCGTTGACTCGCGCATCAAGCGGCTGATCGGGCGCTGCATAAAATGCCTCAATAGCCTTGACGATGCCGTGTCCGTAGGGATTGCCGCGTTCACGGCGGTGCAACTTTGCCAGCACCGAGCCCCACAGGCTGCGCATCGCCTGCCAACTCAGGCTGGCGGCCTCGCTCGCAAGCATCGCGAAGTTGTCGAGGTCCGGCGCCGCGGGACGATGGCGATGGAGCATATAGGTATTGCGCTCCATATCCACCGTGGCTGCGGCCAGCGAACCACGCACGTGAATCGTGTACTCGGAAAACCCTGGGACAAAAGAAAAACGCAGTTCAACTGCTGTCGGCCCCTTGCGCGCGGTCACCTGCCAGCGGCGATAAAAGCGGCCGCCCGAGGGCAGTTCGATGGGGCTATCCGGCTGCACCTGCATCTCTTCCGGCTCTCCCACCAGGTCAAGCAGGTGAGCCACCGAGTGCGACCCGATCTCGATCAGGACATTCCGCGGATTGCGCAGCATCCACGAATCGAAAGGACCTTGCATCAACTGCGCCAACGGGCGATGCCAGGTGATCGTCACATCGGCGATGCGTCCCAGCGCTCCGGCGCAGACGTCGTTCCGCAGCCGCTCATAGGGCTCGGCAAACAGGTAGTTGTGCCCCACTGCGAGTCGCAATCCCCGGTCTACCGCCATTTCCACCAGCGCATCGCAACTCTCCGCGCTCTCGCCCATGGGCTGTTCCAGAAGCACGTTCACCCCGGCGACAAGCGCTGTTTGCGCGGCCTCGAAATGATGATCGGTAGGCACGAGGATATGGACGGTATCAAGCTTCTCTGCGGCCAGCATGGCGTCCAGCGATCGGTAGGCCTGCGGTACACCGAATTTCAGGGCAAAGGCTTCCGCCCGGCCTGGGATGCGGTCGCACACCGCGACCAGTTGCACGTTCTTTATGGATCGAAGAGCTTTGGCGTGCCACTCCGCAACGGAGCCGACGCCGACCAGGGCCACGCGCAGCCGGTCGCTGTGGTGGTCCTCCTCCTGCGCAAACAGCGTACCGGCTTCCGCGTCGCTGGGCACGTGTGCGGTCTCGGTCATATCCGTGTCGAACTCCTCTTGTCGTTTGCCTTCGATCTGTCTCTTGCTTTCGATGATTGTGACGCCCCGGCCACGCATCTGCCGCCAATGGTAGCCCAACAAGCCCTGCAGCGCGGGAAACCGAAAAATCACGGTGAAAAAGGCGTAAATTGCCGCGTCGTCGGCCAGCCAGCCGCGGCCGCGCTCAAGGAAGTAGATGCGGGCAAGCTGCAACACATATGCCAGCAGCATTGCACCGAGCGAAACTCCGCGGGTAAAGGGCGCCAAGCCCAACCCCAGCAAGGGCACCGCGAGGCCCCACATCCAAATCCCGCGGCAACAGCGGACGAAAGAGTGATCCTGGCCGCTCCCGTGCAAAGCCGCCCCTTGCGCATAGCCGCACCCGGTCTGCCTGGATGTTTGCCACCACTGGCTGAAACGCGTCATGGCCGCATCGCGGCGCGCCATCTCTCTGTCCAGTTTCAGAACCCTTTCGCCCAGCGCGCGGACGCGCACGTAAAACTCCTCGTCCTCCGCGGCAATCAATTCAGCCCTGAACCCTGCCGCCGCAGAAAATACCTCGCTGCGCACCATGAAAGCGCCGCGTGCGGAGCGGATTTCTCCCGGCGGTTGGCGCCCCTCGAGGTCGCATAGCCGATTGTAGACGGTCGCTTCTGGGTTGATTTCTCGCACATGCCCGCAAACCACGCCAACATCCGTACTCCGGGCGAGCGCGAGTGCGCCCTGCTTTAGCCAACTGTCCGCCAGTTCGCAGTCACCATCCAGGAACTGCACAAAGACCACTTCCGGAGCGATTTTCATCACGCGGGCGAAGCCTTCGTTGCGTGCCCGCGCCGCGGTGCAGCCCTGCGCTGAGGTCAGTTCCACCACGTCGCAGCCTAGCGAGGCCGCGAATTCGGCGCTTCCATCCGCGGAACCTGAATCGACGTAGACCACCGTTCGTGCCTTGCCAACCACCGAGCGCAAGCAGCGTTTCAGCCGCTCGCCCTCATTGCGCCCAATGGCGACAATAGCAACGTCCTGCTTGGGGGCGGCGTTCATGAGCACCCATTTTATGACGGCAATCGGGGAATTGATAGCATTCCCTGCGCGGCGCGTCATCGACCGCAGCGGCAGCAATTTCTCCGCGACGAAGTGCTCTGAGAATTCCAAATGCGATTGCCCTGCGGACGAGGCCGCCGCTCTCGCGTGCTACCCTCACATCACCGCATGAGCCAGCTACCCCCTGCACCCACACAACCCGCCCTGGCCGACCTGCCGCGCGTTCTGGGCGCCAGTCAGGCCACGGCCATCGTCGTGGGTACCATCATCGGCAGCGGCATCTTCCTGGTCCCGCGAGAGATGATGCAGGACGTCGGTTCTTCGGCACTCGTTTATCTGGCCTGGATTGTCGGCGGCCTGCTCTCGCTGTTCGGCGCCATGACCTATGCCGAACTGGGCGCCATGCTGCCCTATGCAGGCGGCGAATATGTCTACCTGCGCGGCGCGTACGGCGACACGCCCGCCTTCCTTTATATGTGGACCTGGTTTGCCGTAGCCAAACCGGCCTCGATTGCAGCCGTCACCATCGGCCTGGCGCGGACTCTGGAGTTTTTCCCCGCTTTTCACCGCCTCGGCGAGCCGGCCTTCGGCGGGCCGCTCCCGCTGCTTTGGTCGCAGCTCTTCGCCATCGTCGTCACCTGGTTCATGACTGGCCTGAACTGCCTTGGGATCAAGAAGGCCGGCGATTTTCAGCTCGTCTTTACCGTGCTCAAAGGGATTCTGATTCTCATCGTCGCGGGGCTGTGCTTCGCCTCGCTCTCCGGCTCGTGGAGCAACTTCTCGACCAGCGTGCCCCATGCCGTAGGCGGCCTCGGCGGCTTCATGGCCGCGCTCATTGCCACGCTCTGGGCTTACGACGGTTGGAACGACCTCACCATGGTCGCCGGCGAAGTGAAACGTCCTGAGCGCAGCCTGCCCATTGCGCTGATCGGCGGCCTGTTCATCGTCGGCGTGCTCTTCATGGCCACCAATGCCGCCATCCAATACATTCTGCCGGCGGCTCGCATTGCCGCCAGCGAGCGGCCGGCCGTGGCGGCGCTGACCGTGGTCGCCGGCCCCGCCGGTGCGGGTTTTGTTGCCGCTGCTATGGCTCTCAGCATCTTCGTCACCCTTAACGGGACCATCATGTCCGGCGCGCGCATTCCCTTTGCCGCGGCGCGCGACCGGCTTTTCTTCCGCCAGTTCGCCCACATCAGCCCGCGTTTCCAGTCGCCGTCCACCTCGCTCGTGGTCCAGGGACTCATCTCCACCGTTCTGCTGCTTTTTCTCAGCCAGTTTCAGCAGCATTTCGAACTAGCCGTCTTTGCCGAGTGGCTTTTTTACATGCTTACCGCGACCACGGTCTTTGTGTATCGCCGGCGCCGCCCTGACTTGGCGCGCCCGTATAAAGTCTGGGGCTACCCCGTGCTCCCCGCGTTGTTTGTCGTCTGCGCCGCCGCAGTACTTGTCTCCAGCTACCTGGGCAACCTGAAAGGCTCGCTGCTGGGCACCGCCCTCATCCTTCTCGGCCTGCCCGTTCTGTGGTTCGTTCGTCGCCGCTACGGAGCGTCCATCCCCATGGAAGAAAGTCACTTCCAATAAAAAGGGCGCTCAACTAGGTCTCTGACCGCTTGAAGTTGTTCTCCTCGAGAAGGTAGCGCCGGTCTCCAGACCGGCTGTCGTGCGGGCGTCCCTGCCCGCACCTGCTCAAGGAAAAGGCAAGAATCATGCGGTCAGAGTCCTAGTGAGCGCCCGGTCCCCCCGACGTTTTGATTTCAGGCATCGACACACTGGGCGGCACAGACCGCAATTGGCGGGCCTTTGGACCCTACTTGGATTCCACTCCCAGCACCTTCAGCCGCGTCTGCGCCAGCCGGTAACTCGAGGTGGGCACGGCCAGCGCCTCTTTGGGTTTTTCCAGCTTGCGATAGTTGGCGATGGCAATGTCTCGCTCACCGTACTGCTCGGCGATGCGCCCGAAAGCATACCAATAGTCGTCGGTCGGCTGGTCCAGGTTCAGGTTGTCCATGGCCCGCAACAGCAGGTCGCGCGCCTCCTTCACCTGGCCCGTTTCCGCGTAGAGGCAAGCCAGCGTGTGCAGGATGGCCGGGTTGTCGCGCGCCAGTTGCGTGGCCTTGATGCCGGTGGTGATGTCTGCCGGTTCCACCTTGCCGGTGAACAGGGCAAACCAGGCCATGGAGTTCAGCAGCGACCCGTTCTCCTTGCCCTGATCGACCAGCTTCTGCGCCCAGCCGCGAGCAGCAGCAAAGTTGCCCCGGTTGGCCTCGATTTCCATCTTCATCATCAGGGCGTCGGGGTCGGCATCGAGCAGTTTCAAACGCGCATCGGCCAACGCCAGCGCCTCGTCGTAACGGCCTAACCCCAGGGACGCTTCCTCACTCTCCATGAAAGCCAGCTTGGATTCCGGCTCCTGCTTCAGCAGCGCCGATGAGACCTCCGCAAGCCGCGTGAAGTGATCCTGCACTGCGTAACCAACCGCAAGAGCCAGCAGGATATTCGTCTTCTCCCGCTCGCCGGCGGCATCCTTCTGCGCTTCTTCGAGCAGCGCCACGCCTTGCGCCGCCGTGGGCTTGGTGTTCACCAGCAGTGCCGCCGCGGCCAGCTTCATCTTGCGCGCGTCGGCAGCCTCGCCCTTGGTCCAGAAGCGCGGAAAGACCGGACCGCCCAGGGGATCGTCGCCGCCTTCCAGATGCTGGTCTTCGCGAATCCAGTCCAGCAGCACCTTGGCTCCCGGCAAGTCGCCGGCCTTGATCCGGTCCAACATCTCCAAAGCGATTGCATTCGGCTTCTCGTCCGAGTCCAGCAGCTTGTATTGCCCGTCTTCCTTCACCACAAAGTAAGTCGAGTTAGAACCGCCGGGAATCTGCACCTTCACGCGGTAGCCCGTGGCATCATTGCCCTCCACCTTGGGATCGAAGGCTTCGAGCAGGATATCGATGGTCACGTCCAGCGAGTTATCCTGGCGGGCGAGTTGGCTGTTCATCTGCTTGCCGGCTTCCAGGGTTTTCTTCTTGTCCTCGGCGTCCTCGTTCCTCATCACCTCGCGCGCATTGCGGCTGGACAGCGCATCCAGTTTTGCCTGGGTCAGCTCCGGGTCCATGAAAAGCGCCATCATGCGCTTGCCCAGGTCCGCGGGTGTATTGGCAAATTTCAGGTCTTCATGATGCTGTGCGCCGCGCAGCATATTGGCCAGGCCCATGGTCTGGGCGGCATTGTCGCCGGCCGCGCCGGCCTGCATGAAGTCCGCCGCCGGCCCGTACTGGCGCACGTTCATCAGCATCTCGCCCGCCACCCGCGCCGTTTCCTTGAACGCGTCGGCGCTGTTCGAGCGCTTGTTCGCCTCGGCCAATCCCGCCTGGCTGCCGTGAAGCATTGCCTCGCAGGCGGCGATCAGCGCCTTGGGCTCCGTGCTCAGTGCCTGCGCTGCTTTTTCCGCCCCCGCAAAATCACCGCCATAGAACAGGGCAAAGGTCAGGTTGTTGGTCAGACCCAGGTCGTTCAGCTTGTCCTGACCCAGCTTCTGGTATTCGGCAATGGCCTCCTTCATCTTGGACAAGCGCCCGTAGCGCCGCCCCACCGGGTCGTACTCCAGCAGAATCGCCAAATCCGCCTGCGTGCCGTGATCGTCGGGGTCCAGCTTGACAGCCTCGCGATACGCCTCGGTCGCGCCTGCCAGATCACTTCCGGCGCGCATGGCGCGCCCCACCAGATCGTGCTTGAGAATCTGCGCCAAGGTCTTTTCGGCCAGCGCGGATTTTGGATCGAGTTTGACGGCCTCGCGCGCTTCGTCCCGCGCCGGCTCGCCCATCCCCGCCTCCATCAGCACCTTGGCTACTTGCAAGTGATGCACGGCTTCGTTGGGATGCAGCGCCACCAGCGCGCGATAGCTGGCCAGAGCTTCGCGCACTTTGCCTTCGCGCAGCAACGCCTCGCCCTGCGGCTCAAAATTCACCAGGATCGCCGGCCCGGCACTCAGATCAGCGACCTTGTTGCGCAACTCCGTCGCCTCGGCCACCGTGTAGCGCCGCTTGACCGTATCAAAGACCAAATGAGCCTCGACAACGCCATCCTTCCCGGCTGAAAACTCCTCAGTCAACAACGCCGGGCCGAGAGAAATCTTCTGATTCCCGGGCAGCGGCTTGGGCACAAAGCCCGCCGGAGGAACCAGCCGGTACCGCCACTCGGCCATGAACGGCTGGGCGAGTTCCCAATCGGCCGTCCGCGGCTTTTTGGGCTTGTTGTTGTCCTGATCTTCCTTCTTTTTCTCCTCCGAGTTATCCTTGCGCTTCAACTCGTCGGGCAGCCGCAAGAACAAGGACTCAACGCGAATCGCCGCCACCGCGCTATCCAGATCGGTATAGCCACGCTTGGCCTTTTCGCAGGCCACCGTCAACTCAAACTGCTGCGACAGGTCGGCCGGATCGGTGCGCTCCACCTTGGTCAGTTTCTCGGCCACATATTGCGCCTTCACATAGTTCGTCAGGCCCTCGCGCGCGTCCTTGTCCGGCTTGTCGGCGTAGAAGTTGCGGTATTCGCCCTCGAAGACTCCCGTCGGCCGCGTAACCTCCGTCACATTGGCCGGGCCATTTTCCGCGAGTGCCAGTTCCCTCATTTCAAACAACACATTGTCTTTCGAGGCGGATTCCGGCGTCTTGACCAGCGCCGTGGTTTGCGGCCGCGTAATCAGCGCGAGCCTGCCCTGGTCCTGGGCCGGCAACTGCCTCAGGCGGGCGTACTGGTCAGTGGCGTCGACCCAGACTGCCGGCGGCCCCGGAATGTAGACAATCGCGTGGTCGAACAGGCCCATTCCCGGCAGATCGGCGGGCACATCCATGCGCGAACCGGCGTTCAGCAGCGCCACATAGGAGGGAATCCCCGCCGCGCGCAGCATGGTCACCAGCAGAGTAGCCTTGTCCTTGCAATCGCCGTATTTGTTGGCCAGCGTTTCGGCCGGTTCATGAGGCACAATCGCCGCCTCATCAAACTCGATGCCCGTGTAGCGAATCTCTTCGTCCAGGTAGTCGATGATGGCGCTTTCCTTCTCCGCCACGGTCGACTTGCCTGCGATCAACCCATCCACAATCGCCTGCACGGCCGCCGGACTGGCGTGGCTGTCGACGATCTTCCCGTACTCGGTCGCCATCGTCTGCCACGACGCGCCCGTCGAAAACTCGATCCCGGGCATGAAGGGCACATCCGAAGGCAAATTCGGCTCATAGGGATCGATCGCCTCCAGCGGCCCCTGGTCGTAAGTCAACGTAACTCGCCCATTCGCCTCGACGCGCTGCGGCTTCAAATCGGGCAACAGAACGGTGTTGGAGCGGAACGGCAGCGAGGCCGGCGCGTCGAACACCGCCAGGCTGTGTGCCACCGGAACCATCTGCCGTCCGAACCCCACCCGGCCCACATGGCCCGATGCAAAGAACGGCGCTGTTTCCGTGGTGACAAACTCCTCCTCGACCACCACGCCCTGCGCAATGGCCGGGAACGGCGCGCGCAGCGCTTTTCCGTCACTATAAGTCTTGTACTCGCCCGCCCGGGCCGGCGCCTCGGTAATCTGCTTGGGGTCGAGCGTGTGCAGCGACAGGTCC
>Ga0255352_1000101_pt1 | contig 45441 bp, 45 predicted proteins | sample HBST0metaG_FD_189939 | JGI IMG/M metagenome (GOLD analysis project Ga0255352, IMG submission 189939) | Peat soil microbial communities from Stordalen Mire, Sweden - H.B.S.T0 | ecosystem: Environmental > Terrestrial > Soil > Wetlands > Peat | place: Sweden: Norrbotten County, Stordalen Mire...
GATAAAGGCACCGCCATAGAACCAGTCAGGCCCGTAATAGCCATAAGGAGCGCAGGCATAGGGATAATAGGAGTAGTAGCCCCACTCACACTCCGGCGGACCGTAATCCATGGGTGCGGCCACCACCGCAGGGCCAACGCCAATCCCCACCGCAACTTGCGCGTTTGCCGCTACCGCGAACGGCACAGCGAGCAGCATTCCCAACAGAACCAGGCGTACTCTGCGCATGACATCCTCCTCGTGCTGCCCTGTCCCGCTACCACTGGATCGGGGAACCGGAGACGACCTCCGTCCTTCAGCACCTGCCGGCTTTTTGGGTTTCTCTTCCCAACCGGCTTCTGTACTCTCAGACAGCATTTCAGCGCTTAAGTTGCGGTCGTCTCCCAAGAAAGATTCGGCTCGCCGCCTTTGGGGATGGTTCACGGTACCCCGGCGCCGTCTCCTGGGCGGGGTGCCCTGGGTCTGCATTCTCGAGCGGGGGCAAGTGCGTAATTCTCGGGTCTCGCGAGGTTACTGAGGGCCGGGAGGCCCTCAGGACAGCCGGCCTGGAGGCCAGCGCTACGTCGGAGACCTAGTTCGACAGGACCGCTCTGTAGCGCACCTTGTTTTTCTTCACCTTTTCGATGGCTTCGTTGGCCTTGGCCATGGCGAAGGACTCGGTCGTGGCCTTGATCCCATGGCGCGCTGCAACGTCCAGCATCTCCTTCAATTGGGAGGGGCTACCGGTCGGGCTGCCGGTGATGGAACGCTGTCCGGAGATCAGCGGGAACGCGTGCAAGGTGATCGGCGCGGGAGGAACTCCCACAAAGCAAAGGGTCCCGGTTGGCCGAAGCGCGGCAACAAAAGCGCTCCAATCCTGCTCGGCATTGACGGTGCTCAGGATAAGGTCCTGCGTGCCGGCCGCTTCCTTCAGCAGTTTGGACTCGCGGCTGTTCACAAAATGATGCGCTCCCAGCGCCCGCGCCTCTTCTTCTTTCGCGGCCGAGGTCGAGAACGCCGTCACTTCCGCGCCAAAGGCGTGTGCAAACTGGATGGCCAGGTGCCCCAGCCCTCCGATGCCTACAATTCCCACCCGCGACGACGGATTGATGCCCAGCGTGCGCATGGGGTTATAGACCGTGATGCCGGCGCACAACAGCGGCGCCGTTTGTTCGCTTTGCAGAATTTCGGGAATCGGAATCACAAAGCGTGCGTTGGCGCGCACGCGGTCCGCATAGCCGCCGTGCCGATGAACGCATGTGCCTTCGGCGGTTGCGCAAAGATTCTCCATGCCCCGGATGCACCACTCGCAGATGCCGCAGGAATTCGACTGCCAGCCCAGACCGACGCGCTGGCCCACTTGCAGGGCCTTCACTTCCGCGCCTGCCGCCGAGATCTTGCCTACAATCTCGTGGCCGGGAATGAACGGGTATTGGCTGATTCCCCAATCGTTCGAAATCAGATGAAGATCGCTATGACAGACACCGCAATGGGTAATCTCGATCTCCACGTCGTGCGGACCCAACTTGCCCGGGTCGTACTTGAATGGCAATAGTTCGGCGCCTGCTGCATGTGCTGCAAGTCCTTGAATCTGGGTCATGGTCTGTCCTGAATCCTCACTGGGAGAAGCACAGGCCGACAAAGCCCCGGAAGGCGCCGGCCCATAAAATTGATGAAAGGAAACTCCCCCGACCCTAGTTTAAACCGCCGCCGGGTTCTACGCGCAGAGTCAGTACCGCAAAACCGTTCAGCACCCCGTCGGCCGGCGTCTCGCCCACCACCTCCGCCGACTCTCCATTGAGGCTTGCATCCTGGGCGGCGCGTAGCGGTTCCAGAGCGTTGGCCACTGAAAGCGGGAGGCTGGAGAGCGTCTGGCCCTCAATGCCCGCCTGGGTTTCCGGCATCAGCAGGCTCAGGTAGATGCGGTCTGCGCCGTGCTGACGCCTCGCCTGCGCCAGGGTCGTATCCATATCCGGCGCATGGGCCTGCATGCGTGGCTGGTCCAGCGTCCGGTCCAGGGTTGCGGCATCGGAAACCAGCAGCCGCAGGCTCCCGGCTCCCAAGCGGGACGGCAACCTGACCGCAATCCGCACATTCCTGGCCGGTTGCCGCCAGGGCCGCAGCGACGCCTCCACCACCACCGTATCGCCGGCATGAACCACGTCGCTTGAAACCAGACGAGCCGCTTCCAGTTGTACCTCGACCCGCCGCGGAATGGCTTCCACGTCCAACTCGATTGAACGGACGGCGCCCTGCCGGCTCCCGTTCGAATAGAGCCGCGTAAACCTGTCTCCCGCCAGTATCGCGGTTTCCAGAGGTGCGCCCATTTGCCCTCCGGCCGGCGCCCACACGTCCAGGGGCGAAGGCGGATAGCCATCCAGATCGATGCTGCCCGTCAGGTGATAGCTGGTCTCGGCCGTGTTGTCGTTCGACTCCAGCAGCGCGTCGTAAAGCGCGACCAGCACTGCCTGTGGCGTCAGCGACGGCAGGTCCAGAACTTCCAGATTCAGTTTCCGTTCGTGCGCATCGCCGTGCACCCGGATGTGGACCGGAATCATGCGGGCCCGGGCTCCCAGGACTCCGCGAATGCCCGAGTCCCGGTCTTCGGTGAAGGCGCCAATGGTGGCCCCGGTGTTCACAATCTTGAAGGCGTTCAGCGGCGAGGCCAGCGTGGCCACCACTTCGGTCGCGGTCATGGGCAGCGAAACCGGTCCGGCTTCCAGAACCGGATGCCCGCAAGCCAGCAATTGCTTCGGGTCAATGTAGGTCACCGTGCAGGTAGCCGCAATCTCCAGGTCGCCGCGCACCAGTTGCATGCTGACGGCCGACCCCGGCGCCATTTCTGCCAGCGCTTTGGCCGAGGGCTCCGTGTTCAGCTCCGACGAAGCGCCCATGCCTCCGGCCGCGATCGTCTCCAGGCTGGTTCCGGCCATTTTTTGCTGCCATAGCCGGATCGCCTCAGGCCGGAAGCCGCTCATCACCAGCGGCGTCTCCATGGCCTGCATCGCTCCCTGCACAGCGGCTTGCGGCAGCGTGGAGCGGTCCTCTGATCCCTGATCCCTGTTCCCTATTCCCTGTTCCCTGCCCCCTAATCCCTGCTCTATGGGAACGTTCCGAACCTCCAGCATCTGCTCGATGGGGGTGATGCCCGCGATGGGGTCCTTACTGAACTGGCCGATGCGGTAGGAGAGCGATCCCAGCAGCCGGTTGCCGATGTAGACCGGGCTGCCGCTCATGCCGGCGACCACTCCCGTGTACTCCGGCTTGGCGCCGTGCAACTGCGCCAGAATCATGTCATGCCCGGGGCCGCGCGCTCCGCGCAGAACGCCCAGGATCTCCACTTGCATCGGTTCCGGCACGGTTCCGGTGAACACCGTCCATGCCGTGCCCGTCATTCCGCGCCGCACCTCGCTGAGTGGAAAGAAGCCTCCACCGGCGGCGGGGGGGCCCGCAGTCGCAGGCGCTTGGGCCGGCAGGCGACTGGAGCCCAGGAGCAGAGAGAATGCCGCGGCGAGCGTCCATGCCGGCACTGCCAGCCGAATTCGGGTTTCCTTCAGGCGAGTTTTCACGTCTATAAGAGTACAACTGGTCGCACGGCGGTGGCTTCAGTTGTTAGCTCCTAGCTTCTAGCCTCTAGCCTCCAGCTACTGGTTCCTGACTCCGGCCTTGACACTATTACGGCCGGAGGGCAATGCCGGGCAGCTTTCGGAGCCGATCAGCCGTCTATTTGGCAGAAGGAAGCTAGCAGCTAGAGGCTAGGAGCTAGAAGCTAGCCTCCAGCTGTCTTTCGGTTCGTCTAATCCCGTATGCTGTTGAGCACAGAGGTCGCCATGCCTAAAACGCGCCTAAACACCCCCGTCTTTCGTCGCTTTCTCCCCGCAATTCTGCTTGTGGCCGTGCTGGCCTTGGTGTCCGCGTCGTTCAGCCGGGCCCAGGCTCCCACGCCAGCCCCGGCTCCTCCGGCCCAGCAGCAGCCCGACCAGGCCGCGCCCGATTCCGGCGGTCCGGGTGGCGACACCGGCGTCATAGCACTGCCCAAGAAGAAGGAAAACACGGAAGACGTGCCTCCGCCGGCTCCGGCCGCCCCCAAGATCAAGAATCCCGAGGGGATGCCCAATTACTCGTTGCGCGTCGAGGTTCCCGAGGTCACGGTCGACGTGGGTGTGCTGCTGGAGAAAACCCACCAGTTCGTTCCCGGCCTGAAGCCCGGCAACTTCCGCATCTATGAGGATGGAGTGGCACAGAAGGTCGCCGGCTTCAAGCGTGTCGAGGCTCCCATCACAGCCTTGCTGCTGTGCGAGTTCGCCTCCACCAACTACAACTTCATCTATGACATGCGCAATGCGGCCTGGTCCTTTGCCCAGCAGTTGCGGCCGCAGGACTACGTGGCCATGATGACCTTCGACATGCACACGCAGATCGTCACCGATTTTACTCAGGACAAGCGGCAGTTGTACGAATCGATCAACTCCCTGCGGATTCCCGGCTTCAGTGAGCGCAACCTCTTCGACGCCCTTTATGAGGCCGAAGATCGCCTCAGCCGGATCGAGGGCCGCAAGTACATTGTTCTCATCGCGTCAGGGCGAGACACCTTCTCCAAGCTGACCCTCGACAAGATCATGCAAAAGGTGAAGGCCACCCCCGACATCACCATCTTTGCCGTCTCCACCGGGGGCGCCATGCGCGCCATCACCGAGGGCCGGGGCGGCATGGGCGCCCAGATGCGCGATATGGACTACTTGCAGGCAGACAACGAAATGAAGACATTCGCCTCCATCACTGGCGGCATGTGGTTCGCTCCCCGCTTTGTCGGAGAGATGCCGGACATCTTCCAGCAGATCAACCAGAACATCCGCTCCAAATACGAGTTGGTCTACCATCCCTCCAATCCCAAGCAGGACGGCACCTATCGCAAATTACGTGTGGAACTGGTGGACGAGGAGGGGCAGCCGCTGCGCATTCAGGACGAGAAGCACAAGCCGCTCAAATATGACATCATTACCCGCGACGGCTACCGCGCCAAGCAGCAGGTGGAGTAGAACGAGCGTATGCACACGACTGCCGGCGGATCCAGTCTGGGCTCCACCGGCGGTCGGTTCATGCGAAAGAGTGCGCTACTTGAACTGGGTGATGATGTCCCAGATGTAGTAGCCGATCACGAACACTGTCGCAAGGGCGACGATCCAAAGGGCGGACCGCAGCAAAGGCTGCACTTTGTTGACCTTGGCGACGATCGCCTGCTGGGCTGCTTGTTCGTGGCTGAAAGAGTCGTCCAGAAAGATCTGGTCTTCTTCGTCGCGGGTCAGCCGGGAGCGATAAAGATAGAGCAGGGCGGTGATCAGAACCAGCACTCCCCAAACCATCCACATCGTCCATGCAAATGACGTCATAGTCCACCTCCGATGATTTTTCTGGCCCCGAATACCGGCGGATACCTCCAGAAAATTCGCGGTTCCGTCAAGCAGAGGAGCTTTACGGCTGACTATGATAGCGCCGAACGGGGTTCCATGTGGTGATAAAAGTCACACATCTTTACCGGGAGTGGCCAACGCTCGCTGCTTCTGCGACTTTCGCCGTGTCCCCGGCATCCAAACTAACGTAGCCGCCCACCGGACTTGAATCCCTGTTCGGGGAGCGGTACAGTTTACGTAGACGGCACGTATTTCGCAGTTTTGGGAGAACTCATGGCCACAGCAACCGTTGCACCCGCCCAGGAAACCGAAAAGAAAGCCCCCCTCAACCTGACCCCGCAGGCCATTGCCAAGGTGCGCGAGATCATGGCTACCCAGGATCCCCTGCCTGCCGGGCTGCGTATCGGCGTTGTCGGCGGCGGCTGCTCCGGGTTCCAGTACTCCATGGCCTTCGAAAACCAGAGCGGCATGATGGACAAGGTGTTCAGCTTTGACGACCTCAAGGTTTTTGTGGACGCCACCTCGCTGATGTACCTCAATGGCTGCACGGTGGACTTCGTCGAGACCCTTGAGGCCGCCGGCTTCAAGTTCGACAATCCGCAAGTGAAGAGCACCTGCGGCTGCGGTTCCTCCTTCAGCGCATAATCGCGTTCCAGGGCGATTCGGATACAGCAAAGGCCCGCACCCTCTCGGAGGGCGCGGGCCTTTGCGTGTCTTCCAGCGTCGAGAAGTGTCTCCCCGCGCTGGCTATTGCGGCGTTGTCGGTGTGGGGGTGGGGGAACTGCTTCCGGAATTGCTGCCACTGGATGAGCTACCCGCGCCTGAACTATTGCCGAAACTATTGCTGCTTCCGAAGGTGCCGTTCCCCGAACCATTGCCACTGCCTGAACCGGTGCCCAGGCCAGCGCCGTTGCCGGAGTTGCCGCCCCCCATCGTCATCTGCTCGGAGAGCGGGTCGTAGACAAATTCCCATTCGTTATAGTGATTCTTCTTCTTGTAGACCAGGATCGACTGCTTGGGGCTCATGGGCGAGAAGCCGATGATGCCTGCGCCGCCGAAGGTCTGGCCACTGGTTCCGCTCGTCGAGCCAGTGGTCGAGCCGAAGGCCGATCCGCTCGTCGCCGTGCTGCCGGTACTGCTCGCGTCAGTTGTCGCCTGCTGGGACAGCCCACCAGACTGGCTGCCCGTCGCTGAGAGACCGCTCGTTCCCGACGCGCCGGGGCCGGTGCCCGCCATCGTTGAGCCGGTCATTGGTTGGCCGAAGAAGCCCATCGCCGTCGGAACCTTGTTCTGGCCAAACAGAATCGGCTTCCACTCATCTTTCCCGGTCGTCGGGTCAATGTATTTCTTGCGCAGGAATCGGATGTTGTTCGTAGGCTTCACCAGCGCATCCACGTTGGGCGGGTAGGCTCCGAATTTCTTGTAATACATCTTGATCGCGCGTATGTATTGCTTGCCGCGCTGCATGGTCTCGAGCTCGCGGTCACGCTGGATCGATTTGGACATCTTGGGCAAAGCAATGGCCAGGGAGATGGTGAACAGCGCCACCATGCAAATGACCCAGACCAGGATGTAGCCCTCTTCAGAAGGCTGAGACCGGCGGCGGGTTGAAGAGGCTCTCATTTTAGCTCCTAGCTTCTAGCTGCTAGCTCGATCTACCAATTGCCGGCTTGTATCAGGCAGTTTCCGCTGTGAAAAGCCGTCTAATCGTTCTACTTCTCTTCGTCCGCGAGAACGTCTGACTCGGGCAAGCATCCAAAAAGCTAGAAGCTAGCTTCTAGCCTCTAGCTTCTCAATTCGCCTGCAGCGGCAGCGACTGCGTGTTGTTGTAGCTGAGATCGGTGATCTGGACGCTGCCCGGCATGATGGCGCCTACCTTGTAGCGATGGTTCACAATCTCACCGCTGCGGGCCACGAAAATGTCGTCTCCGTGGATGAAAAAGGCCTGCAAGGATCTGTCCTTGGCCTGGCTGTACCCGAAATATTTCAGGTCGATGGCCGGCGGCCGGGGCGGTTCGGGCGGCAATTGGGGCAGGTTTACGTGCGCCTGTCCAGGCCGCGGGCCGGCTGCCGGAGCTTCAATATGCACCGGCTCCGACGCGGCGGAGAAGATGTTCCGGCCGGTGCCCAGGTATTCCACCTGTTCTGTCTGGGCCAATTCCGCCAGATGCAGGGCGGGATCGATGCCGGCGTTCGAGAGTTTCTGCGCATCCGGTCCTGTGGAGGCGGATCCCGACGCGGTGCGCCCGCCAGCCGTGGGCTTGATCGTCGGCGCAGCAACGGGCCGGGCCGCCACCGCGGAGGGCGCCGACGAGCCGCCAAATGTCTTGTAGATTTGCCATCCGCCAAAGCCCAGGATGAACGCGAACAGCACAATGACCAGGTAAACCTGACCCTTTTTTTCTGCTCCAAGTGCTAATGCCATGGCTACTCACCCACCTTTCGCTGCGCGGTGGAAGAGGGGGCCAGCGCAACGGGCACATCGCCCGGCTGCGGCGTGAGCGGCAATCCGCTGGCCTCCGCATCGGCCGGCCGCAGCCATGTGGAAACCCGCAGTCGCAGATTCACCAGGCCGCCCTGCTGGCCGGTCAGCGCCATGGCGCGGATGACAAAAAATGTCTGGTCGCGCTCCAGTCCGTTCACGAAGCGCATGATCTGCGGGTAGTCGCCGGTGATTCCGGCGTCCAAGGAAATCTCAGTGAAATCGGCACCCGGAGGTCCCTGAGTGTAATTCATGCGGGTGAGCCGCACCGGTCCCTTGAGCGCCAGTTCGCCCACACGGTTGGCGATGGAAGAGTAGTTGGGCGGAATGCGCTTGGAATAAAACGCCTGCATCTGCGCGCGGGAATCGTCCACGCGCTTGTCCAGGCCGCGCAGTGGAGCGGTTTCGAGGTCAAGCGCCTTCAATTGAACCTGTTTGCCGGCCAAGGCGTCTGTGGAACTGGTGCTGGTGGCAGCCCAGTCCAGGCCAAAACGGATCGACAGGCCGATGACTGCGACCAGCAGCACGGTAAAGGCACCATAGTGCCAGGTGAGCGGGGAGGCCAGACGCTCGCGCCACGGTGAAGGGGTGGTGCTGCTCATCGTGTGCCTCCTGGGTTAGGTTTGGGGTTCGGTTTGGGGTTGGGCTTCGTCTGGCCGCCTGTGTAGGGCGGCCGGGCAACAGGCCGCTGTCCCGGTGCGGGGGGAATCAGCCGGTGGGACGCATGAGACGGCGGCACCGCCTGGCCGGCAGCTGCAGCGGGCTCATCCGGGTGTTTCTTTTCCACCCTGTGCCCGATCGGCGCAGACGAGTTGTAGTCGGCCAGCAGGTCGAAGTTCACGCGGTTCGAAGCGCTTACCGGCTCCAGTTTTTCCCCTGGCCCTCCGCTCGATTCCGAGCTTTCGCCCACGATGCGGGGAAGCAGGAAGAGCCTGGAACGCTCCAGATTGCGAACCAGGTCGACGGCGCGGTCGCGCGGTCCCACGACGCGCAGATGCAGGGTAATGATGCCGGTTTTGGTGTTGCGCACCGGCTCGATGGTGGCTACCTGCACTCCGCCCGGCAACACCGCTTCAAGGTCTTCCATGGCCAGCGTCCAGGAGAACGTCTTTTCGTTGAAAAGCTGGTTGAGCGCGCCGGCCTGGGTGAGCAGTTGGGCGTTGTCTGGCTGGCGCATCAGGTCCTGGTAGCCCTGACGTTCCTGCGCGACGTGGGCAATCTGCATGTCCAGAGATTGCTCACGGGCGCGGGCTTCTTCGGCCTTCTGGTGGAAGGCGCGCAATCCCAGGCCGAGGCCAAGGCCCACCACCACCAGCACCGCCATGGCGATGCGCAGGCGCTTGATCGCCGGTCCAAGATCGGCGTAGGGACGAGTTGCGAGATTGACGGCAATGCGCATCAGTTTGCTCCCGCCAGCGCGCCAGTCACGCCGGCAAGGCCCAGATTCCCCATCGGTGTTGTCGCTCCGGTCTCAGGACGCGGCGCAAGGTCGGCCACGGTCAATTCGGGATCGTTGAGCCAGCCCGCAAACTGGCTTGCTCCTCCGTCGCCGGAGTAGAGCAGCCGCGTGGGGCGGGCCTGGAGTTTGTCTTCATAATAAGCCGCGGCCACCGCGACGCCGCGCTGGACTTCATCGAGCCGCAGCGCAGGGTCTTCGGGCAGATCGAGCGTGCGATAGAGCAGCAGGTCCTCGCCGTTGGTGATGCATGTAGTCAGCGTCAAGCCGTTCAGGCTCACAGCCAGCACAGCTTCCAGCGAATCGATTCCGGCCAAAGCCGCGAGGCTCGAAGGCAAAACGGCGCCGGGCTCGTAACCCGCCTGATGGACAGCGGCTTCATACTCTGCCAGAACGGAGCCCGGGATCACAGCGGCCAGCACCTTGCACTCCTGCTTGTTTTCGAGCAGCACCTGGTAGCTCAGACCGGCATGCTCCACGTCGAACGGAACCATCTTGCGCAGGCGGAAGCGGAGAACGGGAAGGGCTTCGGCGGCGCGGCTGGGCAGCGAATCAAAGTCCAGCATGAAGACGCGGACCGCGGGGTCGGGCAGCACCACTGTGACAGCGCGGGTGCGCGGCGATACCTGGCCCAGAGCGTTGCGAATGGCGGCGGCAACGGCCTCCGGCGCGTGCAGATTCTGTTCCGCAATGCCGGGCGTGAGCGCACCGACGGAGAGCGGCGCGAAGGCGTAGACGGGCGGCTTTCCAGGCCCCGGCGAAGAGGCGGCCAGAACGCCCTGCGGTTCAAGCTCCACTGCCGCCGGTGGCCGGCCACCGGGTTGAGAGCCGGACTTGCTGAAGATGGATTTCACTATCGTGCAGCCTCGATAAACGTAACCTTGTTGATCTCTTTGAGCGTGGTCAGGCCGCGGCGGACACGATCGATGGCCGACTCACGCAGAAAACTCATGCCTTCCTTTTTGGCCAGCTTGCGCACTTCGGAGGTGGGCTTCTTTTCCAGAATCAGCTCGCGAATCGGGTCGGTCAAATCCAGCAGTTCGTGAATCGCCGTTCGTCCGCGATAGCCGGTTCCTCCGCACTCGATGCAGCCCGCGCCTTCGCGGAATTCGAAGCCCTGCCACTCGGCGGGATCCATGGCGCTGGCCAGCAGCTCGTCGTCGGTATAGTGGACGGGGTGGGCGCAGTGATCGCAAACCGTACGCACCAGCCGCTGGGCCAGAATGCAGTTGAGCGCCGAAACGAAGTTATAGACCTCGACGCCCATGTTCTGGAAGCGGCCCAGCACGTCCACCACGTTGTTGGCGTGGACGGTGGTGAAAACCAGGTGGCCGGTGAGCGCCGAGTTGATGGCGATTTGCGCCGTTTCGTTGTCGCGGATTTCGCCCACCAGGATCTTGTCCGGGTCGTGGCGCAAAATCGAGCGCAGTCCGCGGGCAAACGTCAGGCCCTTCTTTTCGTTCACCGGAATCTGCGTAATGCCGCGAATCTGATACTCGACCGGGTCCTCGATGGTGATGATCTTGTCTTCGTCGCTCTTGATCTCGTTGAGCGCGGCGTAGAGCGTCGTCGTCTTGCCGGAACCGGTTGGCCCGGTGACCAGCACCATGCCGTAGGGCTCGCGAATATAGCGCCGGAATCGTTTCAGATCGGCGTCCGCGAATCCGACCACGTCGAGTGTGAGGTTGTGGAACTTCTCACTCATCGACTCCTTGTCGAGCACGCGCAGCACGGCGTTTTCGCCGTGAATTGTCGGCATGATCGAGACGCGGAAATCGATCAGGCGAGTCTTGTAGCGAACCCGGAAGCGGCCGTCCTGGGGCACACGGCGCTCGGCAATGTCCAACTCGCTCATGATCTTGATACGGCTCAGAATGGTGGCGTGATGTTCGCGGGCGATGGGCGCCATGGCCATCTGCAACACGCCGTCAATGCGGTACTTCACCACCACCGAATCGTCGTTCGTTTCGATGTGGATGTCCGAGGCGCGCCGTTCGAGAGCGGTGAAGATGGTCGTGTCCACCAGCCGGATGATGGGGCTGATGTCTTCTTCGCTGGTCAGCTTTTCAATGGAGATGTTCTCGTCGGAATTGTCGTCGCCCGTCAGCACATCGAAGGTGAGGCCCTCGCTGGCTTCGTCCAGCACGCGCTGCGACTGCTCGGTCTTCTTCAGCAGATCGGTAATCTGCGACAGCGTGGCCACGCGTGCAATGATGCGGCGCCCGAGCAGCCCGGCAATCTCGTCGAGGATCATGAGTTGCGAAGGGTCAGAGACCGCAATCACCAGCGCGTCTTCCTGCTGTTCGATGGGCACGAAGTTATAGCGGAACATCAGTTCCACTGGAACCGTGCGCAGCAGTTCGTGCTGGATTTTGAAGTTCTTCAGGTCGACGAAATCGGCGTGGTAGCGCTGCGCCAGCTGTTCAGCCTGGGCGCGCTCGTCCTGGACGGCCGTAAGAGGAATCGAAAGGAGTGTGGAGTCAGCCATAGTTTATCCTTGACCTCCGCCCCCTTGCCCCAGTGAAAAGATGGGCAGATAGAGCGAAATGAGAATGAAGACCACCACCAGCCCCATGATGATGAGTATGGCGGGCTCGATCAGCGCCAGCGAGGCGGTGAGGGCGGTCGATACGTCTTCCTCGAAAAACTCGGCCACCGAGTTGAGCATCTGCGGCAATGCGCCCGTCTGCTCACCCACGGAGATCATCTCCGCCGCCAGGTCGGGAAACACCTTGGTCTGGATCAGCGCCTCGGCCAGCGGCTTGCCCTCGCGGACCGTGGAAATGGAGTTCATGACCGCCTTCGAGACGCGCCGCGAAGAGATGGAACGGGAGGCGGTTTCAAGCGACGGCACCAGCGGCAGGCCGCCGGTAAGCAGCGTCGAGAGCGTACGCGCAAACAGGGCCACCTGGTATTTGAGCCAGATCTTGCCGAAGACGGGCAGGCCGATGCGGAATCCGTCGATGAAATCGCGCCCCTTCTCGGTGATGGAGAAGCGGTAGCCACCGGCGGACACTGCGGCAAGCGTGAGCAGAATCCAAATAACGTTATGGTTCAGGAATTTGCCGAAAGCCAGCAGATCCGTGGTCATGGCCGGCAATTTGTTGCCCATCTGGTCGTAAAGCACGGCAAACTGCGGCACCACAAACACGAACATGAAGAACATCAATCCGAAGACCAGGGTCAACAGCACGCTGGGATAGATTAGCGAAGCCACCAGCTTTTTGCGGAAGGTGAGCGAGATGCGCTGGAAACTCACATAGCGCTCCAACACCTCCTGCAGATTGCCCGAGCGCTCGCCTGCCAGCAGTGTGGTGGTGTACATGACCGGAAAACCGCTCTGCGCTTCAAAGGCCGACGAAAGCGACTCGCCGGTTTTCACGCGGCCTGCCACATCGTCCAATTGTGCAGAGAAATGGGCGTTCTTCTGGTTCTTCGACAGCATTTGCAGTGAGCCGAGAATGGGCAGTCCGGCACGGATCAGCGTCAAAAACTGTTGGTTGAAGATGAGAAAAGGCTCAACCTTCACCTTGTGGCGCTGCATGCCGCCGAACCCCCCGCGGGCACGGACGGAAAAGACGTGGTACCCCGCATGAACGAAGCGGGCGCGCAACTCGTCGGCGGTCGCCGCAGTCTGCACCTGCTCCTGCACGCGGCCGCGCTCGTCGGCCAACTTGATTACGAACTCTGCCATAGTTCCGGTCGCCGGCTAAGCGCACTCTGCGCTGCCAGCTTCTCTCCCGATCGCCATACTGCTCAAGGGTATCAGTCTTAACAGCACAATAGACGAAGAGGGACCCTCGAGCGTTCATTGAGGGCCGGACCGCCGCATGAACGGGATTTTTTGCGGAGATTGGCTCGCGTCTGACGTGGAAACACATGGCGCTCAGCCGTCCCCCCAGAAGAGCCAAACTCGCCTGACCGCTTCAGGCCGTGAACCGCGGCTCACCATTCCTGGCTGCCAACGTTGGTCCTTTCAATTCCCTGCTCGCTGTCCCAAGTGCCTTACCTGTACTTGCGCAACACGCCCAGCACGCGGCCCTGAATGGCCACCTGGGCGGCGGGGACGTAAATGGGATCCATCTCCACGTTCGCCGGCTGCAGCCGCACCACGTTGCCTTCGGTATAAAAGCGCTTCAGGGTCGTTTCGGATCCATGTACCAGAGCGACCACGATCTCGCCTTGGCGCGCCGTGCGCGTGCGCTCCACCAGCACGTAGTCGCCGCTGATGATATGCTCGTCGCGCATCGAGTCCCCGCGCACCTCGAGGGCAAATACGTCGCGGTTCCCTACCACGTCGTGGAGCGAGATGCTCTCCGGCGTCTCGGTCGCTTCAACCGGAAGGCCGGCCGCGATGCGGCCCGCCAGAGGCAGCCGGTCGCTCGACCGGCTGCGTGATCCCGGCGGCAGCACATCGATCGATCGGCTGCGATTATGCACGCGGTCCAGCAACCCCTTTTTTTCCAGGTTGGTAATGTGCTTGTGCACGGTCGCGAGGCTCTTCAGACCCATGCCGCGCGCAATCTCCTCAAACGACGGGGAGTAGCCGTTGCGGGTCACAAACGACTCCAGAAAATCGAGAATTTCTTTTTGCCTTCGGGTGACAGCCATGGCGCGCTACGAGCAAAGAGCACTCGCTATCCTTTCGCAAGATGTTGAATAAAAACGCATAATCGCTGCGATCAAGCGGTTGCAGACAGCCTTCGACGCCACCGATGGACTCCGTCGTATGCGTCTCTGGCCCAGCATGCTTAGAACGGCCGACTCATGGATATCAAAGCTGGCTACAGGAAAGCCCTGCCCACACGGTGGACTCTTATGTACGACACAAAGGGGCGTTTTGAAGTCCGTCCTGATGTTCATAACTTGTCCACTTCCCGGTCGAAAGCGTGGCGAAGATGCTGGGGAAACTGTAGCACAAAAGCGAAGTAAAAGAGAAAGCCGCTCGCGGATCGGGAACTGCGCCCGCCCGGGCATTCGATATCGGGGTTTTTCGCTCCCTGCATTTCGCGAAGGTCGCCGCCATGTTTACCAGGTGTCGCGCTGCGGCCGAGTGGACCGCCAAGAGGACGAACTCTAAGCGGAGAGTTGAGACGATTGCCGGTTCAGCAAAAAGCGAGAGGCGTGCGAGGGGCGGCTCTTCGTCAGCTCAGTGCTACCAGGTCAGGTTTCGCCGGGCAGGTTGCAGCTATACGATTGGACAATCAAAGATCCGTTTATGCTGGGGAGCCGGTGTAGCTGCAGCCGCTTCGCGAGAGTGAATACAGAAATTACGTAAGAGTGCTGCCGAAATGCCGGTAAATCTCCCGTTTTCCATAGACGACAATTGCGTCCAAATGTTTACAAGTTGTGCAACAGCATCGCCCGGGCCGCGGCGACCGTGCTGTTGACCCCCACTGTGGCGCTTCCGGAGACCGCAGAATTGGATGCCAAAGCAGCCTTAATAATGTGGCTTCCCGCGGCTGGCGCGCCAGTGTAATTTCCGCTGGCGTCGACCGTGCCCACCGTCGCATTTCCGCCAACCACTCCGTCCACGCTCCAAACAACCGCGACCCCTGACGCACCATTCACTGTCGCGGAGAATTGGCAGCCTCCGCTAGCCGCGACTATCGCCGCGGATGGCGTCACCACGACACTGGTTGTTCCGGATCCGCCCGTTCCTGAACCGGTACCCACCGTCACGCCCTGAGAGCCATATGCAGCCACATTCGCCGTGCTCGTCGCGGTGACTATATGGAGGCCGGCAGTTGCCGGCGCGGTGTAGCTTCCAGTGGCGTCGATCGTGCCCACCGTCGCGTTGCCTCCGTCCACCCCGTCCACGCTCCATGTGACGGTTACTGTGGAGGTTCCCGCGACGTAAGCCGTAAACTGCAAAACGCCATTGAGAGCAACCGACATAGAGGCTGGCGTCACACTTACCGAGATGCCTCCGGCCGATGCAGAGCCAGACTCACAGAAGAGCGCGAGCACGTCGGCGTTGCCTCCCCAAACATGCCCCGATCCATCATTGAAAGTTACGTGAACGACATTGGAAGCATCCAGGTAGGCCGACCCAACGCCCTGGGCGTGGTACCCAGATTGAATGCTCCCATTGCTCGATCCCACCATGGGCTGCAGCGTTAACCCGTCGCCGGCACTGGTGGGCAGTGAAAAGGTCGCCCCGTTCGCCATATTCTTTGCGCAGCCCACTCCAAATATGCTTCCGTTCGTCAGCGGGCAGTGCATCCAATTCCCGCCACCGACGGTCTCGGTTGTGACGGTGCCCATATTGTTTTTCCAGGCAAATACCAAGATGTCCGCGTTGCCGTGCCAGGCGGCAGCGTTACTGTCGATGTAATTAAAGTGAACAGTCTGACTCGAATCTACAAATGCGCCCACACTTTGGGCGTTCTTCCAGTTCTGTGGGCTGTCATGCGGATAGGCCACGGCAAACATGTTCCCGGTGGTATAACCTGCCGGCAGTTCAACAGTGGCTCCATCTGCCAGCACACCTTGTCCAAAGATGATCGTCTCGCCACCCAGAAGCGTGAGTTCAAGCCAGGTGAGACCGCCGCTCACAAAGGTCGTATCACTGCTCATCCAACTCAGGGCCGCAAAGTTCACATCGCCGCCCCAAAACGTGCCTTCGCAGTCGGTGTAGATCAGCGTGAGAACGCGGTTTGCGTCCACGCTGCACATCTGAATAATGCGCAGCGAATGGTAATTGATGTTCGCTCCCCCAGGACCCGCCCAGGCCAACATATTGCCCACCGCAAACCCCGTCGAAGGCAACTGGAACTGGGAACCGCTCGGAAGCGATCCGGTGAAGAAAACAAAGGTCCCGCCGTTGTCCAGGCTGATGCTCGTATAGTCCGAGTCATTATCGGGATCGCTTCCGGGCACGTTCGACCAGCCGGCTGAGTTCGGGTCCGTCGTATCGTAGTCATCCGAGGGCATATACGGTGCGAGAGTCAAGTCCGCCTCTCCACCGTCGCCAGCCGCGGTCAGCGCGAGGCTGCCTCCGCTCCCCGTCGCCGTTGCGTTATAGGGACGGTGCGTGGCATCGAGCACCGCGTACTCGCCAGCGTAGGAATAGTTAGCCGAGTCATCGAGCGTCACATGATCGCCACACTGAATCTGCGCGACTACCGCTCCCGATCCAGCCGCATCGGCTGCAAACAACGCAGCCTTCAGAGTGACGGCCTTGGGCGTCACATAAGGCGATTGATCAGGGCCAAGCGCCAAATCGCGCTCGAAACGCGAAATGCGGCTGGCCTGGTCAAAAGTCGAGATAGCGTAGTCGTATTCGACTCGGACCCGATTCCTCTGGCGCGGCAGGCCAACGCCAACCGCTCCGCGCGCGAGCTGGTTGTTCTCATGATCGAACTGGGGCGCACGTTCCTTGAGCCGTGAATACAGCAGGCCAATTGAGCCGCCGGCGCCCACACTCGTTGGATAGTTAGCACCCTTCGAAGTCAGGGTCAGGGAGTAACAGTTGCCATTAACATCCGCATCCGGAACAGAGTAGACGGTCCACACCCCGTCATAGATTGTTTCCGTTCCGCCAAAAGACAGAATGTCGGCCGTGTTATAAGGATGCGGGGCCTGGGTAGTAACCACCGGATTGTGAGAAACCTCACAGGTAATCGATGCGACGAGGGCCGAGGTCGGCACCAGGAGGTCGCGGAACTTCGCCACATAGCAGTTCGGCGCCTGGCTCACCAGTTTGTCGCTAGGGCAAAGCGAACCCGGAAGGATGTTTTTCCGCGAGAAGGTGAAGATGCTCGGCCGGGTCTGATCAGGGATAAGAGCGATCTGGCCAGCGTACTCGCGTTGGTAGCTCCGGCAGCACTTCAGAATCTGCTCCAGAATCGCAGCCAGCGTCGTGGTCTGCGAAAAGGCATAAGCGGCGGTGAATCGACGGCGTCCGTTTGCCAGTACCTGGTCGAAATACTGCGCAGCCGAGTAGATCGATCCCCAATCAAACCTGTTCTGAGCTGCCGCGCTGATCTCGTCGATCCCCGCGTTCAAATCGATATTGTATTCCGGGAAAATCTTTCTGCGCAGAATAGCGTCGACAAAGTGCCAGGCCGGGTTTGTCGAGTAGGCATAAGCCGTCTGGTTGCCCTCGTCGTCGAACAGACGCACCTTGGTTGAACGCCACAGCCCGATCGGGTTCAGGTCGGCCCACTGGGTCGGATCGTTTTGGTGGGTGTTCGTCTGGTTCTGGATCGGCTGTTTCCGCTTGATCGCGTAATAGGCGATGCGGCTGTACGCCAGCGGGTTCACCGCGGTGGGGAAAGCCGAGAAGAAGGAATCGACGCCCTGGTCTGGACCAGAGGAATAAGGAGAGAGTCCCGAGCCGATCACCGCGTCACAGCCGCGATGAAAGTGAAACTGGGTTGTATCGTCCCACTCGCTGCGCCAGATCAAGGTGTCGTTGATCCACAGCTCATCGCACCCATCCCACTCGCCTTCACCCAACAGCCAGATACCCACGCGCGTGAAATCCAGATCGCTGCTTCCCGTGTTCTGCAACTCGTAATATTCGGCGCGTTTCCCCGTTACCCACACCGGTCCATAGGCCAGCGCGATGGCAGCGTTGGTCGTAGTGCTCGAATCGACGACGGGCGTGGTTGAACTATTGGGCATCTCAGAATTGCCTGATCCTATTCATGACGTTTGTGGCCACGTTTGCGGTGGCCTCGCCGAAATTCTTCTCGTAGCTATTGGTGATCACCAGGATGCGTTCGAGCACCTGGCAGGTGGCATAGCTCTGTTGGCAGGGAGTGAGTTGAGTCGAACCACATTGCGCGCTTCCCCAGCGCCACTGGCAAATCTCCGAGTAGGTATAGAGCGGGGCCGTGTCGCTCGATGGGTTGAGAAGCTGTTTGCATTGCAGCTTTACCTCTTCCGGATCACTATCGTTCACGCTGAGCGTGCCGTGGATTTCCTTTGAGGCTTCTTCAGCGTCCGCGTGCCACTCCCGGTAAACAAACATCGCGCCTTCCAGAGCACTGGCCCGCATAATCTTCTCGAAGTCCCGCTGCAGCGTGTCGCCGGAGATGTTCTGCATCTCGATAACGCCCATGTCTGTCTGCATCGAGCGGTAAAACTTCCACTCCGGAACACTCAGTATCCAAGGCAGATAAGGCACCGTTGCTCCAGCCAGCCCCAGCACGCAAGGAGCATTCATCTTCCGGCTTGCCCAGTAATAGAAATTGCCGTTGCAGTCCTCCACGTCCAGAAGGTGAGCAGGCGCAATGCCGGTATGTGCGCCCACAATCTGTTGAAGGGTTGAGGAGTACGGAATCATCGCATCACCTGCAGGCCAGCCCAGGAAAGAGCCGGCGCTGTGGCGCTCGCGTTCTGCGTTGCATCCACCACAGCCTTCACGCGGTGAAAGTCGAGAGATATCCCAGGAGCCCGCAAGACGATCTGGGGACCTTGATTCTCAGCCGCGTAGCAATCGACCGTTTGTAGCAAGGTGCCGTCCACGTAGATATCCGCCTCCCCGTAAGCAGGGCCTTTCAGCATTGAGAGCTGGAAGCCATAGCCGCGGTACTCAAACTGCGCCCAGTCGCCAGCGTTTGCGCCGGCCGTGTCCATCGTGATCACGGTCTTCTTATCGAAGATATGTGTAGCCTTCGCCCATGCGCCGCTGACTGCGAGCTTCTGATCCCCATAATCGTTGAACGGGTAATGCCAGATGGCTTCGTGAGCCCAGTCGGTGGGATACTCAACCATCGGACAGATGGGAATCTCGGTGAACTCCACCATCTGCATGTCCCACTTATTGTTAGCCGTGAGCACCGGGTTTACGTCGCTGGTGAACTTGCCCACGTACTGGCGCTCATTGCTGTCCCAGTCGATGATCGTGAAATAGCCGTCCTCATATTGCTCGGCGTACCACTTCAGCCGCTGAGCCACCGCCAGTGTGCGCCCCAGCCAGGAGAGCGTGTAGACGTGACCAGCGTTACTCAACTCCCGGGAATAAGGCTGGCCGCCCACCGGCTTCTTGTTGCTGCGCGTATTGGCTCTCTTGCGCGTGAATCCAAAGCTAGGATTCATGCTGTCGCCGAGGTCCGGATCGAAGCCCTGGACAGGATTGAGGATGTCAGTCTCAGGCATCGGCCTGTCCCCCGTAGCTTCCGTAACTGGAGTTCAATGCAGCGCGGACATGATGCGCGTTATTCATAAAGAGATCCCGGATGCCCTTGGCGTCGGGAGAATGGAAGTGCAGGTGAGCAGTGCGGTCGCCTCCCTGGCTGCCGCTCCGCGCGTCCCTTGATTGCATGGTCGAGCGGTAACTGTTCGCCACGTCTTCCATCGAGGCGCCCGAGTTCAGCGCATCGAGCGTCGATTTGTTTTTCTGATAGGCGTTCGGCTTGACAACGAATTCGCCGAGTTGCGCGTGGACCAGGCCATGGTCCGGAGACGTGGCCAGGTCGCCGAAATCGTCGATTGCGCCGCCAGTGTCATACTGCGCCGCGCTGAACGTCGACGCGCTACGTCCGGCCTTCGCCTCCCGGCTCAGCTTCTGCTCGGCCGTCGAGATCTCCGGCTTGATGGTGTCCTGGTAGTAACTGTTGGCGGCAGGGCCGAGCTTGCTGATCGTGTGGTTAGCATCGGTCTGCGCACTCTCCATGTCGCTGTAGGCGCTCAAGTAATCCATCGAGCCCTGCTGGAAGCTGTCCGTGTCATTCTTGAGCCGCGGCCGGACGGTTTTCAGATCATAGACCCGCGCTTTCTCGCGGCCACCAAATCCGATTGCACCAACAAGCGCGCCAACGCCAGCGCCGATCGCTGCGCCAATCGGACCGCCAACTGCCATACCGAGTTCCATGCCGCTCATCGCGCCGCTGAGTGCTCCGCCTACGCCTCCGTTGCCTTGATACGCCGAGTACAACCCTACAGCGCCCTGGGCGCCGCTCATTACCCTGTCCGCTGTGCTGGGGCCTTGGCTGGAATCGCCTGAGCCAGAACTGTCGCTGGTGAAACTGCCATCGGAATTAAGTGTGCCACTGAGCGGATCGGCTTGCGTCTCTGCCGTATCACCGCCGGCGTCAGACGATCCTGATCCCCCTGAGCCGCTACCGCCCGAAAAATCACTCTCGGCCTGCTTATAGAGGCTGATGCCCTTGCCCATATTGTTTACAGCACCGACAAGGCCCGCGCCGCGTGGTGGAGGAGTGCCGCCGCCCGTCGTGAAGTTTCCCGCGGCCGCCATACTGGAGTCGCCCGCGCCGCCGATCATGCCGGCGCCAGCGGAAGGTGTCGAAGGCGTCGCTGCACTTACCGAAGGGGCCGATCCTACGCCGCGGGTGCTACCGCCAAACGCGTGCCGAACTGAACGATATGCATCGCCGACCAAGCCGCCGCCGCCCGCGTGAGTTGCAGGGGCGGAGCTACCGGACGATACGCCCGCGCCCTCACCGTTAACGGCTAAATCAGACGTGGACGAAAATCCAGACGAAGGCAATGCGCCACCGAGCAAGTTGGTGCCGCCACCGGCCGCTCCGGGAACCGCGCTGCCACCCATTCCCATTCCACCGCCGAAAGAGATGCTCGCCGACGCCACGCGAATCATTGCACTGTTCAGCGAGAACACACTGCTGGTCGCAGCGGCTGCACCAGGGTTCCCAGGTGCGGCCGCGGGCACACCTGGCGCGCCACCATGCTTCTTGCCGCCGAATCCGAAGTCGCCCAGGACGTTCCCAAATAGGCTTCCGCCATCGGGCGCAGGCGTGCCATGACCATGCTGCTGAACCTTCTGCACCAGGCCGGCCGCCGCTTCGCCCGCCACCTTGTCGCCCATCTCTTCCAGATACTTCAGCGGATGGTCCAGGCCCTTGAACATGTGATCAAATTCGCCGGCCATCTTTTCGCGGGCTGCCTTCGAAGCTTCCACCATGTCGGCGTCGCGCTCTTGGGCAGCGGCCACTTCACGGCGATTCGCGGCATCGTTGATCGCAGCTTCTTCTTGGCTTCCCTGCTTGACCCCCTCCAGTTCCTTCCGACGCCACTCTTCGAATTTTCCTATGCGGACGCGGTATTCGGCGTCGAGTGCAGCCGTCTTCTGCTTCTCGCCGCCCAGCGACTTGGCGCGCGCCTCAGCCTCGATCACGCCCGTCTCGTCCGATATTTCCCGCATCTTCTCAACGGATTGATCGCCCGCACTCTGCTTGATTCCGGCAATGCCGCGATCGAGATCGGATTGCTTGCCGCCCTTATCCTTGAAATCCCTCCGCAGCGCCGCGATCTGATTATCCGCGTCTGCGCGAATTCTGTTGAAGCCACTCAGCTCGCGATTCGCAGCCTGCGCTGTGATCTCGTCCACGCGAGTGGCAAAGGACTTGTTCAGCTCGCCGATCTGCTGAACTGTCTGTTTGTGGATCTCATTCACTTCCGCCAGACGCTGGCCAGGATTGAGGCCGCTGTTGGGATCGAAAACGGCATTGACTCTATTCTTTTCTTCCTGCTGGACACGGGAGACGCCCGTCAACCCAACCAACTGGGTCTGAGCGCGCATCTCCTGGATCTTGTGTTCTTCCTCTTCCATCCGGTGCATCTGTTCGTTATGGAACTTGGCATGGATATCCGCGACAGCTTGGGCCGATGCGATGTGCTTTTCTTCCAGCTCTCGGATGGCCGCTGCTTCCTGAGCGGCAAACAGCCTTGATCCGTGCAGGCCAGACTCCAAAGCTTCCTCGTGAATGCGGCGTAGCTCCTGAGCGTCCGTCCTCTGCTGTTCAGTCTGGTGGGCCTGAAACTCCGCGTCGGCATGCTGTTTCGCGAGGGTGTTTTCAGTCGCGCCCGCGTCCGGACGCACAGTGAGATACTTTGGGTCCGAAGGGTCTTTTCCACGGTTAGCGATCTCCGCTAGCTTTGTGTCTTCCTGGGCTCTGTAGCGCCGATTTTCGTCAGCGGTCTTGTAGGCGGCGTCACGCGCAATGCGTTCCTTTGCAATGCCTGTCAGCTTTGCCTCGGTTTTGACCTTTTCATCTACGATCAATCCGAGGTTTTTCTTGTGGGTTTCCTCCATCAAGCGTAGTTGGGTTGCGTCCGCAGTTGCTTGGGCCTCACCTTTTGTCTTCGCCTCCCCCATGGTCATGCCGAGATTGGGGTTGATTTTTAGCGTGTCGCCGCCTAAACCCAGCCCGACCGGGGCTCCGGGGCCAGTTCCTATGCCGCCCACTACAAAAGGACCGCCCTCTCGCGCCTGCAACCCTTCCCATAAGTTGGCTGTTAATTTTCTCCTGTCGCTCAGCCGGTCGAGCTGCTCATTCGCTTCCTTTAGATCGGCGGTCAGGTCCTCGACGCCGGCATTCTCATAGAATTTCTTCGAGGCCGCCTCGGCCGCCTCGTCATTGTATTTTTTGATCGCGCCGTCAACATCCAGCCACTTCTCGTAGAGCTTCTTCGCCCCATCGTAGAGCTGGGTAAAGACCATTGCGCCGATCTGGATTGCACCCAGGCCCATCATCGCCGGTCCCAGCGCGCTCAACGCGGCCTGCGCAATCTTGCTTTGTGCAACGATACGCTGCATGGCGCGGGGAAGATGGATGTCGAATTCTTCCGTCAGGAGGTGGGTGCCATGCAACGCTTCTGTGGCCTCACGTCGCGCGCTTGCCAACGCCTTTTCGGTGTCACTGGCGGCCTTTTTGCCCTTCTTTCCCATCTGGTCAAGGGTGACGTTCAACCGCTCCAGCGTGGAGTTGAGCGCCTGGGCGGTGGGCGTCACGCCCTTCAGGGCCGTATCTACATTGCGCACACCGCTGACGGCGCCCTTCTCATCTACCTGCAGTTCGATCTGTACGGCCGTCGCCATAGCTATTTCCTATTCCCTGTCTTTTCGCTACTTCCCGATTTCACCCATGCACTCCCGGCAAACGAGCGCATGCATTTCGTTGGGCATTCCGCAGTGAGGGCACGCCGGGTGCGCAGACTGGAAGCGGCTCCGTTCCTGTTTGAGCATGAGCAGCCCTTCCACTTCGACGGCCGCGAGGTCGAGCCGAACGATCTCCAGCACGCGCTCGACCCAGATAAGGTGCGCAATCCAGATGTAGTAGCCGTCCGGCAGAGTGCGCTGCGGTAGAAGCGCCTTGCGCGCCTCAGCCTGGTGTTCCGGAGGGGTCGCGGCGATCGTTCGATTTGCTTCCGAAGACGCATACCCCTCCTCGAAAAACTCCTGCGCGGCCGTGCGCAGCCCCTTCAGATCGCACGCCGCGCTGCCCTTAAAGTGCCGAATCGCGTCCACGGATCACTGCACGCGAACGGCATCGCCCTGCGAGAACAGCGCCAGCGCGGCCTCGGCCTTGTGCGCGCCGTCCATCTCTCGCTGAATATTCTCGATACCCACCAGCGGCTTGCCGTCCACCGAGTAGCCGTCGACCTCTTCGATCAGTTCGTCATAGATCCGCATGGCCACGAGCTGGCGCGCGGGGTACGTCGTGATGCCGCTCTCTGCCGTGCCTTCGACGCGCACCCGTGCCGATTCGAAATTGAAGTGGCGAAGCTGCGCAATCGACGGCTGCCGGAAGCGGTGCACCAGGCCGGAGTAGAGCGTGGCCTTACCCTTGTCGCCGGCTGACCAGAACGCGTCCAGCTCGATCGTGACCAGGTCGGCGAGCTGCGCGGTTTCCCGCGGCCGGCTCGACTCGCCCACGTTGCGCAGCACCACGCCAACGGAGAGGCGATGCGTCAGAGGCAGCGCCGTCTTCCAATTCTTCAAGCCGCTCAGGTCGCCGTAGCCCTCCACGGTCTTCAGCGCTTTCTCCACCAGCTCGATCTGCGCGGTCTCGCTCTCATACACCGTCTCGCGCACTGGGCCGCGCTGCAGCGTCTGGTGAACGATAGCGGCGAAGAACGCTTGCCAGTCCGCGGCCGTGATGCGGCGGAAGTGATAGCTAAACGTCTTCTGGGCGCCCTTCAGCGTGATGGTGCGCGGAACGTCCAAGGGAAGCATGGCCGTCACAGGAGCGATGTTCTGCGAACTGTCGGCCGGAAGGGCGGGCGCGGCGATCGCCGTACCCTCTGTGCGTTTGTTCTTTGCCATTTTCTTCAATCTCCTCGTAAACGGTGAAAAAGAAGGGGACAGCCACCGCAGCCATCCCCCAGGAGAAAACCCGTGTTTAAACCCCGATCAGATATGCCAGGTCCGTGTTGCCGACCGTGACGGTGACGCTATCGCCGCCGCCGACAGGCTGAAGGATGGAGTTCTGATCCAGCTCGACGGTATAGGCGACGTACTTGTCCTGTTCGCCAAGGTCGGCCTTGGGCAAAATGATGTGCGGATAGTCTGCCAGGAATGTGGTTGCACCCGAAGCGACTGCGATCTTCACTTCGAGTGGCGTCTGGTTGATCATCCAGTCGCGCACATCGGAGGTTGTGTCGACAGCGATCACCAGCTTGAGCTTGTTGAGCGGGCTGCCCTGGCGAACAAAGTACGGTTTGGTGCCTCCACCGCAGGCTCGGAACAGCTCGCATGCATGATCGAAGGTCGCTTCCCAGCTCAGAACGCGGGGCGAGAGCGAAACCGGCGCGCCGACCGGCCCGATCGAGACGGTGGAACCCGAACCGTAGAGGTACTGCGCCGTGGGCAGTGCGGGCAATGCGGCCATCGCGCCATCGGTCACTGTGTCGAGGCCCAGAAAAGACGCCTTGACCATCACCGACCCCTTGTCCGCTCCCGAGATCACGACTTGGGAAAGGGCCAAGTCACTCCACTTGCGCTTCAGACCGGCCGCGTCTTCGATGTAGACGTTGGTGAGCGGAGCCGGGTCGCCCGTATCTTTCCAGGTGAACGTGTGCGTGTTAGGCGCGGCTCCCGCGCCCGCAACGAACGTTTCCTGCCCCATCACGAAGGCGAACAGGAACCCGGCCAGGAAGTCGTCAAGCCGCGTGTTGAGATTGAAAGACGAAGACTCGGCAATCAGGCGGCTTTCGGTCGCCATCGAGTTGCCCTTGCCGGAATATTGGTAGTCCGTCTCTTTTTCGTAAACCTGCTGCGCAAACCCCGATGTCTCCGCGCGAGCCAGGTAGGTAAGGGCGGCATCGGCGAAGACCTCGCCGACCGTTTCCTGCGATTTCGCGCTCAACACGATCTTGCGGGCGATGGTCCTCTGGGTTGAAAACGTGGTAGCCATTGATGCTCCTTTCGCTCAGTTGAGCGGAAATTCCTGAACCGGGTGAATGATGCGAACACTGTGGCAGAGGACATTCCGGAAGAAGACGACCCGAACAGCCTCGGCTTGCGGTGGCCCCGACCAGTCAAACAGGCCGCCCAAGTGACGATTTGCGAACGCGCCGAAGATCGCGCGAATTGCGTCGATCTGCGCTTGCCAGATAGGCTCCGAGATGCCGTCCTGAAACGACATGAAGCCCGTCATCACGATATTGTGCGTGTCGCGATAGGCTTGCATGGCCTCATCTTTGGAAGGCGTTGACTCCCGGCTCACCATCCAGGTGCGCACGATCGGCGCGGCCGGGTTGGTCACCGCATCGACAAACAGCGCATTGAATGTGGCGTCATCGTTCGAAAAGCGGATCTGGTCGTAGACATTCGGCCCCACGCCGGGAACGGTCTTCAGAAGCGCGTACACGGCGGCGATAGCTGTTTGCGCGCTCATGCCGTAGCTCCTGTGAATCCGTGCGCGATGAAGGCTACGCCGATTGCGTGTTCCAGCGCCGCCGGCGCCAGCGGCTCCAGATCGGCCAAGGCGCGGGAAAACATCTCATGGCCTTGCGTGCCCTTCTTCTTCATGGACATCGAGATGGCGAACGCCAGGCTGAGCGCCTTCTTTTCGTCATCGATGCCAAACTTCTTCTGTACCCACGGCACCAGGGCGGATGCTGGCGGCATGTGCGGCTTCGACCCCGTCTCCACAGGAGCCGCGTACACATCGGCGCCCACCGCGGGGCTCACACCGATAATCTCCCGGCACATTGAAGCCTCGCGCACAAACGTTGGCGTGATTGATGCGGCCAGGTTGCCGAAGGCCACGGCCGGCGGCAGTGCGCCATAAGGGGTGACGATGTACTCCTGCACCATCTCCGCGCCCTTGATGCCGAGGGCTTCGAGACCAGCCTGGACGCCTTCCGCGAAGGCGGCAAGCATCTCCGGCTCCAGGGTCTCCGCTCCGCTGATCTTCGTCGCCCAGGCCATCGTTCGTTACCTCGAATACTTGTTGTGGACCAGCCGGTCCACGCCGCTGTTCTGTTCCAGGTACTGGTTGCCCAGCGAAAAGGCGGGTCCAACCTCGTCCTCGCCTGTCGTGCCCTCTTCCACGCCCATGTGGTTGTAGTACCGTTTCCGCAGCGCGGCCGCGCACTTGAGCATCTCGGCCGACTTCGAGCGGTACTGCACCACATCCGCCTGCATCGTCGAGTCGCCCGTCCCCACATAGAAACTGGCCAGGTTCTCAGCGCCCAGGCTCGCCGCAAAGTCCGTCATGGCGTAAAAGTCCTTGTCCGGGACAGTTGATCCGTCGCGCAGATGCCGTGCCGTCCAAGTCACGCGGAGGGAATCGCCCTCTTGGGGCGTATCGAAATTGATGAGGATCTGATCCGGCTGCCCAGGTGTGCGGTACACGCGGAAGTCGGAATCCAGGATGAGCTGCGGCGGCTGCTGGCCGATGGGGAACTCAATCTGCTGGATCACAGAGAAGTTCGATTCCCATACCGGCAGATCCGCGCCTTCGCCTGGCGCCGCCGGCAACGGAATATAGTTGGTGCCGTTTCCTTCAACGTCACTCACCAGGTAGAGCGGCGCATCCTGCGAGTACCGCTCCAGAATCGCGCGAGTCACCAGCGCCGTCCAGGTGTTCGCGCTGATTCGCTTTGCGTCATCCGCAAGGACATTCGGGATCTCCGCTACAAAGTCCGGGATTGCATAAGGAAAGGGCAAAATTCAGCTCCCAGCTTCCAGCGCCTAGCCCCTGGCTGAAAGCCGGAGGCCAGAGGCTGAAGGGTGTTCTTAAACGTCCACTTCGAGCATGTCCAACACCACGAACCCGGCCTTGGGCACCGTGGTTGCCGGAACGCTGGCCAGATCCACGGTCACCACATCGCCCGCATTCAGCCGGGCGCCGCCTGGGTACTGGTTGGATCCGCCTGTGATCTGCGCGCCGATCGACTTCGTAGCCGCAGCGCCCGCGATCGACAGGCTGGCGGCCGCGCTGACGGCGTTGCCGTTGACGTTCACATTGACTGCTGTCGCGCCGGCGCCCGTGCCGGTATCGCTCAGGCAGAGCTGCGCGCCCGCGATGCGCTGTGGCCGGGGCGACTTGTACGTCACCTGGCCAACGCTTGCCGCCAGCGGTGCCGGCAGCGGAAGAGTGAGTGTGCTTCTACGGAAACTGTCCTGCATGGAATCCTCGCTTTTCATTCGCGGCCCTGGACCGACTCCAGGGCCGCGCCAGCAATGCATCTACTGCTTCGTTGCGTGAAAATCTTAGCCGGCGACGACGTTCTTGCCCACGCCGCGGAAGTCGATGATGGCGCCGTTGAAGACCATCTTCACCTTGTATTGCAGCTCGTCCATCGTGAACTGAGTACCGACAGTGGGCTGGTTGGCGAGGAAGATCTGCGGGTTCTCGATGCCGTCGAGGAAGCCGATTTCCAGGAAGGGAGCATTGTTCTGATTGGTGCCGTAGTACCAATCGGTCACGTCAGTGAGCTTCTCGTTGACGAAGATGCGCTCATTGTTGGCGCCGAACCGCTGGTAGAAGGCGTTGGAACCGGCGGTGTTGGTCTGGTTGATCTGGCGCGCGGTGGCGGCCAGGGCCGGAGGCACCATGATCCAATCAAGCGGCAACCCGAGGGGTTCGCCCGAATCCTTCTCGGTCTGGGTCATCAGCGTAATTTCAGCGGTGATCAGGGCATCCTGCGAAAGGGCGGCTGAACCGACGTTCAAGTGCGCGGCGTTGAACCAGGCCACGGCATCCGCACCGTAGTTGGGGTTACTCACAAAGAAGTTGGTGATGTAGTTCTTCAACGTCCAGCGGCCAGCCCGCGCCAGGCGGCCGGGGAAGCGGGCGATTGCGCCCAGATCGTCATTGCGGATCGTCTCCTCGGAGATCGAGAGCAAGTTGCCGCGTTTCTGCATCTGGTAGCTCACGCGCTCATCCGTGGGCTTGGCAATTTCCGTATAGCCCGGCGTACCTTCAGCCACGATCGGCAGTTCGCCGAAGTAGCCCTCACGCACCCGGTCCTGCAGCTTGTAGTCGCTGATGGAAGCCTTGGTGTAGAGGTTCGACAGGCCATCGAGCGCCAACTCCGCCCAGTCCTGCAGCAGACGCTTGGTCATGGAGTTCAGCAGGATATTCGGGAAGTCGCCCGTCATCACAGCTTCCGAAGCCAGCATGCGGGTGCCGCTGAAGCCACCGCCGCCGGTCAGGTTGCTCAAGTCGTAATCACCCGTGATGGTGATGTAGGCCTCGCGCAGGCCCTTGAATGCCGGCACACCCTTGCTCATCGAATCCTTGATGCCCAGGGCCGCTTCCATCGCCAGGTGAAGCTTGTCGGCGGAGTCGAGCGTAATCACCGATCCGGGACGCACCCGGCCCACGTTATTGAACGCGGCAAAAGCGGTGCGGATGCTGGTGATTTCCGCGTCGATGGTGGTCTGCGGCAGGTCGGCTTCGCTGACCAGGGCGGACTCCAGGTGCGTGCGCGCCAGGTCCTGCGCCGGCTTGGGCAGCTTCGAGCTGACCAGGGAGGTCTCAATCCGGTTGCGGCTCTGAATGCGATGCGCCTCGGCGAGCTGCGTAGCGGCCTCGGCGGCGGTCACAGTCACAACCGGCGCGGCAGGCGTTTCAGTGAGAGCGGTTGTGACCGTCTCCATAAAGGTCGCGTAATCGGCCTCGGCAACGGTGGCGAACTTCAAACTCAGCTCGGCGCAACGCGCGGCGTTCTTTTGCCGAAGCGCTTCGAGCAGGCGAAGAATGGAATTCTTCATTGGTGCTCCTTCGGTAGCGCTGGCAGCGCCGCCGCGGTTCGGGCGATTGGGAACAATCGCCGGGGATTCAGGTTTGACCGCGCTCAACTGCGCGGCCGACAGTGTGCTCGCCACGTCGCTATTGGCAACGAGGAACTTTCCGCCCGCGCCTCCGCGGGCGCAGAGATCGACAGAGAAAAGAGTGTCCAGGCTTTCAGACACCAGGCAGTCCTTGCCCTCGATTCGGCCGGCCTTGAACTTCACATTCATCAGTGTCGACGTACCGAACAGGTTGAGGCGCTTCGCCTTCCGCGCATCGTCAAGCTTCGAACGCAAATCGGACTCCGCGGAAAACAGGTTGACGGTGGTAATCGCTTGCGTCCCATCAAACGATCCGCCCTCCATCCAGCCGGCGATGCGGCCGGGATCGGCTGCGCCGGTAGGGTCCGGACCGCCGATCTCCGGATGCCGGCGCCCAAAGGGTTTTCCGTGGACGGCCTCAGCTACTTGCTTGACCACCTCGGGAGTGTAGTAGTGGGGGACCCTTGCGCCGCTGATGCCGCCCGTCGCCCATCCCGCGCGAATCGCCACGATGGGATAGCGTCCAGGTTGCTGGTCGGCGTCCGCCTCGCTGGCAACGAACTCGCATTCGGTGGCAACGGGCACGTAGGCCGTCGTGACTTCCTGCGCGTCGCCAAAGGTGACAGTTTCGCCGTCGATCGTGTAAGGGATGCGATAGAGAGCCTGATCGGGACCGCGCGCAATCAGATAATCGCTGAACGTCTCGTAGAGATAGAAGCGCGAGGAGCACTGACCACCACTGCATCCCTGGCAGCATTGGCATCCGGTACCGTTCGCACAGCCCTGGCAGCACTGATCAGCGCATCCCTGGCAGCACGAACAGCTCACGCCGAATTGCGCGCGCAATGCTCCAGAGAGCAGCGACTGCTGCTCATCGAGCGAGAGATCTGCTTCGGCTGCAAGCAGGATGGCGCTCCGCAGAACTGTCGCTGCTCTGCGGAGCTGGTGCGCGAATTGAAGTGGTTGCTTCATTCGAACCTCGTTGTTACTTCTCTGTGACGGCAGCCTGGGTCTGAATTGCTGCGATCAAATCCGCTTTGATCGCGGCCGGTTCGAGAGTCAGACCGTGCACTTCGGCGGCATGCGCAATCAGTTGTTCCTTCGTCATCTTCGAAAGATCGACAGACTGAGGAGCCGCATCGGCGATCGGGAACGCGTACTTGCGCCCGTCGACTGTCACGCACACGCGCGTCGGAACGTTCTTGATGGTGCGATCTTCCCTGAGCAGAACTTGCCACTCCTGTAGTTTCGCTATTTCATCAGCGGAAGTGGGCGCGGGCACAGCGAGGAGCGCGTTCGCACTCTTGAGCGCCACCGTGCGTTGGGCGGACTCATTATCCGGGTAATCGAGCTTCGCCTGGGTGAAAGCTTTTGTGTAAGCTGCCGCCCACTGTTTTGCGGCTTTGTCTGACATGTGCTCTGGAGCGTTGGGAATTACCGAGACGGTTGCCATGGTTCTATCTCCTATGCAGCTTGGGTTATGACCGAGAGGCCGTAGCTCTTGAGCAACTGGCGTTCCTGGTCAGTGGGTTTCAGTTGGTCATCGTCCAGGTGTGGTATCACCAGGCAATGGCAGTTGATTGTGTTCTCCGCAGATCCGGAGGGATCGCGCGGATACATCAGCTCCTCGCCCTCCACGAGGAAAGGTTCGCCGGGATCGCGGTCCTGGCCGTCTGCGAGCAGATGACCGATGCGGGGAACCATAGCCACCGGAATATGCTTCCAGCGTTTCTTCAGCCCCGGATGCCGCGTGGCCAGGTCGCCGATCCGCGCCACCGAGGCCAGCGAGTGAACCCGCATGATCTCGTTGGTCGCGATGCTCATGGCCCGTTCGCCCACCTGGCTGAAGAGTCCGGAGAATTTGCCGCCCTCAAGCGTGGTGCCGATCTGTTCGACGAGCTGCTGCAGGTTGCTGCCGCCAAGGTACGCCCGCTGAATGGCGGCGTTGATCCTGGCGCTCATGTCGTGGGTCAGGCCGCCGATCAGGTCGGCCGTGTAGCCCTGGACCACCTGGAGCGCAGCACGGTCGACTACCGGCTGCACCAGCACAGATCCCGTGCCGGCCGCCACCGCCGCATCCACGCTGAGCGCGGCCTGCTCATAGCTCTTCTGTTCAAGCGTGTTCACCTGGGCCGATGCCTGTTTGCCAAACTCACTGAGGACGCGGTCGATCTGCGCCTTCAACGCCTGCAGCCTCGCTGCGTTGTAGCTCTCCGGATTGCTCTTGGCCACGTCGGCCAGGATCTCGCGGTTGGCTTCTTCGAGCAGCTTGACGATGCGGGTCCGCGCCTCGGGCGTCAGAGCCCGCGCCCGATCCGTGAGGAGGGCAAGCTGCTGCGCGTAAGCCTGGGCGCGGGAGTCAGCCATCAGGCCACCTGCTCTTTGGCTTCGTCTTCGTCCAGCAGATCGTTGTCCGGGCCTTTGCCAGTCTTGTCGGCCGCGTTCGGCTGCGGGGTCTTCAGCGAGCCCAGCGCCTGGGCCAGGGCCGACTGCGGGAAGAATTGATCCTGCTGCTTGGCCGCGCGGTCTTGCTGCTCTTGCTGCGCCGCCTCGTACTCTTCCTGGCTGTCATCGATATCCACGCCAATCTCAGACAGCAAAGTGTGGAAGGCCCGCGCCGCCGTCAGTCCGGTAATCCATCCCTCTTGCTGGCCAGTCGTCAATGCCGTTGCTGCGCCGGTCAGCGTCTGCGCGCCCTTCTCCAGGTCCTTCACGGCGATTTCAGGGAACTCGATCGAGTAGGAAAGGTCGATCCCTTGCGGCAGTACTCCGGCGCGCTGGGCGCAGCTCAGAACGAAGTTCAGCACCGACTTGATGCAGCGGGACATCAGGTTCTGCCGCTTCTGGATCTTCTTCGTAAACGGCGCATTCATCTCCAGCGCCGATGCGCGGTTGGCGTCATCGCCGTCGCCCATCAGTACAGGAGGGATTCCGGCTCCGCCCAGGCCATACTTTTTCACCATGCCCGCGCCGGCCGCCATGTCCTGGCCTTTGAAGTCCGGCGTCTGCGCTTCGATCTTCAGCTTCTCGTTGCTGACAACCACGCCGCCCTGGCGCGGCGGGTCCTTGGTCAGCTTGTTCTTGTACTCATCGACCTTCTTTGAGTCAGCTCCCTCCAGCGTGTAATGCCACACAAAGGAATTCAGGAACCGGCACTTGTCCGCGAAGTCGAAGATCATCTGATCAAAGACATCGATCCAGTCAGCCAGGCTGAATAATTCGCTGAAGCCGCGGCTGGCGCTCTTGGCCTTGTTCAGCGCGAAATAGAAGCACTCGCCATCGAGCTGCCCATAGTTCTCATCGTTGGGGTCTTCGATGCGGCGAACGATCAGCATCGGCTTCTGCAAGACCTCACCCACCTCGCGGCGCAGCCGGACAGCATACGGCACATTGATCGAGGCCGTGCCGTCCGCCGTGGCCATCTCCGCGAACTGAATGGTGTCGATGTTCATCGGATCGATGTAACCGACGCGCACTTTGCCGTTCACAGGATTGACGGCCACCGGCACGCACAACTCGCCGAAGGTGGTCTTCTCGTCGCACCAGGTCTCAATGTTGGCGTCCATATCGTTGACTTCGTCGTTCCAGAAGTCGTCGATCACCTGCTGCACGCGCGGGTCCTTGGCGGTCACGCGCACGCCTTTGCCCAGCGTGTAGTCGGTGAGGATCTCCACGATCCGCTTACCGAAGGGCGTGGTCACGGCGAGGAAGTAGCAGACCTGCAGCATGCGGTCATGCATCAGCGGGTTCAGGTCGCGGAGCGTGGCCAGGCTTGTGATGCGCCGGAAGCCAGGATCTTCACCGTCGCCCGTGGTCAGCGTGAAGAGCTGCGGCGCGACGGCCTCGGCCGCCAGGCGTTGCTCGGGCGTGATCTTGCCCGTGCCCAGCATCTTGTAGGCTGCGGTGAGCATCGGGATGTCGCTCTCGGCTACGTTCGAGAGGCCAGCCTTTACCAGCGCACCGCGCACGGCCGCTTCGTCCGCATCCTCGCGCGCCTCATTCCAGCGCTTCGCGTCGCCCAGATTGAGCATCGTCATGCTGTTGCGCTCGGCAATCGAGCGGCGTTGCAGCCAATTCTTTACACGTCCCGGAATCAAGCCCATCTGGATCTCCTGTCGCGGCGCACGAAGTCGTCGCCGCCCCGGCTCTGGCCGGCGAGTACTTCGCCGCGGCCGACGCCGGATTCCCGGCCGCCCACCTGAGCGTTGCTGCTGGCGATTGCTACCTGAAAGTTGATAGTGCGGGCGAGCTGCACCGCGCCCTGCAGCGCGTCGGCCTGATCGTCCTTGATTTTTCCCAGAAAGAGGAGCTGCTGGATCAGCGTCTTTTGCGTCCCATCCAGACAGAAACGTATGGTTCCGTTTTCAACCAGCGACGAGATGCTGGAGATCCGGAGAAACTTGTCCGTCAGGTTGGGCACGCCGACAACGTTGATATAGCGGCCCGTCACCCGGCTCTGCTCTTCCATCTCCTGCTTCAGAGCGTCCTGGTACGCCTGGTTCTCGATACCCACAACGACCGGTTGTTCTTCGTCGTAGCGGTTGAGGATGAATTCCTTTTGCTTGATGTACGGAAGCTTCACGCCTTCCGCGCGCTCGACATGCAGGAAGCCATTCGTGTCGATTGCCAGGGTGACGCTGGCAAAGAAATCCGCCCGCTTCTTCAGGCTGATCGCCGGATCGTAGTAAGTGACCCGGACACACGGTTTCTGTTGCAGCTCCTCGCGCCGGTAGGCGTGGCGAATGATCCATCCTTCCTGAAACACCTGAGTATCTGCGCTGATCGGCCGGTTGCGGAACTCCTGGTTAAAGAAGACCGACCCGACATCGCCTTCCTTTTCCTTCAGCGATTGCAGATCCCACTTCTCGGGCCACAGCACCGAATCCGGGGTCCACTCGTCATCTACAGCCTCGTAGGTGCGTTTGATGAACCGCTTGAATTTCTCCGGGTCCAGCAGGTTCGACAGGAACGAGTCGAAATGCAGAATGGTGCCGACGGCGAAGATCTGGGCATTCTTGCCCAGGCTCATCACCGTGCCCTTGAACCACTTGATGAGCTTCTCGCGCGTCTCCGGATTATCTACAGACTCTTCGTTTTCGAGATCATCCAGGATGATCAGGTCGGGGCGGTATTGCCGGTAGCGCAGGCCGCGCATGCTCTGGCCTGCGCCGCGCGCGACAATCGAGATCCCTGTGTTCGTCCGGCAGTCGTTGACATCCCACTTCTTGTCGCCGACCAGGTCGCCGAAATCCTCGCGCAACTTGGCGTTGGTTTCCAGCTCCTCTTTGATGGCGGCGAGTTGGAGCGCTGCGTTCGCCTGGTTGTCACCGATGAGGACGATGAACCGGCGCAGCTTGTAGCAGATGCAATAAAGCGGGAAGATCACCGAAACGACGGTGGACTTCGCATGCTCGCGAGGCGCGGCGATGGCCGCATACCGTTCCGTGAGCAGGATGGTGTACAGCTCACGGTGGAACACTGCCGGCGCGATGAACCGATCCGTCTCGGGATCGACCATGAAGTGCCGGAGATACTTGACGGCGAAGTCGGTGATCTGGTCGGCAAGGTCCCACGCCTGCGAGAGAATTACGGAGGCGTCCGCCTTTTCCACCCGCGACTTGACCGGAACTTTTGAGAACACAGACCGGAGACCAGCTCCGGCTTCCTCAAGCCGCTGTCGCTTCGATTTGCTTTGCGAATGCTTCAGCGGCATGAGATAGCTCCGTAATCAGTTCGTCTTGAATCGGGTCGAGAACTTCCCGCACCTGTTTACGAGTGCGCAGCTTCTTCAGCAGATCCTGCGCGGCCAGCAGGTAAATCTCCCGCGGATCGCCCGCCTCGGCCGCCAGCTTGGCCCGCTCGGCATTGATCTTGGCCAGGTCAGCCTCGACGCGCTTGGCCTGCAGCTCCACCCGCTGCAACCTCGACATGGTCAGAGCCAGGGCGTTCAGTCCCTCGATAAACTTTCCCCGGTCCGCGGCGCCCACACCCTGCATCAGGCTGAACACCTGGTCGCGCATGGCGTTGATCACCGCGGCGTTGCCTTCCGGCAGGCTCTTGGCGGCCAGGGCTGCTGCCCACTGCCGCGCCTGTTCCCCTTCGACAAGCACCTGCTGGCGAACCTGCGAGATCCGCAGATCGAACCAGCGCTGCAGCGACGACTTCGCCAGGCGCATCTCCGGGAACAGCTCCAGCACCTTCAGGTCGAGCGACTCCCAGTCGATGAACCCGCCGCCATCCTTGTCCCACTTGGCGCTGTAAGGAAGAGCCGACTGGTCGGCGATTTCGATCCAGGTGCGGCCGCGGTCGTAGAGCGCCTGGATCGCGTCGCGCGCACTCGGCGGCAGCTTGTCGATCTTGAGCGGCTGGCGAACTTCCCGCTTCTCTCCGGTTTTTGGCCTGGGTTTTGTCATGGCTAGTTGAAAGACACGTCCTCGTTGCTCTTGTGACGCGTGTAAAAGCGCAGCCCCACGGAAGTGAGCATGATCTCGGTGAGCCGGATTTTCCCGTCTTCCTCGTCTGGTTGCGACTTAAAGTCGATGTAATCGAGCACCTGGAGATCCTGAAGCAGCGTGACCACCTGGAGGCGCCCTACGGTCTGGCCGATTCGCAGCAGCATCGCCCAGAGTTCGCCGTCGGTGTACCGCTGTTCCTGACCCTCGTGATTTTCACGAATCAACTTGAGGATGATGCCTCTCCGGCGCCGCGCCAGAATCTCCTTACGTTCCGCTTCCAATGCCATCTTTCTCGCCTCCCCTATTGGTCAAGTGCCCCTGAATTGCCTTCACCGACTCCATTAATTGGCTCAACACTTCATCCTGCTGATCGAGTCGCTCATAAACGCTCTGCGACTCCTGGGCGGCAAACGTCGCCAGCCTTTGTGTCTCGCGCGCCTGTTCCCCGCCTTGCTCGGCTAGCCTGGTCAACGCCTCGGCCGTTCGCCCCTGGGCCTCGGCGGAGCAATGTACGCCGCTCGCCACCACGCTGAAGCTCTCGCGAACCGTTGCGTTCAGCCCCTCCAAAAACTTGCCCACGATAAATAGCGCCACGATCGCCACCAGAAACGCCGGCCCCCAGCCTTGCAGCAATGCAAACGCCCGATCCGGCTGAGCCCGCAACACCTCGTAGGCGCCCAATACCACAGCGGCCCCACTCGCGCCGCCGATCGCCACGCCCGCATGCTTTAACCAGCCGCCCCGGAAACCGAAGGCCACTTCAGTACGCGGAATTCCTGTCTCACTCAGCCCGAGCGCCGTCACTTGGGTTCACCGCCGACGTATCCGCGCTCCTGGAACGTCTTAATGCTCGCCACCACGAGATCGCGTAAACCATCAGCGGAGAGATGCACCGCGGCCGGCTCAACTGGCGCCAACCCCTGAACCAGTTCCATGGCCGCCGGTGCTGTCGCCAATACCTGGTTCTCTGCCAACTGGACAGCTTGGCCAGGTCCGGAAGTTCTTGCGGCCGCCCCAACCGCGGCCACACCTTGGAGCGCGGTCAGCAGCTCCGCCTGGTGGCGGTTCGCCTTGGCGCTCATGCCGGCGATCGAGAGACCAATGCCCAGCACAGTGAGACCGGTCACCGGATCAAGTTTTCCGTACCAGACGCCGGCCACCGCCGCCGCCATCACCAACCCTCCACCCAGGATGGTTTTCTTCCCTTGCCACCAAACCGGAACAGTTTTTCCCTCATTCGCGGCCCGCTAAGGCCGCGTCGTACCCGTTCACCTTAAAAAAAGGTCCAACCCCACCACGGCGGCTAGCCCGGCGCGCTCAGGATGCCCTCCGGCGCGTTTCGGCTTTTTCGCCTCTCAGGGGGTCTCCACGGCCTGGGCGACCGTCAGATTGTCCGGCCGGAACCACATCGCCTTAAACTTCGCTTCGAACCCACTCACCGTCTCGGCGCCGACGGCGAACGTCGCGGAATTGTCCTGGTTTCGTTCGCCCTGCTCGCTGAAGTTGGCCGAGCCGTCCCGCACCACGCTCGAATCCACGCAATAGCTCTTCAGGTGCATCAGCACCTTGGAGTGCTTCACAAGGATCTCGACACCCTTTAGCCCGATCAGCGCGCGCAACGGAATTCGCGCGCAAGTGGCATCGCCTCGGCACTCAGCCTGCAACTCGCCCCTATCCAGATAAATCCGGATCGCCACGCCGTGGGCCGCCCGATCCACCAGCGCGTTCACGATCGCCTGATCAGTCAGGCTGAAGGCGGCCAGATCCAGGGTCTTGTGTGCCAGGGCTATCTCCGCCACGTCCATCTGCTCAAGGTTCAAGTCCGGCGAGTACTCGGTACTCAGCGCCGCAACTTGTGCGTACGCCAGTTGCCCGCAGCTTGCCATTCCCACAGCCAGGCCAAAGATCAAGCCCAACCCCATCCGTCCCCGCATCCCCATCGTCATAGCGTCGTCACCAGGGCGCGAATCTTGTCCGCGACCAGCCCTTCTGAAATGAACCACGGTTTTACTGTGCATTGAATCGTGAGCACCTGGCTCGGCTCGTCATAGTTCCAGGTAGCTGTGAAGCCGTTGCCGCTGGCCGTGCCCATGTCGCCCATGACGGCCACGTCGGCCTGCGCCCTGATCCGAGCACGGACCGCCTGAAAGCGATCCCGCGAGATGTTTTGAAATGTGACCGGCTTGCAGGCTGCCATCGGTTCCTCCCGCTTTGTTTGGCGGCATCCGGCCAGGTTCGACCGGATGCCGCCGGGTTGGTTGAGTTCTCGGGGTACACGCGGCACTCTCCGCATAGGTACTGGCACTTCGCCGCAATCCCGAGTTTGGTGCTCTCTATTAGGGGGTATCTCGTTACTGCGCGGCTTCGTCGGCCTGGGCCTGCGTTCGCGCAGCGGCATCTTCGGTTGTGGCGTCGGCCAGAAGCGCCGCGTCGGTCTCGCCCTGCATGGCCAGCAGCTTCTGCACCAGGGCCGCTCCCTCGCCAAATACCTCGGTCGCCAAGGCAATCAGCGCAGCAATCTCCTCCGGGGTCAGCGCCAGGGCTGCGAAGATCAGGAACCCGCCATTCTGCGGACTTCGAGGCGGACTCTGGTTTCGGCTGGTGCTCGATCCAATAATCGTCTGCAACACGGTCACCTCGGTCCGGATCGCCGAGATGATGGTCTCGAACTGTGTCTGGGCCGTTGTCGACTTCAAATGCAGCACGCCATTCGCTTCGAGGCCGTTGAGCTGGGTAAGGAACGTATTGAAGGTCTGCACGATTGTGGCGGTGTTCACAGTTCCGCCGCTTGCCTTGGCTGCGGTCAGTTGCTGCACCAGCACGTCGTTGGCTTGCGTGGCCTGGTCAATCAGCGTGGCCACCTGCTGCCGCTCCGGCAGGCTGATCTGGCCGGTTGCATACAAGCTGTGGTTCAGGTCGGCCGCCGTCTTCAAACTGTTGGCGATCGAGTCCGCGGCCACCGCCGACTTGTGCAGCGCCGTGCCACAGCTCGATGTCCAGGCGCACAGCCCCGTCATCGTCACAAGCGCCAGCGCCAATACCAAACTCACCCGCCACAGAGGGCGGCTGTTGACATGCGTTCTCATTGGTTTGTCTTTCCGCCGGCGGTGCCGGACTTGGTTTCGGTTGTGTTCCAGAGCACAAGCTCCGCCTCACGCCTGGCTTTGAGGCCGGCGTTCTCTTCCGTGCCGGCGCGATCCCAGCGCAGCAGTTCCTGCGCCGCGGCCTCGTAATGACCGGCGTTCAGCTCTTTCAGCAGAGTCGAAGCCGAGAGGCGCGCCCAGCCCAGGTTGAAGACGAAGTCCACCAGGGCGTCGAACTGGCCTTGCGTCAGCGGAACTTTGACCAGGCGCAGGACGGCCGACTCCGCATCGTCCACGTCGCAGGCGAGTATTTGTGCGGCAACGTCGGTGTTCACGCCATCCGCAAAGGAATCGGGATGCAGCAGCCTGTGGCCATAGCCGATGGTAGGGAATCCCTCCACATCCTTATAGACATGGCTGCGAAACCCCTCTGACTGCTTCAGTAATTTGAAACCCGCCGCGCTGAATTCCATCGCCCGCTCCCTCGCTCAAAAGTGAGGCCGGGGATTGCAGCGTGCGTACTGCGCTGCCTGCAACCCCACGGACACTCTGCGTGTGCGCCACCTGTTCGGGCTCCTCGCGGAGACAACCGACGGTGCGTTCAGGTTTCAGAGTAGGCGGGGATGAATCAGACGGGGGGTCGCCCGCGCCGAGAAGCGCGGGCGCAATCACGAGCGCGGGGAGCACTCGTGGCCATCATAGATGCAGTTGCAAAAACAGTCGTCACCTGTGAGCTAAGCGGCAACCGAAGGTGACCTAAGGGTTGCGCTAGCTACGGCACCCAGGTTCCGAGCCGCTCCTTTGCATTTTCGAACTTGTAAAATAATTCTCTCTTAGACGGCAGCATCCCAGGACCCATAGCGACTCTATCGACAGATAATCCGTCCCACGGCAAAGAGAGCCCGCCTTTACCCGATGCGGCGTATTGCCCATTGAAAAAGACATCAACACACCATTGCCATGGATTCGGAGAAGGTTCTTGCCAGCCATTTGCGGCAGATTGCATAATGAGCCGCTCCTCTCCGCTCTTTGGAGCACGACAGACAAGTATTTCCGCCGCATCTCCGACGATCTGCCCTTCTACTTCACAGCCTGATCTGCATAGCGAGACGACTTCCGGAATTCGGGAAAGAAGGGTCTTGTATGGCTCGGAGCGATCCGCAACGAAATCAACGCGGTTTACGCGTTCCACTGGATGAAGCCGCGAACTCGAAGAGTCCAGATCATACCAAACAGTCACCCGAAATTCATTGCTGCCAGGTCTCTCATAGACATCCTCAATTCGGAATCCCGCTGCAAGAAGGGCATTCTCTGTTTGCACGGGGACAAATTTCTTAGTGTCCGGAGAATAAAGCATCGAAGGCGATCCAAGATGCGCTCGCACGTCCCCCTGTGTTGCTCCTACGGCAATCAAATATTGACCCGAGCCTTGCCCAAAAACAACCGAACCAAACAACAGGCTAAGCAGAAGTAAAGTCAGCTTCATTTGTTCTCACTTTCTGTCCGTGGCCCTGCGGAAGCGCCCGGGCCGGATGCAACTCCGTGGTCCCTCTATTTCGCTGGATGTCGGCCGCTGCTCACGCCCTCCATAGCCCCAGCGACGAGCTCCTGAATGTCTGCGCCGTCGCGCTCAACACCGTCATTGAAGTGAATATTGACCTCGATATAGTCACCGTGCGTAAAGATCTTTTCGCACGGAGCATGGAAGTTAACCGATACTTCCGCTTTTCCCTGTTTCACTTCATTCCGTTCTACGGATTCCATCATGGCTCCGATCGTCCTTGCAAGATGTAACCTGTCCCATTGTTCCAGCACCCGTGATTTGCCCCCGACGCAGCCAAGATCGCGAATTCTAGCTTCACGCGACCTTCAATATGCTGCTCACCATAGCAGCGTCACGGATTCCTGCACGGTGACTCACCTCATAACACGCAATGACCGCAGAGGCGTATTTGTCCGGGTCGGGCCTCGCCCTGCCCTTTAAGCCTGCCTCAATCGCCTCGATAACCCAAGCAAGCAGTTCTGGATCCCACGGGACGCCCGTTGCGGCCTTGATTATCGGAGACTCCAAAACCCCCGAGTTAATCACATCGTAAGGCGAAATTTTGAATGTATGGAACCCAGCCGTCGATATCCAAAAGCCCTTTTCAGCAGGCGGAACGAGTTCCGCTAGCGCGAGCAGGGCGGAGACCGGAGGACTATCCTTCCCGCGCTCCCATCTTGTGATGGCCCCCTGAGAACTTCCAAGTTCTTCTGCTAGTTCGCTTTGCGTGAGCCCCAAATTCTTGCGAGCAAGGCGAAACGCCTCGGCAATTTCAGGGCGGTCGGCGGCAGATACGCGCAAGCGCGTTTTTTTATTGACATTCATACGCGGTTCCGCGTAAATTGCCTTCTTAGAGAGTTGATACCCACCGTGGATTTTACTTCGTTGAGCGCTGAATTCCGAGAGGCAGCCAAAATACGCGGCATAGTTGCCGACGTTGCCAGGCGGCTGCACCTGTCGCACGAGCACGTCAGGCAAGTTGCTTTGGGCGGCCGAACCAGTGAGCGAGTGGCCAAAGCTCTGACCATTGAGCTGCGCCAGAGAAAGCGTCAAGATCGCGAGAAAGCGGCATGAGAGATAAATCAGCACGCTTTCAGTCTGCGGCTGGCGCACCAACAAAGTCACTGTCTCTTTTTAACCAAAATTCCTCCGCCGATTACGCACAGGGTAGCCTGAACGACGATTCCCTGGTACGCAACACGATTACCAGCGCCATCAAGCAGTCGGGTACGACGCGCGCTGCAATAGCGGACGAAATGACCCGGCTGCTTGGAGTGCGTGTCACAGAGCGCAGCTTGACGGCATTTACTTCGGAATCCAAAGAGCTACACCGTTGGCCGGGCGCTTGGGATAGGGCATTTTGCGTCGCAGTGGGCAACGACGATCTCCTCAAGTGCCGCGTCGAGGCGGCAGGCTACAAGCCCATCCGGGACGAGGAGATTCAACTACTCGAATTAGGGCGGCAGTACCTGCGCCGCAAGCGTGCCAACGAAGAAGCCGAGATGCTTGAACGCCGACTCGCGGGAGCCGACTTATGAGCAAGCCGATGGACCGCATCGACGCAGAAACAGCGGCGAAGAATGGTGGCCAAGCATGAGCGCCCACCTAGCCGTCCTGCCCTTTGCCCCATTCGCCCGCCCTCAACGCGTGGCCCTCACGGACATTGACGCCATTGCGCAAGCCGAATCCAGGTATCGGCTCATCCTGCCACTTCTCGAATACCACCCGGACGCGCCTGGCTGCAGGATGCTCCGACTTCAGGATGGCACACCCGTTACAAGCTTTTCGCGGATGGTGGAATACGTCTCTGAACAAAGCAAGATCACCAGTCAAGGGGTGAGCACAGCAACCCTTTACAAGTACCTGGCCAACTTCCGCAATGGCGGCCGTCCCGCCTTAGCCGATCTCCAGCGCAAGGACAAAGGCACCAGCCGCTTCTTCGACTCCTACCCGAAAGCCAAGTGGATGGCAGCCTACATCTTCCTTGATGAACGTATGAGCGTCCGCGTGGCCTACGAATTTATCCTTGGCAACCTTCAGTTGCTGGAGATCCCCCGCGAAAACGCCCCCAGCTACGAGACGGTCCGGGCATGGCTCAAGCAGCTGCCCGCCGCTCTAACCATATACGCGCGGCAGGGTCGCAAGGCCTACCGCGACCTGATTTCTCCCTACCTGAAGCGCATGTACACCGACATCTACGCCAACCAGGCGTGGGTCGTGGACCATATGATCCACGATATTTTTGCGCTGAACAATGTGTTCGATGATTTCGAGCCGTGGCAGCGCATTCGCATTCGCCTCACATCTCTAATCGACTATCGTTCGCGGGCATCTCTCGGAGTGAGTTGGGCGGTTGAAGGGAGCTCCAACTCACTGGCCGCCGCCTGCACTCGTGCGATCCAACTTTACGGGCCGCCGGAACTCTGGTATCTCGACAACGGCAAAGACATGCAGAAAGTGGCGCGGGGCGCCGAATCGGGATTCCAGACGGATAGGCAACGGTTGCGAGATGAGTTTTCCTGGATCGAATCCACCGGCTTTCTGGCACGCACAGGCATTGGCGCCACATTTTGCCTGCCATTTCATCCGCAATCCAAGCATATTGAGCGGTACCACCGTACGCTTCACGAGCGCTACGACAAAGTGTGGTCGGAGGCATATACCGGCCCTGATCCGTTCCACCGTCCGGACCCTGCCACCCTGGCCATGATGGAGCACAGCAAGCTCCTGAAAGCCGGGCACGGCTCCGAAAGCAATTTGCCGCTTGCGAGCACCGTAATTGCGGGCGCGCTCGGGTGGATGGAGGAGTACAACAACTCGCCGCACACTGGCGAGGGCATGGACGGCGCGACGCCAATGGAGGTGTTCAACGCCAATCGCAATCCCAATCAGCGGCCCACTCCCGAACCGGCAGCGTTGGCATTGCTGATGAAGAATCGTGAGGTTCGCAAGGTCCGGGAATGTGTGGTCACGCGGCGCAACCACCGCTACGAACCCTGCAATCTCGACGATTGGAAGACGTTGCACAACTACGCAACCAACGAACCCAACGGACGCGATCTCCTGATTGCCTTCGACGAGGGCCTTCCCGAAACGATTGACGCCCTGGATCTCGACGGCAATTTTCTTTGCCGCCTACAGGCCGAAACCCTGATGCGCTTCGCGCCCGGCGACCCCACGACCCAAGCGCAGATCGCCGAGAGCTTCCGCATCCGCCGCGGCCTGGAAAAGGCCACGCGGGAGACCCTGACGGTTATCAGCCGCGTTGCCCGTTCCAACGGCGCTGTCTCGCCGCTTGAAGCCATGTCCTCGCGCCTCCAGTTCAACGCGGGCGAGACCGGCATTGGTGTCGTCACCCAGCGCGCGCCACGCTCGACTAAACCCACTACCGAACCCATCAACAAGTTGATACCCGGCCAGGCCGCTGATCGCCTGGCAGCACGCCTCAGGAGGAACAGTGCCGATCCCAGCAAATCGTAAAAAGCACCTCCAATCCCTTGGATTACCCAACGACGTGGATACGATTCGCCGTACGCGACATTTCGTCCTCGGCGCGGGGCTCACCCTGGGCGAGATGGCCGACCTGGCCAGCATAAATCCCAACTCGCTTCGCGTTTACCTGAGCGGCTGCTACGACCGGCACCAGGGCGCAGAGTCCAATACGCTCAATATCCGCGCAGCTCTTAAAGAGGCGATGGACCTCCACGAAGCCAAGCACAAAGGTTCGAGATCGGGTGCGCACTACGACACCGCTGAATACCTGACCGTGCGCGAGTCGATTTGGGCGGCGTTCCGGAAGGCAACGGCATGTCTCGTGGATGGTGCTCCCGGCACATCGAAGTCGTACACGTTCGAGAGGGTCTGCGAGGAAATCAACCGCTCGGGCGAAGGCCACGCCGTCTACATCTACACCGAAAAGGATCAGTCCGCGCAGTCGTTCCTCATGGAGGCCTGCGCCAATGCGGGCATTCCCAATCGTGGGACGATCAGCCAGCTTATGCGTAAGTTGCGCTTCTTCTTGGGTGACAAGCGCTCGGTGCTGGTGGTTGACGAGGCGCAACACCTGAGCGCCAAAGGACTCGAAACGCTCCGCTCCCTTTTGGATTTGGAGCCTTATTTCGGGGTGGTGCTGGGCGGGTCGCACGAGATCTCGACGATGATCGCCGCCTGGACGATGGAGCAGTGGCGTTCACGTCTGCGCCGCACCCACGAGTTGGCGGGCCTGAGCGTGGCCGAGGCTACGCTCATCCTCACCTCCGAACTGGGGCCGATGGATCCGGACGACATCGCTGCGACCATCCAGGATGCGCGCTCCAAGGCCAAGCGTTGGGGCGCGGAGTACTCGTACATCAGCGCTCGCAATCTGTTCTTTGCAATCCAAGATGCCGTCGACGCCGTCAACGGATCCACCTACGCGCCGGCCGCCCAATGTAGTGGGCTGCAAGAGCGCATAGCGCCTTTGACTGAGGTCGTCCAGTGAGTGCCCTTAGCAGCGACGATTACCCCGCCACCCTCCGCGTGGCCGAGCGGATCCGCGCGACCTGGTCGCAAGCCGTGACTTGGACTCCCAGCGAGCAGCAGATGCACCGCCTGGTCCGGTCGATCGTGCGGACGGCCGCGGTGTTCGACTACGCGATCAAGGCCGCCGTGGTCCTGGTTGTGCTTTACCTGGCCATCGAAATCGGATCGGCCTTTCTACCCGGCGGCGCAGTCGGCCGCGTACTTGGAGGTTTGCGCTAATGGAACGCCCTGTAATCACCTGCGACGTCTGCGGACGCACCAAGGGAGAGACCAACCACTGGTTCCTCGCGATAGCACCCGTTGACACCTCCGACCCGCGGAACGATGGCATCGCCTTCGGTACATCGGCGGCAATGCTGCGAGACCCGGAGGGCCTGATCATCCAGCACATCTGCGGCCAGGAATGTATGCACAAGCGGCTCTCGCGCTGGATCGAAGCCTCAACCGCCCACACCCTCACAACCCAAGAAAGCGTGAACGCATGAATACCGACAAGACACCCAAGCCCACAC
>Ga0255352_1000109_pt1 | contig 44936 bp, 41 predicted proteins | sample HBST0metaG_FD_189939 | JGI IMG/M metagenome (GOLD analysis project Ga0255352, IMG submission 189939) | Peat soil microbial communities from Stordalen Mire, Sweden - H.B.S.T0 | ecosystem: Environmental > Terrestrial > Soil > Wetlands > Peat | place: Sweden: Norrbotten County, Stordalen Mire...
GTACCCGGGCCATCCAAGAATTCTCGTCCAGTCGTTCTCTCGCATCCTGATGAGCATACCCGGATAGCCCTGCAGGCAAAAAGCCAATAAAACAGGGGGAACTACCAGATTCTCGTGTAGAGCCGTAAATCGGAAAGAAGTAGTACATGATGATTGACTTGAAGATGGATAATATGTCTGGCCATTTTTTCATGTAGGATGTATCGGCAATAAAATAAATTTAATTACTGGCGGAATGGCTAAACGCGGATTGTCTGACTTGGAATAGTAACGACATCCTTTCGTCCACGCCAGGACGCTGTCAGTGAGCGTAAAGCTTCTTTTCCGTAAGCTGAACAATCCACAACTGTTACGTGGGAATGATGGAACCCTGCATTGTCGCAGCACAGCGATGAGCCGACATATAAGCGTACCTCTTTAATGCTCCCGCCGCTTGTGCGGAATTGCTTCTTCGACTTCTCAATGGGCTGGGCACGACCGAGACCGCGCATTATGCCACCGGCTCGCCGATCCGTCACGGAAAGTTAGTAAAAAACCTGGAAAAACTTTCCGTTGCGATTCCTCCGCTCTGACCTACCTTCGCTCCATGACGTTGCACAGCGAGCCGCCCGGCCCGCCGAAAGCGCAACCGGAAGGAGCCTATGCAAACCGACATTCCACCCACGCATGTTCATCATCACTGGACGCGCAAGCGCCTGCTCTCTGTACTGATCCCAGCCACGAGTCTGCTTTTCGCAGTGCCCGCGTACGCATCGAGCGATCCGTGGGAAAACGCGGTGACAACCCTCAAAACCGCATTCACCGGCACCATCGCCACCTGCCTCTCGCTGGTTGCCATCGTTGTAGGCGGCCTGATGTTCGCCTATGGCGAGGGCCAGTCGAAGCGAATGCTCGCCGGGATTGTCTTCGGCGTCGGCATGGCGATTGGAGCGGTGAACTTCATGTCCTGGCTTTTTCCGTCATAGGGGGAATGACGGCAGGAAACAACCAACACGCAGCCACAGAAAGGAGAAGAGATGGCAGAGGGCGGTCCACGACAGAACAAAGTCTATAAAGCGATGAACCGCCCGCTGACCATTCTGGGCGCGGAGCGACGGCTGTTCTTCGTCGCGCTTATCACTGGCGGGGCGATCTTCTCCTTGATGCACTCGCTGCTTGGCGGCATCGGCTTTTTCATCGTCGGCGTAATTGCCGCGCGCGTCGCCACCAAGCACGACGTGGAGATTCTGCGCGTGCTGATGAACTCCAGCAACTTCCGTAGACGGTACGACCCCATGAAGTGGGAACCCGTAGAAATCACGATCAGGAATCAGCATGTATAAGGTTGAGCAAATCACGAAGGATTGGAAAGAAGCAGGATCGTTTGCCGCGCAGATCAATCTGTACGGCTTCTGGGATGAGCATTGCTTCCTGACGAAATCCGGCGACCTGGGTGCGGCACTCAAGATTGGCGGCATCGATTATGAAAGCCTCGACCATGCCGGGCGCGATTATGCGGTCAAGCGGCTGGAAGCGGCTTTCCGTTCACTGGATGAGCGCACGCGCCTGTACCAGGTTCTATTCAAACGGAACCGCCCCGCGATTCCGCACGCGATGTATGAGAACCAGTTGATCCAGGCTTCCGTAGAACAGCGCGCGAATTTCCTCGCGTCCAAAGCTGACCGGCTGTATTCGATTGAAATCTTCTGGGTGGTGATGATCGACGGCAGCTATGCCAAGACTGGCCTGCTGCACGCGCTTGCCGCATTGCCCAAACATCCGCGCGAATCGCTGCGCGACCTGCACGCACTGCTTTCCGGCAGCAAGGAACGGACGTTGCTCTATGAGCAGATCGAACGCGACCGGATGCGGTTGGAGCAAAAGATTCAGAGCTTGAGTGGGCAGCTAAACGACCTGATGACGGTCGAGCTGCTAGGGGCGGAGAAGACCTTCCGGCTTGTCCGGCGTCTCGTAAATTCCCGCCCCTCCAAGATTCAGGACGCGCACCTCTATAGTGCGCGCCATCTCGACTGGCAACTATGTGACTCGGAACTCGAAGCGCATCGCGGCTATCTCCGTATGGATGACGATTATGTGCGAGTCCTGACGCTGAAGGAATTGCCAGCCGAGACGCGGCCTTTGCTGTTGAACGGCCTGCTCGATGTTCCGGCAAACTTCCACGTCGTTACGGAATGGCATCCGGTTGACAACAGCAAGGCCCGCAAGGAGATCGCCAATCGCCGCAGGCATCACCACAACTCCAAAACCAGCTTCGTCTCCAATCTTCAGGACCATCAGAACGCCGGGCCACGTGATGAGCTGGTCGATGACTCGAAAGAGGCCGCAGTCGCCGAACTCGGCAGCGCTCTGACGGCGCTGGGCATGGAGGGCAAGAACTTCGGCGAATTCACGTTGTCCGTTGTCATCTACGACGAGGACCGCGCCAAGGTGGAACATGCCGTCGCAGAGTTCCAAAAACTTTTCACTCAGCATGACGGCTTGCTGTACGAAGAGCACTACAACCTTCTCAATGCCTTCTTCGCCACGATTCCCGGCAACCGGCAATTCAATCTGCGCAAGCAGTGGGCGCTCAATTCCAACTACGCCGACCTGTCGTTCCTGTTTACCGTCGATACCGGTTCACCATGGAACCCACATCTTGAGAAGGAATACCTCGTTGCCCTTGAATCAACGCATGGCACGCCCTATTACCTGAACCTGCATTCAGGCGACGTGGCGCACACGCTGCTGCTTGGCGCTACTGGTTCAGGAAAAAGTTTCACGCTCTCCACCACGCTCCAGGCTGCGCAGAAGTATGATCCATTGACATTCATCTTCGATCTGGGCGGCAGCTATGAATCACTGACACGCGTCTTCGGCGGCACCTATCTCAATGTCGGCCTGAAGAATCCTGGTTTTACGATCAATCCGTTTCTGTTGGAGCCGACGCCTGAGAATCTGAATTTCCTCTACCTGTTTCTGCGCGTTCTGATCGAATCCGGCGGGCGGTATGAGCTGACGCCGGATGACGAAAAGGCATTGTTCGCTGCCATCGAACGCTCTTACAATCTGCCCGCCGAGATCAGGACGCTCACCAACTTTGTGTCGATTCTGGGTCCACTGGGAGAGCGGCTGCATAAATGGACGCAGGCCGGTCAGTTCGGCCACCTTTTCGATAACGCGACGGACACGCTCACCTTTTCGCGCTTCCAAACCTTCAACTTCGATGGCTGGTCGGATTATCCAGACATCCTGGAACCTCTGCTCTTTTACGTTCTGCAGCGCGCATCGTCTGAAATCGAGAAGCCAGCTAATACAGCGACATTCAAGATATTCGTAATTGACGAGGCATGGATCTTCCTCAAGAACAGGACCATCCGCGACTGGATCACGCGGGCCGAAAAGACTTGGCGCAAGAAAAACGCTGCAATGATTTTGGCCACGCAGTCGGTTGTGGAGCTGACAGATTCCGACATGCTGCATATCGTCAATGAGTCCTGCCCGACCAAAATCTTTCTCGCCAATCCAAATATCGACCGCAAACTTTACGCCGAAATCTTTCAGTTGAACGATACGCAGCTTGAATTGCTGGAATCGCTCGTGCCCAAGCGCGAAATGCTGGTGATCCAGCCGCGTGGAACCAAGAAGCTCGTTCTTGAAGTTGATGCCGTGACCTACTGGATTGCCACCAACAACGCTCGCGACAACCTGCGCAAACAGGAATATTTTTCTCGTTTTGGAGCAGAGCAAGGATTGCTCCAACTTGCCCATGACTATCCCAATCCCACACAACAAGAGGTGAATCGATGAATCGTGCTGTCCTATTTCCGCTGGTGCTGGGCTTGGTTGCGACCGTCGCTTACGGTCAGCAACAGGCCCGCATCGTCCGCTACCACTCGAATGACATCGTCAGCGTCCATGCCAAGATGCGCTACACAACGCTGATTCAACTGCCGGAGACGGAGAAGATTCTGGAGGTCGCGACCGGCGACAAGGACTTCTGGATTATCGATGCTGTGGGTAACTACTGCTTCCTGCATCCGGCCAAGGAAGGCATCCGCTCCAATCTCAATCTGATTACCGATAAGGGTACGGTGTATTCGTTCACGCTCGATGACATTGAGTCCGGCGATCCCGACCTGAAAGTCGTCATCGAACCATCCGACCCGTCATCGCTTGCTGCCGCCAAGGGCTCGACAAAACTGGTTTCCGCCGGTGAAGTCGATGCGGCGCGCGCCCAGGCGCAGCTTGCTCAGACCCGTGCTGCTACGGCAGTTGAGCAGTTCCGTGCGGATTATCCCACGCAGGCGTTGAAGTTCGATTACAGCTATCGCAGTGAATCGCCCTTCGATGTTTCGGCGATCTATCACGACGACCGCTTTACATACATCAAGTCGGCGGCCACGGAAAAGTTCGCCGTCTACGAGATGAAAGACGGCAAGCCCAATTTGCTGACCTTCCAACTCAAGGACGGCACCTACATCCTGCCCAAGATCGTCGATCACGGCTATCTCGAAATCGGCAAGCACCGGCTGGAGTTCCAGCGGAAAGGACTGTAGGCGATGGCAGAAGGAATTCAGGCTCCCGAAGTTCAGTCCACTGTTCAGCCTGCAACGGTCAAGGATAAGCGCATCCTGCCCGAAGGTGTCATTCCCAAGCAGGCACAGGCTTACGTCGTTGCTGGTCTCGCCCTGCTCATTCTGCTCGCAGTGATGTTCTCGAAGAACCATGCCAAGCCTGTTCCAAAAGATACGGCATCTTCTCCGCTGGTTACATCCACGGATGCAAACCAAAAGAAAATTCAAGAGTTGGAGCAGGATCTGAGCGCGGACCAGCGCCAGAGCCAGCAGGCGCAAAAAGCTGGAAATGGCACGTTACCAGCAACGTCAACCAATGGAACAGGCCCTGCTCAGACGACAAGCACGGTTCCGGCTGCACAAGCAGCGGCTACACCAACGGAGAAACCGCGTGATCCTGTGGTGGATGCGGAAAAGGCGCTGGTCTTCAAAGCTCGCTTTGCTTCAAATCTCGTTTCCGCCTCGGAAGGCGCTACGCGTTCCTCGGCAATGCAAACCGATTCCGCCAATGCGGCCGCTGGCGCTACTTCCATCCGTCCAACGGAGGCGTCACAGCAGGCGACCGGTTCCTCATCCACAACTACAGGCAGTAAGCGTGCGGCGGAGGTGAACGTCAACTCTGCGCACGGTCAGCCCTTCGTGCTCTTTGAGGGAACGACCATTGACACGGCCCTTGTGAACCGTCTCGATGGCGAGTTCTCCGGCCCGGTCAAGGTGATGGTGACGAATCCTGTCTACAGCCAGGATCGTCAGCATGTTCTGATTCCCGAGGGAACATTCATTCTCGGCGAGGCGCAGAAGGTCTCCGGCTTCGGCCAGAAGCGCCTTGCCGTCGCCTTCCACCGCATGTTGATGCCCGATGGCTATTCGGTCGATCTCGACCAGTTCCACGGTCTCGATCAGGTCGGCGAGACCGGCCTTAAAGATAAGGTCAACAACCACTATCTGCAAATCTTCGGCGCATCCATTGCGCTGGGCATTATCTCTGGCGCGGCAGAGGCCACGACCAACAGCGGATATTCGGAAAGCGGTTCTGACATGTACCGGCAAGGCTTGGCCTCCAGCCTTGCCTCATCCGGTACAAACGTGCTCGACAAGTTCATCAACATTCAGCCCACGATCACGATCCGCGAAGGTCATCGCATCAAGGTCTACATCTCGCAGGACATGCTGCTGCCAGCCTACGAGAATCACTCCATGCCTGGGGTGATGTGATGCGCGCCCTTCTATTGGCGCTCTTCGGCTGTGTGCTCATGGTGGGCTGTGCTTCCAACCCACATCCACCGAAGAAGCCTTCGCCCTGCCACTATCCACAGTCCGCGCCGCTCGAAGCCCGGCGCTTCTGAAAAAGGAGTCCGCCATGAAGTCAGAGAGATTGTTTGTCTCAATTTTCGTCCTTGCCGTCGTGTCTGCGCCGTTGGCGCAGGCGCAGTTCGGTTCCGGCATCGTCTATGACCCGACGCAAAGCGCTCACGCCATTCAACAGATTCAGCAAAACGAAAGTCAGTTGCAGAAGTGGGCGCAGGAACTCCAAAAATGGGAGCAGCACCTGCAAAAAGAGGAGCAAATCTATACGACGACCTATCAGACCATGAATACGGTCATCCAGGCTTACAACCTCGCCTACCAGATGTCACGGATGCCGCAGAATCTGGCGGCCCGCTACAAATCTGATTTTTCGCAGTGGACCAGCCTGACCAGTATGAGCAATACATCCTCGGACACCTCTGGAATTACCTCGGCATGGCTCAACGCCCTTGACCTTGGCAACCCGACCCGCGCGGCATCCGCGTACAGTAGCGCAACAATCAAGGCACTGACCTTCCCGTCGAGCCGACTCGCGGCGCTCGACTCGACGACGCAGGCCACGGTTAAAAACCAGTACGCCAGTTCCGAGATCGGCCAAGTCAACGTGACCAATCTGCTTTCGACGCTCGGCACGATTCGTTCCGATTCGCAGACCTTCCAGCAGAAACTCGCCAACCTTGAATCGGATACCTATTCGACCGATTCAAGCCAGCAGACCGAAGTCGGCGTGCTGGCCAAGATCAATACGGCCACGATGCTTCAGATCCACTCCCAGCAAGACACCAACCAAATCCTCGCCGCAGCAGCCGCAGAGCAGGCGCTCGAAGCCAAGGAGAAGATCGACGAGCGCAACCGGCTCATCAACCAGTCGATTTACTTCCAACAAAACTTCGCGACGACCATGCAGAACGTATCCACCGGGGTGAGCACCTCGATTCACTCCATTTCGCTCAGCCCCAACGGAAAGTAGTGGGAGGAATCGATGCAGGATAACCCATTCACCTTTCTTGGATCGGCAATCAGCCAGTTGCTTTCATCCAAGAGCGCGGCACTTCAGGCTACGGGACTCGACATCTTCCGTGGCTTGGCCGTGATCCTGATCGTCTGGTTTGGCGTCAAATCCGCCCTATCCGCTTCGCAGGGAGTTGGCGGAGGATTCCAATTCGCCAAGTTTGCCGACCTGATCCTGATGATTTCCTTTGGGCTGGGCATGCTGACGTACTACTCGACGCCGATTCCCGGCGTCGGCTACAGCTTCAGCGACCTCATCACCCAGGAAGCGCTCAATCTCTCCGGCCAGATCGAGTCTGACCAGACGCAGCAGATTGCCACTACCGTGGTCAATGCCGAGCAACAACTCGGCACGCCTCCAGGCAGCTTCAACATCTTGGAAGATCTGACCTTTCTCATTATTGCGTTGCTCCTGGCGGCAATGCAGGCTGTCTCGTTCGCTGTGATTGCCTACGGCTATGTTGCCTCAGCCGTTTGTGTGCTGATTGGCCCGATCTTCATCCCATGGTTCATCGTGCCAAAGCTCGATTGGCTTTTCTGGGGATGGTTCAAGGCTTTCATCGGCTTCAGCTTTTATCAGGTGATTGCATCGGCATTCATCTACATCTTCTCAAAGGTGCTGACTTCAATGTTCAGTGTCATCGGCTCAATCAGCATCTCGAATGCGCTGACGATTTTGCCTGCGTTGTTTATTACGCTCTTCGTTTGCATCTTCGGTCTGCTCAAGATTCCTGAACTGACGGGCGCAATTCTCAGTGGTCGCAGCGGAACCTGGGTCAACCCCATGGGGTGGTAGCTATGAGTCAAAAAGAATTTCCCATTACTGATGCTGGGCACAAGTTTCTCGAACTATACGCCGAACCAGTGGTGACCAACACGTATCTGAAGGTCGCTATCCTTGTGCTCTCGGTTGTCGCGCTTGCATTGCTTGCGCTTCTTTACCGTGCGCAGACAGCGGCTTCACGGTTGAAGCCGCTCGTCATTTCGGTTTCGGACATCGGCCGTGGTCAGGTAATGAACTATGACGACCTCAGTAAAGTTCCCATGGAGCGCGTCAGCAAGTATTACCTTGCCCGCTGGGCAGCGCTCTACTTTGGACGCAATCATGCCACGCTACAGCGCGACTTTTCCGAGTCGCTGAATTTCTTCTCAAACGATTTACAGTCTGCCACCCTTACTCGTGTAAACAATGCAAAAACGTTGGAGACTTTTCTGCTTGATCCCAGCGCGCCCAACGTAGATGTTGAGATCAAAGCTGTCGTTCTCGAAGATACGCGCCAAGCTCCGTATCGTGCGCATGTGGAATTCGAGAAGGTCTTTCATTCGCTCGGAGACCAGCAGGAAGAACACCGTGAACGCTGGACCGCGAATATCGTTTACAGCTTCCGTGACGAAGTGCCCAACGAGATGCTACTGACCAATCCGCTTGGTCTTGTCATCAGCTATGTCCACGAAGATCAGGCATTCGGGAGCTGACAACGATGATTCGGTTTTGCACCTCCGGCTTCTTGAAGGGTGATCTTCCCTCTCTCAGTTGTTCCGCATGGACGCTGAGCGGTCTGTCGTCGCCTCCGTCACCCATATGCCGGCGTTTCGCTCGGTTGGCTGCCAAAGACGGTGCGCAGGCTGTAAAGTTCACCCACAGTCTGCTTTTACCACGCAGTTTGCGGCCAGCAGCGGGATGCGGCCCTACTGCTACTCAGTTTCATCAGCATCCTTATATAGGAGACCTTCAAACAGATGTTTCCATCGACCGCCAATTCTCCCGAATTTCCCTGCTTTCCCTCGGTCACCCGCTCGGTTCTTATCCCGCGCCACATCACCCCGTACCGGGGCCCCGATTCTGCGGACTACGAGCTTCTGTTTTTTCTGGACTCCTCCCCCAACCAAGTACGTTGAGTCCCTGCTCCAGACAATGCAGCTCTTGCCTTGAGAGCGGGGCACCTCCCGTCGCTTCGCGCAAGAGTGTCCCGAGGGCAATCCGGGCAAATCCAAACAGGAGAAATAGCATGACGCTCTACGAAAACAAAATCGTTCTGAAGGGCTTTGTCGGTAAGGATGCCGAGAGCCACACCTCCCAGCAGCAGAAAACCTTTGTAGTCCTGTCGCTGGCAACCAAGTCCGGCTACAAGGACAAGCAGACCGGCGAGTGGGTGAACCGCACCGAGTGGCACCACATTGTGGCCTTTGGCAAGATCGCCGACTACGCGAAAGATCTGAAGAAGGGTGACTACGTGGAAGTCGAAGGCAAGTTGCGCAGTTCTGAGTTCAATGCGGAATCCGGCGAGGGAAAGAAGGCCACGATCAAGCGCAGGGCGTGGGAAGTGCGCGCCAGCATCGTCCGCAAGTTGGCTCCGCCTGCAAAGTCCGCAGAGAATTCCGAGGCTGATCCAACTGACGGGGAGGACGCGGCTTAGGCCGCTTCCCTCCAGGAGAGTCTGCGTCCGTCAGCAGGCTCTCCTTTTACCTGCAACTGAGGAGTCAACATGATTGCCAATGCTGTTTTTGTTGCGACGTTGATCTTTCTTGCGCTCGGTTTTGGCCTGATGCACGAGTTACAGTTCTTCATCCCATGGCGTGACCTGATCTTCCACCGCTACTGGCAACCCATCGCGGCATACTGCGCGCTGCTCTTTGTAAACATCCTTGGCCTAACCATCTGGATCGAACGTAAGTTCTTCCTGCGCGATGCGGGCCGCAAGCTCACGCATCTCGACCAGGAGATTCATACCGGCCACAGCGCGCTTTCTGACGAAATCATGTCGCAATACGGAGACGACGATAAATGAGCATTCGAGACAACGAGCACTACGACAACTCCTCGGACATGATTGAGCGCATTCGCAGATTGCGCGAGGCCGCTGAACGGAAGATGAATGCTTTCGGCGATCCGGCGAACTACGACGTGCGGATCATTCACGGACATAAAGGGCAATCCAGTGCAGACAGGCAGATGACTCTGCCATTGGAGGCAATCGATGAGACTCGATCTGCCTCGTGAACCAGAGATTCCGCTCACACGGGACCGGGAGATTGCGCCGGATGCGCGCAAGACGGAAAGCCAGCCTCTGCCCGTATCGATTGTCGATGAAAACTTGGATCGGTTGCAATGTCCTTTGGAGACGGTACCGGCGCAAACGCTTCCACGCATCGACAAAGAAGGTGATCTGGCTCCGGAACGTCTGAAACGAAGCCGCGAACCGGAACGTCGTCCGCGACGGACCAGAGAGGGCGTTGCAATTGATATTCGTGGCGTTTCCTTGCGCCCCGAAGAGCGAAAACTGCTCGCAGAAGCGGGTAGATTTCGTGTCCTGAATATCCAGGATGTATCCAGCTCTATCTATCAGGGCGATGAGCGCGCTTTGCGTACTGACCTTGACTATTTGAAAAAGCACGGCCTCATCGCGCTCGATTTCGTTGCTCCGCGCAACGATGGCCGCTGGTTGACAAGGCCACGCATTGAAGTTGTGACACTGACCAAAGAAGGCGAGCGGATTGCTCATGAGACTGGCAACTTTTCTCTCGATCAAAAGCTCTATCACGGTCTGGTCAAGCCACGCGAAGTGGAGCACGACTCGCAGATCTATCGCGCATATCTCAAAGAGGCAGAGCGCATCAAGAAGTCTGGCGGCAGCAATCCTCGCGTAGAGCTTGACTTCGAGTTGAAGTCAAAGGTCCAGAAAGCTATTTACGCCGCGCGGAAAATTGATCCCGACCGCGACATGGACGAGATCAAGCGCGAAGTCGCCGGGCAATATGAGTTGCCGTACGTCCACAACAAAATCGAAATTCCCGATGCGCGTATTCAATATGACACGGACCAAGGCGCGCGCACGGCATTTTCCGACATCGAGGTTGTGACCGCGGCCTATCGTCCCGGTCACATGCAGTCCAAAGCGCAGGCAGGCTTTCATATGTACGCATCGGCCTCTGACCATTCACGGCTGAGCAAGATCGAGGATGAGCACCACATGCTCGATTGGGTGATGGACCTATGAACAACATCGCATTGGAATCGCTGATTCGCATGGGATACACAGACCGTGAAGCAATGTTCGTCTACATGGTCGCCGTTCATTCCGGCTATTTCCTGCGCCGTCAGTTTATCGAATCCGTTCAACGTGAGCGCGGCGGTGTTGCCACCAGCTTCCTTCGGAAAGCGGTGGCTCTCGGCCACGTAACGGAATTGCCTTGCACTGAAGGCCGCTTCATCTATCACCTGCACGGCAAGCAGGCTTACCGGATGATTGAACACGGCGACTCTCAGAGCCGCCGATTGAAATCGGCGATGGAGATCCGGCGCAGACTGATTGCATTCGATTATGTGTTATCACACTTGCACGATCAGAAGTTTATCGAATCCGAAGAGGCTATGAACCAGCTTTTTTCTTCGCTGAAATCAAAACCGGATGCCGTTCATCGTGCATCCGGTTTTGTTCAGTCTGTCCCAATTTCATTCTTCGGTCCGGAAGACGAGCCAACAATTCGTTTCGCTTTCGTTGACGAAGCCCAGCGTTCCACATCCAGATTCGCCCGGTTTCTAAAAGCCTATGGCGAACTTATTCGCAGCTTGAATCAGGTCGAAGTGGTCTATGTTTCCACTTCGCCTGCGAACTTCGCACCGGCGCAGCACCTGTTTCAGCAGCATATGCCGCTGAGAAATGCGTCAGCTCCCGCCTGCCCTCTCGGTGTCGAGCACCTGATTCATTGGCTCGACGTGCAGCATAAATTCCGCATAGAAGGACTCTCGATTGATCCGGCAGAGCACCGGCTCTTGCAGGAAGGCGAGTGCCTCTATCACGCGCCTGTCCACCTCGGATTGATTGCGTCATGGGAGAACGGCGCGATGAATGCGGAAAAGGTTCGCAAACTTTTCCAGCATGATTTGTGCCAAGCACGGTTTGTCACGGAACTGATCGATGCGGATTATCCCCGATTGCTAAATTCCAACGCGGGCAGTAACGTGGGCAGCCAACGGGGTCAGAGAACAATGCAGAACACGCTCTTTACAAACGAGATACACGATAGCGTGGGCATGTGAAATGTGCCACTGAGGGCGGGAACGACCCCGCCCTACCGGGCTGCCGCTGTCGCTGGTCGTTCCCGCCCTCAGTGGCAAAACAAACAGTGCTGGTCCAGCGAAAGGACAAACGAAGGACAGAAGGAGTACCAGAGATGAGCAAGTTGAAGATCGAAAAAGGAGCTAGCCGCATTCGTCGCGTGCCGCTGAAGACGACCATCGACGGAACAGTTGCGGATGAGATTGAACTGATGTGCCAGTGGTCGGAGAACGACACCAGTTATGTTGTCAATCAACTGTTGCGCTTTGCGCTGAACCAGAGCGAAGACTTTCAACAGTACAAACAATCGTTGGAGAACGGAAGTGCATCAATCACTGGCCGGGATCAGTCCAGACCGCTGACGGCCAAATCCAGAACAACAGCATTAACAGCTCGCAGTCCAGAGGCGGAACAATGAACGGACTCCGTGCTTCGCTGCAAATGTTGGCGCATACGCTGGTCACCTATCGTGTAGCACTGTCGGTTGGCATTGCAACGGCGGCCAGCGTTGTTCTTCATGCAGTGTGGCCCTGGCCGACAGCACAGCCCTTGCTGCAATACTTCCAGCTTGAACGGCCACGCCTCTATATGGTCATCGCGCACGGATACGATCTGTTTTTGTTCACGACTCCGTTCATCTTTTGCTCCATGGCCCTGTCGCTGGTTTATGTGCATATCTACCGCCGCGAGGTCCAGGTTCAGGCCGGAACATTACCGCCTTTGGACGATCCTATCTCACGGCGCGATTTGTCCTTTGTGCTGGGCGAAGTCCATCGGCAGCTTGATACAGCCCCGTCTCCAGCCCCGCAATGGCTTCAGATTCCCGAGCGTGGCCTCTATACCGGCATCGCCGTATTCGGTTCCATCGGCTCCGGCAAAACCCAGGGTGTCATCCTGCCTGCCATGCGGCAGCTCTTTGCATATCGTGCTTCGGATGCCACAAGGAAACTCTCCGGGATCGTTCTGGAGGTGAAAGGCGATCTATGCCGGCAGCTCCGGCGCATTCTTGAGGACTGCGGCAGGGCAGATGATTACGTCGAGGTGTCTCTCGATGGGCCGATACGCTACAATCCGCTAAACAATTCACTGGACGCCTATGCCCAGGCCTTCAATATCGCATCGGTCATCACCGCCATCTGGGGCAAAGGCAAGGAGCCATTCTGGCAGCAGTCTTACACCGATCTGGTCCGCTATGTCATCATTCTTCATCGCGTGCGCGACGGTTATGTCACCATGGTGGACATCTTTCGTACCACGATCAGTTCCGGCCAACTGGAAACGATGTTGATAGAAGTCGGCGCACGCTTCAGCGCCGTTTCCTATGTCGGCGTCAGCCCGGAGGCGTACCGGGAAAATGCCGAAATGCTGGCCCCCTTCGGCTTCGAGTTGGACCACAACGCCAACCAATATATAGCGCCATGGAGCGAGATTCTCGAAAACGCCATTCAGGCGCAAACAACCATTCAGGCGCGGGTCTACAGTCGGAAGCCGTACGATCCAGCCGCACGGGAACGCTGGGAGAGCGTCAACTACTGGTACTGGGAACACTGGAAGCACTTCCGCGCTGAGGTAAAGACCAGCATCGTGCAGGGAATCGCCGTCTTTCTCTCGCTATTCGATACGGACCCCAATGTCCGGCGCGTCTTTTGTCCGCCACGGGAACTCTATGAAGGCAAGTCATGTGCTACCGATCCGGCTGGCCAGGTCTTGCCACCGTTCGATGAGTTGATCGAATCGGGCAAAATCGTCGGCCTTAACTTTCCCGTAGCGCTCAATCCTGCCGTTGCCAAGACTGTCGGCACGTTGATGAAGGTGGACTACCAGCGCGCCGTGCAATTGCGCATTCCGAAGATGAGCGCGGAACCGTCCCGGTATTTCCGCCCGGCGGTGTTTATCTGCGATGAGTACCAAAACTTTGCCACCGTGGGTGGCGATAATCCGACCGGCGATGAGCGGTTCCTGTCCATCTCCCGGCAGCCGAAATGCATCCCCATTGTCGCTACACAAAGCGTTTCCTCTCTCAAGGACGCATTGCCCAACGAAGGCGTGAAGACTCTGCTTCAGGCCTTCCGCAGCAAGGTCTTTCTGACGACTTCCGATCCCGATACGGCACGCTTTGCATCGGAACTGTGCGGAAAGGCCGACCGCACGCGCATCAGTTATACTGTCTCGGAGTCCAGTTCCAACGCCAATGTCGGCTGGCTCAGTGGCCGTACCTCGTCCAACAAGGGCTCCGTCTCTGCCTCCAAGCAGTACCAGAAACAGAGAGAACCGCTGTTCGAGGAAAAAGCGTTCTTTGAACTCAAAAACGCACAAGCCATCGTGGCGGCGTTTGATGGATCGGCTCCGTTGCCGGCGACCTACTGCTATCTGAAGCCGGACTTTCTGCCTGCAAGCATGACGTGGTTTGAACAGGAGCGGATCGACTTCAATCCGGAAAGGACACGTGCGTGAACTTCGAGATCATTATCCCGTTTCTGAAACCCATTGAGCATTTACTCGAATCCGAGACCGTATCCGAGATCATGGTCAACCCCGATTCTTCTGTGTGGATCGAGAAAGACGGCCAGATTCAATTGCTGCCAGGAATTCATTTCGACGACGGCGCGCTACAGACCGGGCTTGAAGTGATAGCCAACCGTTTCGGCAAAAAGCTCGATGCTGATTCGCCTCTGATGAATCTGCGTCTGCCCGATGGAAGCCGCATGGCGGCCATGATACCGCCTGTCGTCAATCCCCGGCCCGTCGTAACTATCCGCAAGTTCACGTCCCGGAACTTTACCATCACCGACTTGGTGAAACGCAAAATGCTCACCAGCGAGCAGGCAGATATGCTGACCAAAGCAGTCAGTACAGGACAGAATATCTTGATTGCCGGCGGCACAAGCAGCGGAAAGACCACGCTGCTCAATGTTCTGGCCGACGCTATTCCCGAAGACGAGCGCATCCTCATTATCGAGGACACTGCGGAACTGCACGTTCGCAAGCCGCACATCGTCTCTGTGGAGTCGCAGACCGACACACATCGCAACCAAGTCACGTTCGATGACTTGCTCAAAGCAACACTCCGTCATCGGCCTGACCGCATCATCGTTGGCGAAGTACGCGGGGCCGAAGCCCGCACCTTGCTGGATGCGATGAATACCGGGCATCGTGGCACACTGGCCACCATTCATGCCAACGGGGCTGAAGATGCGTTGCACCGTCTGTCGCAATTGGCCATGCGCAATTCCGGAGGCGTGCCACTGCGGGATGTGGAGGAGGAATCCCGCCGGTCCATCGATGTCGTTCTCCACATCGCAAGGATCAACGGCATTCGCACCATTCGGGAACTATTGCGCGTGTGAACGTCCCGATGTCAGATTACTTGGCTAGCGCAGCACGCTCAGCCTGTTTCTTTTGGCGGCGGACCTTTGCCCAACGTTTCTTCTGCGCTGCGGCAATCGCTTCGCGAGCGCTCGTACTCAGAACGCGTTTTACAGGCTTCTTGGATGCCGGTGTTTTGGCTGCTTTGCTGCTTGTCGGGTCCGTTGTTGCTTCTGCAACTGCCAGCGCACGGACACGAGTCAGCAGCGCAATTGCCGCATCGAGTTCCTTTACCAGGTTGCCTTTGGGCTTAGAACTGGTCTGTTTCTTTGCCATGATTCTTTTAACTCCTCAATTCGCTATCAACACAAATACTAATCATAATTCACCAGGCTGCCCCTTATCGCGGCTTTAACAGCATCCACATTCTTGGCCCTTCCAGGCCGATTTGCCCTCTTTGAGCAGAATGGGAATGGCCACCAGAGCAGCGGCAGAATCGAACCATGCAATATGAAAAAGAGCGTTCATAGCGAGTCCCACAAGTGCGATCAATGCAAGGTAGGCGCAAGTTGCCGATTGTGCAGCGTCGGCAGCCAATGCAGTGTTTCCGCAGCGACGAGCCTCCCGGCGTTTCAACCATGCGAGAACAGGCATCGCAAGTAGTGCTGCTATGGTGATGCCGATTCCTGCGAGACTCGTTTCAGGGCGCAATCGGAGGACTAAAGATACGACAGCAGTCCCGGCTACTACAAGGGCAAGAACGAATAGCAGCACTGCTGCTGCTCGGGTTGCTCTTCGTTCCGAAATAGAAATGCCTGGAATCCACTGTAGGAGAACCACGGCGGCAGACAAAAGTTCTATGAGGCTATCGGAACCGAAGGCCAGCATTACTGGGCTGTACGCCGTGACCGCTGCATAGGCAGATACACCAAACTCAACCAGCATCCAGGCTAGCGTGATGCCTTGCAGCCAGAGGACCTGAGTTCGTGGCTGTACCTTTGAAGTGCATGTGGAGGCCGGTCTCGACGGCTGAATGCCGATCTGTACGAGGTTGGGCATACTGTCATACTCGCAGCCATCAAAGAGAAGAGCAAGACCTATGCAGTAATGCTGTGCGCCAAATCATTGTGTCCCAATATTCGCAAGGTATATACGCCAATGACCTACCGTCCTAACCTTTACGGACTGGCAATCAATCCTGTCAACGACGCTTTGAGTTGCTCAGTCGAACGGTTGGCCTCAATCGATCACCGCGTGCGCTTAGCACTTGCATCATCCCGCCGTCGTTACGGTAGAGTTTGCCTGCCACGGTTGTAGCTGTTTCCAGCACCACAGACAGCATGGTTTTGTCATTAAAGCGGAGCAGCACCTCGCGCCCGCTCTGCGGATCGTCAAAGACCATCATTTCTTCGATGGTCTTGCCCTTGACCTCCGGAAAATCAAATGTTGGACGTTTCATAAATCCTCCGAGAACGGCCCTTATTAGGGGATTCTAGCAGCTAAACCGAAACTTGAGTACGTGAAGAAGATCGCGCACGCGGAGACACGCAGATCGAAAAAGGCGCACACGGCGGCTCTACAGGCTGTCTACGATGCCATCGTACAGCGTCTCATTGAGGCGCGGCGTGAATCGGGATTGACTCAACGGGAAGTATCGGCCCAGATCGGCCGGGCGCACTCCTTTCTCTCCAAATGCGAGACGGGGGAGCGCAGGGTCGATGTTCTGGAACTGCTGCAACTCGCAAAACTCTATAAAAAGCCGCTTCGATATTTTCTGGGTGACTGGGACAGTAAGGACTCATAATCGGGCTTGAGCGGTCCTCTCGCTGACCAGTGCAACAAATTTCCGGATCATGGGGTGAGCATTCTCTTCACGGTAGAAGATGCCGCATTTACGCGTGAGGACGCTGGTAAAGAGCGGCTTGGTAACGACATTTCGGCCCAATACGGCGGAAGAGCGTGCAAGAAAGCATACCCCAATCTGATGTTCAGCCAAGCATAGCGCTTCTGATGGCGTATAGGCATCTGCCACGACATTCAATTCGAGGCCGAACCCGCTAAAGAACCCCGCAATTTCCTCATGTAAAGCGGGAATGGTTTCTCGGGCCACTGCAATGACCGGATGTCCCTCCAGATCCTCAGGCCGTATTTCTGGTTTTGTTGCCAGTGGATGTCCGGCTTTCATGCACAATACGACTGGTTCTTCGATCAGAGGGTGCACAGAAAGTCTAGGAAGACTTACCGGCAAAAAGCTGATGCCAATATGCAAAACGCTGTTTGCCACAGCTCTTTCAATATCGCCGTTCAGGCCGCCCGTTTGTTCGATGCTCATTCCAGAGATGCTTTCCGTATTCAGATGGGCCAGCAAAGCAAGAAGGCGGGAGGGAAGGTGCGCAGAATGCCCTACAAGCAGTCGCCGTTCTCTCAGCCTTCTTGCAGCGATAATCTTCTCTTCCGCGAGAACGGCATGTTCAATTGCGAGTGAAGCCTCGCTGCAATAGATTCTGCCATCTGCTGTCAGTACGATTCTGTTCTTTGTTTTCCGGAAAAGCTTTGCTAAAAGCTCGTTCTCAGCTTTGGATAACCTTTTGATCACAGCGCCGGGACCAATATGCAGGAGTTCTCCAGCTTTGGCCATGTCACTCGTTTCCGCCAAAGCCACAATGGTTGTCAATCCTTCCATGTTCACATGAGGATAGCGCATATGAAAGCCTCTTTGCCGAGCTAAGAAACTCAAAATCCCAGGCAAGGTCAAATCCTTCGTAGCGATCCATAAAATCCAGATGACTATCCGTTGTCATGGCCTTCAGATAGGCATCATTGGAATAGAAGCCAAAAACAATGTAGATGTTATCTCTCCCCCTCCAACATTTACCTGCTCATGTTGCTGTTGTCTTTGGCCGCTGGCGTGAATTTACGCAGGATGAATTTCTGTGCGAATCCGCTGGCCATGCGCTCGGCAGTACCAATAGCAAAGTTTCCGAATACCAAGCCCGCCCCACGGTTCGATTGCGGGTAGTAGGCATTCGAGAGAGCGCTGGATGCCATATCTCCTCCCATACTTGAGTAGTTCGGCTGCCATCGATCGTTGTCTCCCCTGCAGATGAAAGGGCTAAAAAGCGCATGGCGAAGACGTGACTGCGTTGTGCCTGTGCCCTGGTAGAAATAGCGTGGATTCTGGTGCAAAAGCGATGGCAGGACGGCTCCGCCAATCAGAATGTCAGAGAAGCTATCTGTAGCGATTGCGCCTACCCGCTGGCCATATCCTATTCCGCCACCACTAGTTCGGCATGAAGGTTGGCGGTGGAGTCTTCGCCGGCCCATACATCGAAGGTCCCCGGTTCGACGGCCCAGACCTTGCTCACGGGACTCCAGAAACTCAACTCATCCTTGCCTAGCGGGAACTTCAGCGTCTGTGTCTCGCCCGGTTGTAGTGTGACTCGGCGGAAGCCCTTGAGCTGCCGCACCGGCCGCGAGGCCGATCCGGCCCGCTGGTGAATGTAGACCTGCGCCACCACGTCGCCTGCTACAGTGCCTGTGTTGGTGACCTCGATTTCGACCTCAGTAACCTCACTGGTCTTCATGCTTGCTTTGCTCAAGTGTATGTGGTCAAACTTGAAACTCGTATAGCTGAGTCCATAGCCGAAGGGGTAAAGTGGCTTGCTCGAAATATCCCAGTAGCGCGAGGTGAAGGTTGGTCGATCCTCGGGTTCGTGGGTCAGATTGTGGTTGTAATAGAGCGGTTCCTGCCCTGCCACGCGCGGCCAGCTTACAGGCAGTTTTCCGCCAGGGTTCACATCGCCAAACAGCACATGAGCCACGGCGTTTCCACCCTCTGTGCCGGGATACCAAGACTCCAGAATTGCCGGAACATGCTCAGTGGCCCATTGGATGTCGAGCGGGCGACCATTTTCGAGCACTAGTACCACTGGCTTGCCAGTTCCGGCGGCAACTTCCAGCATCTGTTCTTGAATGCCAGGAAGGTCCAGGGTTGCGCGGGAAGCCGCTTCGCTGCTCATACTTGCCAGTTCGCCCAGTACTGCAATCACCACGTCAGAACCGACGGCAGCTGCCTTGGTCTTGTCCAGCCAGTCGGCCACCTCGGGTGACGTGGGCGGATGCAGGGGTTTCGTGCGGGATAGGGCGTCGAACATCGAAGGGTACAGGCGGGAAAGTGGCGGGCCGGAAATATAGGTTATCTGGGCGTCGGCGCCGAGCATATTTTTCAATCCGGCCAACACTGTTACAGGGTGGCTTTTGCCAGGTCCACCAAAGAGGCGCTCGACCGTCCAGCCTCCCTCGATGTCCTGGGTCGAATCAGCGAGCAAGCCGATGACGGCCACTTTCTTCACACTCCTAGAAAGTGGCAGAGTGTGATTATCATTCTTGAGCAGAATCATCGATTGTCCTGCCACCTTACGTTCCAAGTCCAGACCCTCGCGGCGGCTTAGCACGGAGTCCATCTTCGATTCGTCTACATAAGGATTGTCGAAGAGGCCCAGTTCGTACTTGACTCGGAGAATAGGCCGCACTGCATCGTCCAACTGCGCCTCGCTCACCTTGCCAGCAGCTAGCAGCTTGGCTAGATTGCGAGTGTAGGTCTGGCTGGCCATGTCCATATTCAGGCCGGCTGTGATGGCCTTGTATGCAGCATCCTCGGAGTCGCGCGCATATCCATGTGTCTCCAGGCTACTGACGGCAAAGGCGTCGGAGACAACAAAACCCTCAAAGCCCCATTGCTTGCGCAGAATGTCGGTAAGCAGCCAGCGATTTCCGCTTGCCGGCACATCATTTAAGTCCATGTAGGCGCTCATAAAGCTTCCTGCGCCTGCCTCTTCTGCTGCGTGGAAGGGCACCAAATAGACGTTGTGCATCAATACATCAGGAATGTACGATGAGTCGTAGTCGCGTCCGCCATCAGCGGCACCATAGCCAGCGAAGTGCTTGACGCAGGCCAGCACACTGTCCGGTCCAAGCTTTTCGCCTTGGAATCCGCGCACCTGGGCGCGCGCCATGGCTGCGCCCAGATACGGATCTTCACCAGCGCCCTCAACCATGCGGCCCCAGCGGGCATCCCGGGCAATATCCACCATGGGCGTGAAGGTCCAGTCGATGCCTGCCGCGCGAGAATCTTGAGCGGCCAGTCGCTGGGCGGCCTCTTCCACGCCGGGATTCCATGACGACGCCATAGCAAGCGGAACAGGAAAGACAGTTCGATATCCGTGAATGACATCAAAAGCAAAAAGAATCGGAATATGTAGGCGTGACTTCTCCACCGCGAGATGTTGCAGGCGGTTGATCTCCTTCACGTCGATGAGCCACAGCACAGATCCCACCTTGCCCTGTGCAATCAGGTCATCCGGTTTATCCTTGCCAAGGCCCGGCATGGTGACGCCAGAAGCCTGGTTCAACTGGCCCACCTTTTCATCTATCGTCATTTGCTTGAGCAGCGTTTCGGCGCGACGATAGGCTTCTTGATATGTGACCGGTGCGGTCTGTGCGGACAGAATGCCGGCCAATGCTGCAAGGGCATAACCAGTCAGAAGGAGCTTTTTCATTTGTTGCTTAAACATGTTTCGAATCTCCCAATTCATGGATCAACGGTTAGGCGCTGAGCAAATGCCCAGAGACGCGTCCCGTGTTGCAGAGCGTGCCGGGAAAAGGACATGGAACCGACATCGCCGCAGTCCAACTCTTCGACAAGGAGTTGGGTAAGCAGCAAGCGGGCGCAGCATATGTAATGGCGGCAACGGGATAGGACAGTGCGTCATTTGATGAGCAGGAATCGGGCTAATGAGCAGTTGCTTCATGCACGTTCAAGATGATGCGCCGATAGGAGGTCAGTTGGGGTGAACCATCGTCGGTGACAGCGAGAATCAGATGCGCTGATCCCGTCCCTACGCACGGCATTGGAAAAGGTAGCCAAAGTGGAGAGCAGACCGCGGTAGAGGTCACAATTGCCTGTGGAGTATCAACGCCGGTGAGGTTGACTACTGCATGATTGGCGTCACTTGCGCCTGCTTCAACATAGTGGAACCATCTGTAGCGAAGCTTCTGGCCATCATCAGGGTCGTGGCTGTGGCTTGCATCAAGCAGCACAGGTTTACCAACTTCTGCCTCGAGCACAATCGGAGCTGTACCCGGTTGACCGTTTACCTCCACCTCGGGGCTGTGATTGGCGTGAGCGTAGTCTTCAACAGTCCAAGACATTCGCGCCGCAAAATCGTTTTGAAATGCCTCGCGCCAACGCCAGATCGTTGCCTGATCGGAGGTGTGCTGCTTGCCGTCTGCGCCGATCACGGTATCTTGCGAGGTGATGCGCGAGAACTCATCGCCGCCCTGCGTCCAGATGGGATGGGTTTCACCGTACGGCTGGCGAAAGATGTATCGGCCGCCCCAGCCACCCCAATCGGGCCGACGATACGCGTTAAGTCCATTGTCAATTAAGCCAAGGAACGTAGGCGTGTCGCCCTCCATAATGAACATGAAAGACGGATAAGCTTTACCTAGCTGGCCCTTTCTGCGAATGTTTGCATCAAGCCATTCGTTGGTAACGGTAGTGAAATCCGCGCCCGCGCCATTACGGTAGTAGCGATCACCGCTGATGCCGGTCCATGTGGCGAAGTAGTATTCGCCGCTCGTGGGCGTTGAAGGTGACACGATGTAAAAGAGGTCGGGGAACTCGCGGCGGATCCAGGGACCAGCATCGTCTTGGTCGGAGATTGAGTAGACGCGAAGTTTCGAAATGAGTTTGGTAAGTTGCTCGGGAGTGCGCGAAGCACGGGCATCCATCAAAGCTTGCGCAAGAGTGTTTGCGCCGCCCCAATCGCAGATCCAAAGCGGGCGCGGGTCGTCTCTATCGGCGGCACGTAGAATGGCACCTGCGCCATCGGATGTTTTGCCGGGGCCAGTGGCTTCCATCCCGTAGGCCGTCTGGCCCGCGAAGACGCGGCTAGCCAGATCGGCGGCTTCCGGCCAGCCTTTGGCGTTGAGCAGCAGGTTAGGTCGCACCTGCGCGTAGGTCTTGATGAGCTGGTGCATCGTTTCTGGATGTGTCGCCTTCCTCTGCCAAGTCGACGTTGTTGCAATCATTGCCTCGATGTCGATTTGGTTCGAGTAGAGGAGAAGACGGACGAAAGACATCTGATCGTCGGGTTCGTTGCCGATGTCGCTGATGATAATGACGCGAGGACGACCGGTGAAGTCATCGACGTGAGTCGGAGGAAGGGGTTGGCCTTGAACCGAACTACTTAAACATAGTCCGTATACCACAATAAGAAGTACGAGCAACCACAATGAGCACGGATTCCGCATTATCATTGGCCACCTGAAAAAACTCGTTGATTTGGAGATGCAAATTGACTCCACCTGATTGCACCTCTGAACTTTTCCGGGGCGTCAATCAGCTTGTCGTCCGACATTAAAAGCGTCATATTGTTGCACCTGCGAAGATTCCCGCGAGGTCGAGCCATAACTGATCGCTTAAGGCTCTCAGTGGCCACTCCTTCTTCTGGCTCACACGAATCGACTTCAATGTCTAACCGAAAAAGATAGGCAGGGAAGCTTACACTTGTCAACATATATTTCTAACCATACATATTTATGCAAGTGCAGGCTGTGGCTCCAGACTGTTTAGCGAAATGTACGAGACGGTCCGTCGACCCCATATTCAGCACAACCGGTATACTTCGGCGCGGAACAGCAACTTCAGCATCTCTCATCGCAACCGTACCGCTTAGTTCAAGCTTCACATCCTGTCTTCTATCCTACTAGTCTTACAGCTTGAAGATTCACCAACTATGGGTGCCGCACACTCGGCGTATTCTCGTTTGTGCGCAACTATGCGCCCAATTTTGTGCGTATGTGGGCCAGATCACCAATCTGCCATCATCCCGGTGCTGAACCTCTGAAATATCACCTTCACGGGTTGCTGCTCTTCGGACTTCGTGTTGCATATTTATGCTGTGCAAAATATTTAGCTTGACAAATGTTGAGAGCATCTCCTACTGTTTGCAGCGCTGGATGATCTGGCAGTTTGCCGACTTCCAGGTGTTTGAAATGGAATCGTGGCAAGTTGCTTGGCGCATGTGCGACGAGCGAAGCCACAGGTGTCAATTTTGTGAGGTAGTGCGCCGAATGGCAGGAGGATGTACGGATGAGATTCAATGAAAATACAGCAGAAAGAAATAGGTTCGGAAGCGATCAACTGCTTTCGGAGACCCCTAGAAATGAACGCGGTGACAACCGCAATACCCAAAGCCGGAGGCTTTGGATAGGTTTCTGTTTCGGTGGTGCCCTTTGGATGCTGCTGTTTATCCTGGGGTCTCCATTGACAGGTTTGGCGCAAGGAGCCAATGCCAACCTCTCTGGGCAAATCATCGATCCTGGTGGAGCGGTAATCCAAGGCGCAAGCCTGACAATCCGAAATGTGGACACGGGCCTAAAACAGGCAGCGGTCAGCAACGATTCCGGGTTGTACCAGATCAGTGCTCTACCGCCAGGACACTATACCCTTACCATTGAGAAACAAGGGTTCCAGAGGAGCGTCCAGACCGGAATCACTTTGACGGTAGGTCAGGCTGCAACACTCAATGTTTCGCTTCAACTCGGCAATGTGGCCGAAACTGTCACCGTCACAAGCGACGCCGAGTTGGTAAACACAACCACGGCCGAAATCGGTCAGGTTGTCAATCAGGAATCTGTACGCGAGCTTCCTCTCAACGGGCGCGACCCCTCCAGCCTGGTCTTACTGACAACTGGCATGAGCAACGTGCTGAACGCGTCAGGAAATGCGTCATATAAGAGCAGCGTTGCCATGCCTACTGAGACGGGCGCTTCTTCCGGTGGCGGACGCCAAGGCAGCACCTATTATCTCCTCGACGGCGCTCCGAACATGGACACGAATCTGTTGTTGGCCGCCCCGTTTCCGAATGCTGATGCCACGCAGGAGTTCCGTGCAGTAACAAATAACTTCGATGCGCATTACGGATTTTCGCCGGGCGCAGTGGTTAGCGTAGAGACGAAATCCGGCACAAACGATTTTCACGGCGGCGCATTCGAATTCGTGCGCAACAACGACCTTAATGCCAGCGACTACTTCTCTCATTTGGTCGATCCTCTGAAGCGTAACCAGTTGGGCGCTTTTGTTGGGGGGCCAATCATCAAAAACAAGCTCTTTTTCTTTGCCAACTATCAGGCGACAATTGCTTCGATGCAGGGCACCGGTAGTTCAACGTACGCACCCACCACGGCTATGATGAATGGCGACTTCAGTGCCATCTCCACCTCCTTGTCGACTTCGGCTGGCTTCAACGCCCAGAATCAGATCGATCCGTCCCTCTTCAGCACAGTTGCTGTGAAGTTGGCAACTACCGTCTATCCGAAATCTTCAGCCAGCGACGGTCTGGTACAGTATTCCACTGCGCCTTACACGTACAAGTATAACGAGGGCACGGCGCGTATTGACTACAACATCAGTGACACCCAACGTCTGATGGTGCGCAGCTTTATCCAGTACACAAACCAGCCCGCCGCGGCGACTTCAGGCAACGCCTTGTCTTCGGTTGCAGGCAGGCTGGGTAAGTACTATAACGAAACCGTCGGTCATACCTGGACCATTAGCCCGACGATGGTGAATTCCTTCAATGCCTTCTGGACTGAGATGAACGTTGCCAGCACAGAAAAATCGGAGGACTCCAGTGGGAATACGGTTTGTCTGTCCAAGTACATCGATGTCTCCACTGAGACTGGAGTATGCGATTTTCTGGGGATCGAAATCAGTGGCGGCTTCCAGCCGATATGGGGCATGACATATTCAATGCTGCGCACCACCTTTGGCATCAACGAAGCCTTTACCTATTTGCATGGCAATCACACGGTTACCGCTGGCGGAGTGTTGTGGCACCAGCGGATGGAGGACTACGTTGACTTCCCGGTCTCCCCCTTGGTGGAATTCTGGGGCGGGTATTCAGGGAATGCATTTGCCGACTTCCTGCTTGGCAAAGCGAGCTACTTCGAGCAGGGCGGTGGCGAGATTGCCCATGTTGCGGGATGGCAACTGGGTCTGTTCGCGCAGGACCAGTACAAGATCAAACCTAATCTGACCCTAACCGCAGGTCTGCGCTGGGATCCAAACATACCTCCCACGGTACCCCTGGGGCGCGGATCGGCTTATCGGGCCGGACAGCAGAGTACCCGCTACCCGAATGCGCCGTTGGGGCTGGTATTCCCCGGTGACACCGGTGTGAACAGCGCATTGATGCCGACGTCATACAACTACTATGAACCGCGCATTGGCTTGGCATGGCAGCCGAAGTCCCTGCCGCATACATCGATGCGGGCAGGCTTTGGAATGTTCACGGGGCCGTTGCCGTACACGTTTTATAGCCACGCCGCAAGTATGGCTCCGTGGAGCCCGACCTATACCTTTGACGTAAGCGCTGGAACTATCAGTTTTGAGGATCCGTGGACCAGTCAGGGAATGTCGAATCCGTACCCCCCGTTCGCTTCGTACAGCTATAACCCAGGATCGACCTACACATTTGTCGGCGCGACCCAGGTTGGAATGGGTTTCTCGTCTAATTTCCGTTTAGGCATGACTCAAAGCTGGAATGCTTCGATTGACCAGCAGTTCGCCCGCGACTTCGCTCTTCACCTTACCTATGTTGGTAGCGAATCATACAAGCAGGCGATTGAAGAAGACATGAATCCTGGTGGAAACGGTATTTCCATTGGAACCTATGGAGTTCGTCCTGACAGCGCTTTAGGACAGGTGATCCAGGATCAGAGCCGAGGCAATTCATCATACCACTCTCTACAAATCGGAATAGAAAAGCATTATTCACACAATTTCCAATTCGCCTCGAATTTCACATGGTCAAAGACAATCGACATCGCTTCAACCGGAGATCCATCGCAGTCGGGCACAACGATCGACAATCCTTACGACCTGCAGTGGAGCCGGGGCATTTCGGATCTGAATGTCCCGCTAATCTGGGTCACGAACTTTGTCTATAGCACTCCCAAATTGAGAAATCAGAAGTCGCTTACGCGGAGTGTGGTGGGGGAATGGCAAATAAGCGGTATTTGGTCGATGCAGTCCGGTGCCCCTTCAGCATCCAGGGTGGAAATGGCAACGGTAATTCTGGATCGCTACAGTCCTCTGGCGTCTATGGTGACCGTGCGGATCTCGTTGCGGGGCAGTCATGGAATCAACATAGCGGTGCAAAGAGCCACTGGTTGAATCAGTATTTCAATACCGCAGCGTTTACCACCAATGCAGTTGGCACCTATGGCAATTCAGGCAAGAATATCCTTACCGGGCCTGGGACTGCCTCTTTGGATGGGGCGATCATGAAGAACTGGCAGTTTCTTGAGCGCTATCGTCTCCAGTTCCGTTGGGAGATGTTTAATGCCCTGAATCATCCCAGCTTTGCTCTTCCGGCGACCGATCCGAGTTCTTCATCATCCTTCGGTCGTATTACTGAAACGGCTCAGGCCGCTTCGTCCAATTCAAGCTATGTTTCGTCCCGCGTCATGCAAGGCGGTCTTAAACTCACCTTCTGAGTTTTGAAGAACGAAGAGCGAGGCTCATCAAAGCCTCGCTCTTCGTGTAACTCCAAGGACCTGGCAAGAAGTAGTTCCATGGTCTGTATTGAGCGTAGTAAAGTTCAAATGGTTTTCATACTCTGACTTTAAAAGCTACAAGCTGAGCGGGAGGACAGAGGGTACAGGAAGGAATCATGGAGCGATTCGGGATTGTGTTGACGGCTTTGCTATGTGTTGCTCCCTGCATCTATGCCGAGTCACCGTTGCTGGCGGATGCGAAGCAGGCGAATCCAGCCACACTGGGGCTTCAACATAGTCAGAAGGTTCGTATTGTTGTGTTGACCGATATTGAAAATGAGCCGGACGATACGATGTCGCTGATCAGGCTGTTGACCTATTCAAATCAAATCGATATCGAAGGCCTCATCGCAACGACCTCGATGTTCATGACCGACAGAGCGGCTCCGGGAAGTATCCACGATATCATTGCCGCCTACGGAAAGGTGAGATCGAATCTGCTGCTCCATGAGAGTGGTTTTCCAACGCCGGAGCACTTGAATAGGCTCGTTAGACATGGCCTGGCTGTATATGGAATGAAGGGAGTCGGAGAGGGCAAGGATTCTGAAGGCTTCGATTGGATTATCAAGGTGCTGGAAGACCAGGACAAAAGGCCGGTGTGGGTGACTGTTTGGGGCGGGCCCAGTACTCTGGCACAGGCGCTTTGGAAGATTCAGCATACAAAAAAGGCAGATGAAGCAGAGCGGCTCTATCGCAAACTTCGGGTTTATACGATCTCCGACCAGGATGACTCTGGCGCATGGATACGGAAGACATTTCCACACGTGTTCTATATTTGTAGTCCCGGCACGAACTTCATGACGGCGACTTGGCTGGGGATCAATCAACCTTACCCCGGCTCTGACACAGAGGTCATCAGTCGCGAATGGCTCGCCAGGAATATCCAACAAAGCCATGGACCGCTGGGAGCAGCCTACCCGGATGTGGCCTACGCGATGGAGGGCGATACGCCTTCTTATCTGTCGCTCATTCCGAACGGTCTAAACGATCCGGAACATCCCAACTACGGTGGCTGGGGCGGGCGGTACGAGTTGTATACGATGACGTCTCTTCCTGGAAGTATGCCTGCTGAATATGTTGGGCACGCGCCGATTCCACCGTCGGAACGTGAGACCAGACCGATCTGGACGAATGCAGAGGATTCCTACTTGTCCCCTGCTGACAAGCAGGTGTACAAGACAGCGCAGGCTAGCATCTGGCGGTGGAGAACGGACTTTCAGAACGATTTTGCCACGCGCATGTGTTGGACGACAAAGTCCTACAAGGAATGCAATCATCCACCAGTTGCCGCCTTGAAGACACAGGAAAGACTCACTGTGCATGAAGGCGATGCGTTCTACCTGGATGCGGCAGGAAGCTACGATCCGGACGGGGATTCGCTGAGCTACCTATGGAGCGAGTACGCGGAAGCCGGCACCTATACGAGCGAGGTGAGCTTCAGGCCATACGCATCTAACCTGAAGCGCCTCAAGGTCACGGCACCTCATGTGGAGAAGTCGGAGACGTTGCATTTTATCTTGAAGGTCACCGACAAGGGCACGCCGGCGCTTACTCGCTACCGCAGGGTAATCGTGGAGGTGCTTCCCAAACTCTAGGGCGACCATTTGTTGTTAGCATATTTATGCACATACGAAATTCAATGTGTATACTGAATTCAGTAATCAAAGCGAGTGACTTTATGACGATAAGCGAGACGACATTATGACATTTTCATCTACCATTGATTTGGCAAGGCTTGAGGAGCAGGCGGCACGAACACGCATCCGCAGCTTGCAGATGGTATATCGAGCAAAAATGGGCCATCCTGGCGGGGACTTCTCCGCAGCCGATATCTTGACCGCGCTCTATGGGGCGGTTCTACGCATCGATCCATCCGCTCCTCGCGATCCGAAGCGCGATCGGTTCATTATGAGCAAGGGACACTGTTCAGGCTCACTCTATGCGACGCTAGCAAGTGCCGGGTTTCTGACAGACGCGGATCTTGATACCTATATGGCTCCCCTTTCGAAGCTGAACGGCCATCCCGACCGCAACAAGGTTCAGGGAGTAGAGGCCAACACGGGCGCCTTGGGCCATGGCTTGCCCATCGCTGTCGGCTGCGCACTGGCGGCGAAGATGAGCGGCGCCCGGTGGCGCACCTATGTGCTGGTGGGTGATGGCGAGTTGCAGGAGGGAAGCAACTGGGAGGCGGGGATGTGCGCGGCGCAATATAAGCTTGACAATCTCGTGCTAATCATCGATCGCAACCGCATTCAGCAGGGAGACTTCACGGAGAAGACCATCTGCATGGAACCTCTGGCCGAGCGGTGGAGGGCTTTCGGCTGGGATGTGCACGAAGTGGATGGCAACAATATGCAGGCGCTAGTGGAATGCTTTCAGGCCGTACCCTTCACGGCAGGGGTGCCTACTTGCGTGCTAGCCCATACGATCAAGGGAAAGGGTGTGTCCTTTATGGAGAATCGTCCGGAGTGGCATCATCGCGTACCGACAGCGGACGAGTTACAGCGCGCGATTGCTGAACTTGAAGGGGGAAGAAATTGAGCCGAATGGTAGATTGTCGCGACGCATATTCCAAGACACTCGAAGAGATGGCGTCTACAGATGAGCGCATTGTGGTTGTTGTGAATGACTCGGTGGGCTCGACCAAGTTGAAGGGCTTCTTCTCCAAATACCCGCAGCGCTCCATCAATGTGGGCATAGCAGAGCAGAACATGATGGGTGTGGGTGCAGGGCTAGCCAATGGAGGCAAGATTCCCTACGTGTGCGGCCCTGCCTGTTTTCTGACTGCGCGCGCCATGGAGCAGGTAAAGATCGACCTTGGTTATTCAAACTCTAATGTCAGGCTACTGGGTGTTTCTACTGGCATGGCTTATGGCGAGTTGGGATCGACGCATCATTCTTTAGAAGATGTTGGCTGGATGCGCATCATCCCCAACATGACGATTATTGTTCCAGCCGATTCCATCGAAACCCAGGCGGTAATGCGGTACAGTGCTGTGCACGAGGGACCCATGTTTTTGCGTATCAGCCGCATGCCGGTGCCAGACCTGCTACCCGCCGGGACAAAGTTTGAATTGGGCAAAGCGGTCTGTTTGCGCGAGGGCAGCGATATTACGCTGATGGCCAACGGAGTTATGGTGTGCCGTGCTTTGCAGGCAGCGGAAAAGTTGCAGAAGTCCGGAATTTCGGCGCGGGTGCTGAATATGTCTTCGGTAAAGCCGATTGACCGTGAGGCGATCATCGATGCGGCGCAGAGCACGGGTGGAATAGTCACCGCTGAAGAACATTCGATCTATGGCGGCCTGGGTGGCGCAGTGGCCGAGATTGTGGCGCAGACGCATCCGGCAAAGATGCGTATCCTGGGCGTTCCCGGCGTGTTTGCTCCTACCGGTTCAGCGGAGTTTCTCTTGGAGCATTTTGGACTCACGGCTGAAGGCATCCGGTCTGCGGCAGTTCAACTGCTGGAATCGAGGTAGTTATCATGACGGGCAACTACATTCTGGCGCTGGATCAGGGAACCACCAACACGAAGGCAGTGCTGGTAGATGAGGTAGGCAAGATTGTATTTCGCGCCTCTGTGTCTATGCGCGTCGTCACCACCAGCGCTGGATATGTGGAGCAGGATGCCAGTGAGATATGGCGCGCCTGTTGCCAAGTCATTCGGGCCTGCTTCGAGAAGGCGGGTGCTGGTGCAATCGTTGCGATGGGTATTACCAATCAGCGCGAGACCGTTGTTTTGTGGGATCGGCGCACTGGAGAGCCAGTAGCGCCGGCCGTGGTGTGGCAATGCCGGCGCTCGGCCGAGCGCTGTGCGCAACTGGTGCGCGAGGGGAAGGAACCCCTCATCCAGAGCCACACTGGGCTCCGTGTGGACCCGCTATCCTCCGCAAGCAAAATTGAGTGGCTACTTGACCACACGGATGGACTGCGCACGCGCGCCGAGGCAGGTGAAATCTACCTCGGTACCGTGGATAGCTGGCTTATCTATAAGTTGACGGCAGGGGCCATTCATGCGACCGATGCCAGCAACGCTTCCCGGACCCAGCTTTTCAACTTGGCTGAGGGGCGATGGGACGAAGAGATGCTGCGGTTATTTCGTATCCCCGCCGTTATGCTTCCGTCGGTGGTCGCATCGAGTGGAATCATTGGCGAAACGGTCGAGGAAGGTGGCGTTCCTGGCGGGATTTCGATTGCCAGCGCCATCGGTGATTCGCACGCAGCCCTGGTCGGACACGGCGTATTTAGTCCAGGCCCGGTCAAGGCCACATACGGGACCGGCTCTTCGCTGATGACATTATGTACGGATGCTGGCGCTGCGGATGGCGCGTTGGCGCGCACGGTTGCCTGGGCCAGGGAAGGCAAGCTGCAGTATGCGTTTGAAGGTAACATTACAATGACCGGCGCGTCCGTGCAATGGGTGGGAGACTTTCTACAGTCCAATACGCCGGTCGAGAGCGCTCTCACGCTTGCTGCCTCCGTTAGCGATTCAGGTGGCGTGTACCTGGTTCCCGCCATGAATGGTTTGGGGGCGCCCTACTGGGATAGTGAGGCGCGCGGGGCGGTTTTTGGCCTGACGCGCACCTCGACGGTTGCGCACTTGGCTCACGCTGCGATTGAAGCCATTGCACATCAGGTTGCTGATGTCTTTGAGGAGATGCAACGGCGTCAGCCCTGCATGGCCTCGGCCCTCTATGCCGACGGCGGCGCCAGCGAGAATAGCGATTTGATGCAACTACAGGCCGATCTGCTAGGGCAGCCTGTTTTGCGCTCAAGATGTCCAGAGCTTTCGGCATTGGGGGCAGCTTGGCTCGCCGGTCTTGGAGTTGGCACCTGGAGTTCCTTCGCGGAATTGGCAGCGATGGTTCCGGAGCGCGACGTGTTTCAGCCAGTGCTCGACGCTAAGGCTAGGGCGGATATTCGCCAGGGCTGGCGCTTTGCAGTGGAAAGAACACGGTTGCACAATACTGCTTATTCGAACGTGCAAAATCATGCATGACGGTGACACAATAGCTCTTATGTCACGTCAAGATGAAATGCGCCTGATGGCGAAGGTAGCTCGCATGTACTACGGACTTGGAATCCGGCAGCAGGAAATTACCACTCGGCTGAATATTCATCAGTCGACCATCTCCCGTCTGCTCAAACGGGCCAGAGAGGCGAATATTGTCCGAATCAGCGTCAGTATGCCCTCTGGCATTTTTCCTGAGTTGGAAGAGGGGCTCGAAGAGAAGTACGGTCTTTCAGAGGCTATCGTTGTCGATTGCCTGCCCGATGAGCAGCAGATGGTGAAGGATTTAGGGAATGCCGCAGCCTTTTACCTGGAGACAACCATTAAGGAAGGAGAAGTTCTCGGTATCTCTTCCTGGAGCCGGAACCTGCTGGCCATGGTGGACTCGCTGCATCCAACCCAGCGCGGCAATGGTGGCAAGGTCATTCAGATTCTGGGCGGAATGGGAAGTCCCGGTGCCCAGGGCCATGCCACCAGCCTGACGCAACGGCTGGCATATCTGCTTGGAGCGGCCGCCGTCCTGCTGCCAGCTCCCGGCGTAGTGGGCTCACCGGAAGCAAAAAAAGTGCTTGAAAAAGATGAATACGTGCGGCAGGTGTTGGATCTTTTTCCAAAGATCGACACCGCTCTGGTGGGCATAGGATCGCTGCAGCCATCGAAGTTGCTGGCCAGTAGCGGCAACAGATTTTCCCAGAACGAAATACGTCAGTTACATGCCATTGGCGCGGTGGGAGACATATGCCTGCGATTTTTCGACGCGGAGGGGCATCTTGTTTCCACACCCTTGCATAACCGTGTGATTGGCATAGAACTGCAAGCTCTCAAGTCCGCGAAGCGGGTGGTTGGCGTGGCTGGGGGACCGCGCAAGGAAGATGCTATCCGCGCTGCGCTTCGTGGCAAATGGATCAACGTACTGATTACGGACAAAAAAACGGCAGAGAATCTGCTGAAGGAAACCGATTCTCGTCCCAGCCGGCCCGGTCGCAGGAAGACTTCGCGGGAGTAAATGAGGAGACTTCCATGTGTTCGGAATGGAGCGGACGGCGGTCACTGCTCGGTGTGATCGCGATGCAAAGATGTCAGCAATGATTGTTTGCATTGCTGGAAACCGCAACTTCATTTCAGACCGGTTAGCAACCCAGGAGAGAAGCATAGCTTCACGATTCTTCTCACTGCGGGGCGTAGAGACCTCGGTCCAGCAAGGAACGTTCCATGGTAACGATTCATAGCTACTTTGTCGCTGTTCTGCTTTGCACTCTGACCATGATCTGCTGGGGGTCCTGGGCCAACACACAGAAGTTGGCAGCGCGTACCTGGCGATTTGAACTCTTCTATTGGGATTTCGTCTCAGGCTTGTTGCTTACTTCGCTGTTGGCGGCATTGACACTCGGGACCTTTGGTCAAACTGGGCGACCGTTTCTAGCCGATCTGGCACAGAGCGATATGTCCAGCATAGAATGGGCGCTTTTGGGTGGCGTCGTCTGGAACCTTGGGAACTTACTGCTCGTTGCAGCCATCGCCGTGGCTGGCATGGCGATCGGTTTTCCCATCGGTGGCGGCATCGCATGGGTGTTGGGCATCGTCCTCAGCTTCGCCTTGGTTGTCGTGCAAGGGAAAGCCAATCCAGGAAATTCCTACATGCTGTTCGGCGGAGTTGCCGTCATTGTTTTAGCAATCTACCTGAGCATGAGGGCATATAGCCAATTGGCAAGCGCGGCGAAAAAGCCCAGCATCAAAGGAATCGTGTTGTCGATTGCCGCTGGCCTTTTCATTGCCTTCTTTTACAGTCTCGTGGTCAAGTCGATCGATCCAGAATTCGTTTCTGGAGGTTCCGGCACCTTGATGCCGCTTACCGCCGCATTCTTCTTCACACTCGGCGCATTCGTTACGACCTTCCTGTTCAATCCTGTCTTCATGAAGAAGCCTGTCGAAGGGGCTCCAGTCATGATGTCTGATTACTGGAAAGGAAGCTGGGGAACACATCTGACAGGATTTCTTGGTGGAGCAATTTGGAGTCTTGGCATCACGTGCAGCTTCATCGCTGTTGGTGCTGCCGGGCCAGCGGTTTCCTATGCGCTGAGCAATGCCGCGCCCGTGGTCGCCATTCTCTGGGGCGTGTTGGTGTGGAAAGAATTTGCGCGAGCGCCACGCGGGACCGGACGCCTTCTGGGCGCAATGTTTATTTGCTTTCTGATTGGACTGGCGCTCATCACGTACTCACGCCTGTAATCGAGCGGTAGTTGGACTATTGGGCGCCGTGCGAACGAGTGTCCCGATAATGTGTGGCGAATTGTGAACCTTCCGGAAAATCAAACCGGGAAAGGTAATGGAGTAACTATGGCAAATGAAGTTCTAGCAGTTATCGTGGGAAATCGTGATTTCTTTCCGGATGTGCTGGTTGCCGAGGCACGCAAGGATCTTCTCAAACTCTTTAGCGAACTTGGCGTCGAAGTCGTGATGCTTTCTCCGGAGGAGACGAAGTTTGGGGCGGTCGAGACTTGGCAGGATGCCAAGCGATGCGGAGAATTGTTCAAAAAGCATGCAGAGCGCATCTCTGGCATCCTTGTATGCCTTCCAAACTTTGGCGACGAGAGGGCTATTGCAGATTCAATCCGTCTATCTGGCCTAAAAGTCCCCATACTGGTTCAAGCTTCGCCTGACGACCTCGACCAGTTCGGGCTTGATCGTCGCCGGGATTCATTTTGTGGCAAGATCTCCGTCTGCAACAATCTGCGTCAGTACGGTCTTCTTTACACCCTTACATATGACCACACGGTCAGCATTCTTTCGGAGAATTTCCGTCGGGATTTACAAGGTTTTTTTAGTGTTTGCCGCGTTAGCCGTGGATTGCGGCGGATGAGAATCGGTGCCGTGGGCACACGCCCCAATAACTTCAATACCACTCGCTATAGCGAGAAGCTGCTGGAAAAGTCCGGAATCAGCGTGAATACGGTAGACCTGTCGGAAATCTTGGGTCGTGTTGCCGGCTTGGCTAGTAACGACAGTCGTGTGTTGCAGCGCGTGGAACAGATCAGGAGCTACGCCGACAGCTCGGCCGCGCCCGCAGAAGCACTCCTCAAGATGGCCCGCTTCGCTACCGTGGTCGAGGAGTGGATGGACGAGCTTGGACTGGAGGCCACAGCGATTCAATGTTGGAGCTCCTTGCAGAAAAATTTCGGTGTGAACGTCTGCACCATCATGAGCATAATGAGCGAGAGAATGTTGCCCAGCGCCTGTGAAGTCGATGTTGCCGGCGTCGTTTCCATGTACGCGTTGCAGTTGGCTTCCGGTCGCCCCAGTGCGCTGGTCGACTGGAACAATAACTACGGCAGCGATCCGGACAAGTGCGTACTTTTTCATTGCGGCAATTGGGCCAAAGAGTTTCTACCCAATCCACGCATGGGCTCAGCGGAAATTCTGGGGACCACGCTTGGCCCGGAGAACACCGTTGGCGCTCTGGCAGGACGCGCGCCAAGTGGACCACTTACCTACGCTCGCATTAGCACGGATGATCTGACCGGAACGATCCTTGCCTTTGTTGGCGAGGGCGTTTTTACAGACGACCCGCTGAACACAATCGGAGCGAAGGCCGTCGTTCAGATCCCGCAACTGCGCCTTTTGATGCAGTATATCTGCAAGAACGGCTTTGAACACCATGCAGCCATGAATCGTTCGCACTGCGCATCGAGCGTCGCAGAGGCGCTGAGTAACTATCTTGGCTGGGATGTTTATCATCATGAGGCGTAGTGCAGATTTCCTGCGGTTAAATATCACTTGGCAAGGGAAGCGCCGCCTTCTCGAACAGATGAGCGGCGCACGAGCCTAAGCAGTAGTTGGGTACGTACAGCAAATCCAATCAAGCACGGGGAACCTGTTTTTCGGAGGCACAAGCCACTTCAACCTGCCCTGCTGTTGCTACTTGTACGTTCGAGCGATTCGAAGCGGTATGCAGCAGTAAAGTACGGTCTCGGGCTGTAATTATCGATCAAGTACATGCTGGCAGACTCTTTGCCTTGTGGATTGCTTTTGAAGGATGCTGTCGAGGGGGCTGAACGAATTTTTGAGGTGCTGAAGGGTGCTTTTGAGCACTTTTCATTGCCATTGATGCTCATTTTTTCAGTAAGTTAAAAGCAATTGTCGTTATGGCGTAGCAGAGGTCGGTAGCTGATCTAGACTTGGCACACTGACACTGGTAAAACCATCCTCCGCGGCTCGATGGATGGTTGAATTTGGAGCCCGTTTCGGAGCCCGTTGTGTGCCAAATAGGCTCCAAAAGCGTCATTCCTATCCGTGTAAGTTATTGAAAATAAATGAACTCAAGGAGTTTGGCTCGCCTGTTAGCTGGTGGTCGTTTAGAAATATTCCTTTGAAATATTCAACTTGTCCATCCTTCTCTGGAGCGATGTTCGCTTCATTCCCAGCCGCTCGGCAGCGCCTTCCAGTCCGGAGATTTTTCCCTGGGCTGCACGCAGTGCCTGCAAGATGGCTTCGCGCTCAGTCGCATGCAATGTAATTTCCTGCGCGACCTTGGGAAGCGTTCTCCGTCTCAGTTCGGAGACGGGCGCGGCCAACGTTTCATTTCGCGTGAGAATTACGGAACGTTCCAGAAAGTTTTGCAGCTCGCGCACATTGCCAGGCCACGGCCAATCCATCATAGCTTCCATCGCCTCACGCGGAATAATACGAATGGATTTCCGCATTTTGCGTGAAAGCAAAGAGACGAAGTAATGAACCAGCAAAGGGATGTCTTCCTTCCTATTCCGCAGAGGAGGAATGAGAATGGGAAATACGTTCAGCCGGTAATAAAGGTCCTCGCGGAACTTTCCGTCGCGCACCATAGCGAGCAGGTCGCGGTTGGTTGCCGCTATCAGTCGCACGTCTACCTTCACGGTCCGATTACTGCCCAACCTTTCAAATTCTCTTTCCTGTAGTACTCGCAGAAGCTTTGGCTGAAGACCAGGATCGATGTCCCCAACTTCATCCAAAAACAAGCTGCCTTCATGCGCGAGTTCAATTCGCCCCCGCTTTTGCGTCAAAGCACCAGTGAATGCGCCCTTCTCGTATCCGAACAGTTCGCTTTCCATCAATCCCGACGGAATTGCGGCACAATTCAGTCTCACAAAGGTCCGGTCTCGCCGGGCGCTGAGATTATGGATAGCGCGTGCCATCAATTCCTTGCCAGTGCCAGTCTCGCCAACCAGCAATACAGTAGAATCCGTGGGCGCAACGATCGATACTTGATCGAGTACCTTCCGCAGAGCCGGGCTTCCCCCTACGATGTCTTCAAAGTTATATTCCGACTGAATTTCCGATTCAAGATAGAGCCGCGCGTCTTCCAGCCGGTCTCGCGATAGGTTCAAGCGCCCATAGGCAAGGGCGTTCTCCAGGGCGAGTGATATCTGGTTGCCCACCTGCCCGAGCAGGTCAAGATCGGGTTGGCTAAAGGCGTCCTTTTGCTGACTCCCAAGCATAATCATTCCCAAGGGATTCTTTGACCCCACAAGCGGGACGGTAGCGATACTGACAATCGATTCGGAACGGAGAGGCTGCGCTACGAATTCCGACAACGACTCGATTTCTTTCTGGCCAAACACCGTTGGCACCCTGCTACGCATGTTTTCGAGATCGCTCTCGGTAAGCTTAGGCGTAAGGATATTCTCGACGAATCCACGGCTTTCTGGAAAATCGAACGTAATGCATTGAAGCTGATTGGTCGTTTCTTCAAAGAGCCAGAAACCCGCAAATGCATTCTTAAATAATTCGCGAATCGATATGGAAGCTGCGCGAAAGAGTTCATTCACTTCGAGATGCGTAATGGTGTGATTGTTAATGCTCAGAAGAAGTTTCAACCTGTCCCGTTCAAGTTCGAGTTCCTGTCGATATACCTCCGCTGTCTCAAGAGCAAGAGCGCTTTCCAGTGCCACCGAAACATGCGCTGCAACCGAGCCCATCAACTCAATATCTGCCGAGTTGAAACGCTCAGGGCCGACGGCGCCAAAGATCAAGGCGCCGAGCTTTTTCCTGGAACTGGAGATTGGAAATATGTACGCGCTGTGGATTCCTTCGAATCGACTATGCTCAGCGAACGGTTGAACTTGAGCACGGCGCATCTCCTGCCGGACATCTGGAACGAAAACAGGCCGCTGATTCTCCAGTGCCGCGGCCAATGCCGTATTCTTGAACGGCACCTCAATACCAATCTCTGTACCGGGATCGTGAACACCAGGCTCGAGCGCGTAAAGCTGGGTAGTCTGTTTGTGCTGATTCAGCAGCAACAACGCAATCGAGTCGAAGGAGATAACTTTTGACAGCAGAGTCGATATGCTATGAAGAACAGCCTGGAGATCTGGCTGCGAGGCTATCACCGTCGAGACGCCGAGCAGTGCTCGGTATCTGCTTCCGTCCATTGGATCCAAATCGCTTTTACCCGTCATTTTCACCCGTATCGTAGTCGTTTGACAAATTGAATCCATGTCCCTGCTCACGTCGCACCGCAATTGCATCATTGACAATCAGGCATTTGCCGTGCCGCCAATGCCTGAGAATCGGCGCGTCTGAAATTCCGGATCGCTTCTTACATGACGCGTCGACCGAAGATCGGTATCAACCCGAGGTCTATACACACGCGGTCAGTCACTCCTCCACAGCGAACACCAGCCCAGCGTGTTGCTGTAGACGGTCCACGAGCCTGCCCTGGAGTGCCGCGCCCGGGGTCCAGAAGCCACCTGGAACGTCCGGTGCGCGGACAAGGCAGATGGCGCTCTCGACGATCATTCTGGGGGTCGAGCCGTAGCCGGGATCCTCGGTGCCCTTGACCGAGACTCGTACCTTGCGGCCGTCCGGCGCAATGCCAATAAAGAGCATGTCGAAGAATCCCAACTTGCGCTCGTCTTGCGCAGGGCCTTCACCCGGCTTGAGGGCGGTGCCAGACGGGGCGTTGACGTCAGGCGGCGTGGCGGGCCTGTTCGCGCTGGCGACCATCATTTCGTCATAGATGAAGTTGCGCCCGTAGGGATGGCCCATGAGCAGGTTCGAGCGATGGACATTCTGGGCGTCGAGGGCTGCCAGCATGAACGGAGCGACATTTCCCACGTCCGGATCAGTCTCCGGTGCCGTTTTTGACGGTTGCGGTGGGCCCTCGAAGCCGGGTGTGAGACCGAAGGGGCTGTTGATCACCGCCGCCAGGGAGGGGTCCTTCTCCAGCGCCTCCTTCGTGGCCTTGGCGCTGGCCATCGATCCGCCAGAAACTCCACCCTTGAACGCGCGGACACGCCCCTTCACGCGCGGGACGGCCGCGCTCAGCACCTTGCGCGCCGTGTCTTGGCAGAACCAGACGCCGAGTTCGGACGGAATCGAATCGAAGCCGCAGGCGAACAGTATCCGTGCGCCGCTTGCCCTGGCCTGGGCGTCATGATCATCGATCATGCGGCGCATCCAGTGGGGCTCGCCAGACAGATCAAGATAGTCCGTTCCCGCCTCAGCGCAGGCGGCGACCAAGTCGGAGCCATAGAGTTGGTAGGGCCCGACGGTGGTTATCACGGCCCTCGTCAGACCGACCATCTCCCGCAGCGAAACCGGATCAGTGGCGTCAGCGATCACCAGAGGCGTATCCCCGGGTGCGCCGATCTCGTTCCTCGCCCGCGCAAGTTTTGTCGCCGATTGTCCGGCCATGGCCCACGCCACCTCGCCGGCGATGCCGTATTTTTGCATCAGGTGCTCTGCCACGAGGCGACCGGTGTAGCCGCTCGCGCCAAAGACGATAATGTCGAATTTTGCATTCAGGTTCATATGTGTACCTTCCTCTCTTAAGTCTCTGAAGCAACGGCAATAGACTCGCGCGGATGCGCGGTGGGCGTCGAGATGGCGAACGCGAAGTTGGCGCTCACCGATGCGACGAACATCGTGAGGACGAGCGGAAATGCTGTGTCTGCGCCCGCAATGCCAACGAGCGGTGCGACGACACCAGCGAAGAGGTGCTGCAGCATCCCGAGAATGGCGGAGGCCAGACCCGCGGCCATTGGGACGGTTGCCAGAGCGAGCGCGATCGTGCTACCAAAGACGAGGCCTAGCGACCCGACGGCGACGAAGATGGGTGCGGCGAGCCAGATGGAGGGCACACCCGCAAGGACGAAGAGTGCAAGCACGATGATGGCGGCGAGGTTGAACAGCAGTCCGGTACGGGCGAGTACGGCGGCGCGGAATCGCCGGGTGAGCCGGGCTGAAACGGCGCCGGTAATAGTCAGAGTAAGCGCGTTAAGGCCGAACATCAGCCCGTAGCCAATCTTGTTGAGGCCCATCATGCTCTGATAGAGGAAGGGCGATGCCGAGATATAGGCCATCATCGTCGCGAATGCGAAGACATAGGCGAACATGTTGCCCAGATAGGCCCGGGACATTAGCGCGCGTGCCGTCGATGCCGGAACCACCTGATGTCCGGGATCGTGCAGTGCGCGCGGTCGGGTTTCCCGGACGAACAGGAGGACTGCGACAAAGCCGATGCCGACGAGCCCCGTCAATATCCACATCAGGCCACGCCAGCCCAGCGGGTTCACGAGCATGCTGCCGACGACCGGGGCGATTACCGGGGCAATTCCGCTGACCATCATCACGATACTCATGTACCGGGTGGCTTGCGCGCCACGCGCGCGATCAATGATGATCGCACGCGAGATGACCATGCCCGCGGCCCCGGCCAGCCCCTGCACGAACCGGCCACTGACGAATACTGTGATCGTCGGGGCGAGTGCAACGGCCACGCTTGCAACAAGGTAGAGGCCCATCCCCATGACAAGCGGACTGCGCCTGCCGAGATGATCGGAGAGCGGCCCAAAAATGAGCTGACCGACGCCAGCGCCGATGAGGAAGGTCGTCAGCGACAACTGGACACCTGCCGATGTCGTGGCTAGGTCTTTGACCATCTCCGGGAACGCTGGCAGATACAGGTCGATCGCGAACGGAGCTATTCCGGTCAATAACGCAAGCGTCAGCAGAAGCGTAACGCCGATCCGGGCAGACGACGCACTCGTCTCATTCTGATTGTACTTGGCACATATACTCATCTATACCTCTCATTTTTTACTATGTAAACATAGATATGCTACGATACTTATGTTTGCATAGTCAATCGCTGAAGGGAGGCAGTGCATGACATCCAAGAGGCACGACAGGGCAATTCAACTCGCCGACTTGGCTCACCTTGTCCTCAGCGTGGCACGTGACATCCGCATCTACGGGCACCTCGATCCCGAAATCATCGTGATCACTTCGCTCGAAAGTATCGTCATGAATCACATCGAGCGGAACCCTGGCACCACCCCATCCCGACTCTGCGACGAGATCGGACTCCGTTCCAGCAACGCGAGTGCGTTGCTGCGGTCGCTCGAAGCCAAAGGCATGATCCGGCGTATCCCAGCCCCGGAAGACCGTCGCTCCATCAGCCTCCAGGCCACGCCGCTCGCCGCGCGCAACCTTGAGAAGGTTCGCACCGAATGGGCTCGGCTCCTGGCCCGGCATGTTGACGACATGGCCGATGTCGCGTCGACGGTCGAACTGCTTTGCGCGCTAGATGAATCCTTCACACGGGCGGGAAATCCCGTCCTCCTGCGACCGGGCCAGGATGACCGATCATGCGGGCTACTACCTACCATCCCACCAACTCAAGCAGGAGTTCGCAGTTAAATGACCTCACTATCTCTCGACGCATTGTTCCAGCCCTTCAAAATCAAGTCGCTGGAACTGAAAAATCGTATCGTCATGGCTCCCATGACACGCTCGTTTTCTCCTGTAGGCGTGCCCGGCGAAAACGTTGCGGCCTACTACCGGCGGCGCGCGGAAAACGATGTGGGTCTGATCCTCTCCGAAGGAACGGTCATCGACCGACCTGCGTCCCGAAACGACCCCGACGTTCCGTTCTTTCATGGCGATGCCGCGCTCACGGGATGGAAGCGGGTGGTGGACGAAGTGCATGCTGCGGGCGGCAGGATGGGCCCTCAAATCTGGCACGTGGGCTCGACGCGAAACATGATGACCGGATGGAACCCGGGCGTTCCGGTCGAGAGTCCATCGGGCCTCGTGGCCCCCGGCGATGACACGATCGAGGCCTTCGGCCGTGCAGCGGGAGACGCAAAGCGACTGGGCTTCGATACGGTAGAATTGCACGGCGCCCATGGCTATCTGATCGATCAGTTCTTCTGGGCGGGTACGAATCTGCGCACGGACAGGTTCGGCGGCGCCACCATCAAGGAGCGCTCCCGCTTCGCTGTGGAGGTGGTGAAGCGCGTGCGGCAGGCGGTCGGACCGGACTTTCCCCTCATCCTGCGCGTCAGCCAGTGGAAGCAGCAGGACTTTGCGGTACGGCTCGCCGAAACACCGGAGCAGATGTTCGAATGGCTAGGCCCTCTCGTAGAGGCAGGCGTGGATGTTTTGCATTGCTCGCAGCGCCGCTTCTGGGAGCCGGAATTTCCTGAGATCGACGGCGAGGACGGACTCAACTTTGCGGGTTGGGCCAAAAAACTCACGGGAACAACCACCATCAGCGTGGGCTCGGTCGGCATGTCGGTTGATTTTCTGCGCGCCTTTGCGGGCGAGAGTTCGAAGGCCACCGGCATCGACAACCTCATCCACCGACTGGAGCGGGAGGAATTCGATCTTATCGCCGTCGGTCGAGCCTTGCTCGCCGATCCGCAATGGGTGACGAATATCCGCTCCGGAGATCAAAGCGGACTGAAGGATTTCAACCCCGCCACTTTGGCAAAGCTTTTCTGAAGTCTCAGGCCGGGAGGTTGCGCCGCAAACAGTCGGATTCATCGCGCTCAGCTGCCGCTGTCGGAACCTGGATCTTTCTTCCATAAGACGCCCTTCCCGCTCTAATTTTGCAAGAGCTAGCAGTGTCAGATTTCGCTCTCGAAAGGTAACGCGCCATGGCAACCAGCAAGAAGAAACGATCGCCGCCCAAGCTGCCCAGCCAATTCAAGGAGGTGAATTCATTTGCGATGGGCGCGGGCAGCGACAGTCTCGCGGAAGTCAGAATCGTGGGCGCCAGAAGCGTCTTGCTCCCCACCCTGACCATCGAACAGAGCATCTTGGAAAAGTGCGAACTGCGCAGTTGCAATGCGCAGACGATGCGCTGGTTTGATGTGGTTGCGGATCATTGCGATTGCGCCAATGCGGATTTCCACTACACGGTATTCGACCGCATCGAAGTGCACGACTGCAAAATGACAGGCGTTTCTCTGGTGGAAGCCAAAATAAAGGACGCGTTCTTTTCCTCTTGTCAATGCGAATACGCCTTGTTCCGCATGGCGCGCGTTTCCTTCAGCGAGTTCACCGGCTGCAATCTGCGCGAGGCGGACTTCTACGGGGCCAACCTGTCGGGCACGGTCTTCCGGAATTGCGACCTGCACAGCGTGGATTTCACCACCTCCACGCTGCAGGGAACAGATATTCGCGGCTGCCAGATCGAAGGCTTGAAGGTAAACGCCGAGGCGGTCAAGGGCTTGATCATCGACCCCGCGCAGGCGGCATACTTAATGTATCTGTTAAAGGTGAAAGTACTGCAGTAGCCACTGTGATTTCCTTGTGAGGATCGATCTTGATGGCACATGGCTTTTGTTTAGCCGGCGGCTTCATACCCTTCTGGACGAGTTCACCTTTCGATTCAATCGCCGCACATCAAAATCTCGCGGCAAGTTATTCTATCGATTGGCTCAACAGGCCGTGCAGATCGGCCCCGTTACGTTTGACCTTGGTCAAACCACAACATGTTGTATCTGGTGGCGTAAAGTAAATACTCATAATGTAGAAAAATATCCAGGCACCCAGAAACAACTTTCTATAAAGACTCCGCTCTTGCATGTCGATTGTCTATGCGCTGTTGTCGAGAATAATTGTGACGAGAAATGTATCCCAACGAAATCCAAGCGAAGGCCACGTCTTAGTCTTCACTGGCCATTCTTTGCACCCCGTAGTAAGAGTGAAATGCCTAAAAGCGGATATTCCCTCTCGTCGGAAAGAGAGGGAATATCCGCAAGAAAATAGCAACGCCCCTCTCTTTCCAACCAATCCATCTAAAACGACAAACGAAGTGCAAACTGGATTTCACGCGGGGTGTATCCAGTCGTGATCTGTGTGAGTTGACCAAAGTTCGCGCCACCCAGGGTGTTGGCTGGAGCAGCAAAATTGGCCGTGTTGGTTACGTTAAAGCATTCCGTTCTGAACTGCATGGTCGTGCCCTTGGACATCTCAAAATTCTTGAAGAGAGAAACGTCCGTGTGGCGACTGTGAGGCCCATGGTACTGATTTCTGCGTTCATTCCCGAGCGTGCCTGCAGCCTGAGCGGTGAAGGCGGAGGTATTGAAGAAATAATTGATACCTTTGCTCGAAAGATTAGGGTTGCCGGTCACATTGGGACGATCTCCCTGATAGGCGCCCGGATTGGTGCCACTCATATCGGTTACATTCAAGACTGTGAAGGGAAGGCCAGTTCCCCATATCTCCATTACATTCATCTGCCAGCCCTTTTCCAATGTCTTTTTCCATCCCGTGGCGCTGGCACCCAAGGGCAATTCGTACATCACGGTTGAGGTGATATGGTGCCGGATATCGAAGTCGCTGTTCCCATAGTCTCGCGTGTTGGAGTCGCTAACGACAGAACCATAGCCTGTAGTGTCATAACCCCACGGCCTGGCATTATCCAGTCCATGCGACATCGTATAGTTCACGTTGCCCGTCAGTCCGTAGCCAACCACGTGAGAATAGCTGGTTTGCAGGGCGTTGTAAGAAGAGCTGCCGCCTGCATCAACATACTGAAGCGTAGTCAGATTCGGATCAATCGAGTAATACGGGCGATACGTGTTTGCGTTTGTAGCGCTATTTGCTTCAGAGTCATTCGGGGACGGAGCATTTAGATCGGGAAATTCACGCGAAATATGGCGTCCCCCCTCTGTGCCAACATGAGTGAGACAAGTATCCCTTCAACAATTACTGTAGGGCGGGGAAAGAAATCTCACCTTGATAAGCATGAGCAAAACCGGTTCTTCTTCCGCTGCGTTGGCAGCTTCGGAG
>Ga0255352_1000115_pt1 | contig 43782 bp, 41 predicted proteins | sample HBST0metaG_FD_189939 | JGI IMG/M metagenome (GOLD analysis project Ga0255352, IMG submission 189939) | Peat soil microbial communities from Stordalen Mire, Sweden - H.B.S.T0 | ecosystem: Environmental > Terrestrial > Soil > Wetlands > Peat | place: Sweden: Norrbotten County, Stordalen Mire...
AATCAGTATGCAGGTCGATACCAACAATGTTATGCAGATTCATCTTGCTTCGGGACACAGCCAGGTGCGGTCCGCGCTGGAAGATGCCCTGCCGCAATTGCGCGATTCTCTGGCGCAAAGCGGCATTAATCTTGGACAAAGCAGTGTCGGCAGCGAATCCACACCCAATTGGGGGGGGAATAACCAGAATTCATCAGGTGGCAGCCAGTCGTCAGGCACAGCATTTTCCCTTAACACTGTCGCCAGTCAGGCCGATAATGTGCAGGTACAAGCGCCGCCGACCAACACTGGCCGAAACACGGGTGTAGATACCTTTGTTTGATGCGGCAAACGTACAAGTTAACGCAAATTATCCCGTCTATTCGTCCTATTGAAATCAAACGAAGACGGGATAATGCCACCAATAATCGGCATTTTGCGGCTTCTGCAAAGGATAAATGTCGTCATGCTTACAGGAATATTTTAACGTTATGTCACAGAATGTGCTTCCTTCGGCTCGAAAAAAATCAAAATGGAAAATGAAAGTGGCAATGGCGGTCATTATTTTGGTGCTAGCCGCCGCTGGTGTGGGCGGATATTTATGGTGGCAACATAAACTGCCCGACTTCCTGACGAAAAATACGGAAAGCGCTCCGCCGGTGCCCCCGGCGCCTATCTTCATGCCGCTGGACACTTTTACCGTCAATCTGGTTAATCCGGCCAATGATCCCGACCGCGTGCTGTATATCGGTCTGACCTTACGTTTGCCCGACGAAACCACCCGTAAAGAATTGATGGATTTTCTGCCAGCGGTGCGCAGCCGGTTGCTATTACTGCTTTCCCGCCAAAACGCGGACGCGCTGGCCAACGACCAGGGCAAGCAGCAATTGGCGGATCAAATTAAACAGGTGCTGAGCGAACCTTTGGTGAGCGGTCAACCAAGACCGGTTATCAACGATGTTTTGTTCACCGCCTTTATTTTGCGATGAACAGGGCATTATGGGCGATAGCATTTTATCTCAGGCAGAAATCGACGCACTGCTTAATGGCGACGACAATGAGCAATTGCCGGTAAGCAGCGGTACAGAAAATGATGTTAAACCTTATGATCCCAATACTCAGCGCCGAGTTGTGCGCGAGAGACTGCAAGCGCTGGAAATTATCAATGAACGTTTCGCACGCTCTTTCCGCATGGGATTGTTTAATCTATTGCGTCGCAGCCCGGATATTACGGTGGGCGCCATCAAAATTCAGCCTTATCACGATTTCGCCCGTAATCTGCCGGTGCCGACCAACCTGAATTTAATCCATCTCAAACCGCTGCGCGGCACCGCGTTATTTGTGTTTTCACCGAGTCTGGTCTTTATCGCTGTGGATAACCTGTTCGGCGGCGACGGCAGGTTTCCGATAAAAGTGGAAGGCCGGGAATTCACCCATACCGAGCAGCGGGTGATCCGCCGCATGCTGAAACTGGCGCTGGATGGCTACGAAGATGCCTGGAATGCCATCTACAAGCTCAACGTGGAATACGTGCGCGCCGAGATGCAGGTCAAGTTCACCAACATCACGACCTCGCCCAACGATATTGTGGTCACCACGCCTTTCCATGTGGAAATCGGTTCGATGGTCGGTGATTTTTATATTTGTATTCCATTTTCCATGATCGAGCCATTACGCGAATTACTGACCAACCCGCCCCTGGAAAATTCCCGGACGGAGGATTTGGGATGGCGTGAAAATCTCGTCAAGCAGGTGCAACATTCCGAACTGGAATTGGTGGCTAATTTCGCCGAAATTTCCTCTCGCCTGTCTGAAATTCTGAAACTCAAGCCAGGCGATGTATTGCCCATTGATAAACCTGATTATTTGATAGCCCATGTGGATGGCGTACCGGTGCTGACTTGCAACTACGGCACCCTGAACGGTCAGTACGCGCTCAGTGTAAAACAACTAATCAATCCCGTATTGAACTCTCTTGATGAGGAACAGCCCGATGAGTGACCCAAAGAAACCGTCCGGTGAAGAACAGCCATCCGCCGACGATCTGTGGGCAGAGGCTTTTGACGAGCAGCAAACCGCCACTAAAGAACAGCCGGCCGCCACCGACGGTATTTTTCATCAGCTGACCGCGGATGACAATACGGGTACGTTGCAAGATATCGATATGATCATGGATATCCCGGTCAAGCTGACTGTCGAACTGGGGCGTACCAAGATGACCATCAAAGAACTGCTGCGATTATCGCAAGGGTCGGTGGTGGCATTGGATGGATTAGCGGGCGAGCCTCTGGATATCCTGATCAATGGTTACTTAATAGCACAGGGGGAAGTGGTCGTGGTGGCGGATAAATATGGCGTGCGCATAACCGATATTATCACCCCGACCGAACGTATGCGCCGGTTGAGCCGTTAAATGAGCGACACACAGCTGCCTGCCCTCCAGCATAGCGCGCAATCCGCCGCGCCGACGTTTAATGCCGTCGGCGCGCTAACCCAGGTGGGCGGTACCCTGGGAGTGGTATTGGTGGTGATACTGCTCGCCGCCTGGCTGGTGCGTAAACTCGGCCTGGCACCATTGGCCAAGCAGTCACAGCGATTAAAAGTCTGCGCCAGCTGTTCGGTGGGGCAGCGCGAACGAGTGGTGGTGGTGGAAGTGGCGGGCACCTGGCTGGTGCTGGGCGTTACCGCGCAACAAATTACGCCGTTGCATACCCTGCCCGCGCCGGCGGAGCAAGAATCCATGCCTGCCGCCGCCTTGGCCGGCGATTTTCGCCAGCGGCTACGGCAAGCTTTAAGTCGGGCAGGGAAAGCGCAATGACCACCGGGTTAGGTAGATTTTTCCGGCCAGGCAAAGGTTGGCTCGCTGTATTGGCGGTGACGTTATTGACCCTATGCCCGGCCAGTTGGGCGCAATTGCCGGGCATTATCAGCCAGCCCATGGCCGGCGGCGGCCAGAATTGGTCGTTACCGGTGCAAACACTGGTATTTCTCACTGCCCTGACTTTTATCCCCGCCGCGCTGATGCTGATGACCAGTTTTACCCGCATCATCATTGTATTGAGTTTATTACGCAGCGCCCTGGGCACGGCCTCTTCACCCCCTAACCAGGTATTATTGGGATTGGCGTTATTCCTGACTTTTTTTGTTATGGCCCCGGTATTCGATACTATTTATACCGATGCCTATTTGCCGCTGTCCGAAAACAAGATCACTATGCAAGACGCCATAGACAAAGGCGCGCAACCTTTGAAAACGTTTATGTTGCGTCAAACACGGCAAGCGGATTTGGCGTTATTTGCCCGATTGGCTAACCAGGGCCCATTGTCGGGACCGGAAGCGGTACCGATGCGGATTCTGGTGCCAGCTTATGCCACCAGTGAATTAAAAACCGCTTTTCAAATCGGTTTTACTATTTTTATTCCATTTATGATCATCGATTTGGTGGTCGCGAGTGTCTTGATGGCATTGGGGATGATGATGGTGCCGCCGGCCACCATTTCGCTGCCGTTCAAATTAATGCTGTTTGTGCTGGTGGATGGTTGGCAGTTATTACTCAGTTCGCTGGCGCAAAGTTTTTACACTTAATGATTAACTTGTACCCATAGCTTTTACCTATGACTTTTACCCATAACCCAGGCAAAAAAATGACACCGGAATCAGTGATGACCATGGGCCACCAGGCTATTTTGGTGGCATTGGCGTTAGCGGCGCCGCCATTGATCGCCGCGCTTCTTAGCGGGTTGATAGTCAGTTTGCTGCAAGCCGCCACCCAAATCAATGAAATGACGTTATCGTTCATCCCTAAAATTTTGGCGGTGTTAGCCACCGTCATGATAGCCGGTCCCTGGATGCTGAATTTACTGCTCGATTATATGCGCGCCTTGATGGCCAGCATACCCTCGCTTGCCAGTTAAGCATGCTGCAACTTAATATCGCCCAGTTGTCGCATTGGATCAGTCAAGGCTTTTGGCCGCTGATACGAATCATGGCGCTGATCGGTACCGCACCGATCTTCAGCGAGACCAGCATACCGACCTGGGTCAAAGTGGGCTTGGGGATCATGATAACCTCGCTACTGGCGCCCATCCTGCCGCCGATTGCCACGCCGATCTATTCGGTAGCCGGCATCTGGCTGGGGTTTCAACAATTTCTGATCGGCGCCGCGCTGGGGCTTACCATGCAGTTCGCTTTCGCCGCCATCGAAATGGCGGGCGAAGTGATTGGTTTACAAATGGGACTGTCTTTCGCCACCTTTTTGGATCCGGCCAGCGGCCTGAATATGCCCATCATTGCCCAGATGATGAATATGCTCACCCTGCTCATGTTTATCGCCATGAATGGCCATCTCTGGCTAATCTCGTTATTGGCCGACAGCTTTCATATGCTGCCCATCACCGATTTGCCGCTGAATGCCGGGGGATTTATGGCGCTGTGCCGCGCCAGTGGGATGATTTTCAGTAATGGTCTGATGTTGGCTTTACCGATGATCACGCTATTATTGACCATGAATATCTCAATGGGCCTGTTGAACCGCGTCTCGCCGCAACTGACCGTATTTGTCATCGGCTTTCCAATGGCTCTGACTATCGGCATCTTGGCCTTTGGGCTGCTATTACCCCTGCTGGTGCCATTTTGGGAAAAATTGTTGGCGGAAACCTTCGATATTTTGGCCGGCATTTTGCGGGAATTGTCGCCGGGATAAAAAAAAGGTATGCCGCGCGTCGCTAGACGCATGGCATACCGCAGCAGACATATTACACCCTTATTCTTTCGGGCCGCCGTTCTGGTGGTCAAGCTCTGTCACCCCAATCACCTCGGTAAGATCATCGGAGTGCTGGTTGACCGCCTGCCGGTAGTGCGAAATCCAGTGGGTATAGCATCCGCCCAAAGCCCCCGTCAGAGCCACCAGACGGGTGAGGTGCGCAATCACTAGCTATTCATCGCGAATAACGACAATTTGCTCATCGAACTGAAGGTACTGTAAGAAGCTTGCAGAGCGGCTTGTTCCATGCTGTAGGAAGAAATCGCCGAATCCCAGTCGGTGCCGGTTAAATCAGTAACCTGAGTTTGATACATGATCGAACGGTCGCTGCTGATGCTGGCATCCGACTGTAGTTGATCCAATTTGGTGCCGGCTTGTGACTGGACCGCCAACACAGTATTCAATGAGTTACTCAACCCGCGACTCGCGGTGGCCAACGCGGCGGTATACGCAGTGGTGGTGGTGGAATCCGCATCATCCTGGGGCGTATTCAATGCGGCCAACGCATCGGCAATAGTGGAAAATACATTGGCTTGACTGGCGGGAACCGTGCCATCCGTACCAGCGGGTTCGGGAGTATATCCAGCCTGTAAAGTATCAAAGACATCCGAGCCGATATTACCGATGGTCATGCTGGTATTGGAATTCACCTGCTGGGAAATCGCCTGGGTTCCGCCGGTATAATTATAAGTCGCATTGCTATTTTCATCCGTAGCCGCCGTAAAAGGCGCGGTACTGGTGTTGTATCCCCCAAAGATATAGTTTCCGTTACTATCCTGGGTATTAGCCAACGACAACAATTGCGATTGGTCGGATTGTAGCGAGGTTGCCAACGACTGGCGATCCGAGTCACTCAAGGTGCCGTCGCCCGCTTGCACAATCAGCGTCTGCGCGTTTTGGATCACAGTGGTGATTTGACTGAGCACCGAACTTTCCAACGACAGGCTGTTAGTGGCCGAGGTATTCGCCGCGCTATATTGACTAGCCAACGCTTCAGTCTGATCGATCATCACCGCTTGCGAAGCGGCGATGGGATTATCGGATGGCACATTTACCGCGTTGCCGGAAGATAACTGCAACGCAGTGGCTTCCATTTGACTGGTGTTATTATTGATAGCATTCAAACTTTGCTGATAAATCATGCTAGTGCTCATTTGCATGGCGTTTATCCTTGGCTACATGGCTTAATTAATTACAGCGACCGCTTAACCTTCCACCGCTGTTAACAGTGAGTTGAACAGAGAGGTGGCGGTGGAAATTACCTGGGCGTTAGCCTGGTAATATTGCTGATAGCGGGTCAAATCGATATATTCGTCATCCAGGTTAACACCGGAAATTGACTGCTGCTGATTGGTCAATGCCGTCACAATATTACCCTGGGCCGTATTGGTGATATTGGCATTACTGGTTTCGGTACCGACGTTACTCACTAATGTGGCATACGAAGTACTTAAGGTTGAGGTACCGCCGACAATTTGCGCGGTTTGCAGCGCCAGCATGTTCTCCGCATTGCGATTATCCCCGGTGCTGGTATCGCTGGTATCGGTCGAAGGCAATCCAGCGGCTATCTGGCTCGGATCGGTCACCGCCACCTTCATGCTGCTGATAACATTGGACACCGGATCAACGATAAAACTGTCTTTATTGGCCGCGGTACCGTCGATGGTGACGTCTAAACCAGCAAAGCTCAAAATCGTGGTCGGATTGTTATCAGCATCGGTGCCGGCCGTCTGAGTGGGCGTGATAGTGGCTCCGGTGCTAAGTTGGGTCACGACCCAATTACCGCCGGTATAGCTCACTTGATATTGGCTAGCCTGCACCTGCGTAATATTGCTGTTATAAGCGGCGGTGACCGTCGCACTGCCTGTATTGCTGGCATTGGCGGTTGTGGTGGGGGGGGCATAGCTGAAAAAAGCCGTGCCGGCGTCGCCATTTTGATCTACCCCTTGCTCGCTGACCTGATTCATATTGCTCGCCAGGCTGAGCGCCATCTGGCCAAGTTCGTTGGTCGCATCGGTCAACGCGCCGGATTGAAACGATAATAACCCGCCGAGACTGCCGGTGGTAATGGTCGATGTATCTATCTGGGTGGGCGTACCGGTGCCCCGATCATAGGCCAACGTATCTTGGGAAGGATTCGCGCTCGAGGCTACCGCGGATACCTGATAAGAACTGCTGCCTTGCACCAGCGTCAGGCCATTGGCAAAATTGACATTAACCGAACCATTATCTTGCACGCTGGAATTGACTCCAACGATACCGTTAAGCTCGCTGACCAACTCATCCCGTTGATCCAGCAGTGAATTAGGCGCCTGGCTACCGCCGGAACTGACAATCTGATTATTCAGACTGGCAATTTGCGAGGTATAACTATTAATTTGCGACGCACTGGACGATAATTGTTGATTAACCGAGCTATCCATACTTTGCAGATAGCTACTTGCGCTCTGGAATTGATCGACCATACTGTCGGCGCTGCTGATAACCGTTTGGCGAGCCGAATCGTCCGACGCATCGCTGCTGAGCGATTGTATGCTGGTGAAAAAGGTGCTCATGGCGGTGGACAAATCGGTATCGCTGGTAGACAGCAAATCGTCAATCTGCGACACCTGATTATAATAGGTGTTGGCGGCGGCGGCGGAAGCCGAAGCCGACTGCAACTGATTCACCACCAAGGAGTCGTAGTCCCGGGTCACGCCGTTAACCGTCACGCCATTACCGGTTAGACCCGTGGCCGTGGTTTCAGTAAGCTGAGTTGTCTCTTCGTTATAGCCGGGAACAGCCTGATTGGCAATGTTGTTCCCCACTGTATTCAGGGCAGTCTGTGCCGCATTAATGCCAGTGGCGGCTATATTGAGTAACGAACTGGACATGGCTTTTCCTTATTGCTGGGATGGTCAGACATCCGCTCATTGGCGGCCAAGCGCTACACCCCTTTTTTCTATATCGTCCGGGCCCGGCAAAACTTGAGCGCAATGCTAAAAAAACATGACTGGCCGTGGCCGCAGCGAACGGCGACGGCACCATTCAACGTTAAAATAATTCCCCCAGATCGTGGGTATAGGCGCTCGCCGCATGGCTGGCGGCATTTTTCAATTGACCGATGATCTGCACCAGTTTAGCGCCATAATACGGGTCGGTGGCGTAACCCGCCCGCTGCAAAGCGTAAGCGGCGTCCTCCGGTTGGCTGGCGTTCACCACCTCGCGATAACGGGGATTATCAGTCAGCACATGGATATAATCCTTGATGCCTTCCAGGTAAGACCCATACACCCGGAAACGCTGCATGACCTTGACTGATTGCCCATTTTCATATTCCGTGGTTTGCACATTGGTGGTTTTACCATGCCAATCGCCGGAAGCTTTGATACCAAACAGGTTATAACTGGGCTTACCGTTGGCGGTAGGGATTTCCCGCCGGCCCCAATCCGACTCCAGCGCCGCCTGGGCCATAATCAGATGATGCGGGATCCCGCTTTGCTGGCTGGCAAGCATGGCCGGGATGGTCAGTTTATCGGTGAAATCTTGACCGGTAGCGTTGTTTTCTTCCTTTTCATCCTGTTGCGAGGATTGCTGGCCATTCTGCCGGAGGAATCCTTCCGTCATTTGCATTTGCCCAGGCGCGGAAGGAACCAAGCTGGCATCTCGGCCGTGGAGAATGGTCATATCCATCGGCGTCGGCTTGGCGCTATCTTTGGCCGTCGTCGCCAGCGCGGCCGCATCCGGACCACTGCTGGTACGAGTCAGTTGTTTGACCATCATATCCGCCAGGCCAAATCCTTTGGAGGTCATTTGCTGCGACATTTGCTGATCATAGAGACTGGTATAAAGATCGGACTGACTGCTATCGGTCAAGCCACCATTTGGCACAGCAGCGCGCATGCTTTTAAGCATCATCTGCACAAATAAGCCTTCCACCTGTCGCGCCACAGCCTTGAGCGCTTGCGGCGAAGACTGAGCCGCCGCGGTATGCAGCTTGGCCAATGAGTTGGCATCATAGGCGGCGGAAGCGCTGGAGACAAGGTCGGTGGCGTTGGCGTCATTCACTTGCATCAGATAATCTCCAGCGAGGCCTGTAAACACCCCGCGCTGTGCATGGCTTGCAAGATGGACATCAAATCGTTTGGCGTCGCGCCCAAGGTGTTTAAAGCGCGCACCACGCTGTTGAGATTGGCGCTTGATCTAACGTTTTTCAACGAACCGCCGCCCTGATTAACCGAAATATTGGTTTGTTGGGTTACCGTCGTCTGGCCGCCGCCCATTGGCGTATCCGGCTGACTGACGCTTTGCTGGTTATCCACCACTACTGACAAAGAACCCTGCGCCACAGCGCAGTTTTCCAACATCACGTTACGGTTCATGACCACCGCGCCGGTGCGTGAATTGACGATGACCTTGGCGTCTATTTCACCCACATTGATATTGATATCTTCAATTTCCGACAGGAACCGCACCTGACTGCTATTGTTGGCCGGCAGTTGCAATTCTATGGTGCGCGCATCCACCGCCCTGGCCAGGCCCATGCCGCCTTCCCCATTAATGGTGTCGCTGACGCGCTGCGCCAGGCTGAAATTTTCCTGCTTCAGTTGCAGGGTGAGTAACCGGCTGGTGCCGAATGAATTGGGCAACTCACGTTCGATCACGGCGCCATCGTCAATTCGCCCGCCCGCCAGTTGGTTGACCTGTACTTTACTGCCGCCGGATGAAGCGCCGGCCCCGCCAACCAACAAGTTTCCCTGGGCCAGCGCATAAACCTGATTATCCGCGCCTTTTAACGGCGTCATCAGTAAAGTGCCGCCACGCAGACTTTTGGCCGATCCCATGGAGGAAACCACCACATCGATATTCTGTCCGGCGCGGGCGAAGGCCGGATAATTGGCCGTCACCATCACGGCGGCGACGTTTTTAAGCTGCATATTGGTGCCGGCGGGCACGGTGATACCCAGTTGCGATAACATATTGGTCAGACTTTGGGTGGTAAACGGCGTTTGGGTGGTCTGGTCGCCAGTGCCGTCCAGACCCACCACCAAACCGTATCCAATGAGCGGGTTATTGCGCACGCCCTGAATATCCACCAGATCCCTTAGCCGTTCTGCCCCAACGGGCATCGCCAGCACCGCCAGCGCCAGAACGAATGCGCGGTAACGCCGGAAAAATATCAAGGCTGAAATCCACATGCTGTTCGTCACCTGTTTAAAAGGGTGCAACTTTAAGGAAAAACCGTTGCAGCCAACCCATTTCCTGCGCTTCATTGATATAGCCTTTGCCGACATATTCGATACGGGCATCGGCCACCTGCGTTGAAAGCACCGAGTTATCGCCAGCGATAGTTCGAGGATTCACCACGCCGGAGAACCGGATATATTCCGTGCCCTGATTGATGGCAATTTGTTTTTCGCCTACCACTTGCAAGTTGCCATTGGCCATCACTTGGTCCACGGTCACCGTAATTGTTCCGGTAAAGGTATTCTGGGCGGTAGCGCCGCCCTTGCCGGAAAAGTCATTGGTGCCATTGGTATCCACATCCGCTTTGCCATTGCCCACCAGCCCGTTAAGGGCGGTGGGCGCCGTGGTGACTTTGTAAGTTCCGGCGCCCGCCCGATTGGCGCTGGCGGTGGAAGTCTTACTGGCGCTGACATTTTCCTGCAAGGTAATAGTCAGAATATCGCCGACATTGCGCGGACGACGGTCTTCGAATAACGGTTGGTAGCCATAGTTCATGGGTTGCACCGTTTGAAAAATCGAACCGTTGGCCACCGGGATCGAGGCCGGCGCCGGCTGTGCGGTGGTTTTTCCCTGCACCAGGTTATCGTGGTGCGAAGCGCAGCCCGTCAATGCCAGTATTATCAATACTGTTAACCACCCTGTTGCCGCACCACCGGTCAATTTCGTCCCGGTGGTGATCATAGGCGTGGATGTCGTCTCTTTTTGTTTCATAAGGCCTGTTGCACCCTGACCGAAATTTTCGCCGATGGCGCGTTTTGTTACGGCGTCACTTCTTCCGCCAGAATGATCACATTAAATAACAACCCAACAATCGTCATACTGTCGCCAGGATGCCGTTAAAAATGCCGCTTTAGCCAGCATTTACATATCGGTCAGTTTTTCCAACATATCGTCGGAAGTGGTAATAGCTTTACTATTGATTTCATAGGCTCGCTGGACTTGGATCATATCCACCAACTCCTCGGCCACATTAACATTGGAGGTTTCCACGTAACCTTGATAAAGCAGTCCGGCGCCATTTTGGCCGGGGGCGGATTCGGTCGGCGCACCCGAGCTCTGGGTTTCCTGGTAGAGATTTTCACCCAAGCTTTCCAACCCGGCGTCATTGATAAAGTTACTCAGCGTCAATTGTCCCACCTGCTGGGCATTGGTCTGCCCCTGCACGGTCACGCTAACCGCCCCGGTACTGGATATGGTAATAGTCTGAGCATTGGCGGGAATGGTCAAGGCCGGTTGAATGGGATAACCGCTGGAGGTGACCATTTGTCCATTGGCATCGACCTGAAACGACCCATCGCGGGTATAAGCCGTGGTGCCGTCCGGCAGTAAAACCTGAAAAAAACCTTGACCGTTGATGGCCAGGTCCTTTGACTCGGAGGTTTGTTCCAGATTGCCCTGACTAAACAGACGCTCCGTGGAAACCGGCCTAACCCCGGTGCCTAATTGCAGCCCGGACGGCAAGTTGGTTTGATCAGACGATTGCGCGCCCGGCTGACGCACGGTCTGGTACAGCAAGTCTTCGAACTCCGCTCGTTGGGCTTTGAATCCATTGGTGCTAACGTTCGCCAGATTATTGGAAATAACATCCATGTTCGTCTGCTGCGCATCCAGACCGGTTTGGGAAATCCATAAAGAACGGATCATCCGTTTGTACTCCCGAGTAAATTAGCTGCTTACCGTTAACAATTCATTGGCCTTTTCCGCATTGCCATCGCTGTCGGAAATTACCTTCATTTGCATTTCAAAGCGCCGCGCGGTGCCAATCATGTCCACCAAAGCTTGTGCGGTATTCACATTGCTGCCTTCCAGTTCGCCCGGCATCACCTTGATGGTGTTATCGGCTGGCAGATCCTGGCCAACTTGCGCCGTAGCGGCGGCCGTCAAATGAAACAAGCCATCATCGCCACGCTCCAATTGACCTGGAGCGGGCTTGACCAGCTTCAACTGTCCGACGGCTTCGACGGTATTGGGTTGGTCGCCTTCGCCCAGCGCTGAAACCGTGCCATCGGTCGCCATGGTGATGGACGCCTGGGTAGGGACGACAATCGGCCCGTTTTGCCCGACCACCGGATAACCCTCGACCAACAATTGACCGGTGTTATCCTCTTGGATATTACCGTTGCGGGTATAGGCTTCCTGTCCGTTGGGCAGTTGCACCGCCAACCAGCCTTGATCGCCTACCGCGACATCCAACGGACGAGAGGTATTATCCAGCGGCCCTGGCGTGGTCAGCGTACCAGGGGTGGACGCCACCACCAGAGTCCGCGTCGGTAGCGAACCCCCATTGACAGGTACCGCCCGCATGGCGGACAACTGGGCCTGAAAACCAGTGGTTGAAGAGTTAGCCAGGTTGTTACTGATGATCGCTTGTTCATCAAGCGACTGACTGGCGGCACCCATAGCGGTATAAATTGCGTGATCCATTGGTTCAGTCCATCCCGGTTATCAGTCCATGCTCACTAACGTTTGCATGATGGTATCCTGTGCCTTGATAGTCTCGGCATTGGATTGATAATCACGCTGAGCGACGATTAGATTCACCAATTCGTTGCTGAGATTGACATTGGAGCTTTCCAACGCATCGCTGGTCAGCGTACCGAAATTGCCGGTGCCAGCGGTGCCGAGCATCGCCGGTCCCGATGTGGACGTCGCGCTCCAGACGTTATTGCCGTCCGAGGTCAACCCCTGGGGATTGGCGAAATTGGCTAGCGCAATCTGCCCCAGCAATTGGGTTTGATTATTGGAATACGTGCCGGTGATGGTACCGTCGTCGTTAATGGCGTAACTGGTCATATCGCCGGCGGAATAGCCATTCTGGTTCTGGGCGGTGACGCTGCTGGTGGTGGCGTACTGCTGTTGGCTGCCGGCAAAATCGATGCTGAAGTTTGTTGAAGCTGACCCGTTTACCGCAGCCATGTTGACTGAAAAAGTATCGGTTGGCTGAGTACCGGTAGCGGGGGCGGTCGAGAGCAACGCACCGCTAGTGCTAAAGGTCATTGTACCAAGATTTTGTACTGTACCGGCGGTATCGCTGCCATCAACGGCATTAACACTCCAGGTATCACTACCGGTATTGGTGAAATACAAGTTGATATTGTGCGGATTGCCCAAGCTGTCATAAGTGGTCAACGGCTCGGAGAAACTGTAAGTGGATGAATCGGAAGCGTTAAAAGGCGTAGTAGTCGTATTAATGGTGGTCGAGTCGGAATCCAGATCCACCGCCATGGTGCTGGTGGTGGTGACGGAGGCCGGCATACCGGTCAGCGGAATACTGAGATCCACCGGCGAAGCGCCCTGCTGTATAGTGGGCGGCGTGCCGCTGGCCGGATAGCCGGTGACATTCATGCCAGTACTGGTAACCAGGTTGCGATTGTCGTCCAGCGAGAAATCGCCGTCACGGGTGTAATATACCCCGCCACTGGAATCTACCGCTCGGAAAAAGCCACTATTGGAAATGGCCACATTCAGCGGGTTATCGGTGGCGGTCGGCGTGCCATCGCTGAAATCCTCTGTAACGCCAGTGACCTGAACCCCTAACCCCACCTGAGAACCGGCATAAATGTCGGCGAAGGAGACGGAACCCGATTTGAAACCCGTAGTTTCGGAGTTGGCGATATTATTGCCAATAACATCGAGATCGTCAGAGGCGGCGTTCAGCCCGCTGACGCCTTGTGAAAAGCCCATTTAATTCTCCTTTGATAACAATAGGCAAGCCGCAATTCGGCGCCCATGCCGGTTAAATGATTTGAACGACCTGACTAAGGCTGACATTACCCAAGAGACCAAGATTCAATTGCGAATTGCCGGAGCTATCCGTACTCACGCCATACACTTCCGAATATTCAAGCGGCGTGGTCGTTATCGTGCTGCCGCCCGAGGCGGTCGACGTCGCCGCGATGGTGTAATTGCCCGCAGCCACGGCAGTGCCGGCATCATTGGTGCCGTCCCAGCTATAACTATGCACGCCGGCAGATTGCGCGCCGAGTTGCACCGTGCGAACCTCCTTGCCGGTCGAGTCGCTGATAGTCACCGTGGTGTTGGTCGAGGCGCCACTGAGATTGACCCCGAACGGCGTGGTGGAGCTATCGCTGCCGACCTGAATGTTGGTGCCGTCAATCATCACCCCATTTCCCACCAGCGTGCTGGCTTGCAGCGATTGAGAGGTACTGATCTGTCCGGAAATGGAACCCAGAGTAGTATTAAGGTTTTCAATGCCGCTCAGGGTACTGATCTGCGCCAACTGACTCGTCATTTGCGAGTCATCCATCGGGTCGGTCGGATCCTGGTTTTGCATTTGCGCCACCAGCAAATTCATAAACTGCGTTTGCAAATCCGCACTGGTGTCACCACTGCCAGACAGTGAGCTACTGCTAGCCGCAGGTATTTGTGTATCATTGACCGGATCATTCAGACTGACTGAAGCGCCCATTGCATCCTCCGATTATTGACCCAATGTCAGGGTTTTCTGCATTAACGTTTTGGCGGTATTCATCACTTCGATATCGGCCTGATAATTGCGCGATGCCGACATACTGTTGACCATTTCATCCACCACATTCACATTCGGCATCCGTACGTAACCGTTGTTATCCGCCAACGGATTGCCTGGCTGATAAACCAGTTTGTCGGCCGCCGGTGATTCCACCACACCGCTGACCTGTACCCCGCCGATATCTTGCCCATCTGGCGCCGCTACCTGAAATACCACTTCTTTGGCGCGATAAGGTTGGCCATCCGGCCCGGTAACACTGTCGGCATTGGCCAAATTACTGGCGGCAACGTTCATACGTTGCGACTCGGCGGTCAAAGCCGAACCGGAAATATCAAAAATCGACATCATGGCCATGGCTTATCAATCCTGTAATACAGCAAGCATATTTTTAATCTGACCGCCCAATACCGTCAGGCTAGTTTGGTATTGCATACTATTGTCGGCGAAGGCGGTTCTTTCCTGATCCATATCGACGGTATTGCCATCCAGGGCAGGCTGAGCCGGCACGCGATATAACAACTGGCTGGAAAATCCGGTGGAACCGATTGCCTCGATGTGGCCTGGGGACGTCGTCGTTAAAGCCAGGCTTTCATTGCTGTCTCGCCCCTGGGTGACGGCTTTTTGCAATTCGCTGGCGAAATCCATATCCCGCGCCTGATAACCGGGGGTGTCGGCGTTGGCGATATTGGCAGCGAGAACTTCCTGACGCTGCGCGCGCAGGTTAAGAGCCTCCTGCTGGAATTGCAGGGCAGCATCAAGTTTATCAAGCATTATTTTTCCGCGGGATCGTGATGGTTATTGGATGCCAGCTTAGACGCAACACCCGCTTCTCTATCGTCGGAATAAGCATTAATTGCAGCGCTATTTTCGCCATTGACCAGAAATGGAAACAGTACACTGTATTAACTTGTTCGCTTTGGCGCGTTATTTAAGCGACATGGGCGATGATAGACAGAAATAATGGATTAGAGGCGGCACGTGAGCGTAGATAAATTATCTGAACCGATCATAAAACGCGGCGATTTGCGCTCGAAAAAACGGTTGTCCCAAGCGGGTGATAGTAGCGGCCAAGCCGGAAAATATCCTTTGCCTACCTTTTGGCGTCATGGTATGGCGGCGATTTGCTGGCTGCTGTCGTCCGGGGTTTACGCCGCAGATCCCTTAGATAGCCAATTAACCGCCTTTATGCAGCGGCAATTTACAACGCATCCCGTCTCTATAACGGTGACGGTTAAAACGCCCGCCAGCCAACGATTGAAATGCGACCAGCCGCAGTTTTCATTGCCTTCGCGCAATCGCATCTGGGGCAATATCAGTATCGCCATGGTCTGCGGCGCGCAAAAGCGTTATCTACAAGCCGAAGTTGCCGTAACTGACCGCTATCTGATTGCCGCCCGTCCGATTACCGGCAGTCAGACCTTGACGGCCGATGATATCGCCTGGCAAACCGGGCGGTTGGATTTACTGTCTTCATTGCCGCTAACCGACAAACTTTGGGCCACCGGCAGCGTCGCCGAACGAGCCATCGGCAGCGGTCAACCGCTGACCGCCGCGATGCTGCGGCGTCCTTGGTTGGTAAAGATCGGCCAGCAGGTCAAGATGTCGGCCCAGGGGGTGGGTTTTGCCATACAAAGCAGCGGCAAAGCGATGAACAATGCGGCGGTGAACGATACCTTGCAAGTACGTATGGATTCCGGTCAAATTGTCAATGGCCAAGTGATGCCCGATGGCAGCCTGCATGTTATGTTATGAATCCATGATATTGGGTGTTAATCCTGGCGCTATAAAAGATTAAAGCTTTTCCGCCTGAGGCCGATAATTTAAGGCAATCCACCAGTGTCAAAAACTTGATTATGAGCGAGGCTGTATGAGTATCGATAGTACCCCTCCAATTTCCCCACTGAGCCCGATACAAGGTTCAGAAGTTGGTACTGTCCAGACGCAAAAGACTAAAGCGACCGGTACCGGCAGTACGCCTGCTGAAGAAACCCAGGTCAATTTAAGCGATGCGCAGGCCAGCTTGCACCAAGCCAGCAGCCTGGATATAGACAGCGCGAAAGTCGACAGTATCAAGCAGTCTATTCGCAATGGCGATTTGAAAGTCAACACCGGTAAAATTGCCGATGCGCTTATCGCGCAAACACAATCTATGCTGGACGATGCTGAATAATTAAGCGATAGCCATGAACGAACTTGAAAATTTTTGCAGCCGGATGTTAGGTATTCTACAACAATTGGAATTGATTTTATTAGAAGAACAGCGGTTGCTGAGCGCCGGGCAGGTTAATAGCGCCCTGTTGCACCGTGTTACGGAAAATAAAAACGAACAATTGGTTACTTTGCAATATGTCGACGATTTGCGGCAAAAATCAGCGTTATCGCTGGGTGTCGGCGAACCGCCCTATCAAGACTACGCAGAGCTGCATTTGTTATGGCAGGCAATTACCCGCTTGACGAAAAATCTGAGTCAAAATAATTATCGGAATGGTCTGCTATTAAATCAACATTTGAAACAGAACCAACAGATTCTGGCTATTCTGGAAGAACACCAAACCCATCGGCGGCTTTACGGCCCGGATGGCCAGGCGCAGAACAGCCATATTCTTGGCCGCAAGTTCAGCGTTTAGTTCGCTCCGCCCCGCTAATTCATCGCTAACACGTTGCAGACTGTAACAATGGTTGATATCTGCGTCACATACTGGCATTGCCGGCTACTCATCGTGAATTCTTACCTCTTAATGGCGTTAGCCGCTTCGGCCAAGGAATTGCTGCTCTTGAGCACAGGCGAAAAGGCGAAACGGCGGCCAATGTACATTCCGAATTAACGCTAATTCCGGAACGTTTGTACATATTATTCAAGTGGTCAAATTTTTTTTTCAACTAATACTGAACGTGTCTGCTCAAAGCGCCGCGAATCGGTGGGATGACGTCAGTCAGTAGCAGTTTCTGTTGCTGCGCTTCGACATCCATTTACTGTCGCCTGTCGCCCTTCGCATCACCGCCGCTAGCAGACCACAGCTGAACTGCAACACATTCCAGCGGGCAAGTCGCGCCATTAACCCTTAATGAACCGTTTTTCAGGGTCTTTTTTATGTGGATTGTTAACATAGCGCTAAAGCGGCCATATACCTTCATCGTTATGGCAATCTTGATTTTATTAGTGACACCTTTCGTTATATTAACCACCCCGGTAGATGTATTACCTGATGTTAATATACCGGTTATCAGCATTATTTGGAGCTACACCGGCTTATCAGCGGAGGATATGGCCAATCGCATCACTTCCGTGAACGAGCGAAGCCTTACTACCGCGGTAAACAATGTCGAGCATGTAGAATCACAGTCTTACTCAGGCATCGCGATTTTAAAAGTGTTCTTGCAGCCATCGGCCAACCTGCAAGAGGACATTGCTGAAACGGTGGCGGTCGAACAGGCCCAACTAAGGCAAATGCCTCCTGGGGCCACGCCTCCACTCGTTATCAGCTATTCGGCGTCCAGCATCCCGGTGATTCAACTTGGATTATCAAGCTCCAAGGAGTCAGAGGAGCAACTGAACGACGTGGCGCTTAATTTTCTCCGTCCACAGCTCATTACCATTCCCGGCGCATCGGTGCCCTATCCCTACGGCGGAAAATCGCGGGTCATATCGATTGATATGGATACGCAAGCCTTACTCGAAAAGGGCTTGACGCCGACTGATGTCGTCAGCGCCGTCAATGCGCAAAATCTGATCTTGCCGACCGGCACAGCAAAGATGGGGGCAAAAGAGTACCAAGTAAACATGAATGGGCAACCAGCCACTGTGGCTGATCTCAACAACATTCCGATCCGCACGCTCAACGGCGCGACCACTTATCTGGCGGAGGTTGCGCATGTCCGAGATGGATTCACGCCGCAAACCAATATCGTCAGGCAAGATGGCCGCCGCGGGATTCTTGTATCGATTCTCAAAACTGGCAGCACCTCGACGCTTTCAGTGGTCAATGCCTTGTATGGACTCTTGCCAACGGCCAAGGCCGTATTGCCGCTCGACCTCAAGATCACTCCGCTTTTTGATCAGTCACTCTTCGTCAAGGCCTCAATCAATGGGGTAGTCAGAGAGGCATTGATTGCCGCCAGTTTGACCGCGATAATGATCCTGCTTTTCCTCGGCAATTGGCGGAATACTTTCATTATCGCCATATCCATTCCGTTGTCGATTTTGACCTCGTTGATTGCACTGCACGCGTTAGGCGAAACCATCAATATGATGACGCTTGGCGGTCTGGCGCTGGCAGTTGGTATTCTGGTGGACGATGCCACGGTAACCATCGAAAACATCGAACGACATATTCATCTGGGAACTGAACTTCGCGAAGCGATACTGGAAGGCGCGGGAGAGATTGCTGTCCCGGCTTTAGTCTCAACCCTGTGTATTTGTATCGTGTTCGTCCCGATGTTTTTTTTATCCGGCGTTGCCCGTTTTCTGTTTGTCCCGTTAGCTGAAGCGGTAGTCTTCGCGATGCTCGCTTCCTATATACTCTCCCGAACCTTGGTGCCCACCTTGGCCGTGATGCTGATGAAAAATGCCCAGCATGGCGATGATGAAAAAAACACCAATTTATTTAAACGCTTATACCATGGATTCGATGCCGGATTTGAACGCGTTCGTACCGGATATATGATGATTTTGAGTACGGTGCTCATTCGGCGGCGTCTATATGGCGGTCTATTCCTTGGTTTTTGTATTTTGTCGATAGGATTGACGTTCGTGCTCGGCCAAGATTTTTTTCCAACGGTCGATTCGGGCGACATTCGTCTGCATTTCCGGGCACCAACTGGAACCCGGATTGAAGAGACCGCCCGGATCGCGGATGACGTGGAAAAGGTAGTGCGTCAAATCGTCCCCAAAAGCGAACTCACTACCATCGTCGATAACCTCGGGTTGCCCTATAGCGGTATCAATCTGTCCTACAGCAATTCGGGGACCATCGGCACCCTCGATGGGGAAATTCAGATCGCGCTAAACGCTAACCATCACCCTACCAGCACTTATATCGATCAATTGCGCCACATATTGCCGCAGCGATTTCCCGGGGTGGAATTCTTCTTTCAGCCGGCCGATATCGTTACGCAAATATTGAATTTCGGCTCGCCCGCAGCCATTGACATTCAGATATCAGGTACTAGTCAGTTAGCTAATTTCGACGTGGCAAGCCGGCTTTACAAACAGGTTCGACTGATTCCGGGAACCGTTGACAGTCATATTCAACAGAAGCCGGATCAGCCGGTTATCGACCTCGAGATGGATCGTACCCGGCTCCAGCAGATCAATCTCACCCCGCAGAACGTGACGCAAAACGCGCTCTTGGCGCTGTCGGGTAGTACGCAAACCTCACCTGGATTTTGGTTCAACAGCCAAAACGGCGTCGAATATGCGATTTCAGCGGAAACCCCTCAGTATGATGTCTCGTCCATGGATCAATTGATGGGCATCCCAGTTTCGGCCTCAGCTGCGGGACCTTCGCAGTTGCTGGCAAATCTGGTCCAGGCCTCCGCGCGACGACAGTTTGCCCTGGTATCACACTATAACGTACGTCCAATCATCGATCTTTATGTGAGTGTGGAGCGAACTGACCTGGGCACGGTAGCGAAAGCGGTCAATCAGTTGGTTGTTCAAGCGCGTCCTTCTTTACCTCGCGGTAGTCAGATTTTCGTACGCGGTCAAGTCGCCACCATGCACAGTTCCTATATTGGTCTGGGCATTGGCGTCGCGATGGCGATCGTGCTGGTGTATCTGCTAATTGTGGTGAATTTCCAATCTTGGGTCGACCCGCTCATCATCATCAGCGCATTGCCAGCCGCGCTGGCGGGAATTGCCTGGATGTTGTTTCTCACTCGTACTCATCTCAGCGTACCGGCATTGACGGGGGCCATTATGACGATGGGCGTGGCGACCGCCAACAGCATCTTGCTGGTGGCCTTCGCCCGTGAACGCCTGGCGGGCGGGCTAACACCGCTTGCTGCTGCGCTGGAGGCCGGCGCGACTCGAATTCGGCCGGTTTTGATGACCGCATTGGCAATGATCATCGGCATGATTCCGATGGCGTTAGGCCTCGGTGAAGGCGCGGAGCAGAACGCTCCGCTTGGGCGTGCCGTGATTGGCGGCTTATTGTTCGCTACGGTATCTACGTTATTCTTTGTTCCTATGACGTTCGCCGCGATCCACACGCATCTTGAGAAACGCAGAAAACGTCATGCGTCGACAGTGCCGAATGAAGGCGCTGACCATGACGATGCCACCGAGCCAGATAACCGCTGAAAAGGCTAAACCTTATGAACGAAAAAAAACATGCTTCGTTGTTACACTCGCAGGGTGGTTCGAAAGGTGGACATCTGTTGCCGTCACGCGAGAAAGAATGGCGTTACGCCAAGCTCGCCTTGTGGATCACTTTGGGCTTGCTGACGCTGGGCGCGGTACGAACCGTCATTGCCGATGTGAGCGAGGATCGGTCAGTACGGAAAACGACCGCTGATAATGCAGTCGATTATGTTGCCGTGGTGACACCCAATCAGTCTGAAGGTAACGGCGATACCTTATTGCCGGGCACGTTGCGGGGTTACGTGGAGTCGCCTATTTATGCCAGAGCGACCGGCTATTTGCTGCACTGGTATGCCGACATCGGCATGCACGTCAAACAGGGACAGTTACTCGCCGAACTCGATACGCCTGAAATCGATCAGGAACTGCTGCAAGCCGTGGCCCAGCGCGATCAAATAAATTCAAGCCTGGCCCTGGCCAAAAGCTCGTTTATTCGCTGGACCGCACTGCGGCAAAAGGATGCAGTATCGCAACAGGAATTGGACGAGCGCCAGAGCACCTATCAACAGGATGTATCGAACCTTGCGGCAGCTGACGCTAATGTAAAACGCCTGCGTCAGCTTGAGTCGTTCAAGCGTATCGTGGCGCCGTTTGACGGCGTAATTACTCAACGCAACGTCGATGTGGGTGATCTTATCGATGCCGGTAGCGGATCGAGTCGAGCATTGTTCTCGCTCACGCAGTCCGATCCGTTGCGGGTTTATGTTCAACTACCACAAGCCTATTCGCAAAATATCAAGGAAGGACAACAGGTTGACGTGACATTGGCCGAGCTCGCCGACCGTAAATTTCAGGGCACCATCACCCATATCTCCGGGGCCATTGATGTGCCGACACGATCGCTTGAGGTGGAAGTCAAATTGAGCAATCCTGGTAATCTGCTCCGCCCCGGAGCCTATGTACAAGTCTCCGTGCCGGCCATTGCGCACGCTGCCATGCTGGTGCCGGAGAATGCCCTGATTTTCCGGGCACAAGGCACACAACTTGCGACGGTAGACAATCATGGCGTCGTTCATTTACGTACAATTCGGATTGCGCAAGATCTCGGCCAAACACTCGCACTGGCCAGCGGGATTGATCTGCATGATCAAGTGGTCATCAATCCCAGTGATTCTCTAGCCGACGGCGATCACGTGCAAATCGCGCAACCATCCGCCAATACGAGGGAGGCCAAGTGAAAAGACACTCACGGCGTCTCGTATTGATCATGCGTAACTGCACCCTGCTCTCAATGATCAGTCTCAGTGCTTGTACGGTGGGCCCGGACTACCATCGTCCAACCACCCAAGCGCCGAGTGCCTGGCGAGACGCACCGCTGTCGCTCTGGCATATAGCACAGCCGTCCAATGGAGCGCTTTCCCTTACCTGGTGGACCGACTATAACGACCCCTTGCTCGATTCATTGGAAACACAGGGACTCGAGCAAAATCAGACGCTCGCCAGTGCCGTGGCACACTACGAGCAGGCAAACGCAACCTTGGCCAACACCGCGGCGCAACGTATTCCTGAAGTCGATCTCGGCGGAACCGCCGAGCGGTTGAAAATCTCCCAGAATCGGCCGCTTGAGAACTACAGCACACCAAACCAATCGACGGTACAAAACGAAGTGGTATTGGCGCCTTCCATTAACTATGATGCGGATCTGTTCGGCAGAATTCGCCGTGAAGTCGAAGGAGCCAAAGCCTCCGCTGAACAGTCAAAAGATGATTTGGCCAATGCGAGATTGGCGCTGACTACCGAGATTGCGGCCGACTATTATGCTTTGCGGGAGCTTGATGCCGAGATCGATGTATTGAATCGCTCGGTTTCATTGCAAAAAAAGGCGTTGGACTATGTCACCGCCGAACATGAGCTCGGCTCTGTGTCGGGTCTCGATTTGCTACAGCAGAAATCGCAACTCGATGCAACACGCGTACAAGCGCAATTACTCTTGACCCAACGCGGAGCCTATGAAGATGCGATCTCGACGCTGATTGGCAAACCGGCGCCCGGTTTTTCCATCGAACCGAAAGTGGTTAATCTGCAAGCACCGGCGATACCTATCGGTTTACCGAGCGAGCTCTTGCAAAGACGGCCTGATGTGGCGTCCGCCGAGCGGGCGATGGCCGCGGCCAATGCGCAAATCGGCGTGGCGAAAGCGGCGTTTTTCCCGAGTGTCACCCTGACGCCCACCATCGGCTACGAGAGCACAAGTTTTGGCAATCTGCTCAGCGCGCCCAGTCTGATGTGGTCTTTGGGGGCGACATTCGGGCAGGTGTTGTACGATGGCGGCAGACGCGCCGCGAATGTGCGATATGCCAGCGAAGGCTATCTGGCTGCGCAAGCGAATTACCGGCAAACGGTGTTGACCGCGTTTCAACAGGTTCAGGACGCCGTCACGGATCTTACGGTATTGAGTCAAGCCGCCAGCCAATCTCATGATGCCATCGAGGATGCGCAGCACCTCTTGTCGCTCTCGAATGATCGCTATACCGCAGGTTTGGCAGCCTATCTGAACGTGATCACCGCCCAGCAATCGCTGTTAACAGCTGAGCGTCAAGATGTGCAAATTCAGGGGCAGCGAGTGGCTATGACTATCTCGCTGGTAAAGGCGTTGGGTGGCGGTTGGCGCATCGCCCCAGCCAAAGGCGCCAGCATGTGAACGTCAGGAGGCTTTTGAGCAGCGCTCACTTGGAGCCTCCCAGCATGGCAGTCATACGAATTTGACGTAAATCGCTGACTTCAAGATTGGAAAGTATGGCTAATTGCGGCAAGCTGCGGCGTAGGAAACGGGCCAATAATGGCCGTAGACTATGGTTAACCAATAATACCGGCGGCGCATTGAGGCTTTCCTGTTTCTTTAAAGCGTCCTTGGCCTGGGACAACACCCGATCCGCCATCCCCGGCTCCAGACCGCCACCGCTTTGCAGCGCTTGCAATAATACTCTTTCCAGCGCCAGATCCAGGCCGATAACCTGAATTTCCTTATCCCCGGGGAACCAGCGTTGTGTTATCGCCCGGCCCAAAGCCACCCGGACCACCACGGTTAACTCCGCCGGATCTTTTTGTATCGGCGCATGTTCAACCAGCGTTTCGATGATAGTTCGCATATCCCGGATGGGGACATTTTCGGACAATAAATTCTGCAAGACTTTGTGGAAAATCGTCAGCGTCAAAACGCCGGGAATGAAATCTTCGGTCAGTTTGGGCATTTCTTTGGTCACCCGATCCAGCAGTTGCTGGGTTTCCTGACGCCCTAACAGTTCGCTGGCATGCAGATTGATCAGATGATTAAGATGGGTCGCCACCACGGTACTGGCTTCCACCACCGTGTAACCCTGGGTCTGCGCCAGCTCTTTCAGTGCACTGTCGATCCACACCGCCGGCAAGCCGAAGGCCGGATCCTGGGTTTTATCCCCAGCCAGTTCGCCCACGGCGTTGCCAGGGTTGATTGCCATCCAACGCCCCGGAAATGCTTCGCCATGGCCCATTTCGACGCCTTTCAATAAAATGCGGTAGCTGGCGGGCTGCAGCTCCAGATTATCGCGAATATGCACGACCGGCGGCAAATAACCGGTTTCCTGGGCGAATTTTTTCCGAATACTGCGAATTCGGCCCAACAACTCGCCATTTTGCTGAAAATCCACCATGGGAATTAATCGGTAACCCACTTCCATACCCAGCGGATCTTCCAATTGGACATCACTCCAACTGGCTTCCTTGGCCTGATTCTTATCTTGCTTGGAAGGCAGTACGCTCGGTGCCGGTTCGGCAATGATTTTACCCCGCAGCCACCAGGCCAGGCCCAACAGAATCGAGGTAAACATCAAAAATACCATATTGGGCATGCCGGGCACCACACCCAGCAACCCCAGCACCCCGGCGCATAACATCATGACTTTCGGGTTATTGAACAGCTGACTGACCATTTGCTGGCCAACGTCTTCACTGCTGCCGACCCGGGTTACGATGACCCCGGCGGCGGTGGAAATCACCAGCGCCGGAATTTGCGCCACCAGGCCGTCACCAATGGTCAGCAAGGTATAACTCGTGGCGGCATCACTCAATGCCATGCCATGTTGAATCATTCCCACCAGCAAACCGCCGATGACGTTGATCACCATGATTAACAAGCCGGCGATGGCGTCGCCGCGCACGAATTTACTGGCGCCATCCATGGAGCCGTAAAAGTCCGCTTCCTGCGCCACCTCGCTGCGCCGGGTTTTTGCCTCAGCTTCGGCGATCAGGCCGGCATTGAGATCGGCATCGATAGCCATTTGTTTACCCGGCATGCCATCGAGGACAAACCGAGCGCCCACTTCCGCGATGCGTCCCGCCCCCTTGGTGATAACCATAAAGTTAATCACCACCAGGATAATAAACACCACAATACCGATGGCGAAATTACCACCAACCAAAAAGTGGCCGAAGGCCTCGATAACCCGGCCGGCCGCCGCGGTGCCAGTATGGCCGTGCAATAGAATAACGCGGGTCGAGGCGATATTAAGGGAAAGGCGCAATAAGGTGGAAAACAGCAAAATGGTGGGAAACGCGGCAAATTCCAGCGTGCGCTTGGTGAACATCGCCACCAGCAGCACCATAATCGACAAAGCGATGTTAAAGGTAAAAAATAGATCCAGGATGAAAGGCGGTAATGGCAACACCATCATCGACAAGATCATCAGGATCAGTACCGGACCGGCCAATATTTGCAATTGGACGGATTTAAGGTCGCTGGGTAAACGTAATAATGATATCAGGTAAGCCATATCACTCTTTCTCGTGAGCAAAATCCAGTGCCGCCGGCACCGATAAATGTTTAGGTTTTTGCGGAATCAAGCCGCCTTCGCGACGCCAGCGTTTGACCTGATATACCCAGGCCAATACTTCAGCGACCGCCGCATAGAGCGTCGTCGGGATTGATTGACCGATATCACAATGCCGATAGAGCGCACGGGCCAATGGCGGGGCTTCCAGCATCGGAACTCGGTGTGTTTCCCCTAATTCGCGAATCCGCAGAGCGATTTCTCCCACCCCTTTGGCTATGACCTTGGGGGCGCTCATTTTACCGTCTTCATAACGCAGCGCCACCGCATAATGCGTAGGGTTGGTGACGATAACATCAGCCTTGGGCACATCACTCATCATGCGCCGACGAGACAACGCGCGCTGTTGCTGACGAATACGGCGTTTAACATACGGATCGCCTTCCTGTTCCTTGAATTCATCGCGGATATCCTGGCGGGTCATACGTAACTGCTTGGAATGACTCCATATTTGCCAGAACACGTCAAATACCACGATAGGGGCAAGCGATAAGATAATCATCAGCAGACAGGTGGCTATCAGATTCAGCGCATCGCGCAGCGCTATCGCCGTCGGCTCCATGACCAGATGCAGCATGCGCGGCCAGTGATACCAAAGATAATAGCCGGTTACCCACCCTATCAGCACCGATTTAAGAATGGCCTTGAACAATTCCGATACGAATTGAGAGGAAATCAGACGTTTAAGACCCGACAACGGATTAAGCTTGCCCAGATCGAATTTGATCGCCCCGGGATTAAACATGAAGCCGCCCAGCATGGTCGGGGCAGCCAACGCCATGATAACCAATCCCATAAAAATCGGTAACAACGCCAAAAGCGTTTGCTTGCCTAATGATACAACCCGGGACAGGATATTATGATCATTACTGATGATGCCATGATCAAAGCGGAACCCCTGAGCCATCATGTCCGATAAATGGCGGGTCAGCGCTTCGCCGCCCATCCAGAGTACCGCCAGTCCGGTCAAAAGCATTAACACCGAGGTCATTTCGCGGGAACGGGGAATTCGTCCATCTTCACGGGCTTTCTCTAACCGATGGGCGGTGGGGGCCTCGCTTTTTTCTAGATCGCTATCTTCCGCCATCAATCTTCCTGATCAACTGTTCTCATGTAAATTCGCTGTGTACCCAATAGACTTCGAGTGGCGGGCAGGCGGCAAGCAAGGGAACCCGTTGCGCTTACTACAGTAAGTGGTTCGAGTGAACGAACGCAGCCAACGCACCTGAAACGTGAAAGATGACGGGTATTAGCATGACAAAAACTGTCCGGCATGATAGCGGGAACAACGGGCTAAAGCGGCGGTTATTTAGCGGATAGCTGTCGCCCGGACGATCAATCGATCGCCGGGTCAACAAGAACGGGCATTAGAAACCGAGACTATCAAGCAAATCGTCAACCTGGTCCTGATTGGCTACCACGCCGTCGACTGTGTGATCAAGTTGCGGACCGTTTAGCAAACCATCATTGGCCCGTTGAGACTGGGCCGGTTCAGGCATATTTTCCAACAACACCATTAATAATTGTTTTTCAATCTCTTGCACCACATCCATCATGCGCTTAATAACCTGACCAGTCAGGTCCTGGAAATCTTGCGCCATCATGATTTCCAGCAATTGCGTATGAGTAAAAGCGGTATGTTCCGGCACTTCTTTCAAAAAATGGCGGGTATCACTCACCAGCTCGCGGGCATCCGACAATTCTATAGGTTGATCGAACCATTCATCCCAACGCGTGGTCAGCGCTTTAGCGCCCTTTTCCATGGCAGTCTGGCGGGGTTGCGCCGCTTCAACGCTATTGAGCGCTCGTTCAGCTGCTTGAGCGGTCATCTGCACCACATAATCCAACCGGTCGCGGGCATCAGGAATCGCTTCAGCTGCCTGAGCAATCGCCTTATCCAAACCCAGTTCTTTCAAGCTATCGCGCAACATTCTCGTCAATTGGCCAATGCGGGCAATGATTTCCGTGGCGCTGTTGTTCGGCATGGCAGGTGTGTTACTCATATTCCCTCCAGATTACATCCCCAACTTTTCAAAAATCTTATTGAGCTTTTCTTCAAGCGTCGCGGCAGTGAAGGGTTTCACCACATATCCGCTGGCCCCTGCCTGAGCGGCGGCGATAATATTTTCCTTTTTCGCTTCCGCTGTCACCATCAGCACCGGCAAGGCCGCCATAACGCCATCGCCGCGAATATTTTTCAGCAACGCCAGACCGTCCATGTTCGGCATATTCCAGTCGGAAATGACAAAATCGATACCGCCGGCACGCAGCTTGGTGAGAGCATCCACACCATCTTCGGCTTCGTCTACATTATTAAAGCCCAGTTCCTTTAGCAGGTTACGAACAATACGACGCATAGTCGAAAAGTCGTCCACCACCAAAAACCTGAGTTCTTTATCTGCCATACCTACTCCTGTTATCTTTATTGCCCGCTAGCGGGTCCTAAATGCGTAATGCTTGCCCGGCGCTAATTTGGGTCATCATTCGCTGACTCATTTGGTGTAATGGTACCACCTCGTTGCTTGCTCCCATGGCGATGGCTTCCCTGGGCATACCGAATACCACACAACTGGCTTCATCCTGCGCCATGGTATAAGCACCGGCGTTGCGCATGGCCAAAAGTCCGGCGGCGCCGTCATTGCCCATGCCGGTGAGAATGACCCCCACCGCATTGCGCCCGGCAAATTGCGCCACCGAATGAAACAATACATCCACTGAGGGACGATGGCGATTGACCGGCTCTCCGTCATGCAGCTTAATTTGGTAATTGGCTCCGCTGCGCGTCAATTCCATATGCCGCGCGCCGGGCGCGATATAAGCGTGCCCCGGCAAGACGCGTTCGCCGTCTTCTGCTTCCTTTACCGTGATTTGGCATAATTTGTTCAACCGTTCGGCAAAGGATCGGGTAAATCCGGGCGGCATATGCTGGGTAATCAATAACGCCGGGCTGGTGGCCGGCAGGGGTTCAAGTACATGCCGGATCGCTTCCGTGCCGCCGGTGGATGCGCCGATGGCAATCAGCTTTTCACTGCTGAGCAGCGGAACATGAAGGATGTGCGGCGTCTGGACGGTGCTACGTTTGGGCAACCGCGCGCGTGAAGCCGCGCGAATTTTTTCGGCGATGGATTCGCTGTAAGCCAGCATCCCGTCCCGTAAGCCGCTTTGCGGTTTTGTGACAAAATCAACCGCGCCCAATTCCAGCGCCCGCAGGGTAATTTCCGACCCATGGCCGGTGAGCGACGACACCATGACTACCGGCATCGGCCGTAAACGCATCAGTTTCTCTAGAAAATCCAACCCGTCCATGCGAGGCATTTCCACATCCAGCGTTAACACCTCTGGATTGAGTTTTTTTATCAGCTCTCGCGCTACCAAAGGATCAGGGGCGGTCGCCACCACTTCCATATCGGGGAAACCATTAATGATTTCGGTCATCAATTGTCGCATCAATGCGGAATCATCGACACAAAGCACCCTGATTTTGCTCATATTTTTTCCTTTGTCAGCTGATAGACCGTTTGTCCGCGCAACTTGAATTCTTGACTTATTTGACTGAAGTTTTCCGAATGGCCGGCAAACAGCAGGCCGCCGGGTTTCAGCAGTGGCGCAAAACGGCGCAAGATCCGTTCCTGGGTCTCTTTATCAAAATAAATCATTACATTACGGCAAAATATAGCGTCAAATGGCCCCGGCAAGGTCCATTCCGGCGCCAACAAATTCAAATACTGAAAACGCACCAGCGCGCTCACATCAGGGCGAACCCGCGCCAGGCCGTCGTGCGGCCCGGTACCGCGCAGGAAAAAACGCTGCCTTTGCTGTGTGCTGAGACCGCGCAGTTCATCCTGGCGATAAACGCCGGCACGCGCTTTATCCAGTACCGTCGTATTGATATCGCTGCCGATAACCTGCACTTGACTTAACGCACCCGGCCGCGTTTCCATCAACGTCATGGCGATGGAATAGGGTTCCTCGCCAGTTGAAGCGGCGGTGCTCCAAACGCTATAAGGTCCTGGACGCTCCTTGGCATGACGGGCCAGAATCGGGAAATGGTGCATCTCGCGAAAAAAAGCCGTCAGGTTGGTGGTGAGCGCATTGATAAAAACTTCCCACTCCTCGCCATTGACGTTTGACTCGAGACGTGCCAGGTAAGTGCCAAAATCCATCAATCCAAGCGTTCTCAGCCTTCTGACCAAACGGTTGTAAACCATATCCCGCTTGTGGCTGGCCAGCACGAGACCGGCCCGTTGATAGATTAGGTCACAGATACGTTGAAAATGCGCATCGGTTAATGGCACTGGTAGCGCTAAATTTGACCATCTTGCGGCAATCTCACCCTGATTCGACATAGTCATTCTCTTTTCGCCGCGCTTACGCTAGGCGTTAGGTTGCTTGCCCGATCGATCGAGTATTAAGCCCAAAAGCTTCCTGCTCGCCAATATCATCCCGTACATCATGTTGCAATCTGAACACACGAACAGTTTGTATCAATGATTCGGCCTGTGATTCCAGGGCGCCGGCAGCGGCGGCGGATTCTTGCACCAACGACGCATTCTGCTGGGTGGCTGCATCCATCTGATTCACCGCGGCGGCGACTTGATCGATACCACGGCTTTGTTCATCCGAAGCGGAAGAAATTTCGCCCATAATATCGGTCACACGGGCAACCGAACGGACGATTTCATCCATCGTTTCGCCCGCCGCGGCCACCAATTCCGAGCCTTGTTGCACTCGTGATACCGATTCATCAATCAATCCCTTGATTTCCTTGGCGGCCTGAGCGCTGCGTTGCGCCAGATTACGCACTTCGCCGGCCACAACGGCGAAACCACGGCCCTGTTCTCCGGCGCGCGCCGCTTCCACCGCCGCATTCAACGCCAAAATATTGGTCTGAAAAGCGATACCGTCGATAACAGTGGTAATATCGCTAATCTTGCGTGAACTGGTGGTGATATCGGCCATTTGCTGCACGACATTACCGGTCAGGGCGCCGCCTTTATGCGCGGTGGTGGACGCATCGCGGGATAATTGGCTCGCCTGTCTGGCGTTTTCGGCATTTTGTTTCACCGTCGAAGTAAGTTCTTCCATACTGGCGGCCGTCTCGGCCAGCGACGCCGCCTGTTGTTCGGTACGCGACGATAAATCATGATTGCCGCTGGCGATTTCCTGAATGCCGCTGAGCATTGCATCCGTGCCATCGCGTACCGCCAGGACGGTTTTTGCCAATTCGTCGCGCATAGCATCCAATTGATGAAACAGCTGGCTGATTTCATTGCGACCCTGGACAACGATGCGATTGCCCAAATCGCCACTGGCGATGGCGCTAAAATGACTGCTCATGATCGACAGCGGCCGCAACAACATGCTTTTGAGCCACACCAATGCCAGTAACGTCAGAATAATGGTCATTCCGATCATCGAACCGAGCATTAAACCGGAAAGGTTGTAATCATGGCGATTATCCTCGCCCGAAGCCGCAATGACGCTGGACAGGTAATTCATATTGGCATCATATTGCTGTTGAAACGCGTCCTGCATTTGTTGGGTCGGCTGCGCCATAAAAGCCTGCACATTACCGTTGTCCAACATACCAACGGCATCGTTCAGGCCCTGGATCAATTCCTTGAACTTTTGCGTGGTCTGGACATGCAGCGCTCTTTCCTGATCGTTGCTGACCGGCGAATTGTCGAAATCCTTATAAACCACCTGCGCATGGGCCATGGTCCGCTTGGCCTGATCCATAATCGGTAAAATCTGTTCCAGCGGCGTATAAGATGCAAAACGAGTAGCCGCCCGATTAAGCGCATTGCGCGTTTGCAATAATTCCGTCCAGGTCAGACTTAAGGAATTCCTTTTCAGATTATCCGCTTCAACATGTTGAAAATTGACATTACTGCTTCTGAATGCCACGAAGGACAAACCGCTACTGATCAATTGCATCAGTCCAAAAACCAGCACAATCATGATCAGACTGGTGGAAATCCGAATACGCGTTAACATCATTAACCTCTTGCTGGTGCCTAGCTTCTATAATGCGTAATTAAAAGGTTTCCCAATTTTCTGGTGACGTAGCGTCCGTCGTTTTTTTCGGCGATTTCGCCGGTGTTGTTGCCTGGCTGTTGGGAAGGATTGCGGGCAAAACCGTCAGCGGAGCGCGCCCTTCCCGGGTTAAGGGCTGATTCGGCAACTTGAATACCGAAACCGCCTGGGTGAGTATGCCGGCCTGTTTTTCCAGTACCGCGGCGGCGGCGGCGGATTGTTGCACCAAAGAGGCATTCTGTTGCGTCGCGGTATCCATCTCCGCGACCGCATCGCCCACCTGCTCAATGCCACGGCTTTGTTCATCGGATGCAGAAGCGATTTCGCCCATGATATCGGTAACACGAGTTACCGCAGTCACGATCTCGGACATGGTTTCACCCGCGCTTTCCACCAGAGTGGACCCTACGTCAACACGTGTGACCGAATCATCAATCAGGCCTTTGATTTCCTTGGCGGCTTGGGCGCTACGCTGCGCCAGATTACGCACTTCACCGGCCACCACGGCGAAACCGCGTCCTTGTTCGCCGGCGCGCGCCGCTTCTACCGCGGCATTCAGCGCCAGAATATTGGTCTGGAAGGCAATACCATCGATTACGCCGGTAATATCGGCGATTTTTTGCGAACTGCCGGCAATTTCGTGCATGGTTTTCACCACGTTATCCACGACTTTGCCGCCTTTCAGAGCGGTCTCGGAAGCGCTTACCGCCAGTTGTTTGGCTTGTCGGGCATTCTCGGCGTTCTGTTTCACCGTTGCGGTAAGCTGCTCCATGCTGGCGGCGGTTTCTTCCAGTGCGGAAGCCTGTTGCTCGGTTCTTGAAGAAAGATTGCTATTACCGGTGACGATTTCACCGGCGCCGCTGTAGATAGTGACGGCGCTTTCGCGCACCGAATGCACGGTACCGGCCAAAGACTGCTGCATATCACGCAAACTGCCGGCTAATTTACCCATTTCATTTTGACTGCCGGCCGCTATTTCGTGGGTCAGATCGCCATCGGCAATTCCGCGGATATGATCAATGATTTGATTAAGCGGGACCAATAAAATCCGGCGAAGACTTACCCAAGCCAACAGGATAAGCAACACCACCAGAATCAAAACACCCCCCAGCACGCTGACCGATTGGGTATAGGCTTGTCCGCTTTGTTCTGTGGAATCGCTAAACACATGTGCATTCATGGCCAGATAACGGTTAAATGCGTCTTCAAAATTATTTTGCAGTTCTTGCGCTTTCTGATCGAGCGAAACGGTAGCGCTAATATCGCCTTTCGCAAGGCTATTATTCAAATCGACCAATGCGCTATGCAGCGAATCAAATTGCTGTTTGACCGTTTTAATAACACTCTCATCCTGTCCCGAAAATAGCGGTTTCGCCGCAAAAACAGTAATAGATTGCTCGGAACGCGTCAAAGTGGCTTGCGCTTCCGTGGATAATTCATCCACGGTCGGTCCGGTTCCCGTCTTGTTGGCATCCATCAAAATCCTGATACCGGCGCGATTAAGCGTATTGCGGGTTTGCACCAACTCTAACCAACTGGCGTAAAGCGCAGCCTGTTCATCACGAATATCCTGATACCCGGAAAAATATTGCTGATCCTGCCTTAACGAGTGATAAAACATCCCCCCTGAAGAAAGCTCCAGTAATCCCAAAATAGCTAAAATAAGAAATAAGCTAGTAACGACCTTCATTCGGTTAAACATGCCTGAATTCCCAATACACCTGGTACTCAATTTATCGGCAAACGGCGGGCGAACTTTATCGGTAAATAGACAAATTAACGCATTGGCGGAATCGGGCGATTCCGCCGGTCAGCAACGCAATCAATGCTTGGCGGCGCCATCCACCAGAGCCATTTCCTCACTATTGAGCAGGCGTTCAATATCCACCAGGATCAGCATCCGTTCTCCCAGCGACCCAAGACCGGTGAGATATTCCGTGGCCAGCGTAACGGCGAATTCAGGCGCGGGACGAATTTGATCGGTCGTCAGCGACAACACATCCGACACACCGTCCACCACAATCCCCACTACCCGCTCGTTCAGATTCAGAACAATCACTACCGTGTTGTCGTTATACTGCACATCCGATTGGTCAAATTTAATCCGCAGATCAAGAATCGGTACGATAACGCCGCGCAGATTAGTGACGCCTTTGATAAAGGCGGGTGTATTGGCGATACGAGTGACCTGATCATATCCTCGAATCTCCTGAACCTTCAGTATATCTATGCCGTATTCTTCATCGCCCAGGGTAAAGATCAGGTATTCCTGCCCTACGGTTTCCCCCGTCAGCGCGGCGACATTTGCGAGTCCTGCCATGGTGTTCACCTTATTATTCAGTCGGCTATTCCCGTCATCTTTCAAGTTGCGATACATTGGTTTCCTGCAACTTAAAAGCTATGGGGTATAAATGTTACAGATCAAGCAGCACCGGACAGCCGTTTATTACGGTTTAGGCCCTGTAGTGCGGATACATCAATAATCAGTGCCACACTGCCATCACCTAAAATGGTGGCGGCGGAAATTCCAGGCACTTTGCGATAATTGCTTTCTAGATTTTTGACCACCACTTGATGTTGGCCTATCAGTTGATCAACCAGCAAGGCATAGCGACGACCCGCGCTTTGCAAGATCACCACAATCCCTTCGGTAGGATCGGTTTTGGCGCCGGCCACATCAAACAGGCGATGCAATTCAACCAACGGCAGATATTCGCCTCTGACCTGCAAAACCTGTTCGCCGCCGGCCAACGGGTGGATATCCTCTTCCTGGGGTTGCAAGGATTCCATTACCGTATTGAGCGGTAAGATAAACACATCCTGACTGACTCTGACCGACATGCCGTCCAGTATGGCCAGCGTCAGCGGCAGCAGAATACGGATGGTGGTTCCTTTATCGGCCTGGGACAAGATATCCACATGACCGCCCATCGCCTGGATATTACGTTTCACCACATCCATGCCCACGCCCCGGCCGGAAACATCGGTGACCTGTTCGGCGGTGGAGAAACCCGGCGCGAAAATCAACATGCCAACTTCCTCGTCGGTCATGCTGTCGCTTACCGGCATGCCTTGTGACAATGCCTTGGCCAGGATTTTTTCACGATTGAGCCCGGCGCCGTCATCAATCACTTCGATGCAGATATTGCCGCCCTGATGTTCGGCGCGCAGGGTTAAATTACCAACCGGGCTCTTGCCCATCGCCACACGGTTTTCGGGTATTTCGATGCCATGATCCAGGCTGTTGCGCACCAGGTGGGTTAGCGGGTCGATAATTCGTTCGATAAGGCTCTTATCAAGCTCGGTTGAACTGCCTTCCAGATTAAGTTGCACCTGTTTATCCAGCTTGGCGGCCAAATCGCGCACCAACCGGGGAAAACGGCTGAAAACATATTCCATCGGCATCATGCGAATCGACATGACCGATTCCTGCAGATCGCGGGCATTACGTTCCAGTTGTCCCATACTATTGAGCAAATCACTATGATAGGCAGGATCGAGGGTGCCGGAACGCTGAGCAATCATGGATTGGGTAATCACTAACTCACCAACCAGATTGATTAATTGATCCACTTTTTCCACCGCCACGCGGATACTGCTGTCCGCCGGTTTTATCCGCGGGGCCCCCGAATCAGCCGGCCGGCCCTGCGCCGCGGCGACCGTGGAATTGATTGGCGAAACATTGTCGGGACGCTCGCTGCCGGCCTTGGCTTGGCTTATTTGTTGATTCAACGCGGCGATAGGCGTATTCGTCGCGCTAGCCGCGGGCGGCTCCTGATTCGCAGCCGGTGGTGCGGCTTCACTATCAAACAAGGCGTCGCTCGCCGACTGAATGTCAACCACTGTCGTCCCGGCCGGTTCGTTACTGGCCACCGGCGAAGCGGCTTCAGACGAAGTATCGTCGAAATGGATTTGTTCGGCATCGAGCACAAAACAGAGCACTGCGCTAATATCGTCTTCACCGACCGTGGTTTGTAATTGCGCGCTTAATGAGTCTTCGGTTTGTTCATGCTCAAGCACTGTGCCCAGATTGCCGAGTTCGTCCAGCATGAGGGGAATTTCTGTACTTTGCAGCGAAGTTAAGCGTATATGACGCACCGTATCCGCGATGATTGCCGGAGGATTCGCACCGCCCGCCGCTGGATTCCCCGGTACCATGCCTTTGGCTTCCAAAGCCAGTTGGCGTAAAGCGGCACAGATATAATCAAAGCTTGCCGCATCCGGTTCCTGGGCCGTTTTGTAAGCATCTAATTGATCCTGCATGATATCCTTGGTTTCCAAAAAGAGGTTAACGATTTCCGTGCTGAGAGACATTTCCCCTCGTCGCGCCTCATCCAGCAAATTTTCGAGTAAATGAGTCGTTTCCTGCAACACCGTGAAGCCGAATGTTCCCGCCCCGCCTTTAATGGAATGCGCCGCGCGGAAAATCGCATTCAGCTGTTCGCTGTCCGGATTTTCCGGATCCAATATCAGCAGGTGCTGTTCCATATCCGCCAGCAATTCGGCGGCCTCATCAAAAAAAGTTTGGTAAAATGCGCTAATGTCCATGCTCATAAAATTACCCCTGCTGAATCACATTCGTTAGACGGTGAGTTGCTGATGTCCCGTCACTACCTCAAATCGCCGAATCACCCCAACCTGGTATTGCCGGCCGGGCAGTCGTTTGTTCCGGATGCCTGCGACAACAGCTTCCGGCACAGTGTATGGTATTGCCGACGCCAAGGCCCTGGACGGCATGCCAGGCCGCTTAATGTCATCACCCCATAGCGCCGCGCGGGGGCTGGGCGCCGATGTCGGGATAAGGGTTCTGGCATCCGGAGCCGGCGTGACGGCTGTCGAAATGGCGGAGCGAGTCTTGCGCGCCGGCGTTGAAACCGCCTGCGGCGACGGTATAGTCGCCCCTTTGTCCGACGCCGCTGGAGAAGATTTGCCGCCAACACTTGGCGTTGGCGTCCCGGCGGACGCTGACGGCGTATTCCCGCCGGGCATGTTGGCGACATTGCCGCCCGCGCCGGGTTGCGCCGGCGATGACTCGCCGGACGGTACGGCCGAAGCGCCGCTGCCCGGGACACCCGGCTGAGAAACATCCGCTGGCGCCGAATTCGCCGCTTCAGGCTGAGAACCGCCTGGCGTCGTAGACTGCGCCGGCGCTGACGAAGGACCGCCAGCGCCAGGTTTGGTGCCGGTCTGTTGGATCAAATCTCTCGTGCCATTCACATCCACGCCGGGATTTTCCGCGTTTTCGTGTTCAATCATCTCTTCCGTCTGTTTATTCAAGACCACCAGGCTGATACGGCGATTTATCGCCGCATCCGGCTGCTTTGGTGCCAAACTCATGGTGGATGACATCCCGACGACCCGCAGAATTTTTTCGCCGGATAATCCGCCGGTAATCAATTCACGCCGGGAAGCATTGGCCCGATCGGCCGATAACTCCCAGTTACTGTAACCGCGCTCGCCATCGGCGTACGGCGTGGCGTCGGTATGCCCGGAAATGCTGATTTTATTGGGAATATCATTCAAAATAGGCGCTATGCCGCGTAAAACATCACGCATATAAGGCTCGACAGTGGCACTGCCGGTTTCAAACATTGGCCGATTTTGACTATCTAGGATTTGTATCCGCAATCCTTCTTCCACCATATTGATTAATAACTGAGGCCGCAGAACTCGCAGGCGCGGATCTGACTCAATCAACTGATCCAATCGTTCCCGTAACTGATTGAGCCGTTTCTTCTCCAGTTTTTGCATCAACGCATCGATACTTTTATTGGCATCGGTTTTAATATTTTTATGAATATCGCCCTGTTGCCGGGTCGGGTCGGCGCCGCCGCCGGGAATAGGACTGCTATCAGAACTACTGCGGGGACCATTGGTCAGCGCAGTGGCAAGCGGCGTACGAAAATACTCCGCAATGGTGGTCAAATCTTTCGGGCTGGCAATGGACAGTAGCCACATCACCAAAAAAAACGCCATCATCGCAGTCATGAAATCGGCGTAAGCAATTTTCCAAGCGCCTCCGTGCGCCGCTTGGTGGGCGGACGACCGACGCTTGCGTACCACCACTACCGGCTGGTTCTTCATGCATCCTCTTCAACCGGTTTCTTCGCCGTATCCCTGGCGTGCCGGACGTGCTCTTCAAGCTCGCTAAACGACGGGCGTTCAGCGGAAAACAGTGTTTTACGACCAAATTCCACCGCGATTTGCGGCGCATAACCATGAATGCTCGAGAGCAGGGTTATTTTGATGCACTGCATCATTTTGGTGGTCTCAGCCCGCTTTTGCCGCAATAACGACGCTAATGGCGTAACGAACCCATAGGAAAGCAAAATACCCAGGAATGTTCCAACCATCGCCTGAGCAATCAGCGCGCCCAATTCGATAGCCGAACGATCCGCCGAGGCCAGCGCATGCACCACGCCAAGCACTGCGGCGACGATACCAAAAGCCGGTAAAGAATCCCCTACCTGACCGAGGCTACTGGCGGGGATTTCACATTCATGCTCATAGGTTTCGATCTCCTCATCCATCAGCGACTCGATTTCGAATGCGTTCATGTTGCCGCCAATCATCAGGCGCAGGTAATCGGTGAGGAAATCAATTAATAAATTATCGTTAAGAATCAATGGATAATGTTGAAATATCTCGCTTCCTTGTGGTTTATCGATATCAAACTCCAAGGATAACATGCCTTGTTGACGCGCTTTCGCCATCAAGCGAAACAACAATGCCATTAAGTCCATGTAGAGCGATTTATTGTATTTTGAACCACGAAACAAGAGTGGGAAGGAGTGAAATGTAGATTTGATAGCCTTACCGTTGTTGCCAACCACAAACGCGCCGATACCCGAACCGGCAATCATAAACAACTCGGCAGGTTGATAGAGCGCGCCCAATTGTCCGCCATCCAAGGCATAACCACCAAACACCGCGGCAATGACGACAATATATCCCAAAATCACTAACACGCCTGATCTCCCGGTAAAAAGATGCCGGCAAGCACGTAGTCAAATCGGAAGGACCCGAACGGCAATACCCATGGCGACTGGTCATCTAATTACCACCATGAGCGTTGTCAACCGGAGAAAACTATCCGTTAAACCGCGCGTTTTGCCAGTTCATCCAGCAGCTTGGGATTTATATCGGCCGTATTGGGCAAAAGTTTACGTCTTTTTACCGCTCGGGATGGAGGCTGGCACAAACTGCAGACAAAGCCATACTCCGGTTGATGGGCATATGTGATGAAATGGCCATGACAATGACTGCATGGGGTCAATTGCAACATACCGCTATCGACGAAACGAACCAATGTCCAGGCACGCGTCAACGCCAGAAGCGGCACTTCGCCATTTTGCTGCGGGCATTGTTCAAGATACAAACGATAAGCGCGGATAACCGCCTCCACGCCGACACATTGTCCATTTTGCAACAGAACCTGATAGATATTATAAAACATGGAAGAATGGATATTTTGTTCCCATGTCATAAACCAATCAGTTGAAAACGGCAGCATGCCTTTCGGCGGCGGACTACCGCGCAGCTCCTTATACAATTTGATTAACCGACCGCGGCTCAATTGCGTTTCGCTTTCCAGCATCTGCAACCTAGCACCTAATGAGATCAACTCCATTGCCAGTTGGATATCTTTTGCTTCTTGGACAATGCTTTTCACGGCCATAGCTAAGCCCTTTTTTTCGCTAGATGACTTTCTTTTGACGCTAGTCGATCTTGTAATTGACTTGATAACAAAATACCGGTGTGTATTTGCTGCAACTCGTCAACTCGTGAATCTTGTGTTAATTGTGTGATGGTTTTATGATCGTTAAAACGAAACAAGCAAAGTAATTGATTCGTTTCAGCCAATTTTACCATTTGCGGCAAAGTCAAGTTTAATAATACATCCGCCATCATTTCGTCAATTCCTAAACGAAACATCGCCGAGGCTTTTTCTTGGTTGATAAGCCGTTGCGCCAATAAAAGGTATGACAAATTAATATCGTAAACGTGTTTTCTTATTTCACTCGTATTCATTTTCCCATCCCTCTAGACTATGTTTAAAAACATAACTTGGGTGATAAAAATATCGCCCGGTATCCGGGGATCGTTCCCCTGGGTGGCTAATGAAAATCAGCCGTACCAGAAGATGATTTTATTTTCCGGTAATCCCAACGGCCAATACATATAGCCAAACCGTTATAATGCATTCCGAATAAGCTTGCCCACAACCGTCCAAGATAATTAAAATTTTTCTCTGTAATTATTTACATTTAAGTGAGATTAATCCTAATTGCGCCGCAACTCTAACGCTGAATCCGTTGTCCATACAATCTGTCATCCGATGAATTTTGGATAAAGTGTGATCTGGATCACATAAAATGAGCTCACTTGATCAGATTTGCTACTGGTCAGACATCAGCATTGGTTAATAATTAATCAAGGCAACCATATTGATGGGAAACATTATCATTTGAGCATGTCACATTAGCGTATTGTTCCAATCATCCCATTTTTGACAGAATATCATTCGAATTTTGGTTTTTATGGCCTAAAATATGCTGTTAAATCGAATTTAATTAGATTAATACTGTTTTTTGTGAAATCATTAGCTTAAATGCATCAATAACAAACTAGAAACAAATACTTGTTTTTCCCCAATATTTTTGACGAAAAATTGATCAGAATATAATCAAAATCCCGAAAAGAAGTTAAGCGTGTCCATATTCGTTCAGTTTGATGAAATGTAAGGTAAGTTTCTGTAAAGCGTTACTGAAGATGCGCAAAAACACACTGCCAAATTAGCCGCGTGTCACTTACATCGGCAGCGTGAATCAAATCTTTAGCTAAAAATTGATCAATATTTTAGCAGCACCAAGAATGGGGGATTAATTGCGCTCACTTCTTGCACCAGTTACGGAATAAGAAATGATTATTTGAAGTAATTTTTGCAGAAGTTACAACAGCAATACCCCCTTATGTAATTAAAGGTTATGGATTTTCCAATAGGTGCCATACAAGAAGGCCAACCCAACCGGTATGGAAGGATTAACTGAGGGTAGATAGAGGAAGCGACCAAACCTGAATCGGCCCGGCCCAAAGGCGCTATCGTGGCCACTCGCTTACAGAAACAATAGCGCTGTTTACCGGGGTTTATCGGCGGGACAGGGAGAAATTCTTCTTTCTATCAGGCCCGTTTGGACAAAGGGGGTTGTTGCACATGTTGCCCTCCATCGCTGTTTTGCTGCGGTACCGCCTTCAAATCGCTAAGAAACGATTGGCGCCAATGAACAATGTCATTTTTGGTAATCATCACCATCATCTCTTTATAACGCGTTATTCTTTCCGCCAGTGGCATGGTTAAGGCTTTGTCAAGCGCAGAGGCCACGCCATCACGGTCATACGGATTAACCAACAGCGCGCTGGTCAGCTCATTGGCCGCGCCGGCGAACCGCGATAAAATCAACACGCCAGGATCAGACGGGTCCTGGGAGGCAACATACTCCTTTGCCACCAAATTCATTCCATCTCGCAAGGGTGTCACCAGACCGACATTGCATTGACGGAAAATTTTCATCAACAGGCTGCGCTCGTAATGCTGATTAAGATAAAACAAGGGCGTCCATTCCATGGTGGAAAAATGGCCGTTGATGCGCCCCGCTTCCGTTTCCAGTTCATGTCGGATGTCTTGATAGGCCTGTACATCGCCACGCGAGGTAGGCGCAATCTGAAAATAGCGGATATTACCGCGATGCTGGGGAAAGTTTTCCAGCAAGGTCTCATAGGCCTGGAAGCGTTCGGGCAGGCCTTTGGAATAATCAAGGCGGTCGACGCTGATGATTAATTGCCCGTTCATTTTATCGCGCAAATGCGCAAGTTTCGACGGCAAATGTCCTTCAGCTAATTTACGAATGCTTTCCGGCTCCACGCCTATTGGATAAACACGTACCGTAACAGATTTGCCATAGGCTGATAAACGATCGTCCGCTAATTGTTCCACCTCCGTTACCAACGCGAGATTTTCGGTAAACGCCGAGCGATCCGATTCGGTCTGAAAACCAATTAAGTCATATTCACATAACATTTCGAGTAATTCTTTTCGCGGCGGCAGCGCGTTGAAAATTTCCGAAGTGGGAAACGGAATATGCAGAAAAAACCCGATACGATTTTTCATGCCTAATTTTCGGCAAGCCGCGGCGAAGGGTAATAAATGGTAATCATGAATCCACAAAATATCATCTTGCTCTACTAAAGGTTTTAACCGCCTGGCTAGCTTTTCATTAACAAGGCAATAACCATCGTAATCTTCACGCTGGTATTGAACCAGATCGAGACGATAATGAAAGGCCGGCCAGATTACCGTATTAGAGAAATTCAAATAATATTGATCGTATTCACTTTGTTTCAGACTAAAAGCGGCAAAAGTTATATTATCCTGTTGCCGCGTTTCCAACGGTAGCTCTTCTTCACTGATATTGCCGTTCCAGCCGAACCACAAACCACCAGCATCCTTCAGCGAATCCATGATGCCAACAGCGAGCCCGCCGGCGCTTTCCTTTTTACCTTCCATAGCGGCGATACGATTTGAAACGACCACTAAGCGACTCATAAATCCTCCCCGACTGACATTATAGTATTAGTAGGATGACTTTCTGGTCGTTTTATCAATGACCTTAGCCAATCATGGACATCAGTTACACTGTCCAGGTGGTAATGCGCTGCGGTGTCGCCCGGACCCACCTTGACAGTGATGCCGTCAAGGGCGTTCACCCGTTCAAAACCCGCTTCATCGGTGAGATCGTCGCCAATGAACAAGGGGGTTTTGCCGGTAAAAGGCGTTTCCCGCATAAAAGCCAAAATGGCAGCACCTTTATCAACGCCTGCCGGTTTGAGTTCAACTACACACTTGCCTGGTTGCAAGGCAAACTGTGGGTAGTACCGGATCATTTTTCGGGCCAAATCATGTATGTCTTTCTCGAATTTCATGGCTTGGCGATAATGCAGCGCATAAGCCATACCTTTTGCTTCCACCACGCTCCCTGGAAAAGCCTGCATGGCGTGCTTAAGTTTGCCCCCCAATTCGGACATGGCCGCGGGAGATATTTCAATCCTGTGAATGGCGCCGTTAGCATCCCGACGTTCCGCGCCATGCACGCCCGCAACCGGACATTTAAGCGGATCGCATAATGCGTCCAGTTCACTCAGAGACCGTCCGGAAACCAGTGCCAACGCCCCTCCTGTAGAGGAGAAAATTTTCCCCAGCACCTGCTTGATATCATCAGGAATGAATACCCAATCCGGCCGTTTTTCAATGGGGGCCAGCGTTCCGTCCAGATCAAAGAAAAAAGCGAAAGAATCCAAAGGGATCGGGGGTAATAAATCACTGTCAGTCATACCTATTATCCTCGTTTATAACCGCAAGCGGACAGCATCATGAGCGCGATACTGGATTGCAGGACTTGCCGTCGCTCGATGAAAAATCAGCGGTAGAGGAAAAGTTAAGCGGGCAACAAAGAAGTAAAGAGAGAGAAGTGAATAATGCTGTTTGTCATTCTCCTTATACAGCGGCCTCGTGACGCAAAACCCAAACAGCTAACGCACCGCTTGCTGTCCCGCTAATCCTTCCCGGTACAAGATACTGTATTAAGTATAGACAAAGATTTTCGATATGTGAGAAATCGGCAACCGAGAGGCTGAGCGGACGCAGGCTTGCCATACCAAACTCGACGCATTTCAAGGCACTGAACAGCCTTCGGTCATCAGCCCATAAAAGTCCCTGTTCCATACTTCAATATTTTCCATATATTCGCTGATTCATCGCGCTGCTGGTCAAACGGCTATTCATGAATTTTGTTATATTACGCAAAAACTTGTGCCTAAATTTTAATAAATTATTACATATCAGGCCAATATTCACACTAAGTCGTCACTAGATTACTTAATTTGAATGATAATCTAAAGCATTTTCATTAAGGTCTTAATTAATGAGTTGATAACATTAAAAAAAAATAAAGAGGGCAATAAGTTACAAATGATTACGAAGGACTTGTATGGCGCGGATAATTAGCCAAGAAAATTGATGAATTTTTCTTATGTATAGTTAGTGAATTTTATAATAGTATTATCT
>Ga0255352_1000117_pt1 | contig 43744 bp, 35 predicted proteins | sample HBST0metaG_FD_189939 | JGI IMG/M metagenome (GOLD analysis project Ga0255352, IMG submission 189939) | Peat soil microbial communities from Stordalen Mire, Sweden - H.B.S.T0 | ecosystem: Environmental > Terrestrial > Soil > Wetlands > Peat | place: Sweden: Norrbotten County, Stordalen Mire...
GCAGTTCGAGGAACTGGCGGCGGCCTTCGGGTACACGCTGGGGCTGGGGGCGTTGCCGGTGAAGCGGATCCAGACGCACGGAGAGCGGAGAGATGCGCGGGGACAGGGGCGGAGTGCGCGGGTGCACGAGGTGCCGGAAGACATTCCGGTGACGCCGCGGATGTATCAGAAGCTGGCGAAGCGGATCGAGGGCACGCCGGAGGAGCGGATTCTGAGCTACCTGATGCTGCGGTCGCTGAAGCAGGCGCGCTACTCGGAGGTGAACGAGGGGCATTTTGCGCTGGCTGCGCCGAGCTATACGCATTTCACGTCGCCGATTCGGCGGTATCCGGACCTGATTGTGCACCGCATTGCCAAAACGCTGCTGAGAGAGGGCGTGAGCGGCGAGGGAACGGTGGCGGAGGGAAGGCAGAGCTCGCCATGGACACACCCGAACGAGGGGCTGGCGGGGATTGTGGTTCACCGCGGAAAAGTGCCGAAGCAGGCGGGGGGATTCGCAGGGGAAGCGCCGATTTCCGAGGCGGAGCTGGCGCAGATTGCCGAGGAGACCAGCGTGACCGAGCGGCGAGCGGCCGAGGCGGAGCGGGAACTGGTGGAGTGGAAGAAGGTCCGGTTCATGCAGGACCGGGTGGGCGAGGAATTTGCCGCGCTGGTGCTGAATCCAACCAAGTACGGGCTGTTCGTGGAGCTGACCGACCTGTTTGTGGAGGGCCTGGTGCCGATCGACTCGCTGCGGGACGACCGCTACCTTTGGCAGGAGCACTCCCACGAGGTGGTGGGTGAGCGGACGGGGCGGCGATTCCGGGCCGGGGACCGGGTGCAGGTGATTCTGGACCGGATTCTGGTGCAGGAGCGGAGGCTGCAGTTCTCGATTGTGGAGGAAGGGATTCCGCTGACCGGGGGAAAAGCCCCGAAATCCCACCCGAAAGCAAAGAAGAGGAAGGGCACGTCCGGGCCGGGGCGGTCGCTCAAGTCCAGAAGCAAGAAGGGGAAGAAGGGGCGGAAGAAATAGACGGCCAGGCGTAGGCGCGCACGGGTTAGCGAGTTAGCAAGTTAGCAAGTCAGCGAGTGCGGCGGTAGGAGGCAGGGCACAGACGCGCGCGGAGTTCCTGCGTGTGCCTATGCCGGGGGCGTGATTACCGGTCGGCTTGCTTTTGGGCGAGGTCGCCGAGGATGGGGAGTTTGAGGCGCTTGCCGTTGAAGGCGCTGACGAAGACGATGACCAGGACGACGAAGAAGGCAAGATCCACGAATTGCCAGAGCGTCAGGGTGAGGAAGAGCACGGTGGGGACGAGATTCTGCACGACCTCGATGAGAATGTGGACCACCGCCCAGGCAACGTAAAAGAAGATCGACTGCCAGGCATGGAAGCGGACATAGGAGCTTCGTTTGAAGGGCTCGAGGATCAGAAAGACGATGGCCGGGATGATGGTGATGTAAGCGATGCCGCCGGCGGCATTGTCAGAGAGGCCGGAAGGATTCAGATCGGACATGGTGGCTCCTTGGGGTGCAGGGCTGCTCGATCGGAGAAAGACAGCAGTGGGGCAGCCGATGGAGCGCCAAGGGAATTGTGGGCGATCTGCGAGGCCGGGGCAGTTCAAAATTGCTCAATCCATTGGGGATTGCTGTTGTGCTCGCCGCTGGCCGGTTGGTGCGCCAGAGAAGCGTCTTCAAGATGGGACACAGGAAGACGGCCGCGGGGCGGGAAGGCAGCCGATCCAATACAATAGAGCAAGGAGCATGACGGATGGCACACACGGTATTTTGCGTACGTTACAAGAAGGAAATGGAAGGGCTTGAAGAGCCCCCGTTCGACTCGGAGTTTGGGCAAAAGATATTCAAGAACGTCTCGAAGACGGCCTGGGGCGAGTGGATTGACCACCAGCGGATGTTGCTGAACGAGTACAGGTTGCAACCCTGGACGCCGCAGGCACAGCAGTTTCTGGTGGAGCAGATGGAAGCGTTTTTCTTTGGCGAGGGCTCAGCCCTGCCGCAGGAGTTCGTTCCTCCGACGCATTGAGTGATGCGGCGGGATGGTTCAGCAAGAGTTGGACGCATTTTCCTTTCGGGTCTTGGCTTGGAGGGGTTGGCGGCGTATACTGAGGATTCGGCAAGCCGCCGGTGGCGTGTGTCATCATGTGCCCCGCTGGTCGCCCCGATGGACGGGCCTCAACTGAGCGCGAAAGAGAAGGCGCTTCGGACGGCTTATCCCGGCGGCACGAAACACCAAAGTCTGGAGCAAAGTCATGGCACAAGTATGCGACATCTGCGGGAAAGGTCCGCAGTTTGGCAATAACATCTCTCATGCGCACAACATCACCCGGCGGCGCTGGAGTGTAAATCTGCAGGCAGTGAAGGCGCTTGTGAACGGCTCGGCGAAGCGGATTCGTGTGTGCACGAGCTGCATCAAGAGCGGCAAGATCGCCAAGGCGTCGTAAAGCCAGGGCGTTTATGAATCAAGATCGACCAGAGACCCCGTCCGGGCAGGACGGGGTTTTGTTGTGTCTGAAAAAGCTGCGAGGGTGGCGGAGGCTGGGGCTGCTCAATCGAGGCCTTGTTTTCTTTAGAGAAAGGCAGCGAGTTGGCGGGCAGAGGGTGGGGGACACTTCGGCGGCACCGAATCGGGCTACTTTTCCTTTTCGCGCGTGAAGGTGAGCGAGGCGGAGTTGATGCAGTAGCGGAGGCCGGTGGGGCCGGGTCCGTCGGGGAAGACGTGGCCGAGATGGCCGCCGCAACGGGCGCAGGTGACCTCCACGCGTCTCATGCCGAAGCTGACGTCTTCGTGTTCCTGGACCGCGACGGATTGGGCGGGCAGAGTGAAGCTGGGCCAGCCGCAGCCGGAGTCGAATTTGGCGTCGGAGAGGAAAAGCAGGGCTCCGCAGCCGGCGCAGTGGTAGTTTCCGGTCTCGTGGTTCTCCGTGAGGACGCCGGTGAAGGGGCGTTCCGTGCCTTTTTCGCGCAGGACACGGAACTGCTCGGGGGTGAGTTGGGCGCGCCACTCGGCTTCAGTGTGCGCGACCTTCTGGGGCGCTTCGCTCATGGGGACCCTCCTGAAATTGCCTTGCAGCCATTGGATGCGGAGGGCGGCGGGGAAGGCGCGTTAGACTTCGGCGACTACTTCGATCTCGACCAGCACATCCTTGGGCAGGCGGGAGACTTCGACGGTGGTGCGGGCCGGAGCGATGACGCCTTCGGGGGCGAGATAGGCTCCGTAGACCGCGTTCATCTCTGCAAAATCACTTAAATCCTTGAGGTAGACGGTGGTCTTGACCACTTGGGCGAGAGTGCTGCCTGCGGCCTCGAGGATGGCCTTGAGGTTTTCAAGGACACGGGAGGTCTGGCCGGCGATGCCGCTGGAGACCACCTGGCCGGTGAGGGGGTCGAGGGGAATCTGACCAGCGGTGAAGACGAGATTTCCCAGGCGAACGCCCTGCGAGTAGGGTCCGATGGCGGCGGGGGCGGTGGCGGTGGCGATGACGGTTTTGCTCATGGGTCGATTGTAAAACGGGAGCGGCGGGCGATTTCTACTGCCATGCGGCCAGCAGACCGCCGGATATGAGCAATGCCGCCAGCCAGTAGCCGGTGTTGATGGCTAAAAGCTTGAAGGACCGCCGCTCATAGAGAGCCTCCGCGGAAAGCGGTGCGAAGACAAAGCCAAACCAGCAGATGAAGCCGATGAAAGCGCCCCAGCCGAAGCCCGACGCGCCGGACCACAGCACGATGTGGGCGAGGACAAAGGAAAGAATGAGGCCGCCGATGAAGGACCAGGCCATGGCGAAGATGGCTCCCTTGGGGCGTTCGCCCTTGGTGTGGCCGGTGAGGGCCATCCAGGGCTTGGCGAAGAAGAGGGAGTACCAGAGCGCGCCGAGGATCCATTGGATGAGAGCTGCGACCAGAATGGCCAAGTGATTGAAGTGGAGATGATGCATGGAGAGCCTCCAGAATGAATGGAATCCACATTCGCGAGTGGGGCGGAAGTAAAGGAAGGGCGGTGGCCGGACGCGATTTCTGACTCTTGCGCAGCAGGAGAGGCGCTGTCAAGGTAAATTGTCTGGGGCAGGTCAGCGGCGCTTGAGGGATTCGAGCTCATCGAGGGTGCGGGGCCAGTCGGAGCCGAGAAGGCGGGAGAGGCCACGGTCGGCCAGGACTTTGCCGCCGGTTTGGCAGAGGGCGCAGTAGTCGGTCTCGTTGTCGGCGTAGCGGATGCGCTGGATGGGTTGGCCGCAGCGGGGGCAGGGCTGGCCATAGCGGCCGTGGACGGCCATTTCGGGGCGGAAGGCGGTGACTTTCTCAGGGAAGCTTTTGCGGGCTTCTGCGCCGAGGCGGTCGATCCAGAGAGCGAGAGTGGAGCGAGTGGCGGCGAAGAGGCGGTCCCAGTCTTCGGGCTTGAGCTTGGAGGTGAGCGCGAGGGGCGAGAGCTGGGCGGCGTGGAGGATTTCGTCGGAGTAGGCGTTGCCGACGCCGCTGATGAGGCGGGGATCGGTGAGGGCGCGCTTGAGGGTGCGGTTCTCGGCAGTGAGGGCGGCACGGAAGCCGGCGAGGTCGGTCGAGAAGACTTCGACGCCGCCGGGGTCGATGTCGTGGAGGGCCTGCTCGCCGCGGAGGAGATGGAGGGAAGCGCGGCGCTTGGAACCGGCTTCCGTGAGGACGAGAGAACCGGTGGGGAAATCGAAGGCGGCGAGGGCGTTGCGTCCGGCGAGTTTGGCTTGCGGAGGGCGCCAGTGGAGACGGCCGGCGATCATGAGGTGAAGAACCAGCCAGAGGTCGCCTTCCACGCCGATGGCGATGCGCTTGCCGATGCGGCGGAGGGCGAGGACAGGTTTTCCTTCGACGCTGGTGAGGGGTGGGTCGACGGTGCGGAGGAGGAAGACGGAGCCGAGGCGCACGCGATCGAGGGGCTGAGCGAGGATGAGGGGTTCGAGAGCGGCGATGTAGGCGGCGATGTCGGGGAGTTCCGGCATGAGTTACAGAGTGCAGCTTTGAGGTGTGGTGGTGCAATGGGGAAGTTGGGAGGGGGAAGCAGCGGAGTTAGCGGAGCCAGCGAAGTTGGCAGGGCTGCGAGTCAGCAGGTCAGCGGAGTTGGGCCGAGTCAAGGAGGGTGGAGACGAGAGAGATGGGCAGGCCGACTACGTTGAAGTAACAGCCTTCGATACGGGGGATCCAGCGGGCGGCGCGGCCCTGGATGGCGTAGGCGCCGGCCTTGTCCATGGGTTCGCCAGTGGCGATGTAGGCTGCGATTTCTTCGTCGGAGAGGGTGAGGAACTGGACGGCGGTGACTTCGGCGGCGACTTCAGTGGAGGTGACGGTGACCAGGGCGACGCCGGTGATGACGCGATGGGTGCGGCCGGAGAGGAGACGCAACATGCGGGCGGCGTCGGCGGGGTCAGAGGGTTTGCCGAGGATGTGGCTGTCGAGGGTAACGGTGGTGTCGGCGCCGAGCACCTGCGGTGCGGCAGACGCTCGCGTGTCGCTCGCAGAGGCTTTTGTGATCTCGGTAAAGACGGCTTCGGCTTTTTCGCGGGCCAGGCGGGTGACATAGGCGATGGGGTCTTCGTTGGACCTGGGGTCTTCGGGGATGTCGGCGGGACGAATCTCGAATGTGTAGCCGGCCTGGGTGAGGAGTTCGCGGCGACGGGGAGAGGCGGAGGCGAGAACGAGCATAGGGAGATTATTGCAGGGAACGAGCGGGGATGGCGGAGTTGGCAGGGCAGCGAGTTAGCTTCCGCTTCGCGGAAATCGCGAGTTAGCGAGTTGGCGGCAGTTCGTTTCAGGCGTAACTCGTCGTGGCGAGCCTGGCTGCTTAGTGCTTTTCAAAACGGATCGCAGAATGCGCAGCGGGCGACGAATGCTCACGTGCTAGATGGTGAGGCCCGTGTGGATGCCGGAGGGAGTGGCGAGGCCCCAGGCCATGGCGGGGGTGTTGTGCGCGAGGCCGAAACGGCCGTCGGGACCGAGAAGAATGATGCCGCCGTGTCCGCCGAGGCGGTTATAGAGGTAGGAGATGGCTTCGCGGGCGGCGATTTCGGGAGCTGTTCCGGCCGAGACGCGATCGGTGGCCCACTTGCCGAGGACGAGCTTCATGATGGGCTCGCCCCAGCCGGTGAGGGAGACGGCGGCGGAGAGATTGTCAGCGTAGCAGCCGCAACCGATGAGGGAGGAGTCGCCGACGCGGCCGGGGGTCTTGTTGAGAGTGCCGCCGGTGGAGGTGGCGGCGGCGAGATTGCCGTCGGAGTCAAGAGCGACGGCGCCGACGGTATCGTGCGAGTTCATGGAGGAAGCGATGGCGGTGGCGGGGTCCTTGTCGTCCTCGAGGCCGGAGAAGGTGTCGTCGGCAAAACCAGCGGCCTGGCGCGCCTGGGCCTGGGTGAGGCGCTCGCGTTCGCGGTCGAGGACCAGTTCGGCGTTGTCGATGAGGATCATGCCGTGAGAGTGGGCAAATTGCTCGGCGCCGGGGCCGACGAAGTAGACGTGGGGACTTTTTTCGAGGACCAGGCGCGCGGCCTGGATGGGATTGCGCAGGCGCTCAACACAGGCAACGCCGCCGGCCTTCATGCGACCACCGTCCATGAGCAGGGCGTCGAGTTGGACGCGGCCGTCGGAGGTGAGGAAGCTGCCCCGGCCAGCGTCGAAGGTGGGGTCGTCTTCTAGGACGGAGACGGCGGCCTCGACCGCATCCAGGGCGGAGCCGCCGAGAGAAAGAATGTCGTAGCCGGCTTCAAGCGCGTTGCGGACACCGGACTCGTGGGCGGCCGCGGCATCCGCGGGGATGGCCCAAGCGCCACCGTGGACGAGGAGAACAGGAGCGTGCGATGCGGGGTTTGTCACCGGAATATCGTAGTGCATTTGACGGGGGCGCGGGGGAAAACGGAAACGAGACTCCGGGGCGGCGGCGAGTTGGGGAGCGAATCGGGGACCATTTGGGGAAGAGATCACTCCATTTTGGAACCGAGTCAAAGGCGTTCGGCGTGTATTTTCTTGTAAGTGATTGATAAATATGACTAAAAATCCGGACGGGAGGTTGCAGGTAATTCCGGGGCGATTGGTTAAGCTAAGGACATTCAAACGAAAGAGAGAGAGCGGGAGAGCGCGGCTTTCCCAATTTATTCGGACTACTTCCGCGGATTCAGAGGCGCAGGGAGAGGCTGAGGGATTTTTTGAAGAGCGCGCAGACGGGTTGGCCTTTGCGGAAGGCGGCTGGGTATTCGCAGCGCGCGATAAGCCAATTCGGAGTGCAGGAGGGGCGATTCCCAAGGGGGGATTGCCCCTTTCTCTTTCTGCAGAGCTTTGTGCAGGCCGCGGAATGGTGGGACGGGATTGGCGGACAAATGGCAGGCGCAAGAAAGAAGCAGGCGGCGGTTGGAAAGCCGCGCGGAACAGGGGCCCGGAAGAAGGCAAACGGCAGAACGGCAAAGCTGAGGAAAACGACGGAAAAAGCCTTGCTGGAAAACTTCCAAGACATTGCGCAGTCGCTGGTGATGCGCACCGTGGCCGGGAATGCAAGCTGCACGAAGCTGCTTTTTGACCTGGCGGATGGACAGGCGTCCATGGAAGACGAAGGGACGCTGCGGCGTTTTCGCAGTTTGGCGGAAGAATGGGCGGCGGAGCCGAAGTGGGAAGGCGAGGCGGTGGACGCGCGTCCGGAAACAGGGTGCGGAGAAGGCTGACGGCTCAGGCACGGTGGTGCTTGGGATGAAGTCTTTGACCGAATGAGGATGTGCCTTGGGTTCGTGGTTTCCCAGGTCCCAGAATCGGGACCTGGGAAACCCGGACTTTGCAGTGGTCTCGACTATAGCCGATTGAGGTCGGAGGGCTCCTATCCTTTCGCGGTAAGACCAATGGACAAAGGGTTGAATGAAGAGTTCTATCGACAAAATCAGCAAGTTGGCTTCCGCTTCGCGGAAATGGCGAGTTAGCGAGTTGGCGGAAGTTCATTCCCGCCGTAACTTATCGCGGCGAGTCAAGCTGCCCAGGACGACAGGGCTGTGGGGATGCAATTCTTCGGGGCTGGATCAGTAGGCATAAGTACCGGGAAAACGGCAGGTGCAAGGGGTGGGCTTCTCAGGGTTGCGCGCGGCGCAGGCTTGGGGAGCCCTCCGTGTTTGTTGGGCGTTGAATTGTCGGGGATAGCGGCACAGCGAGGGAATGGCAGTGGCTGCGTTCCCGAGAAGAAAGAAGAGATACGAATGAAGCTCACGAATCACGAGTGGTTGCGCGCCGGCAGATGGATGGGACTGTGCCTGATGGGGATGGCGTTGGCCTGGATGGCGAACGGGCAGGCAGTCAGCACGACGACGGTTCAGGGGACGGTGTATCTGGCCAATGGACAACCGGGCTCAGGAACGCTGAGCTTGAGTTGGCAGGCATTTACGACCGCGAGCAATCAGGCGGTTGCGGCGGGCCGGACGACGGTGGCGATTGCGCCGGATGGATTTGTGAGTGTGAACCTGGCGCCGAACCAGGGAGCGACGCCGGCAGGGCTCTATTACACGGCGGTTTATCACTTGAGCGACGGGACGACGAGCACTGAATACTGGGTGGTGCCGGCGACGGCGCAGACGACTCTGGGACAAGTGCGTGCGCAACTGATGCCGGCCGCGCAGGCAGTGCAGGCGGTGAGCAAGGCGTATGTGGACCAGTCGATTGCGGAGATGACGCAAAGCCAATTGACCGCGACGGGAGGGACGCTGAGCGGGCCGCTTTACTTGAATGGAGACCCGACACAACCCTTGCAGGCGGCGGACAAGCACTATGTGGATACGACATTCGGGCTGGCGGTGCCGTTGTCGGGCGGGAACATGACGGGGCCGCTGGCTGCGCCGGGAGTGAATGGCGTGGAAGCGCCGGTGGCGGGCTCGGCGCAGACCACACTGCAGGCGGCGATGAGCGCGGCAGGAACTGCGGGGGCCGTGGAGATTCCGCCGAGTTATGCGGGGACGGACGGATTCACGAATCCGAACGGCGTGTATGTGACGGATCTTCGGCAGAAGAGCTCGCAGCAGTTCGAACGCAGCGTGAAGGAATTTGGCGCGGTGTGCGATGGGACGACGGACGACACGAGCGCGCTGCAAGCGGCGTTGAACTATGCCGAGACGCATGGGGTGGCGCTGACGATTCCGCAGGGAACGTGCAAGACGCGGACGCTGAACTGGCATGGGGAGTCGATCGGCGGCATGGGCAAGCAGGTGTCGGCGCTGATGGGATTTCCGGGGCAGGATGTGCTGCAGACGACGGCGGACAGCGCGAATCTACTGGCGTATACGCGGATTCACGATCTGACGATTTACGTGGACCAGAGCATGGACGTGTCGTGCTCGGCGGCGGAGGGACGGGCCGCGGCGGGAAGTTGCGCGATGAACCGGCCTGTGGAGAGCAACTCGATTTTTTCAGCGGGCGGGAACGGACTGAATGGAACGGCGGGAACGGGCGCAGGGTGGATGGTGGGCAATTGCGCCATCGCGATGCCGGCGACCACGGGAGCGGGTGGAAACGGGTTGCGCGTGGCGGAGATGGAGAACGTGGAGATCGCGGCGGCCGGCGTGGATCCGATGGCGCAATATACGGGCGCGCACTCGACGCACACTTGCGGGCTCTACCTGGCGCAATGGCCGCAATGGAGCGAGTTCCGGAACATCGACATTCGCGGAGTACATACGGGCATTGCCATGCCGGCGCTGGCGGGGACGGTCCCAGCGGGATTGAATGCGGATTCGAATCGATGGCAGGACATCACGATCCAGGCGACGCACGGATTCACGGCGGCGGCGGGCTCGAACAACGTGCTGGATAACGTGGTGGCAACGGTGGGGAATTCGGCCGCGATGGGCGAGCCGCCGACGGGGCTGGTGCTGGACTTTGGCAGCGCGCAACAAGGCTGGACGGTGCGGAATGCGGTGGTGATGCCGGCGTGGAACACGGTGCAGCCGCAGTTGACGGTGGCGGCGACCGGCGGAGCAGTGACCGGCGTGACGGTGGGCTCGGAACATGGGTTGGGACTGGATCCGTATGGAGTGCAGGTTCCGTTGAAGTTCAGCGGGAGTTGTACGGCGGCGGCTACGGCAAGCGTGAACAGCAACGGGTCCATTGGGACGGTGGTTGTGACGCAGGGCGGGACGGGCTGCTCCACGACAACGACAGCGAGCGTGAACGTGGCGGGGACTTGGGATACAGCCGCGGCAGTGAACCTGATTGGCGGGAAGAACATGACGCTGATCGGCGGGAATCTACTGAAGGGCAACGGCGGCTACACGGTGTGGAACGCGGCGAATTCCGAGAGCCACGGAACGCAGATGGGCTCGGGCGGCGGAGTTTTGCCGGGCGGGGGCACCTACGCAGCGCTGGAGGCGACGCAGCCGTTGGGCAGTGCATACCAGGTAGACCAGTTCCCGGGTGCGGACTTCGGAGCGCAGTTACAGGCCTGTTTGGGGACGCTGAGCGCGAGTTATGGCGGGACCTGCGATGCGCGAAACTTTACCGGGACGCAATCCATGGGATCGCGCCTGACAATCGCGACTGCCAATGCTACCGTGCTGCTGCCCTGCGCAACGATTTCGACGGCCAATCAAATTATCGTGACGGCCGGAACGAGGAATGTGACTTTGCGCGGATGCGCACTGCGGGGGGCAAGCACGGCAAGCGGAAGCCAGGGTGGGACGGTGTTTCTCTACTCCGGCGCGGGGGCGATGGTGCAGGTGGGAGATCCGACGTATGCGGCGGATACGAACGGCTTCCACATGGACGACGTGGTGGTCAATACCACCGCCTCGAGCAGCGCCGCGGCACAAGCTTTTGCGGCTTATCGCACGCAGGAACTAGATCTAAATAATCTATATCTTCTGGGTAACTCTGACCAGACCGGAATGACTCTGGATGGAACGAGGAATTACACCGGAGGAAGCTTTATTTCCGATCAGATCTCCGGGTTCCAGACGGCTGTGAACGCGATCGGGCACCAGGTTGCGAACCCGGCGACGACGGACTGGATGAATGCGAGCACGTTTGTGCGGCTGCATATCGACTGCCCAACGAGCGGAGGGAATCCGATCAGCGGCACGACCGGAATCAATCTGCAGCAAGGCGATGGAAACACGTTCACCGGGGGCGATGTGGAAGGCTGCAATACCGCATTGCACCTTGGGGCAGGCGCACAAAACAACACGATCGTCGGGCTGCGGAACGAGAACTCGAACAGCCAGGTGGTGGCGGATGCGGGCAGTTCGTATAACAACTGGATGAGCGGCGGCACCATGTTCACGGGGCAACTGACGGACAATGGCACGCGGAACAGTTTTCTGGATACGTTCCATCGCAGCTTCAACGGAGTGAAAGGAGACTGGTACGGAAGCCAGACCGATGCAACGGTAACGAATCACTATCGTTTGGGGATCGGTGCGGGGAACGAGCGCGGGTTGCTGGACCGGTATGAGACGGACTACGGATACCGCTGGACGACGGGCCTGAGCGATGCGACGGATGGGGAGCAGTTTTACCAGATTCAGGACGAATTGAACGGCGTGTACCGGCTTTCGATCGGACAGTATAACAACGGGCAAGCGAGCACCAACAATCAGACGGTCATCAATGCGGCGGGCACCGGGGCAGTGGTGCTGAATGGCTCGAATAATTCAGGCACGGGCGGCGTGGTGATTGGGTCCGGGGGACCGAGCGAGACGACGGTGGCGTCGATCGACAAGGCGGGAGACGCGCAGTTCAACGGGACGCTGCAGGTGGGGGGCGCATCGACTTTTACGTCCTCGACAACGGTAAAGAATCAAGCCGACGCGGAGATTGACCAGTTTCTCTGGGCGGGAGCAACGACGAGCCAGAAAGAGTCGTTCATCTACAAGGACTGGAACGGGAACAGCCAGTGGTACATGGTGAAGGATGCGAATAACGACTGGGCGTTGAACTCGGCCACGGGAGGACTGGACAGCTTCAAGGCGTATCAGAGCACCAACAGCGGCGACACGTACATCAACGCCTCGAATGCTGCGGGCGTGGTGCGCATCAACTACGAGACGGGATCGGGGACAGGATTCAACGTTTACGGCGGAAACAGCAATACGCTTTATGCAAGCTTTACCGGGGCGGCAGCGATCAAGTTCCCAGGGCTTGCGGCATCCAGCGGGTATAACTGCCTGCAGGTGGATAGCTCGGGATGGGTCAGCAATACGGGTGCGGCTTGCGGCAGCGGCGGCTCAGGCGGCACCAGTGGCACGGTGAACTCGGGAACGTCAGGTCAGATCGCCTATTACAACGGGAATGGCACAGCACTGGCAGGCACGAGCACAGTGGCAGTAACGGCAGGTGGAACCGGGGCGTCGACCGCCGCCGGAGCCATGACGAACCTGGGAGGCGTCTCGCTGAACCAGACAGGGACACAGGCCATGGCGGGAGCGCTGACTCTGCCTGCTCTGGAAGGGACGCTCAACGCGGACCGGTGGCAATCTCCGGCGGGAACGGGGAACAACGGGATTCAAATGTCGCTGCAACAGTGTCTTTCGCAGAGCTACGCGTGCTCGATTCTTGCGCCCGCGCTGTATGCGCAGACGGAGGCACAGCCGTGGGGGCTGGGCGACACGCTCACAAATGGAATTCCTGTGATTGGGCCGAAGGCGACAGATCCAAAGGGCTGCGTTACGGACGATCGGTGGGGAACGCCTCAGGTGATCTGCAACCAGGGATTGACCACGGGAACAAGCGGTCGATTTGTTGGCAGCTCCCCTCTCTTTGCACAAGCCATCACTACTTTTGGAAACGGTCTTTCTACCCATGCTCCGTCTGCGCTGAATCTTCAGTACTCTGTCTTCGGAGGTTCGCGCGATTTTGGTCCAGGTGACGAGAGCAACATGTATGTAGTGACGGCCAATGAGTGGGTTCACTCGTCGGGCAACCAGAATCTTTTTAACGGGACCATCAATGGATATGCTCCGGGCGACTCGATACCGGTGAACGTGAATGCGTGGAGCGTAGGGCAGGGCCTGGCGCAGAATGAAGGCCTGGAGTGGCGCTCACGCCTCAGTGAGTCGGGGAACGTTCCCCAGGGAACGCTGAACACCAAGACGTGCGGGGTTACATGCACTCTCTCGCTCACGCAGACGCAGGGCGTCACGGGCAGTTGGGGCAACGATTTGGCCGTTATCGATGTTACCAAGGGGTATAGCTCCGGGTATATCTCGGCAATCAGTTTGGGCACTTATACCGGCTCAGGGACGAATTGGGATGCGACGTTCGGCGATACGACTGCCAAGACGACGACAACGGCGGCGGTGAGCAATGCCAGCGGCGGAAACGCGAGCGCAAATACGTTCCCGCAATCGAACGTAACGATCTCTCTGGCGAGTTCGACAGGATTCAGCACGGGGCAGACTGCCTGCATGTTCGACAGCATCGACCCGAGCTGGCAGTGCTCTCACATTACGGCAGTTCCCGATGGGACACACGTCACCGTGGATGTGATGAATTATCCTCTCTCGAATGGGTCGACCGTTGCGGCGGGCGGACTTTCGGGATATGGCTTTGGCATGGACGCCGACTGGGTCGTTCCAAACGCCACCAACGGATTAGCAGTGAACGGCGATCAGCCACCGACGGGGATCGTGCGCCAAGTGTATCCCATTGTTTCCAACGCGAGTGGAAACACGCTGACGATTTATACGCCTGCCGGAGTGAATCAGAATGTGGATACGCGGTCGTATCACTCGACGGCAGGGGCGGGCGGTACGGCAAGCGTGACGGTGAGCGGAGGAGCGATCACTGCCTGTACTGCCGCCGGCGGCAGCGGTTACAGTGCGGCAAATCCGCCTTCCATCCTGATCACGGGGGTGACTTACACAAACGCGCCGATGGTCTATCCCACGGTGACGAGCGGAGCGCTTTCAGGTTGCACGGTTTTGTATGCGGGCGCCGGCATTGCCGGAACTGCGGTCGCGACGGTCAATGCCAACCCGTATCACATTTACCCGCAAGGACGCACGCTGAGCGTCTACAACGGGGCCACCGGCGCGGTGGATGGATCGGCCGTGGTCACGACGCCGGTGGTGGGTACTTTCGCCACAGGCGATACGCTGGAGCAGCCGCATTACTTCAGAATCAAGGTTGATGGGATGAATTTTGCTTTCAACAACTATCAAGCAGGCGGCCAGCACTTCAACATGATGTTCAATACAGGCGGATCGTTTAGCACCAACGACTATGAGACGGATTTCATCAACAACAACGATCCGACCCTCTACCAAAGCTATCCTGCACTCACGACGCCGGTGCCAGGACGCGGGCAGCTGGGCACTCCCTATGGTTTTGTCCTCAATGGGCCGCACCGCGATGGCCTGGTGATGGGATTGCCGCCGTATGGTGGCAACGGAGGAAGTGGAATGGGCGCGGTGGTTGTGGGTTGCGGCACAAGCGCACAGTGTGCGGCATGGAGCGCGACCTACCCGGTGTTGAACGTGAATAACAGCGTTCTTAGTTCGAGTGGAGGGCAGGCAGAAGACATTCTTGGCTACAATCCGACAACGCAAAGCTGGCAACTGACTTCCGGATCGACGACGTATGCGGGATCCAGTCCATCTTGCACTTATACGTTCGGGCCAAACGGAGCTAATGCCTCCGGTCCAGGATGTACTTCATTCGGCACGGTTACAAACTTTGCCGCATCGGCAGGCAGTTGGCCTTCATGGCTGGTTCCAAGCGTGACCAACTCCAGCTCTGCGCCATCCTTGTCGGTGACCGCCAGTGCGATACCGAACTCCGCGCTGGCCAGCAGTTCGACGACGGTCAACGGGCAGACTTGCACGCTGGGTTCGAGCTGCGCCATTCCGCCCGCGGGATCGGCGAGCGGCGATTTGTCGGGGAGTTACCCCAACCCCACCGTGAAGGGCATCAACGGGGTCGCTCTGTCCGGGCTGGGGACCGGGCTGCTCAAGAACGCGACCGGAACCGGGGTTCCTTCCATCGCGGTCGCCGGGAGCGATTATGTGGCACCGGCGTCGGCACTGAATCCCAACACTCCGCCATGGTTGCAGTATCTTGGCAATGGCTCGGATGGAGCCTGCACGCCGTCGAGCGGTACCTATGCCGGCATCAAGTACTGCACGACATTCACGGTAAACTCTGGCGTGACCCTGAATGCAAGCGCGGGCAGCCAGCAATCGCTGACGGTCCATGCGACAGGCGCTTGCACAATCAATGGGACCATATTGAACACCGGACTCTACAACCCAGGAATAGTGGGAGCAAACGCCAGCGGCGGCGGCGGATCGGGCGGGGGAACCGCGGCGGGTACGGCAGGCGGGGTCTATCAGATCACCATGTACGGCAGCCAGGGTGGGGGTACCGCTGGGGCCGCATCAGGAGGAAACGGTGGGAATGGAGGCACGCAGTCTACCATCCTGATTCGGCAATCTCTGACATCTGGATGGGGGACTGACGGGCAAGGTCTCGGTGGTTCAGGAAAGCAGGGAGGAAGCTCTGGAGGCGCGGCGGGACAGGGTGGCGCCAACGTGGTTCTGATCTGCGGTTCCATCACAGGCACAGGAGTCATCGATGCAAGCGGAGGCTATGGGATGCCACCTTCCGCAAATTCCACCGGAGCAGGTAGTGGGGGCGGTGGGGGCGCTGTGATTCTCTCCTCACAAGCTCCGGTATCGACTTGGCCGTCCATTTATACGGCCCCTGGTCCGGGCAGCCTGGTGACTGTACCAGAGGCACTGGCTACGAGCGGAACCTGCACCCAGCAACCCAAGGTGACGCTGGGAGTCACTTCGGGAGCGCTGTCGAGTTGCACTGTGGTGCAAGCCGGAGCGGGTTGCGGTGCGGGGACAAATGTAACTTTCAATATTCTGGGTGGCGGTGGATCGGGAGGCACGGTTTCCCCCACGTGGAGCGGCGGCAGTCTGGCATCCTGTACGGCGTCGGGCGGCTCCGGCTACACGGCGGCCACCTATACCACTGCGGGTACGGGAGGGGATGGCGGCAACGGCTGGAGCGCGGAGTTCCAGGGCTGGTAAGAGAGGTTGGTAAAGGGCGGGCCGGCGGCAAAGGATGGATCATTTCCAGCCATTCTTTGCCGCAAGCCGCCCGGGTGTCCTCATCCTTTTCCCTTGCTCACGGAGTCCTTTGTGTTGTGACTGCCGATTTGGCTGGGTGGGCGCGAGGGGCTTCTGGATTTGAAAAAGCAAACGAGAGGAAACGAACCTGTACGAGACGGGCAGAAATGGAGTGTCTGTGGCCGCTTCAGGAGGTGGTATCGCAACTCGTTCGCGGGAGTGGAAGTCTCTGTTGGAGGATCTGGACGGCGATGAGTTAGTGCGCTTCGGGCGGATTCTGGACGAGAAGCCGGCGAGCTTGCTTGGGGGGACAGTGGGAATGGCGCTGGCCGAGCAACTGCTGCGGGTAAGGACGCGGGAGGGACGGACGACGCCGCTCCGGGCCAATGTGGTGCAGAGGGCGTTCGAGCTGCGGCGGGGCGAACGGAACATCGTGCTGAAGGCGCGGCAGATGGGGTTGACGACCTGGGCGGCAGCGCGCTTCTTCCTGAAGACCATCACCCAGCCGGGAACGCTGACGCTGGAGGTGGCACATACACAGGAAGCGGCCGAGGAAATCTTCCGGATTGTGCACCGGTTTCTGGACTGGCTGCCGGACAAGCTGCGGGAGGGGCCGTTGAGGACCTCGCGGGCCAATGTGCGGCAGATCGTGTTTCCGGAGATGGATGCGCAGTACAGGGTGGTTTCGGCGGGCGAGCGGAACGCGGGGCGTGGATTGACGGTGCAGAACCTGCACTGCTCGGAACTGGCGCGGTGGCCGGGAGATCCGGCTGAAACGTTGGCCGGCCTGAGGGCGGCAATGGCTCCGGGGGCGGAACTGATTCTGGAATCGACGCCGGAGGGAGTGGGCGGCTGCTTCCACGAGGAATGGCAGAAGGCCGGCGAGACGGGCATGGTGCGGCATTTCTTTCCGTGGTGGATGGAACGGCGCTACCGGGCAGGAGGGGTGACGGAGGCCAGCCTGACCGAGGAAGAGCGGGACCTGAGGACGCGGCAGCACCTCGACCTGGAGCAGATTGGATTTCGGCGGCAGATCCGGGCGGATTTTCGCGGATTGGCGCGGCGGGAGTATGCCGAGGATGCGGAAAGCTGTTTTCTGGCGAGCGGAGATTCGGTCTTCGAGTTATCGGCGATTGAAATGCGGCTGGCGACGGCTCCGGAGCCAGTGGAACTGCGGCGGAATGGAGAACTGGAGATTTGGCTGCCGCCGGTGAAGGGCAAGGAGTACCTGGTGGCTGTGGACCCCGCGGGGGGCGGAAGCGAGGGAGATTACTCGGCGGCACAAGTGCTGGAGATGGAGACGGGGCTGCAGTGCGCGGAGTTTGCCGGGCATGTAGGTGGACTGGAACTGGCATGGCTGGTGACGAAGCTGGCTGCTGAATACAACCGGGCATGGCTGGTGGTGGAGAGGAATAACCACGGCAGCGGGGTGCTGGCATTGATCGAGACTGTGTGCGGGTACGGGCGGATCTATCGGCAGCAGGGACAGCCGGGGTGGTTGACGACTTCGCTGAGCCGGCCGGCGGCGCTGGGGCGGCTGGATGCGGCACTGGTGGAGAAGCCGGAGTGCTTCATGAGCCGGAAGCTGCTGGGCGAGTGCAGGAGCTTTGTGAGACTGCCGGACGGCGGATCGGGAGCGCGGCCGGGGACGCACGACGACCGGGTGATGGCGATGGCGATCGGGATGGGGGGGCGGACGGAATTGGCGGAAGGAAGAGGCTGCCGGTAGCGGACGATTGCCAGGGTTGAGTCATTTGGCAAGTGAGCGGACCGCCTGGACGGCGGTCGGTTGGCGGCGCGCGGCGCCTGTTGGCGAGTTAGCGGCTTGATGGGAGTGGGGAAACTCACTTTAGGGTGAGAAGGACGTCGATTTGAGGAGTTAGTTTGCTGGGAATCCGGTTTGGAGCGCTTAGAATGCAAGGCAGGATTCTTGGAGAGGAAACTTGGCGGTTCTGGCGGTGCAGCATATCCGGCGGATGCGGGGCGGCGCGCAAGGCCAGTTGATGCTGGGGGCGGACGGCCACGTCTACGTGGTGAAGTTCCAGAACAATCCGCAGCACATACGGGTGCTGGCCAACGAGTTTCTGGCTTCGCGGCTGGCGCAGGCTGCGGGGCTGACGGCGCCTGAGGTTGACCTGGTGGAGGTCTCGAGCTGGCTGGTGGAGAACACGCCGGAGCTGGAGATGGACCTGGGACGAACCCGCGAGCGGTGCCGGCCGGGACTGCAATTCGGCTCGCGGTTTGTGGGCGGGCTGATGCCGGGACAGGTGGTGGATTACCTGCCCGAGGAACAGATGACTGAGGTAAGGAACCTGGGCGAGTTTGCCGGCATCCTGGCGCTGGATAAGTGGACGGGAAACGCCAACGGACGGCAGGCCGTCTTCAACCGCAAACAGCGGGAGAAGCGCTACCGGGCGGTCTTTATCGATTACGGATACTGCTTTCATGCCGGAGAGTGGAAGTTCGAGAATCTGCCACTGCGGGGAGTCTACTATCGCAACGACGTCTACCGGGAGATCAGCGGGTGGGAGTCGTTCGAGCCGTGGCTGACGCGGCTGGAAACGATGCCGGAGGAGACGGTGTGGGCGGCGGCCAGCGAGGTGCCTCCGGAGTGGTATGGGGGCGACCTGGGAGAGATGGAAGCGCTGGTGGAGAAGCTTCTGGCGCGGCGAAGCCGGATCCGGGAGCTGATTGAAGGATTCGGGAAGTCGGACCGGAAGCCATTTCCTAAATGGGGAGCGATGGAGAAAAATGAGGGGGAAGATGGTTGGAGAGAGACAAGATGGGGGTCTAGCATCGTGGGAAGAGTGCAGTAGGGTGGGGAGACGGACGGCCGGGAGATGAAGGACGAGAGCCAGCGGCGGGCCTGTGAGTTTCAACTGCTTCGGTATGTGTCGGATGCGGTGAGGAACGAGTATGTGCATATCGGGGTGATCCTGCGCGAGCAGGGCAGCCGCGAGCCGGCCCGGGTGCAGTTCACCCGCGACTGGCGCCGGGTGCACTGCCTGGATCCGGAGGCCGATACCGCCCTGCTGGAGGGGATGGAGAGCGAGTTGCGCCGACGCTTCCAGGAGGAGCCGGAGGGCAAGCTGATGCGGCTGCTCAATGAGTCGCTCTCATTGAACGTGCAGATGACAGAGCCCAAGGCGTACCTTGCCGAGAGTTTGCCGGCGGGGATGGAAGAACTGATGCGGCTTTACGTGGAGCCGCCGCCACGGGAGCGTGTGCCGCGGCTGAGCGGGCGGGCGGCGATCCAGGCCAGGATGCGGAGCGAGTTCGAGCACGCCGGAGTCTGGGATCTGCTGCGCAAGCGCATTGCGGCCTCGGAGTATACGCGGCCGGGCGATCCGTTGAGAATTGATGTGGGCTATCGGCCCAATGGAGTGATCCGGATGTTTCATGCGGTGAGCATGGAGCCGGGCGTGGAGATGGCCAAGGTGCTGGCGTTTTCAGCCGCGGGGTTGCGCGCCGGTGTGGAGCGGGTGGAAAAGGCCGAACTGGAGCTGACGGCGGTGATTGAGCCCGCGGCCAAAATGGGAGCCACCGACGAGGAGCCGGAGCGGCTGGCAGTGTACCGGTTTGGCGTGGAGACGATGGAGGAGCACCAGATCCGGGTGCTGACCACGTCGGACCTGGGCCGGGTGGCGGAGACGGCGCGGCGGGAATTGCGGGTGTGAGTCCAGCTGAGAGTGACCAGCTAACAGCTAACAGTTTCAAGGCATTGCGCCTGAAAATATTGCATGTGGAATTGCAGATAATTTCTGGTCTTTGCGGTAGGATGGGTTTCGTAAGTAAGAAGCTATTTGCTGACGGCTGGTAACTAAGAGCTGCAGCTGACCACTCAAGGCTTATAACTGTTAGCTGTTCACTGTTAGCTGTTAGCTGATTAGCTGGCAAAGAACGAGGCATGGCCCTTTCCGGGCTGTGCCTTTTTTATTGGGCGCGGGACGGCGGGAGAAGGAAGGTGCGCGTGAAGGTTGGAGAGCAATTGCGGGAGATCTGGCGGCAGGCAACCGGGAGCGGGCGGAAGGCAGACCTGGCAGCCGGTGCGGCCGATGCGGAGGCGGAGCGCAAGACGCTGGCGCTGCCCGCCGTTTTGAGTCCGGTCCAGTTTCCGGGGCGCCTGCTGCCGAAGCCGACACCCATGAATCTGCGCCGGTTTGCGGAGACGCCGGTGGTACGCCGGGCGATCAACGTGATCAAGGACCGGATCGCGGCCATGGATTGGCAGGTGCGGGTGCGGCGCGGTGTTGGACCAGGTGATGTAGCAGACGTCGCAAAGAAGCTCACAGCTTTGCGCAGAACGCTGGAAGAGCCGAATGCGGTGGATAGCTTTCGCACGCTGATCGAACAGGTGATCGAGGACGCGCTGACGGGCGGATTCGGGGCCATCGAGATGGAGCCGACGGGCGACCCGGAGCGGCCGGCAATGTTATGGGCCGTGGATGGAGCGTCGATCCGGATCAATGCGCGGTGGGATGGGCAGGAAGAGACGCCCAGGTATGCGCAAGCGCTGCCGGGGCAACTGGAATCGGCGGCTGTGGAACTGCTGGACAGCCAGTTGATGTATGTGCGGATGAATCCGCGCAGCTTTACGCCCTTCGGCCTGGGACCGCTGGAAGTGGCATTCGAGACGGTCAACCAGTTCCTGAGCGCGCACCGGTTTGCGGGCAAGCTGGCAAGTAATTCTGTGGCGCAATATGCGTTGTGGCTGAACGAAGCATCGCCGGCGCAGCACGACCGGCTGATTCGCTGGTGGCAGGACGAGATCGAAGGAACGGGGCGGGTGCCGCTGATTTCAACCGAGCAGAAGCCGGAGGTGTTGCGGTTCGCGCAAGGGACGGATGCAGACCTGCGGCTTGCCTGGCAGGAGTTTCTGATCCGGATGGTGGCCAATGCCTTTGGCTTGCCGCCGCTGATGCTGGGGCTGGAAGCGGATGTGAACCAATCGACCGCTCAGGAGATGACGGACGAGGCATTCCGCGGGGCGATTTCGCCTTTGGCGATGCTGGTGGCCGGGCACATCACGCGGGATCTCTTCGCCAAGTGCATTGGTTGGCGGGAGTTTGAATTCGTCTTCAACGAACTGAACGCGAGGGACGAGCAGACGGAGTTGGCGGTGCAGGTCCAACTGCTGCAGGCCGGCGTCTTGACGGTGAACGAGGTGCGGGCAATGCGCGGGTATGGTCCGCTGGGGCAGGATGGGGCGGTGCAGTTGGCGGGTGCGTCGGCAATGGAGCTGGCGGGTTGAGGCTTCTCGAGTGCGGCCGCACGGCGGTAGGAATGCGGCTGGGCAGGCGAGAGCAGATGGGTGGAGAGCGCATGCGATTGGAAGCGATGGCGGTACGGATTCCCCACGTGGACGGGCACCCCAACCGGGTGCCGTTCGAGGGAGTGCTGACGACGGTGGATGCAGCGAGCGACAAGGCGCCGGCTGGGGCGCGCGGGCACCGGGTGATGCTGACGCGCGAGGCGGCGGAGAAGGCGCTGCCTTCCCTGCTGGGGATGGCCGTGGATTACAGGCCGGGCTGGGACGGACACGACGCGCGGCGCAAGATCGGGCTGCTGACGGAAGCGGATCTGGTGGGGCACCGGCTGGTGGTGCGGGGTTACCTTTACGCGCGGGACTTTCCCGAGGTGGCCACGGCAATCCAGGCGCAGACGCCCGAGGCGATGGGGATGAGTTACGAACTGGCGGATGCGAAGGTGGAAGATATGCGGGCCGAGGTGTGGAAGTTGACCCGCGTGACCTTTACCGGGGCCGCCATCCTGCTGCGGGAGAAGGCGGCGTACCGTGCTACCAGCTTCCGCATGGCGAGTTAGCTGAGCGAGCGTAGTTAGCGGAGTTAGCGCGGTTAGCGGACTCAGCGAGTCGATCTCTGATCCCTGACCCCTGATGACTGAAGAAAGGAACGGCATGGAGAAGGAAGAGAAAGAGCTTACGGAGCGACTGGAAGCCGCGGCGGCTCTGCTGGAGAGCACACTGGGCAGGCTGGAAGAGCGGCAGGGCGCCTTAACGGGCGAAGTGGAGAGAATTACCGCGACCGTCGAGCAGGGCCGCCGCGAGGGAGAACTGGCTGAGAAACTGGCGGCCGCCGAACGGAAACTGGCTGAATTAAAGGCCGGAGCCGCGCAAAGCGTGCTGAACCCCCTGCGCAGAACAGTGCCCGCGGCCACCACCGAGATGCTTGCCAAGCACGGAATCGGCGACGGGCCAGTCGATGTGCGGACTCTGGATGCGGCCTTGTCGGGGCTGAGCCTGGAACAGCGCATTGCCGTCAAGAGCCAACTGCTGCGTGCGGGGGCCATCGCGTAAAGACAGCTTTCAGCTTCTAGCTACCAGCTCCTGGCTAAAGGCTTTCAATGATGGGTCCTGAAGTTACTCAAAGGAAATCACAAAGAGCAGTGGGGAATCAACCCAGGCGGCAGGAAGTGCCCGAAGCGAATCCTGCTGAAACATTCTGAACTGAACGCTCGGATAGAAGGGCTGTAGCTAGAAGCTAGTAGCTAGAGGCTGTTCTTCCAGCAACGAATGGCCCCCGGAGGGGGCGGAAAGAGCCTATGAACGCAACCTTTGCAGATATCAACGCGGCAGCTGACTTTATCGGACCGGGCGCTATCGAAGTTCCGCTGTATCAGACCGAGATTTTCGACATTTGTCGCAGGTCGAGCCCGTTCGGGCAGCGTATCAAGCAGGTTCCGGCGACTGGCCATCCGTCGCGGTTCTTTGAGGAGACGGCGCTTCCCAATCCGGGCACGGCCGGCTTCGTGAATCCGCGCAGCATCGTGGCGCCAGTGGTCAGCCCGACGCGCGTGGAGCGGAGCGTTCCGCTCAAGGCGATCGTCTCGCAGATCAACTACAACCTCTTCGACATTGAGCTGGGCAATCAGCAGCAGCAGTTCGCCTATCTGCAGGCCAAGGACCTGGTGGACACCGTGAGCGGCGTGATGGTCGCGCACGACGTGGCCCTGTGGAACGGCAACGACACCAGTCTGAGCACGCCGACGACCACGCAGTACATGGGAGTGATTCCGCAGATTGTAGCGGGAGGCCTCACGGTGACCATCGGCACATCCGCATCGATCGTCGACGGCATCAAGTCGGCGGTGGCGCAGATGGTCGCCAATAATGGCTTCCACGTGCGTCCCACGGCGATCTACGCCAACCCGGTGCTGCTGGACTTGATCGACCGGGAGATGAAGACCGAATTCAACGTGGTGCTGAATACCGATAGCATCACGGGCGGAATCCGGGTGAAGATGCTGTCGACGCAGGCGGGCGATCTTCCGTTGATTCCGGACTGGAGCCTGAGTTACACGGGCACACCAGGATCGGGTACGGCGGTGCTTCCGGCCTACATCGTGACCGAGGATCTGATCGAGTATCACTGGCTCGGCGATCCGACGCCTCGTATCTTCCAGCTTGGCCTGCCGGGCTCTCTGGCGCAGCAGTATGTTGCCGTCAAGTTCGGCGCCCCGGTAGTCAAGGGCGCTAACTACGCGCACTACCAGGTTCTGGTGGACCGGTAGAAAGAGGAAGGGAGTAGGGAATAGGGAGTAGGGAGTAGGGAGTAGAAAGCATCGGGATGATTCCTGATTGGTAGAGTTCTTAGTTTTCTGTTCCCTGTTCCCTGTTCCCTATTCCCTGCTCCCTGTTCCCTGCTTCATGAAAGGAAAAGGTATGGCATATCTGCAGCCAGCAGATTACCCGAACTATGGATTGCCGGCAGCAACGACGGCGGACTGGATTACGGCCGCAACCGCATTGATCAACAGCTACTGCAGGCGGCCGGATCTGAACATCATCCAATATACGGAGCGGCTGCGGATGACCAGCGGATCGCAGACAGTTCTGCTGAGTTATCTGCCGCTCGCGCCTCTGGGGTCTGCGACAAATCCCGTCGTCAGCATCGAGGGACGCTATGCCAAGCCGCGGCGGGGTGAGAGCTTGGACGGGCCACTGTCTGAAATCGCGTGGGCCTTTTCTCTGCCCGGGCAATGGACTGCAATCGACCCCAACTCGGTGGACTGTGACCCGAACACCGGCGAGCTATCTCTGCCCTGGAATGTGCTGGGTCTTCCGTATAACGAAGTGGCAGTGACGTACTCGGCGGGCTTGGCGACGATTGGCGACGATGTGAAGACGGCCTGTGCACAAATTGTCCGCAATGCGCAGTCCACTCCCGCATTGAACGCCAGCAAGACCAAGATCGACACGATGCAGATGCAATATTTCTCAAGTTCGCTGGTGGACGAAACGGTGCAGGCATGGCTGCGTCCCTACGTGGCGAACAGGCTGGGGTGAGCGATGAGCGATACGGCGCCGCGCAACCCGATGGGAGCGCCACAGATGCTGGCCGATGCCCTGCTGCGGAGCGTGGCGGGGACAACGGCTCTTTTGCGGGTTACAGGAACGAACGCCGACACTAACATGTCGGAACTCGGCTTGGTAGCAACGACTTTTGCCGAGGTGGTGATCAGTCCGGTGGTGATGCGAAAGCTGCGTCCTTCCTGGCAAGAAGGCGCGGAAGCAAAGTGGGAACTGCTGGTCTCGGCGAATGGAGTGGAACAGCAAGTAAGTTCACTGGAGTTGCCCTCCGCACAATCTCTCTTCGCCATGACGTTGGCAGTTACCGTTGCGGGGCAGGACTACCTGATCGAGTCCATCGCTTCCAACGAAGCTTTCGGCCAGGTGTATCTCTACCGGCTGCTCTTGCGCGAAGCGCGGCAGCAGGCTGTGTAAAAGCCTGCTCCATCGTGGCCTTGTGTCAACGAACATTGACCCGGAAAGGTGAAAGGGAAAGCAAGGGAGAGCGACTAAGGAGAGGTTTTACTGATCCCTGGTCCGTGCCCCCTGATCCCTGTCTTCTTATGCAAAATGCGAAGGACTCGTTTTATATGGCGCTGCGCACGCGACTGGCGGCCATCAATCCGGAGCGGACGATCTTGCTGCGTGGAGCGGAGCGGCCGGGGATTCTGGTAGAAGAGGCGGAAGCGCCCTTCAATCAGCTTCCCAACGATGTGTTTGTTCTGCGCTGGCTGGGCTTGGGCGTCGACCTGGAGCTTGCCTCTCCGATGGCGGCCGAAGAGTGCGAAGTCATCTACCAGACCTGCGGATCGCAAAGCTTCGGCGGTCTGGATCGGGGGCGCATGCTGAGCGCAATGGATGAAGAACTGCTGGCGATGTTACAGCCCTTCTACACTCCCAAGCTGAGCTTTATTGCGACGCCGCCGGCGGCTATGCTGACGCAGGTGTTTTGGGACGAGCCATATCTGGGCCCGATTGTGGCGCAGCGCGACCGGTTGACGCGTTCCGTAAAGGTCATGGTGTATAGCTACCAGGAGCAGGGGGAATAAATGGCGGCGAATTGGATTTCCGCTTCCGCGCCGGTAGCGCGGCGGGTGCGCGCATATTTTGCGCCCGTGAACAGGTTGGCGCAGACGCCCGTGCTCTTCGATGCGGCGGAGCAGGGCCGCTTCAGTTTGGACACCCCTCCGGCTCCATGGATAAGCCTGGGATGGATACAGGGATTCAATCGTCAGCCGGGCAGTAAAACGGCTCCGATTTTGACGGGAATCCCGGCCGCTCCGCTGGAACAGGTGCGTGAGAGCCTCGATGCAAGGGTGAGCTTCGAGTTTCTAAGCTGGACCAAGCTGACCATGGCGCTGGCTACTGGTTCGCAGCACATGAATCTTCTCGCTCCGGGAAGTGGGGCCGTTGCCCAAGCCGATGGCGCGCAAGCTTCTACAGCAGTTGCATTGCAGAGTGGTTCAACAAGTTCATTCCTGGCGCTCGCCGCTACGGATGCGGCCAAGTTCACAGCGGGCTCGACCATCGCAGTCGATGCGGATTATACCGGCCAGACGGGGTTTGTCGGCTCACCCGTTTCCGGCGCATATCTGCGCCAGGCGCTCACGGATGTGGACTACATCCGGCGCGTGACCTTCAACGTCGCACTGGTTTCTCAGGTAACTGCGACCGGACTTGCACTCGCTGAACCGCTGCTCGGCGGCGCTCCTGGAACCAGCTCAAAGCTGCAGGCGGTTACAGGCTTTGTCGATCGGGAAGGCGGCAGTTTCTATCAGGAGTGGTCGGCGCTGTTCGTCCTGGAAGGCAGTCAGGGAGAACGAATCTTCTTTCACTATCCCCGGCTACAGGCCATCTGCGGCACGGAGGAAGCCACCACGCCGCTTGATGTCAAGCACAAGACCGGCTTGGGACGCGTTCTGTTGAAAGCGCAGTTCCTGGCGTTGCCCGTCGTCGATGCTCTCGATGGCGAGCGCGTTCTCTGCTACCGAAGTTTTCTGCCCTCAGTCATGGCTTTGATCTAGACGAGTTGGAGAAACGGCACGCCTTGAATAACTCCACGGGCTCGCTTTAAGGAGTTATGACGGGTCACGCAGATAAACAAATGCCGGCTGCAGCATATTACCAGAGAGAGTTTCGATGAAAATCACGATCAACGGGCAAGACTATACGGCTGCGCTCGATGCGGCGCGGCCGTTCACGATCGAGCGCAAACTGAACGAACCCTCGGTATGCCAACTGTGGCTGAGCCTGCCGCAGAGCGCTAGCTTCGCCATGCCAGTACGCAACCAGCCAATTGCTGTAATAGGTGACAATGGAACCATCTATTTTACCGGTTACATTGCGGTAAGTCCTTTGCAGGAATATGCGGGTCTGGCGCTGGAAGGTCCGCGTTACCGCATTGCGATCCAGGCATTGAGCGACGAGAGTTTACTGGACCAGTTACTGATGCCGTCCAGCAAAGCAATCACTGGTCAGACCGCCGGAGCGCTTGTCACTTCTCTCGTGACCCACACCGGAGCTACCACGCTTTCAACGCATGGAGTTTCCCTCAGCGTCCCGGTGAGCAGCTTTGTCCCCGACCCGGGAGCGCCGTGGAGCAAGAGCGCCGGGCAGGCTGCAAACCTGGCGCGCGCTGCTTACCGCGCGATCAATGGCGCGCTCGCGCTTTCGTCCGTTCCAGGCACTGTGCACCCGCTCAACGAGACGGACGGCACGCTGAGCCTGGCAAATCTGACGTTTACGGCCAATGTAAAGCGTGCGCTGGCCAACGACGTAACTGTCTGCGGAGAGCATGAACCGGTTGCGTATGTAACTGAGTATTTCCTTGGCGATGGAACAACAACCCAGTTTTATCTCGCCGCCGATCCGTTCACTCCGGCTGCCTCCAAATCCGCCCTCATTCACGAGCTTTTCAATGAAGCTCAAATCGACCAGCGTATATGGAGTAATCCCCAGGGCGCTAACTATCTTTCACTTGGCGCATGCGGACTGACGATGAACGGCGGCAACGGGATCGACGGCGAGACACTGCTTTCCTGGATCGATCCCATCGAGATGGGCGGCACGTTGCTGCTTGAGGCTGTGGGCGTGGTGCTGTCTCCGGGCAGCACCGGGTCTTTGGCAGGCTTCTTCACGGGCACTGACACACAATCCTCATGTCTTGCCGGATTTCAAGCGACGGCTCAGCAGGGCACGGGCGCAGTTACCTTACAGCCTCTGATTCAGGGAACGCCTGTAGGAACGGCCTATTCCATCAACCCGGCCTATCAATATACGCTGCGTGTCCGCGTGCATTGCCTGGAGAACGAGAGAGAACTGGCCATCTATCGTTCCTGCGGCGACGCAGGCCAGATAGCTTATGGCGGACAGTGGAACCTGACTCCCGGGAAAGTGCAGATGGAGATTCAGCAGTTTGTCAATGGCGTGGGCGGCATGCCGGTAACTCTCTACGATGGCGCCATCGGGAACATCCCCGGAATCTGCACGGTCGTTGCTGCCAGCAGCATCAACCTGATCGGAACCATGCGCGCGCTCAACCTGACCAATCTCGGCTCGGGATGGGTGGTCAGCACACCTTCCGCCGGCGGGCCGTACACGCGGCGTGTGGGCACGACCGCCGAGGCCGCCGAGTGTCACATCGAACGCACCGGCAAGCTTGTGTTCTATACGGGGTTCGCGCCGCAGGCCGGCGAGCAGGTTGCAGTGAGTTACCGCACCGTGGGCAGGGCCGTGGGACGCGCGGTCAACACCGTCAGCCAGCAGTCTCTTGCACAAGCCGGGTTGCCGGCGGAGGCTGCCTGGATCGGCTCAGTCACCAATCCTCCCGCACGCAGTTCCGCGGATTGCCGCAACGCGGCCCTGGCCATTGAGCAGGCTTCAGCCGGAGTGAGCGCGCTGTGGAGCGGAACTTACTCCGGGACCAGCCTCGGCTTTGTCGCCGACGTTTGGCCCGGAGACTCGCTGCAATTGAATGCGCCCTCCTCCAACCTGAACGCCGAGGTTGTGGTGCGCACGGTCAAGGTGAGTTATCGGGCGAGTTATCCTGACGTGGTCCAATACTCCATCGCCTTCGCCAACGACTGGGCTGACGACCTGGCCATCAAGACCAGCGCCACCGTCCCTGCCGACGCCTGGCTGCCGGCGCCCGTCGCTCCCACTGTGCTGTCAAATCTCACCAGCCTTGCGGTGACCGCAGTGAATGGCAGCACGGTCACCATCAATGCCGGCGTGATGCCGCCCACAGGCGGAGGATTCGAAATCCGGCGGCGCGACTCCGTCTTCATGGCAGGCGAGGATCCGGACCTGGTGATGCGTTCCAACGTCCCGAACATGATCTTCTCCCGCGAATCCGTCAATGACCGGTTCTATATCCGGATGTATGACGGATCGACGCCACCGAATTACTCCGAGTTTTCTGCGGCGTTATTCATCAACCTTCCGCTGGGATCGTAAGCGGTAACTCTCGGAATGCGAGTTATAAGCAGATGGAGTCCGGCCGATGCGGATGATGAATGAATTCGAAGCGCAGGTTCTCAGTGACCTGAGCGTGCTCAAGACGCAGATGAACGGCCTGATGGGCGACGGCAGCGGCGGGCGCATTGCAGATCTGGAGCGCCGCATGGAACGCCACGAGCAGAACTGGCAGCGGGCCAAGGGATTTCTGGCCGCGATCAGCGTGCTCTTCGCTGTGATTGAAGTGGCTTTTGAGGCCTGGCGCCGGCACTAAGTGAAAGATAGAGCAACCGGCGTCTCCAGACGATACATCGCTCAAGTTTGCGTCAATCCTCGCTTGAGAAACCCTCGTATAATCAGCCTATGACCGATCAGCCGTTAGTTGGCGTGGTGATGGGCAGCAAGAGCGATTACGAGGTGCTCTCAGCCGCCGTCGAGATCCTGCGCGCGCTGGAAATCCCTTTTGAAGCGCGTATTGTCAGTGCGCATCGCACTCCTGACAGACTTTTCAAATATGCTGAAACGGCGCGGGAGCGCGGCCTTCGCGCGATCATCGCCGGAGCCGGCGGCGCGGCCCACTTGCCCGGCATGTTGGCGGCCAAGACGCTGGTTCCCGTGCTCGGCGTTCCGGTGGCGGCCACGCAACTCAACGGCCTCGACTCCCTTCTCTCCATTGTGCAGATGCCCAAGGGCGTCCCCGTTGGCACATTGGCCATCGGCAAGCCTGGCGCGGCCAACGCCGCATTGCTGGCGGCAGAAATTCTTGCCGCCACCGACTCTGCCCTCTATGAGCGCCTAGCCGCATGGCGCGCCGCCCGCACCCAGGAAGTCCTCGACCAGGAGTTGCCCGCTTGAGCCTCTCTGAACCCTCAGCGTCTTTGCAACCTCCAGTGGTCAAACCGGGCGGTTTACTCGCCATCCTGGGCGGTGGTCAGCTCGGCCGCATGACGGCGATGGCCGCACGCACCATGGGTTACCACGTCCGCGTGATGGATCCCGAACCCGCCTGCCCGGCCAGCTTCGTCGTCGACGAGACCATTGTGGGCCGCTGGGACGACGTTGAAGCCGCGCGTCGCCTCGCCACCGGCGCCGATGCCGTCACCTTGGAGATCGAACAGATCGGCGTGGACGCTCTCACTGAAGTGGCAAGTCTCGCGCCCCTGCGTCCTGGCGTCGAGCCCATCCGCATCATCCAGGACAAGACCCTCCAAAAAGTCTGGCTCGCCGAGTCCGGCTTTCCCGTCGGTCCCTTCTGCGTGGTCCGCAGCGAACCTGAGCTGCGTGCGGCGGTTTCCGCGCTCGATGGCCGCGTCTTCCTGAAGATCGGCCGCGGTGGCTACGACGGACGCGGACAGGCGCAGATCGGCCTCGATCAGCCCGCCACCGAAGCCTCCATCGCCGCAGCCTGGAACACCATCGGCGCACATCCCGCAGTGGCGGAACAGGCCCTCGACCTCGATTTTGAAATCAGCGTGATGGCCGCCCGCAATCCCTCCGGCGCGGTGCGCAGTTATCCCGCCGCCCGCAATCACCATGAAAATCAGATTCTGGCCTGGAGCGTGCTGCCCGCCGGCATTCCCGCAGAGCTTGAAGCGCGCGCCGAATCGCTGGCCGCGGCAATCATTACCAAGCTCGGCATCGAGGGCTTGCTCTGCGTGGAAATTTTCGTCACCCGCCAGGGCCAACTGCTGGTGAACGAACTCGCGCCGCGCCCTCACAACAGCTATCACCAGAGCGAGCGCGGCTGCGTCACCAGCCAGTTTGAGCAGCTTGTGCGCACCACCTGCAATCTGCCCCTCGGCGACACTTCGCTCATCACACCAGCGGCTATCGTCAACCTCTTGGGCGACATATGGCTCGCGGGGGAACCGGACTTTGCCGCCGCTCTTGCGGTGCCCACCGTGCGCCTGCATTTGTACGAGAAAAAATCGCCGCGTGCAGGCCGAAAGATGGGCCACCTCTCAGCCACCGGCGCCACCGCCGAAGAGGCTCTCGCCCGCGTGTTAGAAGCCAAGAGCCGCCTCTGAGTGTCTTGTCTCCTAACTCTGAGCGTCCAGTCTCCTAAGTTTGCCCCATAACTCTTGTCATCCTGAGCGTAGCGAAGGATCTGCATTTTTCAACGTCTGCCGCGCAGCAACCAGACCTCAAGTCCTGCTGCGAACTTCAGATCCACGCGCATTGTTCCTTGCACAAGAAAGAAGCCACCCCCAACGGGAGTGGCTTTTTTCTTGGGCAACGAATAAAACACAAGCTCTAGGCTTGCGATCCCTTTTCCCACCGCTTGGGCCGCTTGTTCTGCTGCAGAATCTTCTTGCGCAGCCGCAGCGACTTGGGCGTCACTTCCACAACCTCGTCCTCGGCGATGAACTCAATCGCCTGCTCCAGGTTGAGGTTCTTGTAGGGCACCAGCCGGATAGCCTCATCCGCGCTCGAGGCGCGCATGTTGGTCATATGCTTCTCGCGCACCACGTTCACGTCCAGATCGTTGTCGCGCGAGTGCTCGCCGACGATCATGCCCTCGTATACTTCAACGCCTGCGCCCACAAACAGAATGCCGCGCTCCTGCAGGCCGTTCAGCGAATACGTGGTGGTCACTCCCGTGCGATCGGAGATCAGAGCGCCCGTCGGACGCTGCGGAATGTCGCCCTGGTACTGCATGTAGCCGTCGAACAGCGAATTCATCACGATGGTTCCACGCGTCTCGGTCAGCATCTCGCTGCGCAGTCCAATCACGCCACGGCTGGGCACGCGGAAATCCATGCGCACACGGCCCGAGCCATGATTGTGCATCCGCGTCATCTCGCCCTTGCGCGGTCCCAGCTTTTCAATCACTACGCCGGTGTACGCCTCGGGAACGTCGATGGTCAGGTGTTCCACCGGCTCCATGCGCGTGCCGTCCACCATCTTGGTCACGATCTCCGGCCGTCCGGCCATCAACTCGAAACCTTCGCGGCGCATCATTTCAATCAGAATCGCCAACTGCAGCTCGCCCCGGCCCAGCACCTTGAAGCTGTCCGGCGAGCCCGTGTCTTCCACGCGGATCGAGACGTTGGTCAGCAGCTCTTTTTCCAACCGTTCGCGCAGGTTGCGGCTGGTCACATACTGGCCTTCGCGCCCTGCAAACGGCGAATTGTTCACGCTGAACTGAATCGCGATGGTCGGCTCGTCGATCAGAATCAACGGCAGCGGCGATGGATTCTCCACGCTGGTGATCGTCTCGCCGATGGTGATGCCTTCCACTCCGGCCACGGCGATAATGTCACCCATCGTGGTCTCTGTGGTCTCTGTCCGCTTCAGGCCATTGAAGGTAAACAGCTTGGTGATGCGCGTCTTCTGCAGCGTGCCGTCCCGCTTGGAGATGGTCACGTCGTCGCCCGCGTGCAGCGTTCCCTGGAAGACCCGGCAAACCGCGATGCGGCCAAAATAATCCGAGTAGTCGAGGTTGGTCACCAGAATCTGCAGCGTTCCGTCCGCATCGCCCGTGGCCGGCGGAATCGTGGCCACAATGGACTCGAACAGCGGCTGCAAGTCCACGCCCGGCGTCGCCATATCCACGGTTGCCGTGCCTGCCTTGGCCACCGCGTAGAGCACCGGGAAATCCAGCTGGCTCTCGTCCGCGTCCAGGTCGATGAACAGATCGTAAATTTCGTCCAGCACTTCCTGCGGCCGGGCGTCGGGGCGGTCAATCTTGTTGATCACCACGATAGGCTTCAGCTTGGCTTCCAGTGCCTTGGCCAGCACGTAGCGCGTCTGCGGCAGCGGGCCCTCGGCCGCGTCCACCAGCAACATCACGCCGTCCACCATCTTCAGTGCGCGCTCCACCTCGCCGCCAAAATCGGCGTGTCCCGGCGTGTCCACAATGTTGATCTTTCCGCCGGCAAAGTTGATGGCCGTGTTCTTGGCGAGAATGGTGATGCCACGCTCCCGCTCCAGCTCGTTCGAGTCCATCACCCGATCCGCCACCTGCTCATTGGCGCGGAATGTTCCCGACTGCCGCAGCATGGCGTCTACAAGGGTTGTCTTGCCGTGGTCGACATGGGCAATGATGGCGATATTGCGTATCGTCTGGGTCACAGGTGAAATTTCCTTCTTTCGGGTGCGGCTCTTTGATGCCGTAGGGTTAGGGGAACAAATTAAGTATTTCGCCGCACAACGCGGCACTATCCATTCTATCAGCACCTAACCTCGCGCTGGTTACATGCTGGTAATCTCGCGATTTAAGTTCCCCGAACAGGTGGCCAGCCGTTACACTCTCTCCCAAATGCGTATCGCCGCTCACCGCCGCATCCGTTCCTCAAGCCGCCTGTTTTCAGCCCGGCCGTCCCGCCTCCTGCTCGTTTCCGCCTGTGCCTCCCTGCTGCTCCTCATCTCTCTGTCGCTCCCCGCCCAGGCGCAATCCAAACCCGAACCGCTGCTGATCTACGCCATCGACGTCGAAGGCGGCCAGGCCACGCTGCTTGTCCCTCCCACGGGAGCTTCGCTTCTGGTAGACACCGGCTGGCCCGGAAACGAGGGCCGTGACGCCCAGCGCATCCAGGCCGCCATGCGCGACGCCCGCATCGACCACATCGACCACGTGCTCATCACCCACTTCCACACCGACCACGTGGGCGGCGTGCCGGAACTGGTCAAGCGCGTCCAGATCGGCGAATTCCTCGACCACGGCCCCAACCGCGAGGATTCCGACATCACCCGCCACGACTTCGCCGCCTACCTCAAGGCCATCGAGGGCCATCGCCGCACCATCGTCCATCCCGGCAACACCCTGAACATTGGCGGCCTCAGCACCATCGTCGTCACCGCCGATGGCGAACACGTCGCCTCGATCCCCGGCATCGACCCCGCGCCCAACCCGCTCTGCGCCGCCGAGCCCTCCGCCGACGTCGACCCCTCGGAAAATGCCCGTTCCGTCGGCATCCTGGTCCGTTTCGGCCGCTTTCGCTTCCTCGATCTCGGCGACCTCACCAAGGCCAAGGAACTGGCCCTGGTCTGCCCCGCCAATCCCATCGGCGCGGTGGATCTGTATCTGGTCGACCACCACGGCATGAATCTTTCCAACACCCGCGCCCTTGTCGATGCCATCCACCCCCGCGCGGCCATCATGGACAACGGCGCGCACAAGGCCGGCAGTCCCGAGGCCTGGCAGACCGTCCATCAGAGCCCCGGCCTCGAGGACCTCTGGCAGCTCCATACCGCCGAGGGCTCCGACGCCGCGCACAACAGCCCCGAGGCCCTCATCGCCAATCCCCAAGTCGTCGCGGCCGATGGGGCCTGGATCAAGGTCGCCGCCTCGCTCGACGGCAGCTTCTCCGTGACCAACTCTCGCACCGGCCAAACCAAGCTCTATCCGCACAAATAAAAAAGCTCCGTTCAGGAAGATGCTCTCTGAGCCATCCTCCTGAACGGAGCCTTTCTTCGCGTCAATTGTCCCACAAGAATCTGGGTGGCCCCAAGAGTGAGGTGACCCAAAGAGTGAGGTGACCCAAAGAGTGAGGTGACCCAAAGAGTGAGGTGTCCCTCAAAAGCCTGGGTGCCCCATATCTCCAGGCGTTTTCGGCCTGGAGATGTGGGAAACCACCAACCGCCGATTACCCACCCCGCAGTCTCTACGACTTCGACTTCATCCGGTACAACTGTTCCAGCGCGTCGCACGCCGTCTTCACGCCGTCCTCGTGCCTCAGTTGTTGCGCCACGCTCTGCGCCCGGCGCAGAAACCGCGGCTCGGCCAGCATCGCTTTCAGCCGCCGCGCCACCCTCAGCGGCGTGTAGTTGCTCTTCTGGATCACCCGCGCCACCTTCAGCCGCCGCATCCGCCGCCCGTTGTCCGGCTGGTCGTGCGAGTAGGGCATAATCAGCATCGGCTTGCCCGCCCGCAGGCATTGCGCCGTCGTTCCCACCCCGCCCTGGTGCACCACCATCGCCGAGCGCGAAAACAGCGCCGAGTAGGGCGCGTATTCCGCCACGCAGATCGAATCCGGCAGCTTCGTCCGTGGCCGGTTGCGCGGGTCTGACCCGATCAGCAGCACCGCCCGGATTCCCAGCTTGATCGCCGCCCGCGCCGAAAATTCGTAGAATTTTCCGGCCGCCAGCACGGCTGCCGAGCCCAGCGTAAACACCACCGGCGGCGCCCCTGCGGCCATAAACGCCTCCAGCTCCGCCGGCAGCTTTTCGTTGCCCGCGTCCGCGTCGTAGTAGCAGAAGCCCGTAATCCGCGTATTCTCCGGCCAGTCCTTCTGCTCCGTGCCCAGAACCCTCGAAAACAGCGCCAGCACCAGGTTGGGTGAGTACTTGGCGTCGAAGAGCGGATTCTCCCCCCGCGGCAATCCCAGTTCCCGCCGCAGTGCGTACACCGGGTCCGCCCACTTGCGGCTCACGAACCGCGCCAGCCGCTTGATCACTCGTCCCAGCCCCGGCACCGTCCTGTCCGCCCTCGCCAGCCTCGGATACATGGGCAGCACTGGCGGGTCGAAGGCCGAGAAAAACGAGAGCGGCGCCAGCACGTAGCTGGCCCACGGAATCCCCGTCATCTCGGCCACCAGCGGCCCGGCATAGTTCAACTCGCCCAGCAGCAGCAGGTCCGCCCGTTCCGGCTGGGTCGCCGCGTCCAGCAGGTCGTCGTAGGTCTGGCGCAGCACCGGAAACAGAAAATCCCTCAGCCCGTGCTCCGTCCCCTTGGCCACGTCGTAAATCATCTCCACCAGCACCGTGTTGGTGGGGTCGATATCCGGCCGGACCGCGTGAAACTCCAGCCCCAGCGGCCGGATCTTCGCTTCGTAAACAGCCGGCAGGGCCATCACAGGCACATGCCCCCGGCGCTTCAATTCCAACGCAATGGCGATCAGCGGATTGGTATCGCCAAACGTGCCGATATTCGATAGAACAATGCGCAAGAAATCTTCCTGGTAGGCCGCAGGCCCACAGCTACGAGGTTAATCCATCGGCCCGCGGACCGCCTTGTTCCGCCTCCGCTCTTCAGACGCGCCTCCGGTGCTATCATCGCCTGTTCAAAACGACTTGTGGGGGTTCCCTCATGAAAATCTCGCGCTCTCTCGCGCTCTCTTTCGCTCTTCTGTCTCTCTCCGCCGGAATCTGCTTTGCACAGGCAGGTCTTTCGGCAAAGTGGGAAGAGCTCACCGCGCCCGACTTCGTGCAGGCCGTCCATCAGTCCCAGGGCGTCTGCGTCCTCCCCTTCGGCATCATTGAGAAGCACGGCCCGCATCTTCCCCTCGGCACGGACCTGCTCGACGTGCGCTTCGCGACCATGAACGCCGTCGCGCAGGAGTACGCGGTCGTCTTCCCCGAGTACTACTTCGGTCAGATCTTCGAAGCCCGCCAGCAGCCCGGAACTCTCGCCTACAGCCTCTCCACCCAGCTCGTCCTGCTCCAGGAAACGGTCGCGGAAATGGCCCGCAACGGCTGCAAGAAGGTGGTCATCGTCAACGGCCACGGCGGCAACAACAGCCTCTTGCCGCTCTTCGCCCAGGCTCAGCTCGCCAGCCCTCGCGACTATGTGGTCTACGTCTTCTCGCTTCCCAATCTCGACGTACCCGGCCGCCCGGCCCTGAAGACGCCCATCCACATGCACGCGGGCGAAGACGAAACCTCCCACATCCTCATCGCCCGCCCCGATTTGGTCCACCTCGATCGCGCCACCCAGCAGTCGGGCGCGGACCAGCATCGCCAGTCCCTCCCCGGCTCGGTCTACACCGGCATCTGGTGGTATGCGCGTTTCCCCAATCACTATGCCGGCCAGGGCGAGGCCGCCAACAAGGAGCTCGGCGCATTCGACCAGAAACAGTGGTCTCTCCAGATCGCCGAGGCCCTCAAGGCCATCAAGGCCGACACCGCCAGCCTCCCGCTCCAGAACCAGTTCTTCCAGGATGCGCAGCACCCCCTGGACACCAAACAATAGCCGCCGCCGATGACTTCAGCCTGATTTAACCTTGCTGCGACGATAATCGCAGTGGAGATGCTTGCCCGAAATGCGCGTCCTTCTGGTGGAAGATGAAGTCCGGCTGGCGGAGAATCTGGCCGCCGCCCTGCGCGACGGTCCCGGCTTCGCGGTCGATTGGGCCGGCGACGGCCTGATGGGCGACGACTTTGCCCGCAGCGCCTGCTACGACCTCGTCGTCCTCGACCTGATGCTCCCCAAGCTCGACGGCCTCAGTCTCCTCCGCCGCCTGCGCAGCCGCAACGATCCCACCCCCGTCCTCATCCTCACCGCCAAAGACGGCGCCAACTCCATCATCGAGCTGCTCAACGCCGGCGCCGACGACTACCTCGCCAAGCCCTTCGATCTGGGCGAGCTCATTGCCCGCGCCAAAGCCCTCATCCGCCGTGGCAAGGGCGCATCTCACCCCACCCTCACCGCCCTCGGCCTTGAGGTCAACACCCTGGAGCAGACCGTTCGCCGCCACGGCATTCTCGTCGATCTCTCGCCCACCGAGTACCGCATCCTTGAGTACCTGATCCATCGCCCCCGCAAAATCGTCAGCAAGCGCGAGTTGCTCGAGCACCTCTACGACTACAACTGGGAACACCACTCCAACGTCATCGAGGCCCACGTCTCCAACCTGCGCAAAAAGCTGGAGGCCGCCGTCCCCGATCCCGAGCCAGTCATTGAAACCATGCGCGGACGTGGCTACCGATTAGCCCCTGAGCCGGAGCAAGATCTTGTCCAGGACTAGAAACAGCATCGCCTTCCGGCTCATCGCCGCCGTGCTCGCGGTGGAACTGCTCTCCTCGCTTGCGGTCATCTTTCTGTCGCTGGGCTATGAGCGCCACACCCACTTCATCGCCTTTGACATCATGCTCCACGGCCGCGCCGACTCCCTGCTGGTGGCCGTCCAGGACTCCGAAGACCCCCAGGCCAGCGTCCTCTTCAATCAGTCCGGTCTCCACCTTCCCCCCGACGACGTCTACGAGGTCTATGACCAGAATGGCCGCCTCCTCGGCCGCTCCTCCAACTGGCAGGGAACGCCTGAAGCCGCCTGGAACGATCCCACCGACCGCTTCCTGAACCTCAAATTCAATCACCGCCACTACCGCATCCTCCGCTTCCATGCCTCCCGCTTTGTGGATGCAGCCGAGCCCGGCGGCGGCAAACTCCGTCCCGTCACCATCCTCTACGGCGCGCCCACCGAGCACGTCTGGCACGCCATCCGCGGCGCGGTCGAGTTCTACGCCGCCGGCAGTATCCTGCTCCTCGTCGTCACCGGCCCCCTCATCGCCTGGCTGCTTCATCGCGGTCTCTTGCCCCTCCGCCAATTGGCCGCCCTGGCCTCGCACGTCTCCGTGGATGCGTGGCAGTTTTCGCCCCCGGCCTCGGCCCGCTCCACCTCCGAACTCGCCCCTCTCACCCAAGCTCTTGAAAGCGTCCTCCAGCGCCTGGAACGCTCCTTCCAGCAGCAAGGAGCTTTTGTCTCCGACGCCGCCCACGAGCTCAAAACCGCCGTCGCCGTCGTCAAATCTTCCCTCCAACTGCTGGGAATGAAGCGCCGCACCACCGAGGAATACAAGGCCGGCCTCGAGCGCTGCCTCGTCGATTGTCAGCGTATGGAAGAGATCGTCGCCGGCATGCTCACCCTGGCCCGCGAAGAGTCCGCCGCCCGGCCCGATGCGCCGCCCCCCTCCGCCGACCTTGCCCTCTCTCTTCGCCAAGTCGTCGTCCAGTTGGAAACCGCCGCCCAGGTCCGCGGCGTCCAGATTTCTGCCCAGATTCCGCTATCAGGCGATGAAACCACCCCGGAAACATCCCGCTTCCCCGTCCCCATCGCCCCCGAAGACTGCGCCCTTTTTCTCTCCAATCTCCTCCTCAACGCCCTCCAACACAGCCCCCCCGGCTCCCAGGTCGAGGCGCGCCTGCTCCGCGAGCCCCAGTCCGTCACCCTCCAAATCCAGGACCACGGCGAAGGCATCGACCCCGCCTCCCTGCCCCATGTCTTTGACCGTTTCTATCGCGGCGACCCCTCCCGCACCCGCTCCACCGGCGGCACCGGCCTGGGCTTGTCCATCGTCAAGGCGGTCGTTGAAAAATCCGGCGGCTCCATCTCCATCGCCAGCCAGCCCGGACAAGGCGCCACCGTCACCGTCCAGCTTCCCTTACTCGTCACAACGAGCTACGGTCGGGATGAACTGCCGCCAACTCGCTAACTCGCGATTTCCGCGAAGCGGAAGCTAACCTGCTGGTTTTGTTCACAAGAAGTTGAAGAAATAAACCTGTCGTCCTGAACGTTGCAACTGCCTTTGCTCCACCCATACGGATGAAACCCGGAGCCTGCTCCACCCCAAAAAGAAGCCTGTCATCCTGAGCGAATGCGAAGGATCTGCATTTCCGTCCCTCGCCCACTGCACAAAGCCATAGGACGCTCTCCGTCAGAGTCCGCCGCACGCAGCCGGGTGCCCCACATCTCGATTTTGAGATGTGGGATAGCACAGATCTCGCTCACGACCAACGAGATCACGCAGTTTTCGAATTCTGACACCAGCCGTCCGCCCGCTCCCTGCAATTTCTTCAGCTTGACTTAATCGCCTTGTGCCACACTTCTTCTCGCCGGCAAATCCTCTTCTCTTCGCCGCAACCCAATTGGAGCCTCCCATGACCATTCAGCGCAGCTCTCGCTTTCTAGCCCGGTCCTTCGCGGCCGCGGCATTGTTGTGCGGCCTTCTCGCCGCCGTCCCGCCCATTGCGGCTCAGCAGCCTTATCACGTCATCGACCGCTGGAAGCTCGGCGGCGAAGGCTTCTGGGACTACCTCCTCGTCGATTCTCCCGCCCACCGCCTCTTCCTCACCCGCGGCAATCACGTCGATGTGGTCGACACCCAGACCGGCAAGCTCGTCGGCTCCATCGCCAATCTCCACGGCACCCACGGCGTAGCTCTCGACAACGCCGGCAAGTTCGGCTACATCTCCGACGGTGGCGGCAACGCCGTGGTCGTCTTTGACCGCTCGACCCTGGCCACCCTCGCCACCATCCCCGCCGGAACCAACCCCGACGGCATCGTCTTCGAGCCGGCCACGCAAACCATCTGGGCCTTCAACGGTCGCAGCAAGGACGCCACCGTCATTGACGCCGCCTCGCGGAAAGTCGTCGCCACCATCCCCCTGCCCGGCAAGCCCGAGTTCCCGGCCGTCGATGGCAAGGGCCTTGTCTTCGTCAATATCGAAGACAAAAGCCTCATCGTCCGTCTCGACGCCCACACCAACAAAATCGCCGACACCTGGCCGGCAGGCTGCGAATCCCCCTCCGGTCTGGCCTTCGACGTGGCCGGAGCACGTCTCTTCCCCGTCTGCGACGGCAAGAAAATGGCCGTAGTCGACGCCAACTCCGGCAAAATCCTGGCCACTTCCACCATCGGTGACGGCCCCGACGCCGCCGGCTGGGATGCCGCCCACAAGCTGGCCTTCGCCTCTTCAGGAGATGGAATCCTCTCCGTCATCGATGCCTCTTCCGCCGACTACAAGACCATCGAGAGTCTTCCCACGCAAAAAGGCGCCCGCACCATGGCCTATGACTCCGCTGCCGACCGCGTCTACCTGGTCACCGCCGACTTCGGCCCCCGTCCTGCGCCCACTGCCGACAACCCCCGTCCCCGTCCCACCATGCTCCCCGGCACCTTCGTCGTTCTGGTCGTCGGCCGCTAGCATTCTGTCTCTGGAGCATGCTGAAGAAGTAGGTTCAAAAACAAAACTGTCATCCTGAGCGAAGCGTAGCGGAGTCGAAGGACCTGCATTTGTTCTTCAATAGAGTTCAGATTCACCACGCTAGCCAGTAGTCGCGCGATCGAAGAATCTACAGACCATGGGTGCCCCAGGTCCCGCCTTTGGGACCTGGGAACCCTCAGCCCTTGCCCTTTGCACCTCCCTTGGTTTTTACTGATCCCTGTTCCCTGTTCCCTGTTCCCTGTTCCCTGACCCCTGATCCCTGCCTTTTTATGAAAATCTTCCTCGGCCTCCTCGCCCTCGTCCTCGTCGCCCTCTCCGTCTTCGCCGACTACAAATGGCGTCGCTGGATGGCCGCCCGCCGTCGCGACCGTCAATAGCTTGTTCCCAAGCAACTTTTCCCGGTTTCCTGCCTTTACAATGGCAGCAAGGGAGCCATCCAACCACTATGTCTCGTCTTTTTGCCCTTGCACCCCGCATTCCCGCCCGCGTTCGTCGCACCCGTCTCTTCCTCAGCCTTGCCGCCGCCGCCCTTTTGGCCGTGGCCGCACCCGCCGCCCGCGCCCAGTTTGGCGCGCCGCAAGCCGGAACCCAGGTACACGATGCCTCCGCCCTTCGCCCGCCCGCCGGCGCTCGTGTCGCCCTGGTCGAGTTCGAGGACATGGAGTGCCCGGACTGCGCCCGCGCCAACCCTCTCCTCAAGGAAGCCGCCGCCAAGTACAAGATTCCATGGCTGCGCCACGATTTCCCGCTTCCCCAGCACAACTGGAGTTTTGAGGCTGCCGTCAACGGCCGCTGGTTCGACACCCGCTCCAAGGCCCTCGGCGACGAGTACCGCGATCAGGTCTTTGCCAATCAGGTCTCCATCGTCAGCCCGGCCCTTCTGAGCCAGTTCACGCAGAAGTTCGCCCAGAGCCACGGTGTCGCCCTGCCCTTCGCCATCGATCCCCAGGGCAAGCTCGCCTCCGCGGTCAAGGCGGATTACGCTCTCGGCCAGCGCATCGGCATCGAGCACACCCCCACCATCTGGGTCGTCACCGCCAACTCCAAGGGCGCGCCCTTCGTCGAAGTCCTCGACCGCAGCAAGCTCTACCAGATGCTCGATCAGGCCCTCGCCGACACTCGTTCCGCCGCCCCACCCGCCCACAAGGCCGCCAAGTAGCGGCCCACTGTCCGCGTGCAATTGACTCACCCCGTGGCGCCCCCGTTCCGGAATTTCCACCCCCAGGGGCGCCACCACACTTCCCTCGCAACTCACTGGTCAAAAAACTGGTTACAATCCCCGTAAGGGAGCCGTCCAACCAATATGCCCAGTCAGTTCGTCGCTTGCTTTCCAACCCGCCTGTTTTCCGCGCTCGCCTGTGCCGCGCTGCTCTTCTCCATCCCCCCGGCTCACGCCCAGTTCAGCGCCCCGCCGCCCGGAACCCAGATCAAGGACGCCTCGGCCCTCCATCCGCCCACCGGCGCCCGCGTGGCCGTTGTCGAATTCGCTGACCTCGAGTGTCCCGCCTGCGCCGCCGCCAACCCCCTCGTCAAAGAGGCGGTCGCCAAATACAAAATCCCCTGGGTCCGCCACGACTTCCTCATCCCCTCCCACGCCTGGAGCCTGAGCGCCGCCGTCAACGCCCGCTGGTTCGACGCCAAAAGCCCCGCTCTCGGCAACGACTTCCGCGACCAGATCTTCGCCAACCAGCCCTACATTTACAACCTCGGCATGTTGCGCCAATTCACGCAAAAATTCGCCCAGAGCCACAGCATCGTCCTGCCCCCCGACATCGACCCGCAAAGCAAGCTTATCGCTGCCGTCCAGTCCGACAACGAACTCGGCAAGCGCACCGGCATTCGCGTCACGCCCACTCTCTTCGTCGTCACCTCAGGCGGCAAGGCTGCTCCCTACATTCAGGTCACCGACCCCAGCCAGCTCGACCAGGTCATTCTTCAGGCCCTCGCCGACACCGTCCCAGCCCATTCCTCCGCCCCCAAGAAGAAATCCGCGAAGTAGTCGTCACCCTCCGCAAACAAAAAGCGGCGCAACCCGCCAGGGCTGCGCCGCTTTCGTGTCTATTCCTATCTTTGCTTATGAATGGCTTATCGGCCACAGGTCATCCCGCCATGACCAAGAAGATGTCATTTTTCCCATGGATTTGTCATTCTGAGCGCAGCGAAGAATCTGCATTTCGGGCTCCCTGTGATTCCCCCCGGAACTCCTTCAGTCCCTCAGTCCCCCGTCTGTATCTGCACCAGCACCGGCGCTTCCACTCCATCCATCCCCGGCGAAACCGTCCGCGTCTGCGGCGACCGCCAGTGGTCGATGTAGCTGATCCGGTGTACGCATCCAATGGTGCAATTGGGCGAGCAGCTCTTGGCCGTCAAATACTCCCGCTTCACGTCCTTCGTGGTGTAGTCCGCCAGCGGCACGCCCGGGTACCCTCTCTGCTGCGAGCAGTAGTGCACCAGCCCGTCCTCGCAGATATACAGATACCTCGATCCCGCCCTGCACCGCCACTCGTTCGGCCGCCCCTGCACAATCGCCTCTTGAAACTTGTCGAAGCGCGAGTAGTTGCTCTTCTTCCGGTTGGTCATCTGGAAGTAGACCTTGGCCTCGGCCTCCTTCAACGGCTTCAGTTGCCCGCTGCCGTCGTGGATAATCCCGATCGTCGACTCAAACCCCAGCTCTAGCGCCCGCTTGCCAATCGTCAGCGCATCGCTGGGATCAAAACCCCCGCCCACCACCGAATTGATGTTCACGTGGAACTCGGCGTACTGGGCCAGCATCTCCAGCTTCTTGTCCAGAACCTTCAGGCTCTTCATCGACACGCTGTCCGGCTGCAGGTTGTCGATGGAAATCTGCAGATGGTCGAGCCCGGCCCGGTTCAGCCGCTCGATCCGCTCCGCATTCAGCAGGTAGCCGTTGGTAATCATCCCGGCGATCGCCCCGGTCCGCCGCATCCGCCGGATAATCTCGTCCAGGTGCGGGTGCGTCAGCGGTTCGCCGCCAGAGAGGCCAATCATCGCCGTCCCCAGCCGTCCCAGGTGGTCGATCCGCCGGTACATCTCCTCCAGCGCCACCGGTTCCGACACCTTGTCGTACTCGTTGCAGTACCCGCAGCTCAGGTTGCAGAAGCGCGCCGGCACAATCTGCGCCAGCACCGGGTGCCCTGTATGCGCCAGAGCCCTCGCCACCATCGCCAACTCACGCACCTTGCGCGTCGCCGCGATCCAGCGCCCGCGTACCGTCTTTTTCCGGGGAATTGCCATCTTTTCTATTGAATCACA
>Ga0255352_1000118_pt1 | contig 43487 bp, 29 predicted proteins | sample HBST0metaG_FD_189939 | JGI IMG/M metagenome (GOLD analysis project Ga0255352, IMG submission 189939) | Peat soil microbial communities from Stordalen Mire, Sweden - H.B.S.T0 | ecosystem: Environmental > Terrestrial > Soil > Wetlands > Peat | place: Sweden: Norrbotten County, Stordalen Mire...
TCATGATGATTAGTCATCCTGACACCTATGGAATTACGCGCCGCGCCGCGGCAAAGGACTTCGCCGCGGCGCTTAAGAGCATCGTGCATGGTTAATTTATTTCTTGCGTGCTGCCGGACCCACTTCAAAACTTTCCGCGGACTTTTGCCCGCTGCCGGGCTGCGTGCCGCCGAGGAAGATCTCGTAGTGGCCGGGAACGAGTTGACGTTCGCCGCTGTCATCGGCGAGCTTCAACTGTTCGGCGTCGAGCGCGAAGGTCACGCGCTTTGAAGCGCCAGCGGCCAGGTGCATGCGCTTGACGCCTTTCAGCATCAGACGTGGCGCGCCGCTGGTGGCGGGCGGCTTGATGTAAAGCTCGGCCACTTCGTCGCCCGCGCGCGCGCTTGTGTTGCGCACGGTGACGGAGACGCGTAGCGTTTTGCCCGCGAGCAGACGATGGGTGGAGACCGCGGGCTTCGCGTAGGTGAAGCTCGCATAACTCAACCCGTAGCCGAAGTTATAGGCAGCCGGTCCGTCGAAATAGCGATAGGTGCGGTGGGCCATCGAGTAATCGGTGAAGGCGGGCAGATCGCTGACGGAGCGATAGACAGTGACCGGCAGCCGGCCCGAGGGATTCGCGACGCCGCTCAGCAAATGCGCCAGCGCCTCGCCTCCGGCCTCGCCCGGATACCAGGTTTCGATCAGCGCCTGCGCTTGTTGCATGTCCTTGTCGGGCGCAACGGCGCTGCCGGAACTGAGCGCCACGACGACCGGCTTGTGCAACTCGTTCAGCATGGCCAGCAGCGCGCGCTGAGAGGCGGGCAGGTCGAGCGTTTCGCGGTCGCCGCCATTGAAGCCGGGGATCTTGATGCCGAGTGCTTCGCCTTCGAGATTGGGCGACAGGCCGACGGTGGCAATGATCAGATCGGCATCGTTCGCAACGCTGCGCGCCTCGTCGAGTTGTGCGGCGGGTGGTGTCTCCCAGAGCAGATGAATGCCCTCGTCCTCGCCGGTGTGCGCCAATTCGAGGCGGACGGTGTGCGGCTTGGCGTCGAGCCAATCGAAGACCACACTGTCGGGCTGTTTTTTGGCGGGGTTTGTCGTGCCGTCATCGTCGAGTTGTTTTTCGCCGTCGATCCAGAGCTTGAAGCCGTCATGTCCCTTGCAGTCAAAGCAGCGATCCATCTGCACGTGGAACCGGTAGCGGCCGGGCGCGGGCGGCTGCAGTTGGCCGGTCCAGCGGATCGAATACGTGTGGCCCACGCCCTCGGCCGGTTCGATGCGGTCCAGATCGAAGTCAACGCGCGCGTCAGTGCGCGTGACGGCGGGTTTGCCTTCGAGGGTGAGGTTGGAGAAATATTCGCCGGTCAGACCCGGCTGTCCGTCGTGTACAAGCGCGGTGCGGGCGACCGGAATGGCCACGCCGCCGGCTAGCGTTGCGCCCTGCGCGTAGCGAAGTTCGACGCCGGCAGGCAGCGCGGCGCGCAGTCCTTCGTAGAGCGTCTTCGGGTTGCGGATGGTGCCGTGATAGTTGGCCTCCATCTCTTCGATCGAATCGGCGGTGGGGCCGATGACGGCGATTTTTTTGCCGGCGAAATTGTAGGGCAGCAGGCCGTTCTTGTTTTCGAGCAGCACCATCGACTCTTCGGCGGCTCGCAGGGCGAGCGCACGGCTGGCGGGCGTATCGATGGCCTGGGCGCTTACGCGCTCGTAGGGCGAACAGTTGGCCGGTTGCAACATGCCCAGCCGCAGCCGCGTGCGCAGCAAGCGATGCAGCGCAAGGTTGATCTGAGACTCATTGACCAGGCCTTGCTTGAGCGCTTCGTTCAGATGGAAATAGGTGCCGCCGCAGTTCAAGTCCGTGCCGGCCCTCAGCGCCACGGCCGCGCCGTGCGCCTGATCGGGCGCGAAGTGCAGATACTCGGCGATCTCGCCGATGGCGTCGCAGTCGGAGACGACATAGCCCTTGGAGCCCCAATTGCCACGCACGGTTTGGCCGAGCAATTCTTCGTAGCCACAGGTCGGCGTGCCGTTCAGCGCGTTGTACGAGCACATGATCGACGAGACGTGCCCTTGCGCGACAAGCGCATGAAAGGCGGGCAGGTAGGTATCGGCCAGATCGTGTTCGGTGACCTTCGAGTTGAAGCCGTCGCGGATCGACTCCGGTCCGCTATGCGCGACGAAGTGCTTGGCCGTCGCGTCGGCGCGGCGATAGAAGCCCTCAGGCCCCTGGATGCCGCCGACGAAGGCGCTGCCGAGCAGGCCGGTCAGATACGGATCTTCGCCGTAGGTCTCCTGGCCGCGACCCCAGCGTGGATCGCGGAAGATGTTGATATTCGGCGACCAGATGGTCAACCCGGCATAGCGCGGCGAATCCTGAGCGCGATGCGGATTGAAGCGTGCCCGCGCCTCGGTGCCTACGGTTTCGCCCGCCGCGTGCAGCAACGCGGGATCGAAGGTAGCCGCCAGTCCGATGGCTTGCGGAAAGACCGTCGCGTAACCATTGCGCGCCATGCCGTGCAGTCCTTCGTTCCACCAGTTGTAGGCCGGGATGCCGAGTCGCGGAATGGCGGGAGCGCGGTCCTGCAACTGGGCGATGCGCTCTGCGGGCGTCATCTGCACGATCAGCGTGTCGATCTTGCGATCGAGTTCCTGGGCGGGCAGGGTATTGGCGCAGACCGGAAGCGGCGGCGCGGTGGGCTGTTGCGCCCGCGAAGTGGCAGAAGCCAAGGCTAGAACCAAGGCGGCCAAAGCCGCAAACTTTTGAAAAGAAGCATGCTGCATCGTGGTTTCTCCGTGGAGGAGCTCATCGTCCAGACCGAGGGGGAGGGACTGCTGTTTTCTCGGCTGGCGACAAGATCATTCTTTGTACCTTAACGCGACGGCGCGGGAACGCACCAGCCCTTGTTGGGGATACGAAATAGGAAAATTTCCTTGATGGGAACGTTCTCGCCTACCGTATACAATGTTTCTGCCTGAAGACTTCGCCGCGCTTGACGGCCGGAAGTGTCGCGGCGTCTTCTTTCGGCAGATCGTTTGTTTGGCGAGCCGCCGCGCACGACGCGTTTCAACACAAAAGCGGCCGAAGGCAATCGGCGTAAGCAACAAGGAGATTTCCATCGATGAGTTTTTTGAAGAATCCACGCCTGAATCGCCGGGATGTTCTGCGGGGGATCTCCGCGTTCGGTGTGGCTGCTCACCTGCCTTTTGCCTTGGCGAAACCGACACATGCCCCCCATGCGGCGGCCAAAGATTCTTTGCGCTGGGTCAATCAGCGGATCGGCACCGGCGGCCACGGCCACACCTATCCCGGCGCGACCGTGCCCTTCGGCATGGTGCAGCTCAGCCCCGACACGACGCGCACCAAGGACGGCTGGGACTGGTGCTCGGGTTATCATCTTTCGCAGAACGCAATTCTCGGCTTCAGCCACACACACCTGAGCGGCACTGGCTGCGGCGACCTGCTGGACTTTCTTATCGTGCCGCGCACCGGCGGGCTCAAGCTTGAGCCCGCCGACTACGCGCAGAAGTTCTCCCATGAGAATGAGCGGATGCAACCCGGCTATTATGCAGTGAAGCTCGACGACTGCGGCATCGAGGCCGAGTTGACGGCGACCGCGCACGCCGGTATGCATCGCTACACCTTCCCGGCCAGTGGCGAAAGCTACATCCTGCTCGATCTGGCCCACTCCTACTACTGGAATGTGAAGAAGCCGACCAGCGTGGTTTGGAGCGAGGCCAGTCAGGCCGGAGACCGCATGATTGTTGCCGCGCACGCCACCAACGCCTGGGGCGACGGCCGCCAGATGTACGGCGCCTTCGAGTTCTCGCGTCCCTTTGACCGCATCGAATTCTATCGCGACGGCAAGCTGGTTACCGACCCCGGCACGCGCACCAAGGACAGCAAGCTGAAGGCCGTGGTCTACTTCAAAACCACAGCCGGTGAGCAGATCCTGGTTCGTGCCGGTCTGTCGGGCGTCTCCACCGAGGGCGCGCGCAAGAACCTGGCTGCCGAGCTGCCTTCGTGGGAGTTCGACGGCGTGCGCCGCCAGGCCGAGCAGCAGTGGCGCGCCCAACTCGGCAAGGTTCGGGCCGAAACCGCCGACGAGAAGCTCAAGACTGTTTTTTATAGCGCGCTCTACCACACCATGCTTGCCCCGACGCTCTTCGACGACGTGGACGGCAGCTATCGCGGCATGGACGGCAAGGTGCACACGCTGCCCCAGGGGCGGCACAACTACACCACCTATTCGCTCTGGGATACCTTCCGCGCCGAGCACCCGCTGCTGATTCTGCTGCACCCCGAACGCATCGGAGACATCGTCGAATCGCTGGTGCGCATGGCCGTCGAAAGCCCGGCAGGCCCGCCCGTCTGGCCGCTGCAGGGCAAGGAGACGGCCTGCATGACCGGCTATCACTCGGCCGCGGTCATCGCCGAGGCCTGTGCGAAGGGCGTCGAAGGAGTCGATTACCCGGCCGCCCTCAAGGCGCTCAAGAAGCGCGCCTTTGTCGACGACTATCGCGGACTCGGCTCCTATCGCTCGCTTGGCTTCATTCCGGCCGATACCGAAGAGGAGTCGGTCTCGAAGACCCTCGAATACTGTTATGACGATTGGTCGATTGCGCACCTTGCCGCGCACCTGGGCGACAAGGCCACGGCCGAGCAGCTCATCGAGCGGTCGCACAACTATCGCCATTACTGGGACGCTTCCACCGGCTTTTATCGCCCGAAGCTCAAGGACGGCAGTTGGGCCACGCCCTTCGATCCGCTGGCCATGGGCCACTCGAAGAAGTGGCGTGACTACACCGAGTCGAATGCCTGGCAGACGGTCTTTGGCATTCAGCACGATGTGGATGGCGCCATTGCGCTGATGGGTGGCGACGCGGCCTTCGTCAAAAAACTCGACGCGCTCTTTGATCAGCCTGCGATTCTGCCGGCCGACGCGCCGCCCGACATTGCCGGTCTGGTGGGCCAGTACGCGCACGGCAACGAGCCAAGCCACCACATCGCCTACCTGTACACCTACGCCGGCGCGCCAGCCCGGACGCAGGAGCGCATCCATATGCTGAACACCACGATGTATGCCGACGATCCAGACAAGGGCATCGCCGGTAACGAGGACTGCGGCCAGATGTCGGCGTGGTTCGTGCTCAGCTCCATCGGTTTTTACACGGTCGATCCGGTTAGCACGCAGTACGTCTTCGGCGCGCCGATGTTTGATCGCGTTGAGATCGCGCTAGGCGCGGGCAAACCGCTCGTCGTCGAAACTCACCGCGCGGCCAAGGATAGCCGCTATATCCGCTCGGTGCAGCTCAACGGTCAGGCGTACACCCGCTCCTGGTTCGAGCACAAGGAGATTGCAGCCGGCGGTCACTTGGTCTTCTCGATGGCCAGCCAGCCCGATCCCGAGTTCGGGAAAAAGCCGGAGGATCGGCCGCGTTCGCGGCAGAGTCTCGGCGCATAGCGCGGTCGTGCATAGCTTGCACATAGAACGCCCCCGTTCGGACTCGTTCCGGACGGGGGCGTTCTGTTTGGAGCGGAGGGTTGGTTTAAATCTCCTTCAAGTACTCCCGCAGACGGGTGCGAATGCGCGGACTCATCTCCTGAAAGAGCAATTGGAAGACCTGCGGGTGCACGATTTCCTGAAGAAAGGCCGGGAAGCGGTAGGGCTCGCCGTGCGCGGTGAAGCGGATTTCTACCGAGGTCCCCAGCCCGAGCGTGGCCGGTTCTTTGATGTAGGCCACACAGCCGCCCTCGCTCAGACGAATCAGTTCGCAGGGAAAAACCTGCTTGTCGTTGATCACATGCAGCGCGGCATTCAGTTCGACGTCGCGCAGAAAAGATTCGCCGAGTTCTTCGGGAAGCTGCTTGGCAATGGAACGCAGTATCTCTTGCTTGGTGCGTTTTTGTTCGCCTGCGGCCTTCGCCTTGGTCTTTTGCGCGTTGGCTGGTTCGGCCTCGGTGGTGCTCGAAGCCTCGGCAGTGGATGTCGCGCCGCTCTCCGTGGCGGGCGGGTTCGTCTCCTGTTTTGCCGTCAGGTCTTCCATCAGACCGGCGCTGTGCAAGACTTCCGCATAGGTGGTGCGGATCTGCTCGCGTGTCACCGCGTCGTAGGCAAAGGTGAAGCTGCGGTCGGGGTAACTCTCCGTCGTGGTTCCCGACAACGTGTAGACGGTCTCCTTGAAACGGAACTTGATGGTGACCTCGGTATTTTTCCAGATCAGCAGCGGATCGACGGGCAGCACGCAGGCCTTGGTGCTGCCAAGCGTAAGCACCTCTCCGCGCAGCATGGCGCCGGTCGCCGGCATACGAAGCAGTACCGGTCGTTGCGGCATTTTATCGAGCAGGGCAATGCCCGAGCGGCCCATCCACATCGGTGTCAGTGGTTCGGTGCGGCCCGTTGGTTCAGAGTAATAGACGGAAGCTTCCACGCAATTCTCCTCCTTCTTCCATCTGGAGCTATCGTTCTTTTTATCGGAGGTTATCGGAGGAAGAAGACATCTGGCAACTGATTTTTTCGGGGATAGATAGATTGAATGAATAAGTGTTTCGTTCTCGGACAATGGACGCGCGAACTCTTTATTTGGCCTGGGTGGGTGTCTGTCCGTCGTTGGCTGGCAGGGTATAAATCACCTCGTCCGGACGGGCATAGTGCAGCTTTTCGCGCGCCGCGCGTTCGATGGCATCCGGATTTGTCTGCAGATTGTTGATCTGCTTGCGCAGGTCCTGGTTCTCTTGCTGCAGGTCGTTGATCTCCTTCTGCAGTGAGCGGTCCTCGGCGCGCATCTGGTGCCAGACCGAGAGCCCGTGCTGTCCATTGATCACATGCCAGGTGAGCAGCAGCGCGAGTCCGATGGCGACCACCGTTCCTGCCGGACGCCAGGCGCGCGCCGTCCAAGCCTGGGCCCTCAGGCTCATCGGCTCCGGCGGCGCGCTGGCGTTTTTCTTTTCGATTTGTGGCTTCGTTGCCTGCATTCCTGCTCTTTGAAGAAAGCCTCTACCTAAAGCATTTTTCCAATTGGTGTAGAGCGAAAGCAGGATGCCAAGTGGCTTTTTCCTCAAGAAAAAGCCACCTTGCACGCCACTCAACACTGCACGCGTATTGGAAAAATGCTCTAGGACAGCACGAAGTGCTTGGCTGCCGCCTGCAAGGCTTCCATGTCATGTTCGCTGCGTGCCTCGGAATAGGCGCGCACCACCGGTTCGGTGCCCGAAAGCCGGTAGCAGACCCACGATCCATCCTCGAGGATCAGCTTCAAACCGTCGGTGCGGACCACTTGTTTTACCTTTCGGCCGCTCAGTTCATTCGGATCAGCCTTCAATTTCTCAGTGAACTTGGCTTTGGCCTCCTCGGTCAAGCGGAAGTTCTCCCGAACCGGGAAGAAGGAACCAACCTTGGCAAACAGCTCCTTCAATTGCTCCCCCAGTGTTTTGCCCCGGGATGCTACCATTTCTGCCACCAGAAGACCTGCCAGCACGCCATCCTTCTCCGGCACATGGCCGCGAATCGTCAACCCGGCCGATTCTTCGCCGCCAATGGCGATCTTGTCCTGGTTGATTAGCTCACCAATGTATTTGAAGCCCACCGGCGTTTCGTAGAGTGGCACTTTGTGGAACTCGGCCAGCGCATTGATCAGGTTGGTGGTCGCCACGCTCTTGGCCACGCCGTTCTTCCAGCCGCGCGTCTCCACCAGATAGTCGAACAGCAGCGCGATGATGTAGTTCGGCTGGATGAAGGTGCCGTCGGCGTCCAGCACGCCAAAGCGATCCGCGTCGCCGTCGGTGGCGATGCCCAGCGTGGCGCCGGTCTCCTTCATCTTGGCGCGCGCATCGCCGAGCAGGTGGTCGTCCGGCTCGGGCGCGTGTCCGCCGAAGAGCACGTCGCGGTAGTCATGCACGGTCGCCACCTGGATGCCCGCCTCGCGCAGCAGGTCGCTCGGGTAGCCGCAGCCCGCGCCCCAGAAGGGATCGTAGACGATCTTCAGCCCGGCTTTGGCGATGGCCTTCAGGTTGACCAGTTCGGTCTGCCGCTTCAGGAAGGCAGGTTTCACGTCCGCCGTTTCAAACCCACCCGCAGGTGCTTCGGCCAAGGGAATCGCCGCGCCGCTGGACTGCAGGGCCTCGATGGCGGCTTCGATCTGATGGGTCGTCTCGGGCAAGGCCGGAGCGCCATCCGGGGTCGAATACTTGATGCCGTTGTACTCCGGCGGATTGTGCGAGGCGGTGAAGTTGATGGCGCCCGAGGTCTTTAGCGTGCGCACGGCGTAGGCAATGGCCGGGGTCGGCGCGGCATCGGGAATCACGATGGGCGTAATGCCGGCGCCGGCCAGCACGCGCGCCGCCTCGTGGACAAAGCTCTCGCCCAGAAAACGGGGATCGCGGCCCACCAGCACGCGGTGTGGGCCGGGGAGTGTCTTTACATAGGCGGCAATGCCCGCCACCGCCAACCGGATGTTGGCCAGGGTAAATTCATCGGCCACAATGGCCCGCCAGCCCGAGGTGCCAAACTTGATCTTCGCGCTCATTTGTTCTCCTTGAAAGATCGTATCGAAAACGCAAGAATCTGCCGTAAATCCATCCTGCCCCAGCGAGGAAGCGAGAGCAAGTCACAAAAGACCACCCCGTGCCGTGCGGTAACCGCGACGGGGGAAGGGGGGGGGCTTTTGCATAGCGTTTACATTAGCCCATTCTCGGACTTTTAGGGACTAGGGAACAGACTATGTAGTTTTTTAACTGTTCCCTGTTCCCTAGTCCCTACATCCCTGTTTTTCTACCACGAATGCAGCCACTCGCCCTCGTGACCGATGTGGACCTCGGCGCCGAAGAGTTGACTGAGCCGGTCTTCAGTGAGCAGTTCCTCGCGTGGGCCGTCGCCGACGATGCGGCCCTGACTGATTAAAATCACGCGCTTGATTTCGGGCAGAATGTCGCCGAGGAAGTGGGTGACGAGCACCAGCCCCGTGCCCTCCTGCGCCAGCCGGCGCATGGCCTCGCGCAGACGGCGCTGGGCGGCTAGGTCGAGCGCGTTCGAAGGTTCGTCGAGCAGCAACTGTTTGGGGCGGTGCACCAGCGAGCGTGCGATCAGAATCCGCCGTTTTTCGCCGGCCGACATGGTGCCGACCATCTGTTCGGCAAGTCGCGTGGCTCCGAGTCGTTCCAGAGCCTCCCAGGCCGTGGCGCGCATCTGCTCGGTGACGACCAGGTTCGGCCACAACGTCGAAGCCGAGAAAAAGCCCGCGATGACGGCGTTGAGTCCGTTGGTGACGGCTGTCCGCTCGCCGGGAAGGTCGGTGGCCACCACGCCGAAGTGCTTGCGCAATTCGGTCAGATCCCAGTGCTCGCGGCCAAAGATGCGCACGCTCATGCCGGGGCGCACGATGGGGTAGATCTGGCAGCTCATGGTCTGGATCAGCGTGGACTTGCCGCAGCCGTTGGGGCCAAGAATGGCCACGTGCTCCCCGGCGCGGATGCGCAGGTTCACATCGTGCAGCACAAGGCGATCCCCGCGGGCAACGTCCACCGCCTGCAGGTTCAAAAAATCTGTGCTTTCCTGTTTTCCCGCTGTCGGTTGTTGGAACGATTTCTGCTGGCTGTCGGCGGTCTGCGCCGTTTTCTGATGGCTCATCGTTGTCTTCGCAGTCTCCCGCGCGGAGCCGACCGTGGAGAACGCCGTGCCTGTTCCCGCACGACGCGCCCGTGCTTATTCCATCGTAGCGCGGCCGCGTCCGTCGGCCTTGCTGCGGTACATGAGCTGGTCGGCGCGCTCGATCAGTGTTTGCAGACTGTCGCCCGGTTGCGCCAGCGTTGCTCCGGCTGAAATCGACAGCGAAAAGGGCTTCCCATTGCAGTGCAGCGGTGCGTGTTCGGCCAGTGTGACGCACCGCCGCGCCAGATTTTCCAGAGCCTTTTCGTGGATGTCGCTGACGATGGCCAGAAATTCATCGCCGCCCCAGCGACCAATCAGATCGGAAGGGCGCAAAGCGCCGGACAGCGTACGCGCAATCTCTTTCAGAACCTGATCGCCGCTGTTGTGCCCGTGCGTGTCGTTGACCTCCTTGAAGTCGTCGAGGTCGATCATCAGCACGCCGAAAGGGTTGCGTTCAGTGGCATGGTCGTTGAGCAGCGCCTGCAGCGACATCTCCAGAAAACGCCGGTTGGGTAACTGCGTCAGGTGATCCAGAAAAGCCATGCGCCGCATGGCCTCGGCACGCCGGTGAATTTCGTGTTCGGCTGAGGCGTCGGAGAGAATTTCAACCGCCCCGATCACCTCTCCGGCACTGTCGCGCAGCGGCTGCGTCCGCAGCTTGATCGGCACGCGCCGTCCGTGCTTGTTGCGCAGAAAGATGCGGGCTTCGTGGTTGGCGCCGTCGCTCATGCACTTTTGCAGCAGGCAGTGCTTCGCGCACATCTCCTGTTCGGCATCCATTTGGCAAAGAGCATGGTCCGGGCAGGCGTGTTCGACGATCTCTTGCGCGGAGTATCCGGTGAGCCGTTCCGCGCCTTGATTCCAATAGCGAATCTGGCGCTTCCGGTCGACGACGGAAACTCCATCGCTCATCTCATCCAAAAGTTTTTTGTAAAAATCCGGCGATTCAACAGCGACGGTAAGCGGCTCTAAAGGGCCGTCTGTATCTTCAATATCGATCTGCACTTTGCCTCCAGAGGGAATATCTGGGCAAGAACCATCCTATATCGGCACGCTTTTTCCTGTCTCAAACTTTGGTCATGCTTCGGCACGCGCGGCCCGGCCTGGTTCTACCTGCTAGATTAAAAAAGTTAACGATGAGCAATCTTTCCAGTATTCTTATTCCCCGTGGTTTCCGTTTTGCCGCCGGCAAGGCCGGATTGAAGGCTAGCGGAAATACCGACTTTGCCCTTATCGTCAGCGATCAGCCGGCCAGCGCCGCCGCCGAGTTTACCTCGAACCGTGTGGTGGCCGCGCCGCTGATGGTTGATCGTGACCACCTGCGCGCTACCGGTGGTCGAGTGCGCGTTGTCGCCGTGAACGCCGGCAATGCCAACTGCGCCGCTGGTCAGGCCGGAATCGATGCCGCCAACGCCACCTGCGCGGCCGCGGCCAGGTTCTTCGACTGCCCGGTCGAACAGGTTTTTCCGTCTTCGACCGGCATCATTGGCCAGCCTCTTCCCGCAGAAAAACTGATTGCGGTTCTGCCCGCGTTGGCCAGCCAACTGGGTGGGGAACCGGAAAACTTCCACGCTGCGGCTCATGCGGTGATGACCACCGACACGGTCGAGAAGACCGCCTTCGTGCGTCTTGAAATTCCGCAGGCCGACGGCTCGGTCGGCGAGGTGCGTATCGCCGCCTTCGGCAAAGGCTCCGGCATGATTCATCCGCAACTGGTGCCGCACGCCACCATGCTCGTTTACCTGATGACCGACGCCGAAATTCTCCCCAAGGCGCTCAAAAGTTATTTGCACGCGGCCATCGAACGGAGCTTCAATCGCATCTCTGTCGACGGCGACACCTCGACCAACGACACGGTGCTGTTGCTTGCATCGGGTGCCAGCGGCGTGAAGATCGAGGCCGGCGATACGCGCTTCACCGAGGCGTTGCAGCAAGTGGCCACCTCGCTGGCGCACCAGATCGTCTCCGACGGTGAGGGCGTCAGTCATGTTGTCGAACTGCACATCACGGGTGCCGCTTCCGATGCTGATGCGTTGCGCGTGGCCAAGGCCATTGCCCATTCGCCGCTGGTGAAGACGGCCTGGGCCGGTTGCGATCCGAACTGGGGACGGCTTGCCTGCGCCATCGGTTACTCCGGCGCGCAAATCGATCCGAACCTCTTCGACATTTCCTTCGGGGAGTTGCCGATCTGCCGCAAGGGCGGTCGCGCCGATGCTTATGATGAGGCCGCCGCGCACGACTACATTGCGCAGCGCGAGTTCACCGTCTCCATCGATCTGCACCAGGGAACAGGCAACTGCATTTTCTGGACCACCGATCTGACGCACGAATACATCCACATCAACGCCGACTACTCGACGTAGAGCGCTCGGCCATGTCACAGGAAAAGGACTCAGACCGGCATGGTCTGGGTCCTTTTTCTGCGGCGCGCGGAATTGTGCGGGGGCGTGTGGCTTTTGTGCCGTCTCCATTTACAATCAATCCGTCCCGGAAAACTTCTATGCCGATGCGCTCCAAGCCACTCGCCGATCTTCTTGGTTCCTTGCCGCCCGATCAGGGCTTTGCGCTGATTCCCAACCGCAAGCTCTATGAGCTGTATGCGTGGATGCTGCACTGTCGCCTGCTGGCCGAGCGGATGCCCGTGCTGGTGCGGGAAGAGGGCTTGGTGCCAACCGGCGATGCGGCGGGCTTCGAGGCGGCGTGCGTGGCCTGCGCGCTCGACCTTGGCAGCGCCGATACGCTGGCGCCGGGGCCTCATGCGCTGACGCCGTGCTTTGTGAAGGGCCTGCCCATGGCCTCGCTGCATGGGTTGCTGAAGTCTTCCCAAACGCGCGTGCCGTGGGCGCGGTACAAGATTGTTTCACCCGCGCTTTCGCTCGAAGAGCAACTCGATCGCGCGCTGGCCGCGGCTGCTGCGAATCGTTCGACGAAGAACAGAAAAGTCGCGGTGGCCTTCTGCGGCGATTATGCAGCGGCAAGGGCAAGTCTACGCAAGGCGATGGCCCGCGCGGGCAAAGAAAAATTGCCGGTTCTCTTCGTCTGTCGCAATGTGGTCGATGGCGAGGATGCGGCTGCCGTGGCTGCGCGCTGCGGCTTGCCGGGCATCGCCGCCGATTTGAGCGATGCGGTGGCAATCTACCGCGTGGCGACCGAATCGCTGGCACACGCGCGGCGCGGCAATGGCGCTACGCTGATCGAATGTCGCCCCTGGCCGCTGGTGGCCGAAGCTGCCGATCCTTTGCTGTTGATGGAGCAGGCGCTGAAGCGTCGCGGAATCTTTTCCGCAAAGCTCAAGACGCAGACCGCCGCCGTCTTCAAACGTCAATTCGCCGTGCGCTAAAGCTTTTTTGAGAGTTACTTTGCTCGCGTTTATTTCGCTCGCGGATGCGTGCGGTCGTAGACCTGCGTCAGGTGCGTCGAGGTGAGCTGCGTGTAGCGCTGCGTGGTGGAAAGCCGCTCGTGGCCGAGCAGTTCCTGAATGGCGCGCAGGTCGGCGCCCTCTTCCAGCAGATGCGTGCCGAAGGCGTGGCGCAGCGTGTGTGGATGCACGTCTGCCGAAAGCCCGCGCAATACGGCAATGTGCTTGACGATGCGGCCGACGCTGCGCGTGGTCAGCCTCGCCTCGCCCCCCGGCTTTGCCAGACCGCGCAGTTGCAGATTGACGAAGACTGCCGGTGTCGGGTGTCCGTTGGCCGCGGCCAGCAAGGCTTCGCGCTCGGAGAGGTAGTCGCGCAGGGCAATGGCCGCCGCGTCGCCCAGCGGCACATAGCGTTGCTTCTGTCCCTTGCCGCGCACCAGAATCGCGTCGTTGGCCCAGTGAATGTCCTCAAGGTTCAATCCCGTCAACTCGGCATTGCGAATGCCGCAGCCGTAGAGCAGTTCGAGAATGGCGCGGTCGCGCGCCGGCCAACTGGCCGCATCCTCGCTCACCGAATCGACCACGCGATTCATCTGTTCGATGGAGGGCACGCGCGGCAGATGTTTGGGCAGCTTGGGCGTGGCCACCAGCGAAGCCACATTCTGCTCCACGCGCCCCGTTCGTGCCAGCCACTTGAACCAACTGCGAATCGCAGCCAGTGCTCGCGCCGCCGAGGCCTTCGAGAGTCCGCGTTCATAGAGCGAGCCGAGGTAGGCGCGAATGTCGGTGTGGTCGATCTTTTCCGGCTGCGTTTCCGTGCCGAGGTGCACTGTGATCCAGGCGACGAAGTTGTGCAACTCGCGCTGGTAGGCGCGCAGCGTATGTTCTGAGGCGCCGCGTTCGCTTGAGAGCGTGCGCAGATAGTCGTGGGTGAGTGCGGTCAGAGACAGAGAGACGACAGGCGCGCCCGTCGTGCTCATGCCGACTCCTTCAGATTGTCGGTCGTGGGCGGCGCATCGGGGGCATCCTGCTGCGCGCCGCGCGGATGAAACTTGCGGTGAACTTCTTTGAGACGACCGAGCGCCAGATGCGTGTAGACCTGCGTGGTGGAGATGTCGGCATGGCCCAGCAGCGTCTGCACACTGCGCAGATCGGCGCCATGCTCGACCATGTGCGTGGCGCAACTGTGGCGCAGCATGTGCGGGCTGGCGGCGCTGTCCACCAGCTTGACCAGATGCCAGACCCATTGCCGGGTCAGCGGCATGCCGCGCAGCGAAAGAAACAGCCAGGCGCGGTCGGGTGTGGTCTTGCGGTGGGTCGCGATGCGTTCCAGGTGCGGCCGGCCCTCGCGCAGATACTGCGTCAGTGCCTCGCAGGCCGAGCGGCCAATGGGCACCAGCCGTTCCTTGTCGCCTTTGCCGCGCACCTGCACGCGGCCCATGTCGAGGTCGAGGTCGCTGGTGGACAGCGCGGTGAGTTCGGAGACGCGCAGGCCGCCGGCGTAGAGCAGTTCGAGAATGGCGCAGTCGCGCAGCTCCGTGGCCTTGGCCTGCGGATGCGAGGCCCGCATCGCCGCCCGCCCGAGCATCTCATTGACCTCGGACTCGGCCAGCGACTTGGGCAGCACCTTCCAGGATTTTGGCGATTCGATGTTGACCGTTGGGTCGTGATCGATGCGACGGTCGAGCAGCAGCCACTTGTAGAATCCACGCAGGCAGCTCAACTTGCGTGCCGCTGAACGGGCCTCGATGCCGTGTGCGCGCAGGTGTTCCAGCAGGGCCGTCACGTCCTGCTGCACGGCCGTCAAAAGAATGCCGTTGCGGCTTTCGAGAAACTCGGCGAAGGTGCGCAGATCGCTTAAATAAGCCTCGCAGGTGAGCGGGCGCAGACCCTTTTCCACGCGTAAATACGCTTGATAGCTTTCCAAAAGCGCCTGATTGCGTACGGTGTCCACTCTTCGATTATCGGCGTCCCGAGCCAGCGCAAGCCCTTGTTGCGCACGGATCGAACCACGTTCATCACGGAACCTATCTGGGCAATACCGCCGCGTACACGCTTCGGACATGCCTTCTCGTCTCACATCCACAGGCGATTCCAGCGGGCCATCTTTTCCTGATGCCTCCACCCGAGGGCTTCTGGTATAAATAAAATGGAAAAATTTACGATCAAGGTAGAGAATCGTTTGGCAACTATCGAAGCTGAGGCAGTTCAGTGGACCGCTCCTGAGTTCGAAAAGGCGGTTCTAGAGGGCAAACCCAAGGTTGCGGTCTTTGACTGCGACGGCACGCTGTGGCGTGGCGACTCCGGTTCCGGGTTCATGACCTGGTCGCTCGAACAGGGCGTGGTTTCGCGCTCGGCCAGCGACTGGATGGACGAGCGCTATCGCGCCTACCAGGCCGGACAGGTGGGCGAAGAGGCGATCTGCGGCGAGATGGTGCAGGTCTACGCCGGGCTGCGCGATCAGGAACTGCGCGCGGCGGCAGAGACCTACGCGCACAAGTTCGTTCCTGGCCGCATCTTTGTCGAGATGGCCGCGCTGGTGGCCGAGATGCAGAAGGCGGGCACCGAGATCTGGGCCGTGAGTTCGACCAATCGCTGGGTGGTGGCCGCAGGCCTCCGCGCCTTCGGCATTCCCGAGGAGCGCGTGCTGGCCGCCGAGGTGGCCGTGTGCGACGGCGTGATTACCAGCGAACTGGTGGATGTGCCGACCGGCGAGGGCAAGGCCGTGGCGCTCAAGCGCGTCGGGCTCTCTGCTCCGGATGCGGTCTTCGGAAATTCCTTGCACGATCTGGCCATGCTCAAACTGGGCCGTCGTGCCTATCCGGTTAATCCCTCGCCCGCCTTGCAGAAGGTGGCCGCGCAACTGGGCTGGGGCTGCTTCCGTCCGGCCACGGCCGAAGCGGATACGACCACGGTACACGGCGAGTAACATCCGGTGCAGCGCCCGGCCTGCAGCGGCTTTTCGCGGCGCCGGGTGCTGCTCTGTGGGACGACCGGGCTGCTTCCCTCCACTGCGCCTCTTTTGAGGCGGTTACACTAGATGCGTGGGAGATGAACCGTCCAATTTGAGCCCACGCCCGGCCGGGCCCGCCCTTCGCTTTGTCGTGGTGGCCTTTATCGTGCGTGGCGACGAGGTTCTCATCGGCCAGCGCCGTCCCGAGCAGCCCATGGCTTTGTTGTGGGAGTTTCCCGGAGGTAAGATCGAAGCCGGTGAGACGCCCGAGCAGGCTCTGGCGCGTGAACTCTCCGAAGAACTGAGCATTCAGGCGGTCATTGGTCGCCCGGTCACGCGCATCCGCCACAACTATCGTCACGGCGGCGCGGTCGACCTGCGTTTCTTCGTGGTCGAGGAGTTTTCCGGTGAGATTGTGCCTCGCGTGCACGAGCAGGTGCGTTGGGTGCGGTTTGAAGACCTGCCGACCTACGACTTCCTGGCCGCCGACCGCGGCCTGATCCGCGACCTGGCCGCCGGAAAGCTGTTGTAAAAACAGTTCGTAGTTCAAAGTTCGTAGTTCACAGTGTTCGTGCGGAGGGTGGTTATGTGCGTTTTGTCGCACTTTCCTCCTATACGCGACAAACTTGTAGGGGCACAAACTCTGTTCACTGCGAACTACGAACTGTGAACTGTGAACTGTGAACTCTGAACTGCGAACTCTGAACTACGAACCGTGCTTCACCAGTCCCCAGAGCATGACCAGCGTCATGCCGATGACGATGATGCTGGTGGCCCAGGCGACGGTGTTCCACAGCAGCGAATTCTTGTACTTGCCCATCAGGTCGCTGCGGTTGATCAGCAACAGCATGAGGATGATGACCAGCGGCAGCAGCACGCCGTTGAGCACCTGCGAAAGAATCGCCATATTGATCAATTGCGTGTCGGGCAACAGCAGCACGGCCAGCGCGCCGCCTGCGATCAGCAGCGTATAAAGCCAATAAAAGAAAGGTGCTTCCTTGAAGTTCTTGTCGACGCCGGACTCCAAGCCAAGGCCTTCGCAGACCGTGTAGGCGGTCGAGAGCGGCAGAATCGAGGCCGCGAAGAGCGAGGCATTGAAAAGGCCAAAGGCGAACAGCAGGAAGGCGTAATCGCCCGCCAGCGGGCGCATGGCCTCAGCCGCGTCCGAGGCCACCTGGATCGATCCCATGCCGTGCGCGAACAGCGTGGCCGCGCAGGCCACCACGATGAACCATGCCACGATGTCGGTGAAAAAACTGCCCACGATTACGTCCAACCGCGAGGCCGAATAATCCTTGACGCGAATGCCCTTTTCAACGATGGAGGACTGTAGATAGAACTGCATCCATGGAGCAATCGTCGTGCCGACAATGCCGATCGCCATATAGATGTAGCTCTTGTCGTGCCAGACCGTCTTGGGGGGGAGTTTCACCGTGGCCAACAGCGCGTCGTGCCAGTCCGGCTGCGAGAGCACCCCGGCAAAAATGTAGGCGATGTAGACCAGCGAGGCGATCAGAAAGATTTTTTCCGTGCTCTTGTAGTCGCCGCGACAGACCAGGACCCAGACCAGGATGGCGCACAGAGGAACGGAAATAAACTTTGATATATGAAAGAGATGGAGAGATCCGGCGATGCCGATGAATTCGGTAATGACGTTGGTGAAGTTGACGATGACCAGCAGCACCATCAGCAGAAAGGTCAGCCGTAGGCCGAACTCCTCGCGGATCAGGTCGCTCAGTCCTTTGCCGGTGACCACGCCCATGCGGGCGCACATTTCCTGGACGACGATCAGCGCCAGGGTGATCGGCAGCATGGTCCACAACAGGGCGTAACCGTACTGCGCGCCCGCCTGTGAATAGGTGAAGATGCCACCCGAATCATTGTCCACATTGGCAGTAATAAAGCCGGGGCCGAGTACAGCCATAAACAGCAATATCCGGATTCGCCAACGCTTCCACATGCCCGGGTTTGTCCTAAGGAGGGTTCATTGCGGTCCAAGAAAAACTACCACCCTGACCATAACAGAGAGACCGCGATTCTACGAACCGGGTTACGCCTGGACGGCGACCCCTTGTTTCCTTCGACGTAGTCGTTGCATGTCAGTTTTCCGGGCAGGCCGGTTGAAGACAGAAAAACTTGATTTCACTCCGCGCGTCTGCGCATATATGCTTGATTTCGCTTGGAAAACTTAAAACCGGAGTGAAGCAGTCGGCGGTTTTGGTATCCTTGGAAAGCTTGCTTCGATGCGCTGGTGCAGGATGTGCCTGCTGGTTTCGCTCGGTGTATGGCTTGCGGCAGCCGTTGGAAGGGCACGTCACCTGGGGCTGCAGCGCCGACCGGTGCGTCACGAAATTCTCAGATGCCCAGGGAAAAACCTCGCGGAATGAAGCAGATGCCTGGTGATGAAGCGGAAACGTCCGTCGCAGACGACTTGAGCGGGCAAGATAAGTTCAAGCCTGCACCTTTCCGTTGCGGCTTCAGAACGCCTCAAGGCATCTAAAAGACAAGACAGTGTTTGTTCGTGGAAAGGATGTCATTTTACGGTGAGCAATCAGCACACAAGTCCAGACGGCGTCGTCGAAGTTTCCATCGCCCATAGCCCGGATTCCGATGATGCATTCATGTTTTACGGCCTGGCCACCCAGAAGGTGCGCGTGCCCGGCTATCGCTTTACTCATACGCTGTGCGACATCGAAACGCTGAATCAGCGGGCCCAGAAAGAGGCGTTTTTCGATATCACCGCGATCAGCTTTCATGCGTATCCGTATCTGCAGGACAACTACACGCTGATGGGTTGCGGCGGTAGCGTCGGCGAGGGCTACGGCCCGATGGTCGTTGCCAAAAACAAGTACTCCCTTGAGGATCTGGAAAAGATCACCATCGCCATTCCGGGCACGATGACCACCGCCTACCTGGCGCTGAAGATCTTCAACCCCAAGCTGAAGACCGCCATCGTTCCCTTCGACAAGATCATCCCGGCGGTGCTCGATGGCACGTATGACGCAGGCCTGATCATTCACGAGGGCCAGTTGACCTATGCTTCCAGCGGCCTCAACAAGATCATCGACCTTGGTGTCTGGTGGCGCGATACGACCGGTCTGGTGCTGCCGCTGGGCGGCAATGCCATTCGCCGTTCGCTCGGAGCAGAAAAGCACAAGATCCTGTCGAAGGCGCTGCGGGACTCGATTCAGCACGCGCTCGATCATCGCGAACAGGGCTTGGAGTACGCAATGCAGTTTGCTCGCGACCTGGACACCAACCTTGCCAGCCGCTTCGTCAGCATGTACGTGAACGAGCGCACCATCGACTACGGCGCCGATGGCCGCGAAGCCATTCGCAAGCTGCTCGAACTGGGATACGAGAAGGGCATCATCCCCATCGCGCCGAAGGTGGATTTCGTAGATTAATCGCAGAAACGCGTCGTTGGATTTTTCTCTGTGCGCTTCTCCTTGCGCAGAGAGAAAGTCGGCGGCGCGTTTTTTCGCCGGGCCGGAAACGCGCGGTGGAAAATATAAGAGTTTCCAAAGAATACCGTGAAAGTAGCGCGTAAGTTTCTAAATATTCTTTAATTTGAGCCGATGCATCCACTACGGAGTGATTCGGATGTTCGCTCATCAGCCCATATCGTATTTGCTGGCTTCTCCCGATGCGACGATTCTGCAGACGGTTGAACTGATCGTGCAGAACTTCGGTGCGCGGGCAAGCACTGTTGACCATGCTCAGGGTGCTCTCGAAATTTTGACGAGCGATTTTCCTCCTGCACTGGTGATTCTCGATGCGACTCTGCCGGGGATGGAGATCGGTCAGCTTCTGGCCGCGGCCCGGGCCAAGATGCCGCGCAAAAGCTACCCGATCGTGTTGATCGCGGACAGCATCACGCAGGAGTGGTCCGATTGTCTGGTGGAAGGCGTGATCGACGACGTGATTCTGCGCGATGCCCGGCCGGAGTACTGGCGATTGCGGATTGACTTGGCGATGCGCACGCATCGGATGGGCTGTGAGCTCGATTCGCTGCGCGAGGCCTCGTCGTTGCATTCGCAGTTGGATCGTCTGACCGGTATTTACAACCGGAAGGCGATGCTCAGCATGATGTTTCGCGAGACCGATCGCGTGCAGCGGATGAACTCCTCGCTGAGCATTCTTCTCTTCGACATCGACGACTTCGGACACTGGAACGAGCGACTGGGCGCGGATCTGTGCGACGATCTGCTGTGCAAGGTGGTCGAGCGTACGATGCACGTGCTGCGCAGCTATGATGTGCTGGGTCGTCCAGGCAAGGATGAATTCCTCATTTTGTTGCCGGGCTGCGCAACGCCCAATGCCATGATGCTGGCCGAACGGTTGCGGCAGGATGTGTTCAGTGAGCCCTTCAGGGTGAACGGCGAATCGATCCGGTTGTCTGCTTGCTTTGGCGTCGCCCTCAGTATGGGGCGCTCGCCGGTGGTGGTGCTGCGCGAGGCCGAGCAGGCATTGCAGTGGGCCAAGGCCTCGGGACCGGAGTCGATTGAGTACTTTGGCGAGGCGCATCGGCCACCACGTGCGCCGGTGACGTATCTGTCGCCGACCTCGGGCGACGAACTGGTGGCCTGGTAATCTGTCTCAAAAGTTCGCAACAAGAGTTCGCAACAAGGCGAGGGTGTCATCTTGAGTGAACGGGGCCCCAAACGCTTTTCCGCTTGGGGGTGGTGAGTCGTGAGTCGAAAGATCTGCGGTTGTTTTAGGAAGGAACTTCGCAGATTACGATACGCGCACACCTTGAGAAGGGTGCATCCGGGGCTGAAGCCCGCTCATTTGAGTGCGTGGTTGCGGCACGACTGAAGTCGTGCCCTGTTACAAAACGCCGTGGCTGTTATGGCTGTCCGCAGACAGAAAGGCCGCTTGCTGAAAGCAAGCGGCCTTCGCGTAGTGGTGGGAGAAATCTATTCTTCGCCGAGCCCGAGAAACTGCTCGAAGGCCTCATTCGAAAGCAGGCGGCCGCGGCCGGTCAGGCGCACGGTGCGACTGTCGTCGACGAGCAATCCTTCTTCGACGAGACGCGCGACAACGGCGCGGGCAGGGGCAACCTTCTCTGCGCCGAACTCCTCTTCGAGCGCGGACCATGCCACGCCGCGATTCAGGCGCAGACCCAGGAACCAGGCCTCTTCAAGCTGGCGGTCGGGCGAAAGCCAGCCGGTTTCGGCGGCGGGTGCCTGCTCCAGATACTCTGTCAGATCGTCGCTGGTCTTGGAGCGCAGAGCGTAAACGTGTTCGCCGCCGTCCTCGTCCTTGGGCAGGGCATACAGCATCGACGAGGCATCGAGGCCGATGCCGAGGTAGGGCTTGCGCTCCCAGTAGCGCAGATTGTGGCGCGAGGCGGAGCCGGGGCGCGCGAAGTTCGAGATTTCGTACTGCGCGATGCCGGCTTTGCCGAGTGTCTCGATGCCGACCTCGTACATCTCCGCAATGAAGTCGTCGCTTGGCACCAGAGCGGCGTGGTAGCGCTTGCCGCCCGAGATCAGCTCGCGGCCGAGGCGCGATTCCTCGTCGACCTCAAGCATGTAGAGGCTGGCGTGGGGCGCGCCGGTGGCGATGAGCGCTTCGAGCGATGTGCGCCAGCTTTCCCGCGTTTGTCCGGCGAGGCCGGCGATCAGATCGAGGTTCAGATTGGGGATGCCCGCCGCGCGCAGCCGCGTGATCTCCTGCTCGACAAGGTCGCGCGTGTGGTGGCGGCCGCTCGATTTGGCCTCGCTGTCAACGAACGATTGCACGCCGAGGCTGGCGCGGTTCATGCCCGCCTCGGCCAGCGCGGCGAGGGTGCGGTCGGAGATTTGGCCGGGGGCGCACTCGACGGTGATCTCGGCCTCGGCGTCAATGTCGAAGTGGGCGCGAATGGCGGAGAACAGTTGCGTGATCAACTTGGGCGCAAGCAGGGTCGGCGTGCCGCCGCCCAGGTAGATGGAGTCGACGCGGCGCGACAACGCAACGCCCATGTGCGCGGCCCAGGCACTGGAGGCGGCAAGGTCGGCGATCATGCGCTCGACGTAGCGCGCGTGCATACTGGCTGGGTAGACGCCGGAGGCAAAATTGCAGTACGTGCACTTCGACCGGCAAAAGGGAATGGAGAAGTAGAGCCCGAGAGCCGGCCGGTCAAAACGGTTCATGAAAAGATTGTTTCACGAATGCGGAGGAAAGATGCGCTCTGCCAGTCGTGCCATGATGAAAGAAGGGAGTGCGCGTGAAACTTTGGCCGGCGATGGGAATTGTGGCGATGCAGATTTTTCTTTTGCTGGTCCATGGATTTGTCTACCACACTTGGATTGTGCTTATGGGCGCGATGCTGCCGGTGAGCGCAGGGGCGTTGCGTGCGGCGATGCTGGTGGCCGCGCTGAGTTTCATCCCGGCGACGCTGCTTGCCTTTCGCTGGCAGGGCACGGCGATTCGCGTCTTCTATACCGCGGCCTCGATCTGGCTCGGCTTTCTCAATTTCTTCTTCTGGGCGGCCTGCCTGGCGTGGATTTTTTCTCCTTTCCTTCGGCAGAGCGAAAGACCGTGGCTTTGTGCCGGACTGGCGCTGGTGGCGGCGCTGGTGGGCTGCTACGGACTGGGGAATGCGTACTGGATTCGCGTGCGCAGACTCACCGTCGCGTTGCCGAATCTGCCGGAGGCCTGGCGTGGACGCCGGGCCGTGCTGGCCAGCGATGTGCATCTGGGCGCGATCAACGGTTTGCACTTCAGCCGGCGGCTGGCGCGCAAAGTCGCGCGGCTTGCGCCGGAGATGGTCTTTATCCCCGGCGATCTGTTTGACGGCGGCGAGGTCGATGGCGAGCGACTGCTCGCGCCCTTCCGCGATCTTGCCGTGCCGCGCGGCATCTATTTTTCTTCGGGCAATCATGACGAGTTCGGCGATCACGCTGCGTACCGGCGGGCCATCGAAAACACGGGCATTCGGGTGCTGGCCAATGAGTCGGTGGAAGTTGATGGCGTGGCGATTCTGGGCGTCTGCTATGGCGATTCGACCTCGCCGCTGCATCTGCGTGCCATCCTTGAAACGATGCGGCCGCGCACCGGCCAGCCGGCGATCCTGTTGAACCATGTGCCCAACCGGCTGCCGATTGTCGAGGAGGCTGGCGTGAGCCTGCTTTTGAGCGGCCACACGCATGGCGGACAACTCTTTCCCTTTACCTGGTTGACGCGGCGCGTCTTCGGCAACTTCACCAAGGGACTGCACCAGTACGGAAAGCTTGCCGTTTACACCTCGACGGGCGCGGGCACCTGGGGTCCGCCGATGCGCGTGGGCAGTTCCTCGGAGATTGTCCTGCTGCGCTTTGAACAGGCAGAGAACGCGCAGTGATTGGCCGCGGACTATCATGAAAGTGAAATGGACCTGAACGAGATGGCCAGTGCTTTTGTCGAAGGAGAATCGCCCAGTGAGCACCAAATTCCCCCCGTGCACGTCGGATGAAAAAGCCGTGGTGCGCACCAGTCTTTCCGGCATCGATTTGTTGCAGAATCCGCGGCTGAACAAGGGCACGGCCTTTACCGAGAATGAGCGGGAAACCTTCGAGTTGCACGGAATGCTGCCGCCGCACATCGGCACGCTTGAGGATCAGTGCGAGCGGCGCAAGGCTGCGCTGGCGGGCTGCACCACGCCGTTTTCCAAGTACATCATGATGCGCGATCTGCAGGACAACAACGAGACGCTGTTCTACTCGTTCATCGAGCACAACATCGAAGAACTGCTGCCGGTGGTCTATACGCCGACGGTGGGCGAGGGTTGCCAGCGCTTCAGCGAGATCTGGCGCAAGCCGCGCGGCCTGTTTCTGAGCTACCCGGAGAAGGATCGCATGGAGAAGATTCTGGGCCATCCGCGCTTCGATCACGTGCGCTGCATCGTGGTCAGCGACGGCGAGCGCATCCTGGGCCTGGGCGATCAGGGCGCGGGCGGCATGGGCATTCCCATCGGCAAGGCGGCGCTGTACACAGCACTCGGCGGCATTCCGCCCGAGCACTGCCTGCCGGTGCTGCTCGATGCGGGCACCGACAACGAAACGCTGCTGAACGATCCGATCTATATCGGCTGGCGGCATGGTCGCGTGCGCGGGCAGGAATACGCCGACTTCATCGAAACCTTCGTGCGCGCCGTCCAGAAGCGATGGCCACATCTGTTGCTGCAGTGGGAGGACTTTGCCGGAGTCAACGCGCTGACCCTGCTCGACCGCTACCGCAACCAGCTTTGCACCTTCAACGACGACATTCAGGGCACGGCGGCGGTGGCTACCGGGACGCTGCTGGCGGCCGTCCATGCCACCGGCGTACCGTTGAGCCAGCAGACGATCGCCTTGTTTGGAGCGGGTTCGGCGGGCATCGGCATTGCGAGCCTGCTGGTGGACGCCATGAAGGAAGAGGGGCTCACCGAGGAACAGGCGCGTCAGCGCATTTATGCCATCGATCGTTACGGCCTGCTCGTCGAAGGCTGCCCGGAGGTTCGCCCCAACCAGCAGAAGCTGCTGCGCAAGCGCGCGGAGGTGGTGAACTGGTTGCTGGCCGATGAGAGCACAATCTCGCTCTACGATGTGGTGCGCAATGCCAAGGCCACGGTGCTGATCGGTGTTTCGGCGCAGGCCGGTGCGTTTACCGAAGATGTCGTGCGGCAGATGGCCGCCAACTGCGCGCGGCCGGTGATCTTCCCGTTGTCGAATCCGACGGCCAAGGCCGAGGCTGTGCCCGCCGACCTGTACGGCTGGACCGATGGTCGCGCCATCGTCGGCGCGGGAAGCCCCTTCCCGCCGATCGAATACAAGGGCAAGCTATTGCGCGCCTCGCAGGTGAACAACTCGTATGTCTTCCCGGGACTTTCGTTGGGCATTCTAGCCTCGGGGGCGCGCCGCGTCACCGATGGCATGATCATGGCCTCGGCGCGGGCGCTGGCCGAGCTTTCACCGGCGTGCCAGGACGGCAATGCCCCTCTGCTGCCGCCGATCGCCGAGGCGCGCACCATCAGCCGGCACATCGGCGAGGCCGTGGCGCGGCGGGCGGCGGCCGACGGCGTGGCCGACGCCATGGACGAAGCGACGATCCTCAAGAAGGTGCAGCGCTACATGTGGAATCCGGTCTATCTGCCGTATGAGCGCGTGCGCGGGTAAAAAAGAACTGAAGAATCAAGGCTTTCCGAAGTCCGTTTGAGCCGCCCGAATAAAAGGTGCGGCTCATCTGGTCTGTAGCGCAGAATCGATTTACTATGGTTGCGCCTTGGATTGTGGTCGAAAGGAAACTCGGAATGAATTGGTTACGCGGCATGATTGCGGGCGCTTCCCTGGTTTGTGTCGGGATGACGCTGAGTGCGCAGACGGCTAAGCCGCCTGCGGGGCCTTGGAGGAACACGAGCCTTTCTCCCGATGAGCGTGCGGATCTGCTTATCCAGGCGATGACGCTTGACGAAAAGATTGCGCTGCTGCACGGCGTGGGCATGCCGACCGACGAGCCGGTGACGACGGAAAATGCCGCCTCGAATCGCGGCGTGGGCTACGTGGTTGGTGTGCCGCGGCTGGGCATTCCCGGCATCGACATGGGCGATGCGGCCTACGGCGTGCGGTCGAGCGGGGCCAACGGGCGCTACTCGACGGCGCTGCCTGCCAATGTGGCGGCGGCGGCCAGTTGGAATCCCGATGCGGCCTACGAGTACGGCGCGCTGATCGGTCGCGAACTGCGCGCGCAGGGCTACAACATGTCGCTTGGCGGTGGTGTGGATCTGACGCGCGAGCCGCGCAACGGACGCACCTTCGAGTATCTGGGCGAAGACCCGGTGCTGGCCGGAACGCTGGTGGCGCATCTGATCGAAGGAACGCAGTCGGCGCATGTGATCGGCGACATCAAGCACTACGCCTTCAACGATCAGGAGAGCGGACGCACCACCGTGAATGTGCACATCGGCGAGCGGGCCGCGCGCGAGAGCGACTTGCTGGCCTTCGAGATCGGCGTTACGCAAGGCCATCCGGCGGCGGTGATGTGCTCGTACAACCTGTTCAACGGCGACTACGCCTGCGAAAACAAGTATCTGTTGAACGATCTGCTCAAGAAGGAGTGGAAGTTCCCGGGCTTCGTGGTTTCCGACTGGGGCGGCACGCACAGCACGGGGAAGGCCTCGGCGGCGGGACTCGACAACGAGGAGCACACGCGCGTCTTCTTCGAGGCGAAGTACAAGGCGGCGGTCGAGGCAGGTACGATTCCCGCGGCCGAACTCGACGAGCACGTGCACCGCATTCTCCGTACCATGTTTGCCGCGGGCATTGTCGATGATCCGCGCCAGCGCAGTGTCGTCGATCCCTTCGCGGGGTTTGAGACGGCGCGCAAGATCGAGGAGAGCGGCATCGTGCTGCTCAAGAACGAACGCGCGACTCTGCCGCTCGACGGCGCGAAGCTGCGCTCGGTTGCGGTGATCGGCGCACATGCCGATGTGGGCATGATCTCCGGCGGCGGCTCGGCGCAGGTGGACCCGATCGGTGGCAATGCGATCAAGCCTGCGGGCGAGGGCGCGACGCACTGGATGGACCAGATCTGGTTTCCGACCTCGCCGCTGAAGGCCATTGTCGCGCGCGCTCCGCAGGCCAGAGTTGCCTATGAGTCGGGCGAAAACATCGACGCGGCGGTGAAGCTGGCGAAGTCTTCCGACGTGGCCGTGGTCTTTGCCTACGAGTGGGAGAGCGAGGGCAAGGATCTGGATTCGCTCGCGCTGCACGGTAACCAGAATGCGCTGATCGCCGCGGTGGCGGCGGCCAATCCACGCACGGTCGTGGTGCTGGAGACAGGCAGTCCGGTGACCATGCCCTGGGTGGCGGCTCCGGCGGCGATTCTCGAGGCCTGGTACGCGGGCAGTGACGGCGCCAGTGCTGTCGGCAATGTGCTGTTCGGCGTGGTGAATCCCAGCGGCAAGCTGCCCAACACCTTCCCGTTGAGCGAGGCCGATCTGCCGCATCCGACCGTGGCGCAGCCGCTGTCGGGCGATTTTGACAGCACGGCCGCCGCCAGCGACGGTTCACTGAAGAAGCAGATCTTTGACGTGCACTACGACGAGGGGTTTCTGGTCGGCTACAAGTGGTATGACGCGAAGCAAAAGCCGGTGCTGTTTCCCTTCGGCTACGGGCTTTCCTATACGACGTACGCTTATTCAAACTTGAGCGTTGAGACGGGTGCGATGGTGAAGGCGACCTTCACTGTGGCCAACACCGGCGCACGCGATGGCGCCGAGATTGCCGAAGTCTATGCCGCGCTGCCGGCCGGGCTTGGCGAGCCGCCCAAGCGCCTGGTGGGTTGGAGCCGCGTCTGGTTGAAGGCCGGGGAGAAGAAGACGGTCACCGTCGCCATCGATCCGAAATACCTGTCGATCTTCGATGAGCAGGCGCACGCATGGAAGCTTGCTCCAGGTGCCTACACGCTGCGCGTAGGCGGATCGAGCGACAAGCTGCCGCTTGAGAAAATCGTGGCTCTTCCGTAGAAGGCTGCGCATGCACAACGGCCTCGCTCTTGGTTGAGAGCGAGGCCATTTTATGTGGTGCGGAGTTATTCGCTTTCCTGCGGAACCTGTTCGAGCAGCCGATTCCAGGTGCGCTGGTTCTTGCGGAAGGATTTCTTCAGATCTTCGAGAATCTGCTCGAAGTCGGCGTTGGTGCGCAGCCGGTTCCAGGCGGGGTTCTTCTGGAACCATGGATAGTTTTCGTTGCCGAGATAGATGGTGCGGCGCAGCCAGTGCAGCGCCTCGCTGGAGTCTCCCTCGACGGCGAAGTAGGTGGCGAGTCGGTAGGCCATTTCACCATCGGCTTCGGCGCCCGCCAGGGTGTCGTCGTCGAGCAGCGAGGCGGCCTTTTCGCGCATGCCTGCCTGAATGTAGCAGAGCGCGAGCGTCGGCACAGCGATGCGCATCAGTGCGTCGTCATGCGTGACGCCTTCGAGAATCTCGATAGCCTTGTCGAGCTTGCCGAGGCGCATCTGCTGGTAACCAGCCGAGGTGCGCAGCAGCGGATGCTTGGGATCAAGCGCGAGTCCTTTTTCCAGTTCGTCGCCGGCGAGTTCCAACTGGTTCTGATAGTGGTAAACGCGGGCGCGATGGTTGTAGAGAATCGGCGCGTTGGCCGGTGCCAGCTTGAAGGCGCGACTGAACTGTTCGAGCGCCTCGTCATACATGCCGTCGCCGCGCAGCGCGATGCCGGCCACCATGTGCACGTTCCAGTCGTTGGCGGCGGTGGCCAGCAGGTTGGCCGCGCCGTGGCGGGCCGACTCCTTTTCGCCGCGTGCCAGCAGCATGTAGATGCGGTAGAGATTCGGCTCGACTGAACCGGGATCGATCTTGAGCGCCTCGTCGAAGGCGCGGCGCGCGTGGATCAGATGAATCTGTCCGCCGAAGCCGTGGCGCGCGTATTGCAGCTCGGCGATGCCCAGGCCGGACCATCCCGCGGCAAAGCTGGCATTGGTGGTGGTGACGTGTTGCAGCATGGCTTGCGCGCGATCAAGATCGCTGCGCGAGCCGGTGCGGATCATGAACGAACTGAGCAGCGCGCGGGCCTGCAGATACTCTTCGCTGACCGTGCCGGTCAGAATCGCCTCCGAGTCGGTTGTGCGCGGGCCGCTGCGGGGCGCATCGATCGATTCACCGGCAGAAAGTCCGTGCAGTGCGGCGAACACCTCGCCGGAAATTTCGGTCTGCACGGCGATCAGATTAAGTGAGGCCACGCGGATGGCACCGCCCGAGCGCAGGCTCTGCGTGGCCACGTCGAGCAGTTGCCAGTTCAGATCGAAACCCGTTTCGGAGCGCACGAAGTTGCCCGCGAGCACGAAGGAGACCATCAGCTTCTGGCCGATGGCCAGCGGATCCATCTGCGCCACGGGCACGGTCATCAGCGTGCTGGTGGGTCGCACGAGCAGAGCCGGAATGCGCGCCAGTCGTGCGGAAATCGCATCGGCCAGCGCAAAGCCGTAGAGCGGGGAGACAGCCGTTGTGCCCATGTTGGTGAACGGTAGCACGACCATCGAATTTTGCGGCGTGCGCACGGCGCTCGATTCGCGGAATCGTTCAGCCAGCATCGACAGAAATCCGGTGGCGCGCTTTTCCGTCTCGGGACTGGCCATCGGCAGGCCCACTGTATCGCCGGGCAGCAGGCCCATGTCGAGTTCGAGGGTGCGCATGATGGTCTTCAGCGCTTCGCGAATCTCCGTCGCCGAGCCGTAGCGCGCTGCCGGGTTCTTTTCCAGGCAGGTGCCGATGACGCTCTTTAATTCGGGCAGAATGCCGGGGACAATCTCGCTCAGATCGGGAGGGTCCTGGAACTGGATGGCGCGGATGGCCTGAAAGTCTTCGTCGTTGGGCCTCGCGAAGGGATGCCGGCCCGAGGCCAGCTCATACAGCAACACGCCGACGGCCCACAGATCGGTCTGCGCGCTCGACTGCCCGGTGACGAACTGCTCGGGCGCCATGTAGCGAATGGTTCCGCCGCGCGCCGTGTAGGTGGCGGGAACCGCGCTGGACTCCTCGCCCGGCTTGCCGGTCTCGGGTCGGTCCTCGGCGCGCAGCCGTCGCGCCAGACCGAAGTCGAGAATCTTGACCAGGCCGCCGTCGGTCAGCATCACGTTCTGCGGCTTCAGATCGCGATGGAAGATGCCGAGTGAGTGCGCGGCGTTCAGGCCGTCGGCGATCTGGATGCCGACCGAAAGAATCAACTGTAGCGCCGCTGGTCCGCGCGCAATCAACTGGTCGAGCGACTGGCCGGGGACGTACTGCATGGCGATATAAGCCTCGCCGCCATTCTCGCCGACCTCGTAAATGGCGCAGACGTTGGGGTGCTCAATGGCCGAGGCCAGCCGCGCCTCGCGCAGCACCGTGGTGCGCATCTGTTCGGCGCTCAACGTGCCGGAGCGCAAAATCTTCAATACCGCAGGCCGTTCAAGCTGCGTGTCGTTGGCCAGATACACAACGCCGCTGCCGCCAGCGCCCAGCTTGCGGATAATTTCATAATGCCCGATGGTTTTTCGTTTGGTTACCACGCTCGTAGTGTACTGTTAATCCCCTCAGGAATGTCTAAAATCGTACCGGTAGAAGAAACCGGCGTCCCACCTGTATAAGCTGGAACGGGAAGGCTCTTTCGCGTGACAGGGAGCGCGAGTTGACGGCGAAGATGAAAATTCTCTTATGGGTCGCGGCGGTAGTGCAGACCGCGGGGTTTTTAGTGGCGCAGCAGCCGGTGGTTTCTCCACAGCCCGGAGCCGATGCGCAGGTGCATACGGGCATCACCAGCGGTATTGACGCCGACGGGCGACTCCAGAGCCTTTTGGACGATCATCAGTTTCTGCGTCTGGAGCTGGAGTTGAAGCAGATGCCGGCCGAGCAAGCCCAGTTCTATCAGGGGCTGCTCGCCAATCGCGACAACGATCCCCAAAAATCCATCGAATTGCTCGAACCGCTGGTGGCGCGGGTGACGGCCAGCGGCAATGCGGTGCAGGAAAAGCTGCTGCGCAAGGCTCTTGCAGAGGACTATCTGCGCGCCGGCGATTGGGCGAAGGCCGCCGAGGCCTATCAAGCGCTCGAAGCGCGGCTCGGCGCAAAGCTGAGCGCCGACGAGCAGGACGAGCTTGAGTTGCCGGTGAAGCTGCTGCCCCTGGCCAAGGGCAATCCGCCGATGACCGTCGAGCCGTGCGATCCCTTCGTGATGCAGGTGGAAAAGAATTCGTTGGGGCTGATCGATGTGCCGGTCTTCGTGGACGCGCGGCCGCACGCGTGGATCTTCGATCCGACCGCGCCCTTCAACCTGATCGCGCGCTCGACGGCCAAAGAGGTGGGACTGAAGGTCAGCGAACAATCCGCGACGATTCGCACGTTGACCGGCCATCCGATGGCGGTACACATGACGGTGATTCCGCGTTTCACCATTGCCGGAAAGCTGACCCTGCGCAATATGACGGCCTTCGTCTTCGACGATGCCGACTACGCCTTCCCGGAGTCTCATTACGGCGTTGAGGGCGTGCTGGGCTATGCCGCGCTCCAGGCCCTCGGCAGCGTCACCATCACCGCCGACGACACCATTGAGGTGCGCCCGGCCAGGCAGAGCGCCTTGTCCGCGAAGGACGACCGGATGACGACGGGCGCGCCCTTTTTTCTCGACGGCGACCGGATCATCGTTGCCCTGGGCAAGAAGTCTGGCGAAGCGCCGCGCGCGGGCGACGAGTCGATGTACACCATCGACGCCGGCAGTCAGCAGACCTATCTCACCTCGCGCTACTACAACGAACACAGCGACGATTTCGCCGGGCAGAAGATGGAATTGCTGGCCGTGCCGGGTGCGGAGAATATGCCGCCGCAGCCGGCTTACACCGCCGAGACCGTGCCGCTGTTCGTTGGCGCGTCCTCTGTCGAGGTGCATTACATTCAGGTGCTGACGCAGCCGCTTGGCTCGGCCGCGCTCGATGACGTGTACGGGGTGATCGGCGTTGACGCGCTCGACCAACTGGGCGCCTATACCTTCGACTACCGCACCATGCAGTTCGCCGTGAAACCGCGTTAGGCTTCAGCGTTTTTGGGCTGCGGCTTGGTGCGCGTGAAGAGGCCGAGCAGCACGGCCACCAGCGAGGGCACACCGGCAACAGCGAGCAAAATCAGCAGCAGCGGGAAGACGTTCTGCGTACGGACGGCGGGAGCAAGGCTCCACGCGCAGGCCAGTGCGGCAACCAGAGCCGCCGCACCGCCGGTCGTCCAGCGGCAGAGCGCGAGCTTTTTCATCTCGGCTTGAATGGCGTCCTGTTTTTTCTCCAGCGCGGCGTCGTTGCGCGGTTCATAAAGATCGTTGACGAAGGTGGTGCCGAGGGCGGAAAGGCTGGCGGCCAGACCGCAGAGCAGCGCGGCCAGCAATGCGGCAAGGCCCAGTCCCCGCACCTTCGCGGGTAGAACACGCGCCAGCAGCGTGGGGATGGCGCGGCCGCCGTCCAGTTGCGGGCGGCCTGCGGCATCGTGCAGCGGAGCCCCCGTCGCATCCGTTTGCGCGGGCACCAGTCCCCGGCCCTCGGCGGCATCGCGCGGCACGACAAAGGTTTCGCGATAGATGGCACCGTTGACCACCTTGCTCGAAGAGAAGCTTCGCGGCGTGGGCAGCGCCGTGGCTACCACACCGGCGGCGACAAACAGCAGCATCAGCAGCAAGCGCACAGGCGTGGCAAAGAGCAGAGTCTTCTTTGCTGCCGCGCTGTTGCGCGCGGACAGAATGCTTTGCAGTGCGCGCCCGTCGGCGCACCAGAAGATGGCTCCGAGCACGAGGCCTGCCAGAAAGAAAAGAGCAGCAGGATGCGGTGCACTCGCGCCGGTTTGTGCGAGCGCGGTGCGCAGTCCGTTCCTCCCGCCCAGGCGGTGCAGCCCGAACCAGAGAGCGGGCAGCACCCCGGCCACCAGCACCAGTGCCTGCAACACGTGGTTGGCCATGGTTGCCGCCATCCCGCCGAGCAGAACGTAGAGCGCGGCCAGCGCGGCGGCAAAAAGAACCGTCGCCGGGAAGATGCTCCCGAGCGGCCACTGGCGGGCGTAGAAGTAGATGTCGAGCAGGCGCATTGACTGCACCAGTCGCGCGAAGATGGTCAGCGAAAGGCTCGCAGTCAGCAGCGTGACGGCCACGAGCAGTGCCGCATGAACCCGACGAACCGTGCTCCCGAAGTGAGTGCCGAGATAGGCCGAGAGCGAGCGCGTGGCGCTCTGCCGCAGTCGCGGGGCCAGAAAGACTCCGGCAAGAAGCATGGCGGCAGCGCTGCCCAGGGCGAATAGGCCCGCGGCGGCCCATCCATACAGCGCCCCAGCCGCACCCATCGCCAGAAACTCAATTGCGCTGAGCCCGGAGAGCGCGCAGGAAACGACGCCGACCCAGAGCGGCATCAAGCGGCCGGCCAGTTGAAAGTCCAGACTGGTCTTCACGCGCTCACGGAGCACGACGCCGATGGCGACGGTGAAGAAGAAAAAGACAAATAAAACAAACCAGCCGGTAGAGTCGAGAATCGGCACCGAGATGCTCCTTGAGGCGATAGCACAGCCTGTCTCTTAGACTATGCACCGGTGCCGGGAGGGGCAAGATTTCTTTGGGGCAAAGGAAACGGGGCGCCCCGACCGCAATCGGAGCGCCCCGCTATTTGCAATGTGCGGACAGACTACGCCTCTTCGCGCGAGGGCTTGTAGCCGGCCAGACCGTAGTAGGTGATGAACAGGTAGCAGATAATGGGCAGAAAGAAGGCCAGCCGGTAGCCGCCAAAGGCCACGGCCAGATAGCCGAACAGCGGCGGAACTATCGCGCCGCCAAAGTTGCCGATGGTGATGACGCCCGAACCCTTGCTGGTCATGGGCCCGAGTTCGGCGATGCCCAGCGCGAAGATGGTCGGATACATGATGGAGTTGGCAAGGCCGCAGAGGATCAGGCTCCAGATGGCGACCGTGCCCGAGGTGGACATGGCTACCAGCAGCAGCGCCACGCCGAACAGCCCGAGGCCGGCCAGCAGCTTGCTTGCCTTCACCCACTTCATCACCACCGTGCCGGCAAAGCGGCCGACCATGATGGCGAGCATATAGAAGGAAGCCAGCAGCGCTGCCGTCTGTTTGCTGTCGATGCCCTGCGCCTTGAAGAACTGGATGGCGTTGGCGGCCAGCGCAATCTCCACGCCCACATAGAAGAAGATGCCGACCATGCCCAGCACCGTGTGTTTGTAGCTCCAGATGCTGCGCGGAGAAAGCGCGTTCATGTCGGTGGGACGAAATTCGCGCGTGTTGGTGACGGCGGGCAGATGCAGGAACATCACCGCGAAGCCGAGCACGAACAGCGCGATGGCGATGGCGATGTAAGGCCCCTGCACGGTGTGCGCGATGGCCCTCTCGTCGGTAATGCTGGAGTCGGTCAGAATGAAGGCGCCGACGATGATCGGCGCGATGGCCGATCCCAGTGAGTTGAAGGCCTGGGCCAGCGTCAGTCGCGCCGGGGCGCTCGATTCGGGGCCGAGGATCGAAATGTAAGGATTGGCCGAGGTCTGCAGGGCGCAGACGCCGGTGGCCAGCACAAAGCTGGCTGCGAGGAAGAACGGAAAGCTGACGAATCCGGCGGCGGGAATGAACAGCAGGGCGCCGACGACCATGATGAACAGCGAGGTCACCATGGTGCGCTTGTAGCCGATCTTTTCGATCAGCTTGGACGAGGGCACCGAGAAGATGAGATAGGCGACGAACCAGGCCGAGGTGACCAGATTGGACCAGGCATGGTTGAGCTTGAAGATCTCTTCGAGCTTGGGCGCCAGATTGCTGTTCAGGTTCGTCAGGAAACCAAAAATGCCGAAGAGTGCGGTGACGATGACGAAGGGAATGAAGTAGTTCGGGGCGCTGGTTTGCGCCGGAGAGGTGGTTCGAGTAGCCATGAAGAGTCTTCCTCCGCGAGTTGTTCTTCGAAGACGGGTTCGGTCGTTCGCTGCGGTCGTTTTGCGCCGTCGGCGGCGGGGCCTGAGCGCAAGGAACCGAGGATGCACCGGCGTGAGTGTAAACCGGAGCAATAAAGTATCGAAACAACTGTACGCACCGAGGCTATGCTTCGTCCAGAGGCTCGTGGAAGTGCTTTCATTCGGGGGTCTTCCGCACGCCATTTACACTGATAGAGAGATGATTCCTACCCTGACCTGGACCCCGGAAGGCGTTCGCTTTATCGATCAGACCAAGCTCCCCCTTGAGGAGAGCTATGTGTTGGCCTCTACCGTTGATAAGGTGGCCGACGTGATTGTGACCATGGTGGTGCGTGGAGCGCCGGCCATTGGCGTTTCGGCCGCTTACGGCGTTGCGCTCGGCGCGCGCAATACCAAGGCGAAAACCGCGGCCGAGTTTGCGCCCGAGTTCGAGAAGATTTGCAGGAAGTTGGCCGGAACCCGGCCCACGGCCGTCAACCTCTTCTGGGCCATCGACCGCATGAAGAGGCTGTTTGCGCAGTTGCTTGCTTCTGGCACTCCTCTTGACCGGATCAAAGAAAAAATTCTGGATACGGCGCATGCGATGTACGAGGAAGACATCGCAGCCTGCAAGCAGATGGGCGCCTACGGAGGCGCGTTGCTGCCGGCCGAGGGCGGCGTACTGACGCACTGCAATGCCGGTGCTCTTGCCACCTGCGGTTACGGCACGGCGCTTGGCGTGATCCGCGGCGCCATCGAGCAGGGCAAAAAGATTCACGTGTATGCCGATGAGACCCGGCCCTTTTTGCAGGGCGCGCGGCTGACGGCCTGGGAACTGATGGTGGATCACATCCCGACCACGGTGATCTGCGACAACATGGCGGCCAGTTTGATGAAGGCCGGCCGCGTGCAGGCCGTCGTCGTCGGTTCGGACCGCATCGCCGCCAACGGCGACGTGGCCAACAAGATCGGCACCTACAACGTCGCGATCCTGGCCAAGGAGCACGGTGTGCCGTTCTATGTGGCCGCGCCTTGGTCGACGGTCGATATGGCCTGCGCCACCGGCGACGGCATTCCCATCGAAGAGCGCCCGCATGTCGAGGTGACGCACCATGGCGGCAAGCAGCTCACGCCGAACGGTGTCGGCATCTGGAATCCGGCCTTCGACGTGACGCCGGCCAAGTATGTGACGGCCATCATCACCGAGCGCGGCGTGCTGCGCGCGTCCTATCCTGAATCGCTCAAGGCGATGGAAAAAACAGCGCAATAGAGCCGTTCTCCAATACATGTGCACCGCATAGAGGCGCACAAGAAAAAATCCCTGGCAGAGCCTTTGCTCTCTGCCGGGGATTTTTTGTGCGTCCTGCTTGGAGCATCTCTCCTGAAGGTATAGAGCGAGTCGATGCTGCTTCGTTGACGCGACCATCAGGGAGCGGCAACTTGGCAAGACTCTCGCCACTTTACAGCATCAGGAGAGATGCTCTAGCCGCATTGTCTTTGTCTGATATGCGAACACCGCGCGCCACACCAACAAGCGACTCAAAGCTGCGTGCGCAGAGGGCTTCTGCGCGAAACGCGGTTCGAATATAGGCATTTTCTAACGATGGTGCAATGCGCAGACGATGAACAGAAGGTAGAAGGCCAAAACCTGGAGCGGTTGTGCGGGTATATCGGAACAAGGTTTTCGGGCACGGTCGTGCAAAGGCATAAGGAATAGAAGATGGCGCAGACAGTGTTGGTTGTTGATGATTCGCCCACGATGGTTTTAAGCCTGAAGACCTCTTTGAGAATGCATCACTATCAGGTGGAAACGGCTGGCAACGGCAAGGAAGCGCTGGATAAGCTCAGGGCCGGCACAAAACCGGATCTGATCATTACCGACATCAATATGCCGGTGATGGGCGGCATGGAGCTGATTCGCGAAGTGCGCGCTCTGCCTGCCATGCGCTTTGTTCCGGTCCTGATCTTGACCACCGAGGGGGATACGAGCAAGCGGGATGAGGGCAAGCGCCTGGGAGCGACGGGATGGCTGGTGAAGCCCGTTGCCGGTGACGATCTGGTGCGCGTGCTGAAAAAGGTGTTGCCGGGGGCGTAGAGCATGAGCAGTATCGTGAACGGTGTCGAAAGCGCCTTTTCTCGAAAGGCCGAGGCGGTCCAACTTCTTGCTGCCGGGACGCAGGCGCGTTTGCGGCGCGCGCGCCAGTGGTGCTTGATCGTAGGCTTGTTGGGACTGCTTTGCGCCGGGTTGTTTTGGAATGCGCTTGGCGGTTTATTCGGCAGCGCATGGGCTGTCGAGCAGACGCATGTTCTTGGCGATCTTCTGCTGTTCTGCATTCTGCCGCTGTGTGTGTTGGCGATGGTTGGATGGGTGGGGTTCAGTCGAGCAATGGTCGACTGGAGTGCCGCTGGTGAGGTCGCGCCGGCAGGGCTTGGCGACAAACTCGATCACTACAAGAATCTTGTCGCGGAAGTCAAAGAATCCGAGCCGTATCTCCATGTAATGCATGAGCAGATCGGCGGATCGCTCGAAGAATCCGAGCGCCATGTCGTGCAGGTGATCGAAGAGATTGGTTCGCTCAACGAAAAAGCGGCAGGGCAGCGCCAGCGCATTGCCGAATCCATTCAGAGCGGACGCAATCTGACGGCATCGACCGAGCAGCAGGTGGCGGGCAATAAAGAGATGATCGCGGCGCTCAAGGCGCAGCTTGAACATCAGAGCATCGAGATGCGCAGCAGCCTGAAACGGATCGAGTACATGGCTTCGACCGTCGCGTCCTTGCAACCGTTGATCCAGGTGATTACGTCGATTGCGCAGCAGACCAGCCTGCTGGCGCTCAATGCGGGCATTGAGGCCGCGCGCGCCGGCGAGGCGGGCCGCGGGTTTTCCGTTGTTGCCAGCGAGGTGCGCAAGCTTTCGGTGGCCACCACCAAGGCCGCGGCCGACATCGCGACCAAGATCAACGAAAGCACACAGCGCGTCGAGCAGGAGATGGTAGCGGCCAAGACCGATCTGGAGCAGTACAAATCCGCTGACGAGGTGGGGCATCTTGTCAATGGACTTACCGAGATGCAGACCGACTTCAGCAAGAACAGCCACTTGCTGCTCGATGTGATCGGCGAACTCGACGCGAATTATGAAGAGAGTGTGACTCGGCTCTCGAAGGCCCTCGGGCACATTCAGTTCCAGGACGTGATGCGGCAGCGCATGGAGCATGTGCAGAGCGCGTTGCAGGAGATGAGCGCGCACCTGCAGCAGTTGGTCGAACTTTCGCGCGATCCGTACTGGAGCGGCGATCTTCCCTCGACCTTCAAGGAACTGCTGGCCGAGCACCTGAAGCGCTATCGCATGGAAAGCCAGACTGCAACGCATTTGGCTACGACCGGGGCAGCGGACGGCGCGGGCAGCGGTCGGCCCGACATCGAGTTGTTTTAAAAGTGTAACCGCAGGCCTAGTTCGATCTGGCGCTCGCGGTAGAAGTTTGTGGAGTTCACGTTGAGCGGTGCGCCGAAGGCCGTGCTCCCGGTCTTCGTGCCAGTCATGAAGTTGAGCGAGGGCAGGCCGCCCGAGGTTGTGCCGGATTCGATGGTGTAGCCGGTCGTTTCCACCTCGGTGACGTTCTGATGGTTGAAGAGATTGAAGCTTTCCGCCAGCAGTTGCAGCTCGCGCGCGGGGGCAAGGTGGAAGCTTTTGGCCAGTCGCAGATCAGCCTTCCAGGTGTAGGGGTAGCGATAAGTGTTGCGTCCCAGGTTGTAGCTGAGGCCGTCGTTGCCGGTGCCGTAGATGCGATTGTCGCCGCCCAGTCCGTTGATGCTCGATCCGAGTCCGACGATGGCGCTGCCTGTCGTCGTGAATTCCTTGGGTAGCGAGCCCGAGGTGCGTATCGTGTACGGCAGTCCGCTGTGATAGCGTCCGATGCCCGACAGCATCCAGTTGTTGAAGAGTTTTCCCTCCCCGTGACGCAGCTTCCACGGCGCGGTATACACCAGCATCGCCGTGGCGGAGTGGCGCGCATCCAGATTGCTGACGCCGTATTCAAGTCCAAAGTCATTCGGATCGAGAACGCTGGTGCCGCGAATCGAAGAGCCCTCGTTGGGGTTCCAGTCCATTGCGTGTGCGTAGGTGTAGTGCGCATGAAGACTGAGTCCGCGCCGACCGTAGCGGTCGAGCTTCACCATCGCTGCTTCGTAGGTGGAGTTGGCGCGGCTTGCGAGTGCGACAATCTGCTGATAGCTCGTGTTGGCGCGGCCCGTGGTTCCCGTCGTGGTTGAAGGCCAACTGGCGTAGAGCGGCACGGTCAACCGCGCGGCCTTGATCGGTCCTTTGCCTGTGCTGTCGACCACGCCGTAGGTGATCGTTCCCGGATTCACGCTGGCATCGATATTCGTATCGACGGTGACCGGAAGATGGCGACCCAGGCTGAGGATCGCCGCGGCGGTGATCTGTACCTTGCCGGGCAGTTCCTGCTCAATGGCGGCGATGGCCTGATGCACCTCCGCGTTGCGAAATCCGGGCGCGAACTCAATGGCGCCGGGTTTGACAATGTTGAGCGGCTCGCCCGCAAAGACGTAGGGAAACGGTGGCGCGCCGCCCGTGGTGCGATTGTCGGTGGGCCGCAGATAAAAGTAGAGATTGCCGTTCGTCGATCCGGTTTCAGCCAGAGCGGTCATCAGTGTGCGGTTTTCCAGCCGCCCGTAATACAAGCCGTAGCCGAGGCGCAGCGTGGGCCCGTGCCTGCCTGCGCCGCCCCAGGCAAGGCTGAAGCGCGGTCCCCAGTTGTTGCCGAGCGAGGGCGTTGCTGCAGTCAGCGGCAGGTCGGTGTTGATGAGGCTGGCGATCGGCGGCGGCAACTGTTCGCGCTCCCAGCGCAGACCGGCGGAGAGTACCAGCGATTTCCTCGGTTGCCATTGCGCCGTCGCGTAGCCGGCCCACTCGTTGGTGCTTACCTCGCGATGCGTCGGCCCCATCGTCTGCGTGTAATACGAATAGCAGGGCAAGCTGCCATTGCCTTGCAGTGTTCCAGAGGAATCGCGCCATGCCGTAGCCCTCTGGTCGCAGGTATGCGGATTGTCGGCATCGAGTGCACCACCGATGCCGTAACTCGCAAAGGCCAGTGCGTCGGTGACGAAGTTAGCCACATTCGCGTAGTGATAGGTGCCGGTCTGGTTGCGCAGCATGGTGGTCCGGTCGTAGGCGTGTTCAAATTGCACGCCCGTGCTGACGAGCATCGCGCCATGCACCCATTGCAAGGCCTGCTGCGCATGAAGGCTGCGTTCGTTCGGTGAATCGCCCTGCCCGAAGCGCGACAGGTTGCCGATGGTGAATCCGTAGCTGGAGTCGATGACGATCTGCGGAAGCTGATTCCATACGTTGATGTCGAGTGTCTGCTCATAACTCGACGGCGCGCTGGGGTGCGGACGAAAAAGGGTGTGGCCGTAGCTGACCTCGCTGGTGGCGAGCAGGTTGGGCGTGAGAAAAAACTCCCAGCGGCCGAGTGCGCGTTGCCGCAGTGCGCTGGCGTTGCCGTAGCTGTGATTGCCGTAAGGTTCAGAGGTGCGCGTCAGTCCGCCGCCCGGCGCATCCGTTCCCGATGCCGTCAGCGTGGCCATGATGCTGCTTCGCTCACTCGCCTTCCAGTCGAAGCGCCCGAAGGCCGTTCCCTGCGTTGAGGTGCGCTGCGCGGGGCCGAGCAGGCCGTCGAGGGTTTCGAGCATCTTCGAGTACTTTGTCACGGCAAGGTTTTCCGAACCGACCTGCGCGCCGAGCAATTGCAGCCGGTCGTTGGTCGGCTGCAGGAAGAACAGCTCCGGGTGCTTCACCGTTGAAACGCCGGGATCGTTGTTGTGCATTCCGTCGAGGGCCACGAACCAGTAAAGTTTGTCGCGGCGTAGTTGGCGGCCCACGCCGATGCCGCCGCTGATCTCGTGGCTCGGCGGCGTGTAGGGGCTGGCCGTGAAGGTCGGAATCGTCGTTGCCGTTGCCGCCGTGGTTTCTTGAATCCACGTTGTAAACGGATTGCGCGCGCCCCAGTTGTTTTGCCGGTCATTGTAGAAGGCCTGCCCGTGCAGGCCGTTGCCGCCGCGAGCGGTGGTGATGCTGACATGGCCACCGGCGGCGCGACTGGACTCGGCCGAGGCGTTGCTGGTGGTGGCGCGCAGTTCGCCGACCGCGGCCTTGCTGACGGCGTTGCTGTGCCCGTCCGGCGAGAATGTTCCCGCGCTGTCGTCGTCCGCTTGTTCGTTTTGCCCGCCTGCGATGCGGCTGCGATTGTGCGCCTCGCCAAAGGCCAATCGCGTGCTCACGCCGTCGATGGAGGTTTCGGCTGGTTCCAGTCCCGGGCCTTGCAGCGATGCGCCCGAAGGCTCGGTGGTCGTGGCGGCAGCGGGAGCTTCCAGCGCGAACTCCTCCCAATGCCGACCGCTTGCGGGCAGCGCGTGGACTTCATTTGCCGAGAGCGTCAATGTCGCGGCAGCGTTTGCCGGATCGATTTGTGCAAGCGACGATGTGGCCGGCATTGCCTGCGATTCCTTCTGCGATATTTGCGCGGAAGAAGCTGCGGGCTTGCCGTGCGGCAGTGGGGAAGCCGTCTCAAGAACGGGTGTGGCGAATGATTTCTTTTCGACCTTTTGGGATATTGTGGACGCTGGCATTTTTGTCGCAAGCAAAGGCGCGGGCCATTGTGCGGGAAGATTCTGCAAACGTGCCAGGGTTTGCAGGCGCGTGCCGAGTCGCGCTGGTGGCATCGGCACGGTGGCCGGGGGCGCCTCAACGGTCGTCTGTGGCGCATGGAAGGCGAGGGGCAATCGGCTCACGGGCATCGAGGCGAGTGCGTTGGCCAGAGGTGCGGATTCGGTTGGAATCTCATGTGAGGCCAGACGAAGTGGGGCGACCGGCGCGGGCGTGAACTCCATCGCTGCCTGCACGCGCGCCTCGAAGCCCGCGCGCACCGGAATGTCGCTGAGTTGGCCGCGACCCAGCAGAGGGTTTTCAGCCGTGAGCGTGTAGCTGCCGGCGGGGAGTGCGGAGAAGCAGTACGCTCCGCTTTTCGCGGTGGTTGCGCTGGCCTCCGCTCCGGTTTCTTGATTGCGCGCAAGGAGGATGGCATCGGCCAGCGGCTTCGAATGCAGGTCGGTGAGCCGGCCGCAGAGCGATCCGGTTTGCGCCGAGGAACTTTGCGTGACGATCAGAAGGAAGACGAGCGCACCCGCGCCGACAATCCGCACGATTGCTGCCAGCGCCCGGTTGAGCTTCGCCTCTGCCATCGAGAACCTTTCCCGGGCAGATCGAGGGAAGTCGCAGTCTTTTGAATCCTATGAGGCTCTGGGCTTTTGCTGCCCGGAGCCGAGAGGTCGCGCAACGCAGAACGCGGGAACGGCCAACTGTGCCTCTATGCTGGATTTGCTGCGATTGTATGCTGCCCTCCGTCCCGGTGGAAAGTTTGTTTTAGGGTTCCCGCTGCTTATTTGGTGGTAAACAACGCTTTTATCGTGAGTGCCTTTCGCAAATGCTGTGAAGGCGGGGGCAAAACTCCGATAAACTAGAAAGAGTGTGTGCCGGAAACGGCGGAAAGTCGATCTGCCTGTTCCCCGGGCATTTCTTTTGGATTGTGGGCGTATATGTTCATTGATGAAGTCAAGATTCGTATCAAGGCTGGCGACGGCGGCAACGGTTGCATGGCCTTTCGTCGCGAAAAGTTTGTGCCCAAGGGTGGCCCTTCGGGTGGCGACGGCGGTCATGGCGGAGACGTGATTATGGAGTCCAGCCAGCGCCACAACACGCTCATCCATTTCCGCTATAACCCTGAGCACAAGGCCCAGCGCGGCGAGCACGGCATGGGTTCCAACTGTACCGGCCAGGACGGCCACTCGATCGTGGTGCAGGTCCCCGTGGGCACCTCGGTCTACAACCTTGAGACCGGCGAGCTGATGCACGACTTTCAGCAGCCCGACGACCGGATCGTCATCGCCAAGGGAGGCCGCGGCGGTCGCGGCAACCAGCACTTTGCCACGCCCACCCATCAGGCTCCGCGCGAGCATGAACTGGGCAAGCCTGGGGAAGAGTTTGCGCTGCGCCTGGAGTTGAAGCTGCTGGCCGACATCGGTCTGGTGGGCTATCCGAATGCGGGCAAATCCACGCTGATCTCGCGCATCTCGGCCGCCAAGCCGAAGATCGCCGATTATCCCTTCACGACGCTGGAGCCGAACCTGGGCGTGGTCACCGTCGGCGAGGAGCCGGATCTGCAGTCCTTCGTCGTGGCCGATGTCCCGGGACTGATCGAGGGCGCGCACCTGGGCCAGGGGCTCGGCACGCAGTTTCTGCGCCACATCGAGCGCACGCGCCTGCTGCTGCATCTGGTCGACGTCTCCGACGCCTCGGGCCGGACCGATGCTGTCGAAGACTTCAAGGTCATCAATCAGGAGCTGGAAAACTTCGGCAACGGTCTTCTCGAAAAGCCGATGATCGTTGCGGCCACCAAGATCGACGCGGCCAATCCTGACAAGCTCAAAAAGCTGCGCGCCCATGCCAAGCGCCGCAAGCTGGAGTTCTATGCCATCTCGGCCGTCACCGGCGAGGGCGTCGATGAGTTGAAGTGGGCGCTCGCCCGCCATCTCTTTGGCAACAGCGCGAAGTAAGGCTTCGCACCGTGCAATCTTTTCCCGACGCGTAATTTTTACCTACCGCGCCGGGAAATTTTTTCCTACCTTGCTAGACGAAAACCGCACAACCTCTTTGTTTTCAGACGCGCAACTTTGGCCCTCCGGATGCATCTAGATGAATGCACGAAATAAGATCCGGAGATGCTCCCCCTATGCAAATTCTCAAGCGCGAAATTTCCCTCCTTCTTGCAAGCTGCGCACTCGTTGTTGCCTGTGTGCTGGCGTGGGGTAGCCCATTCCTCGCTGTAGCGGAAAGCTCTGCTGTACAAAATCAATCGCAGAAGATACCTGTCTCCCAGCTTTCGACCTTCACCGGCACGATTGTGAATGAGGGCGGACGGTATGTGCTGTGCGACGATTCCGACAAGGATTACAAGCTGGACGACATGGTGCGCGCCAAGGCCTTTCAGGGCAAGATGGTGACGGTGGTTGGCCTGTGGGAAGAAAAGACCGACATGATCCGCGTGGAGAGCATTGCCCCCGT